>Ga0075428_100003469_pt1 | contig 17251 bp, 14 predicted proteins | sample RhiMetdeltSRZDD2_FD_75291 | JGI IMG/M metagenome (GOLD analysis project Ga0075428, IMG submission 75291) | Populus rhizosphere microbial communities from Tennessee, USA - Rhizosphere MetaG P. deltoides SRZDD2 | ecosystem: Host-associated > Plants > Roots > Rhizosphere > Soil | place: USA... | reverse complement strand
AGAAGTGTCTTCGCGGGTACGCGCGCGATGGGCAAAACAGAGACTCGGTTTGGTTGGGAAGATCAGGAGGCTCGACGGAGGTCGCCCTCTCCGAAGGGACTAAGGGACCGGGAGTTCGTTGAAGATTTTTTGGACGACGGTTTCGCTGGTTTTGTCTTCGGCTTCGGCTTCGTAGGTGATGGTGACGCGGTGGCGGAGGACATCCATGCCGATGCTCTTAACATCCTGCGGAGTCACGTAGCCGCGTCCGCGGAGGAAGGCGTAGGCCTTGGCGCAGAGGGTCAGTGCGATGGTGGCGCGCGGTGAGGCGCCCAACTGGATGAAGTCTTTGACCTGAATTTTGTAGGTGTCGGGCGAGCGGGTCGCACAGACCAGATCCACAATGTAGTCCTTGACCTTATCATCGATGTAGATGTCGTTGATGACCTGGCGGGCATTCAGGATTTCTTTGGCATCAATCACTGCGTGTGCCTGCGGCAGATTGCTGGTGCGCGCCATGAGATCGAGAATCTGGCGTTCCTCTTCGCGGCTTGGATATCCGACCTTCAACTTGAGCATGAAGCGATCGACCTGCGCTTCGGGAAGAGGGTAAGTGCCTTCCTGCTCGATGGGATTCTGGGTGGCGAGGACGAGGAAGGGTTCGTCGAGTTTGAACGTTTGCTCGCCGATCGTGACCTGTTTTTCCTGCATGGCTTCGAGGAGCGCGCTCTGGACCTTGGCGGGAGCGCGATTGATTTCGTCGGCGAGAACGAGGTTGGCGAAAATCGGACCTTTGCGCGTGGTGAATCCGGACTGCGGGTTGTAAATCTGGGTGCCGATCACGTCTGCAGGGAGCATGTCGGGAGTAAATTGCAGGCGCTGGAACTTTACATTGAGGCACGCGGCGAGGGTTTTTACCGAGAGGGTCTTGGCGAGACCGGGGACGCCTTCGAGCAACACGTGGCCGTTGGCGAGCAGGCCGATGATGAGGCGCTCGACCAGATAGGTCTGGCCGATGACAACCTTGCCGATCTCGGACATCAAGGGGCGTACGAAGGCGCTGGCCCGTTGGACTTCGTCATTGATCGCGGTAATTCCCGTGTTCATGTGTCAGACAGTAAACGAAAACTGAACCGGAGACTAGGGTTGGAGTGGCAGGTGTGCGGCCAAAGTTCGTGGGGCCAGGGCGAGGGAGCCGCACGCGAAAGCTCGTTATCAAGTAAATATTACACTTGTACACTCGGTTGATAGTGGAAGGTGCATCGCGTGTTATCAAATGAATGTTGGAATCGCGACACTTGTTTGGCAGCCACCTATGCTTCAAACGTTGCCGAAGAGTTCGCGGGCGGCCTGGAGGTCGAGAGCGATTTGACCGCGGAGGGCGTCGAGAGATGGGAATTTGCGTTCGTCGCGGAGTTTGCCTGCGAAGGTGACTTCGAGTTCCTGGCCGTAGATTTCGGCAGTGAAATCGAGCAGGTGAGCCTCGACGCGGCGCTGCGGCGCTTTCTCTTTCAGGGTGGGGCGAACGCCGATGTTGAGGGCGGCGCGATAGACGTGCTGGCCCAGGCGCGCGTGCGCCGCGTAGACGCCGTTGGGGGGCAGGACCAACCGGCGTGTGTCGATGTTCGCCGTGGGGTAGCCCAATTTCGTGCCCACGCCATCGCCGCGGACGACTACGCCAGCGAGCGCGTAGCCGCGGCCGAGCATCTGGCTGGCCGCGTCCAACTGGCCGGCGCGGATAGCATCGCGAATGCGCGTGCTGCTCACGACCTTGCCATCGAGCGCGACCGCCGCGAGGCCGTGCACGCCGAAGCGCAGCTCTCGCCCGAGTTTGCGGAGCAATTCGACGTTGCCGGAACGCTTGTGACCGAAACTGAAGGCACTTCCGACGCAGACGCTTTCAACATGGCCGAAATCGCGGGCGAGTTTGCGAATGAAGTCTTCACCGGTTTGTCGGCTGAACTTCGCGTTGAATTCGATGAGCCAGGTGACCTCCGCGCCGAGGGACTCCACAGCGCGCAATTTCTGCGGAAGAGAGTAGATCAGCTCCGGAGTGCGATCGGGCGCGACGACGGCGTTTGGATGACGATCGAAGGTAATCACAGCCGCGAGGGCCTCGTGCTGCTCTGCGTCCGCGACCATTTGACGAATCACCTGTTGATGCCCCAGGTGAACGCCATCAAACATGCCGATGGCGACGCAAACTTTTCGGCTGTGCGCTTCGAGTTCGCCGGGATCGCGGATGATGCGCATATCGCTCAGGCAGCGAGCTTGAGAAAGGGAATGACGCGCTTCTGCAACTCGACGATGGAAAGTTGCAACAGGTCTTCATATTGGATGGCGTCCTGCACATCGAACTTGCCTGAGACGATACGGCGCAAGGTGGCAAGGTGGGCCCCGCAGCCGAGTTTCTGGCCCAGATCGTGCGCGAGCGTGCGAACGTACGTGCCCTTGGTACACGCGACGCGGAAGGCGCCGTAAGGTTCATCGTAATTGGTGAAACGAAAGCTGTAGATGTGGATCAGGCGCGGCTTGCGTTCGACCTCGATGCCTTTACGCGCGAGCTTGTAGAGCGGAACACCATCCTTCTTCACCGCGGAGACCATCGGGGGCGTTTGCATTTGGTCGCCCGTGAATTCCTCGGCAGCGGCGTTCAATTCATCTAGGGTCATCGGCGGCACGGGCAGGGACGCAACCAGATCGCCGTCGGCGTCGTAACTGTTGGTCGATTCGCCGAATTTCATCGTGCCGGAGTAAACTTTGTCATCAGACATGAGGCGCTCGGAAAGTTTGGTGGCGCGCCCAAGCAGGAGGAGGAGCAGGCCGGTGGCGGCGGGATCAAGGGTGCCGGCGTGACCGGCCTTTTTGATGCCGAACTGTTTTCGCACGTTATCGACCACGTCGTGAGAAGTGGGGCCGGCCGGCTTATCGACGAGGATCGCGCCGTCAAGCGGATCGAACGCTTCCATGGCTCAGTGCTTGGAATTGAGAGCCTTGCGAATGGCGTTGATGACCTGGCGCTGGACCGACATGGGCCGGCCCGGAATGCGGGCGCCCGCGGCGGCCTTATGGCCCCCTCCTCCGAACTGCGTCGCGATTTCATTCACGTCCACCTTGTCACTCTTGGAACGAAGGCTGATCCGCGTCAACTCCGGCTCCACTTCTTCGAAGAGGCAGGCGACGACGACCGGCTCGATCGCGCGAATGTGGTCGATCAAGCCTTCAGAGTCGTCGGGCTCGGCGCCAGTGCGGGAATAGTCGGCCTTCTTGAGCCAGAAATAGGCGATCTGATCATTGTGCGTGAGACGGAAGTGATTGTACATGTGGCGCAGCAGGCGCACGCGCGAAAGGGGATAAGACTGGTAAACCTCGTTGCAAATCCTGGCGAGGTCCGCGCCGCGGTCGACGAGTTTGCCCGCGACGTAGTAGGTCGCGGGACGTGTGGTTGGATATTGAAACGAACCGGTGTCGGTCGAAATGGCGGTGAAAAGACAGTCGGCGATCTCCCGAGTGATCGCCCAATTGGCAGCGCGCAAAAGCCGAAAAATCAACTCACCCGTGGAGGGCTGGCGCGCGGCGATCCAATTCACGTCGCCATAGCGCGTGTTGCTTTGGTGGTGATCGATGTTGATCAGGAGCTTGCGTTCGCCGATGCAGGCGGCGGCCGTGCCGAGGCGTTCGAAACTCGCGCAGTCCGTCGCGATCACGCAGTCGAACTCGCGGCCCTTCTCGGGCTTTTGCAGCAGCCCGTCCGGGTCGAGAAAAGCGAGCTTTTTGGGCATCGGGTCCTGATTCCAACAGATGACTTTTTTGCCCTGGCCCTTGAGCGCGAGGGCGAGGCCGAGTTGCGAGCCGATGCAGTCGCCATCAGGGCGTACGTGGCCCACGACGCAGATGCGCTCGCTCTCGCGAATGCCATCGAGGATGCGTTCGATGACTTTAGACGCCTTCCTTTCGGAAACGCCCGGTGGTGGAACCTCGACGCTCATTCCTGGGGAGTAGAAGTGCGTTCCAGTTCGGCGATGATGGCGAGCACGCGGTTACCGCGCTGGATGGAGTCATCGACGACGAAACGAATCTGCGGCGTGTATTTGAGAATCACGGACTTGGCAACGAGGCCCTGGATGCGGGAGCGGTGTTTCTGGAGCATGGCGAGACCGGTGCGCTGCTGCTCGGCGCTGCCCAAAACCCCGATGAAGGCCGTGGCCACGCGCAGGTCCCCACTCACGTCGACATCATTCACCGTCACCAGCCCTGCCTGGTCGACGGGAATTTCGCGGCGAATGGCTTCGCCGATCTCGCGCTTCAACAATTCGCGCACTCGTAGAAGACGATGTGAAGGCATAGATGGATTTCACGGTGGTCAGAGTTTTGGCGCTACCTTTTCGATGTTGTAGCACTCGATCATGTCCCCCGTTTGAAAATCGTCAAAGCCATCGATGCGAATGCCGCACTCCATGCCGGCACGCACTTCGTTGACCTCGTCCTGGAAGCGCCGCAGCGACTGGGTGATGCCTTCGTAAACGAGGTTCTTGCGGCGCATGACGCGCACCTTGCCTTTGGAAATGCGGCCACTGGCGACCACGCAACCGGCAACTTTCCCGCCCTTGGAGAGCTCGAAAATCTTGCGCACTTCGGCCGCGCCGATGACGTTTTCCTTGAGGATCGGATCGAGCAGGCCGGCCATGGCCTCTTTCACTTCATCGACCAGCTCGTAAATAATGGCGTAGAGCTTGATTTGAACGCCCTCGCGTTTGGCGACCTCGGAGGCGCCGCTGTCGATGCGGGTGTGGAAGCCGAGGACGATTGCGTGCGACGCGGAAGCGAGGAGCACGTCCGACTCGGTGATGCTGCCGACGGCGCTGTGGATGACTTCGAGAGAAACTTTGTCAGACTCGATCTTCTTGAGGGCCTCTACGATGGCTTCGACGGAACCCTGGGTGTCGGCTTTGACGACGATCTTCAGGATCTTAGCGGACGAGGTCGCGAGTGTGTCGAAGAGATTTTCGAGCGTGACCTTGGTGCGCGCTTCTTTGGCTTGTTCGCGCGCTTCTTCGGCGCGTTGTTCAGCGAGCATGCGCGCGTTCTTTTCGTCTTCGACGGCGCTGAATTCAATACCGGCCTCGGGAACGCCATTGAGGCCGAGCAACTTCACCGCCACGGATGGGCCCGCTTCCTTGAGGCGCTTGCCTTCCTCGTTGATGAGGGCGCGAACTTTGCCCCAGTACGGTCCGCAAATGACGACATCGCCGACGTGCAGAGTTCCTTTGCGGACGAGCACGGTCGCGGTGGGCCCGCCGGCCTCGAGCCCGGATTCGATCACGTTGCCCTTGGCGCGACGATGGGGATTGGCCTTGAGTTCGAGGAGGTCGGCCTGAAGGAGAATCATCTCCAGCAACTTGTCCACGCCTTGCTTCGTCAAGGCCGAGACGTCCGCGAAAATCGTTTCACCGCCCCAATCGTCGGGCACCAGACCCTTTTCCTGAAGCTGCTGGCGCACCCTCATTGCGTTTGCGTTCGGGTGATCGATTTTGTTGACCGCGACAAGAATCGGGACCTTCGCGGCCTGGGCGTGACTGAGCGCCTCGAGTGTCTGGGGCATGACGCCGTCGTTGGCCGCGACCACCAACACGACGATGTCGGTGACGTTCGCGCCACGGGCGCGCATTGCGCTGAACGCGGCATGGCCGGGCGTGTCGAGAAAAGTGATTTGCTGGAGGTCGTTTTTGCGCTCGGGGTGCGGGAACGCGATCGTGTAAGCACCGATGTGCTGGGTGATGCCACCGGCCTCACCCGCGGCGACGTTGGCCTTGCGGATGACATCGAGCAGGGTGGTCTTGCCGTGGTCGACGTGGCCCATGATGGTCACGACCGGAGCGCGCGCCTTGAGGTCTTCGATTTTGTCCTCCACGTCCAACTCGACTTCGCGCGTGGGGGCATGAACGATCCCGGCGCGCTTCTCGCGCTTCTCCAGTTCGAAACGAAAGCCATACTTCGCGCAGAGCTTCTGGGCCACAACTTCGTCGATCGCCTGGTTCACGTTCGCCATGACCTTCAACTCAATGAGATCGGCGATAAGTTGGAACGGACGGCGTTTCAATTGCTCGGCGAGGTCACGCACGATGATGGGTGGTTTGAGCGTAATGATTTCACCAGTCGTCGGCGGAACGAACTTCGGCTCCGCGGATTCTGTGCGAGCGGCCGGGGCTGCGCCGGGGCGGGCCTGCTGGCCAAAGCCGGGGCGCGCGGGTTGCATTCCTGATTGCCCAGGGCGTGAACCGCGGAAGTCACCGGGCCGGCCAGGACGCTGCGGTTCTGGACTACGCGCAGGAGGTATGCCTGGGCGCTGGGGAGGTTTAGCCGCGGCGGGCCCGGGTCGTTCGGGCGCACGCGGCGCTGGCTTAGTGGGAAGCTGGATAAAGCCGACCTTGTCGCCGACTTTGGGTCCGACAGGCACGGGTGGCGGCGGTGGGGCCGGCGGCTCGGCCGGAGGCGGCGGTTCCGCTTTCGCTTCGACCAATTCGGGGGCTGGCGGAGCGATTGGTTCAGCCGGCGCGGGAGCAATCTGCTCCAGGACGGGCGGCGGTGGCGCAGTTACGACTGGTTCGGGCGCGGCGGGCGGAGGCGGTGGCGCGACAGGGGCGGCGGGCTTGAGATGACTTTCGAGAAACTCGGCGGTGATTTTATCCAGCGAACTGGACGGGACGCGCGCAGCGGTAATGCCGAGCTCCTTGGCTTTCGCCAGGACCTCTTTGTTCTCGATACCGAGCTTTTTTGATATTTCGTAAATGCGAACGGGCATACCACTTTTTCTCTGCTACCCCGCTGGACCAGGCCGCAATCATATGCGGCATGTAAATCTGATCGAGCCAGCCATAACCAACAAACCTACAACGGTGGCGGATTGTCTCCAAGTTTTAACGTGCGCCGGGCAGCTTCGGCCTTCGCAGCATCCAAAATGGCCGCCGCCTGGTCGCCAATCTGCGGAATATCAGCCAAATCCGCCACTTCCGCCTGTAAAAGTGATTCCAGGCTGGTCAAGCCGCTGTTGACCAACACGCTGGCCTGTTCGGGCGTAATCCCGGGGACAGCCGCCAATGCCTGCACGGCCTGGGCCATCTTTTCCTCGAAGCCCATTGAGACGACGTGTTCGGCCTCGATGTCCACCTGCCAGCCGGTCAGTTTGGAAGTGAGCCGCGCGTTCTGGCCGCGCTTGCCAATGGCCAGGGAAAGTTGATCGGTGCTCACTAGAATTTTTACGCGCTTCTTCGCTTCGTCGATTTCAAAGGTTTTGAGCTTCGCGGGCGCCAACGCGTTGGTGATGAAATTCCGAACGTTTGGGTCCCAGCGAATAATGTCGACCTTTTCGTTGTTCAGTTCGCGAACGATGTTCTTGACGCGCTGACCACGCAGACCGACACACGCGCCGACAGGATCGACCTTTTCGTCGCGGGTCCAAACGGCAATTTTCGTGCGAAAACCCGGTTCGCGGGCGATGCCTTTGATCTCGATGGTGCCATCATTGATCTCGGAGACTTCCAATTGGAAAAGCTTGATGACGAACTGCGGATCGGCACGCGAAAGGATGATTTCGGGACCGTGCGGCCCGGTCTCGACGGCCTTCACGTAGCAGCGGATGCGCTCGCCGATTTGGTATTCCTCCGTGGGCACACGCTCGCGGTTTGGAAGCAAGGCCTCATACTTGCCGAGGTCAACAGTAACATCGGAGCGTTCGAAACGCCGCACTGTGCCACTAATAATGTCGCCGACGCGGTCCTTGAATTCAGTAAAAATGAGCTGCTTTTCGGCGCGCCGAATATGCTGCATGAGGGACTGCTTGGCGTATTGGGAGGCAATACGGCCGAAACCGGCGGGGGTGACTTCCACTTCGACCTCTTCACCGAGTTGCGCATCCGGCTTGATGCGACGGGCGTCGAACACGGAAATCTGGTCGTGCTTGGACAGCACCTTTTCGCTGACCATCAGTTTGGCGAAAGCCCTGATATCACCCGACTTCTGGTCGATTTCGCAACGGAGTTCACGCGCCGGGCCGATCGCCTTTTTCGCCGCCGAGAGCAGAGCTTCATGCACCGCCGCGACGAGGACGTCGCGGCTAATGCCTTTTTCTCGCTCCCAAAACTCCAGGACTGCAACAAAATCGGCGTTCATAATCAGTCAGGCAAAGCACGGCTGGTCATCCGGAGAACAAAAAAGTCGGTAGAATGATTCTCCGACTTCTCGCGCTGGCAGACCCAGCAATTCTTTACCGTTGTATAAAAATAGTAATTTCGCTAATGGGAGTCAAGCCTGCAAGATGGACCGGGTGCGGTCGATTTATGCCATGCGCCCGTTTAACCGGCCCACAACCGACCCGCGGGGTATCAGGCAATTCAGGGGTTGAACGGGCCGTGGCGCGGCCTAGAATGCGGATTGCGCCTATGACAAGGCAACAATTGCTGGATTTGTATTTCATGGAAGCCCGGGCCAAGCTCATTGACCTTGCCGCCTTCATGGATCGGGTCGACCGCGGGACGGGCGACGAGGATTTTCGCATGGCGGGTTTTCGCAAGGCACTCGCGGAATTGAACGGCCCTAAGCCGGAGCGCGCCAAGCGCGTGCTGTTGACCCTGAGCGATCCGACGACCGAACCGATTCCAGCCGCCACGACCAAAGCCGCTTCGGGCGCTTATCCCGGCACCCCATGAGATACATCGAACCACACGGCCACATGGTGAGCCGCGTCACCGACGATTATGTCGACATGGCGACGGCGGGCTGCGCGGCGGTGTGCGAACCGGCCTTCTGGGCCGGTTTCGATCGCAGCTCCGTGAACGGCTTTTACGATTATTTTTGCCAGCTTACCGAGCACGAGCCGAAGCGCGCCGCGAAGTTCGGCCTGGCGCACTACACGTGGCTGTGCATCAACCCGAAGGAAAGCGAAGACGTAGGCCTGGCGAAGGACGTTTTGGGGATTATTCCAAAGTTCCTCGACAAGCCGAACGTGCTCGGCATCGGCGAAATCGGCCTCAACAAAAACTCCCGCAACGAAATGCGGGTGCTTGAAATGCACGTCGACCTCGCCGCACGCGCCAACCAGTTGATCCTCGTCCACACCCCGCACCTCGAAGACAAATTGAAGGGCACGCGCCTGATCATCGACGTGTTGCGCAGTGATAAGCGCATTCAACCGGAGCGCTGCATTATCGATCACGTCGAGGAACACACTATCGAGATGGTGCTCGACACCGGCTTCTGGGCGGGCATGACGTTGTATCCGGAATCCAAATGCACCGGGGCGCGGGCCATCGATATGATCGAGTTGTACGGCGCCGAGCGCGTGTGGATGAACAGCGCCTGCGATTGGGGCGTGAGCGTGCCGCTGGCCGTTCCTTACGCCGCGCTGGAGATGCGCAAGCGCGGTCACAGCGCGGAAGCGATCGACGCGCTGGTTTATCAAAACCCGGCGCGCTTCATCGGCCAGTCCCCGAAATTCAAGCTCCCCAAACGCTGAGTGAAACTCTCCCACGGCCTGCACCTGGCCTATTGCACGAATATCCATCGCGGCGAGACCTGGGCCGAAACCTTCGACGCGCTCCAGCGCCATACGCTGGCCGTGCGCGACCGCGTTTCCCGCGGCGCGCCCTACGCGATTGGGCTGCGCCTCAGTGATCAAGCTTCCCGCGAACTCAGCGATGCAAAGACGCGGACGCAGTTTCGCCACTGGCTCGACAAGGAGAACTGCTACGTCTTTACGATCAACGGCTTTCCCTACGGAAAATTCCACGGCAGCCGCGTGAAAGAACAGGTTTACGCGCCGGACTGGACCACCCCTGAGCGCCTCGCGTTCACGCTCCGGCTTTTCGGAATTCTTTCCGAACTTCTTCCCGCCGGCATCGAAGGCAGCGTCAGCACCGTCCCCTGCTCCTTCAAGGAATTCATCAAGTCCGATCACCAGGTCAAAGCCATGCGCGACAACCTCTGGCGGTGCGTCGACGGCATCGCGGAAATCTGCGAGCGCACCGGAAAAATGCTTCACCTTGGCCTCGAACCCGAGCCGCTGTGCTATCTGGAAACGAGCGCCGAAACTGTCCTCTTCTTTCAGCAGATGCGCGCTGATCGCGAGTTCGACGAACGCCTGGCACGGCATCTTGGCGTAAACTACGACACGTGCCACCTGGCCTGCGAATTTGAGGAACCCGAGCATGCCATCACGCAATTCCGGCAGAACAACATCCGGATCAGCAAGATTCACCTCAGCTCCGCGTTGAAAGTGCAGCCAACAGCCGAGACGCGCGCTGCGCTCCGGAGCTTCGCGGACGACGTTTACTTTCACCAGGTGATCGAGCGGCGGCCCGATTCGACGCTGCATCGCTATCGCGATCTCGACGTCGCGCTCGCTTCTCCGCAGACCAATAACTCACGTGAATGGCGCATCCACTTTCACATTCCGTTGCACAGCAAACCCACGCCGTTCTTCAATAACACGTCCGATCATATCGCCGGTCTGCTCCAGCAATTGAAGGAACACCCCAAACTTTGCCAGCACCTCGAAATGGAAACCTACACCTGGGAAGTGATGCCCGCCGAAATGAAAAACCGCGATGTGGTGGATCAGCTTGCCTCGGAGTACGACTGGACACTCCGCCAACTGGCCGACTACGGTTTTCAACCGTCGTAGCGCACGATGGCATCGGGGACTAAAGGAAACTACCTTCGCACTCTGCTGGTGCTCGGCCGTGTGTCGAACCTGCCGACCGTTTGGTCCAACTGCGTCGCTGGCTGGATTCTGGCCGATGGGGGGCCGGTCGGGCGCTTCGGGTTGCTCTGCCTGGGCGCCACGTTCCTCTACATCGCCGGCATGTATCTCAACGACGCCTTCGATGCTACTTTCGACCGCCAGCATCGTCCCGAACGGCCGATCCCGTCCGGCGCCATCAGCGTCACCACCGTCTGGCAATTTGGAATCCTTTTTCTGTGCCTCGGTCTTGCTTGCACCATTCCGCTAGGCAGAACGCCCGCCGTGCTCGCCATCCTTCTCGCGGTCACCATCCTTGTTTACGACGGGGTCCACAAAATCTTTGCGTTCTCCCCTGTGATCATGGCCGCGTGCCGCTTCCTGCTCGTGCTGCTGGCCGCCTCCATCGGCGCCAACGGCATCACGGGACTCGCGATTTGGAGCGCGCTCGTCCTTGCCGCCTATGTGATCGGCCTGAGCTTCATCGCCCAAAAGGAAAGCACGCACATCGCTTTGCGGCTTTGGCCCGTGCTGTTCCTGCTCGTGCCGCTGCTGCTCGCGGGCATCATCAACACAGGGCTTTACCAAAACGTCGGCTTCCTGTTGGCGCTCGTGCTCATTGGCTGGATTCTCCGCTCGCTCTACTTCGCCTTCTGGGCCACTCACCGAAACGTGGGCCGGTGCGTCTCCAACCTGCTGGCGGGCATCGTCCTTGTCGATCTGCTGGCGGTGGGCCCAGGGGCATGGTGGTCGGTCATGATTTTCTCGGCCCTTTTCTTCCTGGCGTTGGTCTTTCAGCAATTCGTGCCGGCCACCTGACCGACAGGTGCGATTTAAAGTCCGCTCAAAGGGTGATTAGAAACGCCAGGCACTCAGGAGCGCGCAAGCCGCTCGCGCTCCAACTTGTCAACACAGCTATAGTCGTTTGAAAAATCCGTGCGCCGTCTCGCACGTCGCCCGACTCAGTTCCTCCACCGAGCATCCCCGAACCTCCGCCGCCACGTCCGCAATCTCTTTAACATATGCCGGTTCGCACCGCTTTCCGCGATAAGGCACGGGCGCGAGAAACGGACAATCGGTCTCCAACATAACTCCATTTGCGGGAGTCGCAGCCAATGTTTCGCGAATGTTCTCTCCGTTTTTGAAAGTGAGAATCCCCGTGAAACTCACCAGCGACCCGATCTCAATCACACGCCGCATTTGCCCCACATCGCCCGCAAAACAATGAAACACGCCGCGCACGCGTCCACGATATCGCTGCATCGCGGCCAAACTGTCATCCATCGCCTCCCGTTGATGGATCACGCAGTTCAAACCGGCTTCAGCCGCCACCTCCAATTGCTGCTCAAAAATCTCCGCTTGTCGTTTTTTGTAGCGCGTGTCGTCCGCCGCCGTGTGCTTGCCGTCTTTGCTCGGCAGCCGGTAATAGTCGAAACCCGTTTCACCAATCGCGACCACCTTGGGATGCCGCGCCAGTTCACGCAGCTCCGGCCGAATGTCCTCCGGAGCGTGCAACACGTCCGTCGGGTGCCACCCGACGACTGCAAACACCTCCGCAAAGCGTTCGCTCAATGCAACCGCTCGCCGGCTGCTTTCCAGATTCGTCCCGATGCTGATGAGCTTCGTAATTCCGGCGGCCTTCGCACGCGCGACCACCTCCGCAATGTCAGAAGCAAAGTCGGGATAATCCAGATGCGCGTGTGTGTCGTAAAAGACGTTCATGCCCACGTCACTTCACCTTTGGGCTCTGTCAGAATGATGCTCTGCAAAAATCGAATGCCCTTCTCCAGACCCTCCCGCGTTGTCATCAAACTGTCTTCGTGCTCGACGGAAAGGGTCCCATCGTACCCTGCCATGCGCAGCGACGACACGAAGTCGCACCAGAACCGCCGCGGGTTGCCATAACCCACCGTGCGAAAAATCCACGAGCGATTTACTTCGTCGCTGTAATGTTTCGTGTCGAGCACGCCGTACCGGCGCGTGTTCCAATCGTGCATCGCGACGTCTTTGGCGTGCACGTGCCAAATGGCCCCTTTCAGGCAACGCACCGCCGCGCACGGATCGATCCCCTGCCAAAACAAATGCGACGGATCGAAATTCGCCCCGATGATCTGGCTCGTCTCCTTGCGCAACCGCAGCAGCGTCTCCGGATTATACACGAGAAATCCCGGGTGCATTTCCAAAGCAATCTTCCGAATCCCGTTCTGCTGCGCGAACGCCGTCGTGCGCTTCCAGTATGGCAGCGCGACTTTGTTCCACTGATATTCGAGAATCTCCAGGTAATCCGGCGGCCACGGGCAGGTCACCCAGTTCGGCGATTTGTCGCCCGGCGCTCCACCGGGACATCCACTGAACGTCGTCACAACGCTCACGCCTAGTCGCTTCGCCAGCCGCACCGCTTTCCGAAACCCCTTGTCGTGTTCCGCCGCCATGCGCCGGTTCGGGTGCAGCGGATTTCCATGGCACGACAGCGACGAAATCTTCATCCGTCGCGCCGCAATCTGCGCCAAAAAATCGTCCACCTTCCGCGCGCTCCCGAGCAGCGCGTCCACGTCGCAGTGGTCCGTGCCCGCGTAGCCTCCGGCTCCAATCTCGACCGATTGCACGCCAAGACTGCACAAATAATCGAGCACCTGCTCGAGCCGGATGGAGCGCAAAAGCACCGTGAAGACGCCAACTTTCATACCCGGCGCAAGGTAGTGAAAGAACGAGCGATGAAAATTAAAATCGCGACGCGAAAACCACCTACCGCTCCGCCACCGTAATCACATTCTTAATCCCCATCGCCTTTCCAAGCAGGAGCTCCCGATATGCTTCCATCGGATATCGGCCCGAGATCACTGAACTCAGCGCCTTGGGCCAGCGTTGTTTAAAAACTCCGAGATCCCGAATCGCGTTTTCAAATGCCGGCCGGTCGGCGTTCACCGTCCCCACAACCACCTGGTTCTTCAGCACCATATCGCGCATCAGACTGTCCGCCTCGACCGGAATAGCCGGCTTGTGCGGCGGAATTCCGGTGAACACGAAAACCCCGTTCAATCCCAAAATCTTCAGCACCTCAAACGTGATGCTCGCCACGCCCAGCGCCTCATAAACCAGATCCACATGTCCCACTTCCTTCGCGAACTTCGTCACGGGCACCGTCTGTGATGAGATATACTTCGCGCCAATCGAGTTCACGAGGTCCGCCTTCGGGTTCGGTTCCGCCGACCGCGAGTAAACGTACGTTTTGAAGCCGTTCACAATCAGCGCCATCGCTCCGAGAATCCCGACCGGTCCCGCTCCCAACACCACCGCCGTCTTGCCAGTTCCCGGCGAAGGCGAACCATTCGCCCACGGCAACCGGCTTTGCACCTGCCACACCTGCGCCAGCGCCTTCTCCGCCACCGTCAGTGGCTCCACCAGCACCGCCACGTCCCGAAGGTCCTTCGGCACGATGTTCAGGTGCTTTTCCTCCTCCACGAAATACTCCGTCATGTACCCGTGGGTCATCTTGATCCCGCGCTCCGTGAAATCGCCCGTGAAACAAAAATCCTGGCGGTCCACTCGGCACGGACTGCACGCGTGATGCGGACACGGCCGCCGCACCGACGGCACCACGAAGTCGCCCACCTTCAAATTCTTTACCCCCGGCCCAACTTCGACCACCTCCCCCAACGCTTCGTGCCCTAATACCAGATAATCGGAGCCCTTCGGTGGCGTCCCATAAGCAAACGAACAAATCTCTCGGTCCGTCCCACAAATCCCGACCTCCAGCGTCCGCACGCCGACGTGCTCGGGCAAAGTCAGTCCTACCGCCGCATGCGACAGCAAACCGACTTCCTTGCGGCCGGGGAACACCCCCACCGCTTTCATACTGCGAGCACTCATGGAACGCATCCCTTCAGGATAGGGATATTGTGCGAGTATACAGCCCCTTGTCTTGGAGGAAACTTAAAAATTCGCGGGTAGGTGTGCTGGGGCCTTACCGTCCCAGAGTCAACTCGCACTATCAGGAACGTGGGCTTTATCTGGTGCTTGCCTCGCCAAAAACTAATATCATCCCGGCGTGCAACCCCGCCTCTCGCGACCCTTCCGCGCATGGCTAAGCTTGCTTTTACTGGCCTTGCCGGTGCGCGGCGCATTGGTCGGCGGTACGTTGGAAATCTCCGGGGGCGGCTGCCGGTTCCCCGACGTCGCCTACGGCTCCGTCAGCCGCCAATTCCTCGTCGTGTGGGCCGACTACAACGGCATCCCCCGCATTTCCGGAAGACTGGTGCGCGGCGATGGTTCCTACGCCGGCGGCGTCTTCGGAATCTCCGATGCGGACAAAGGGTCTCTGTATCCCGCCGTCGCATTCAATCCAGCGAACAACGAATTCCTCGTCACGTGGGACGACACCGATGCCCGCGGCGGTGTTATTGTCGGCCAGCGGGTCCGCGGCTCCGACGGCGCCCTCATGGGCACCAATTTTTCCATCGGCGCACACTTCGGCGGCATTCGTTCCGCCGTCGCGTGGAGTCCCCCGAGCGCCTGTTACCTGGTCACCTACTTCGTGCCTGGCGCGGCGGCAGAAATATTCGGCCAGCGAGTTTCCAGCTCCGGTTCACCACTCGGGCCCAACTTCAATATTTCCAACGACGCGATCTTCTCCGGTTATCCGGCCGTGGCGTGGGGCGCCGCGAGCAACGAATTTTTGGTCACGTGGGACAACGAAGATGGCAACATCCATGCCAGCCGTGTGAACGCAGCCACGGGCGCCCTCGTCGGCACGACGATTATCGCCACCGCTGGCGGCGCCAAAGACCGTTCGTGCGTCGCCTATGACTCCGTCAATTCGCGTTGGCTCGTCCAATTCAACAACAACGCCAATGCCGGCTTCTCCTACGATCAATATGCCCAACTCATCAATCCCAACGGCACACTCTTCGGCGCGCCCCTTCCCATCGCGCACACTTCAGCCTTTGAAGGCGACACGCAATTCGGCGGCGACGTCGCCTTCGAGCCAGCCTCGCGCCGATTCTTTTCCAGCTTCGGCACCGACACAGGCATGGGCGGCCAGGAATCACTCGCTTCAGGAGCCGGCGCCGCGGCGCAAACCACGCTCGGCACCGGTTACTACACCAGCCTCAACAACGCCGCCGATTCCCACACCCACCGATTCCTTACCGCATGGGAAGGACTCGTCGGAACCTTCCGCATCTTCGGACAGCTTTATGCCCCAACGCTTGGCGTTCCCCTCACCTTCAATGCCGAGTCGGGTGACACACAAAATCTGCTCACGTGGCGCAACCCTGCCGACCCTCACTTCGCCGGCACGACAATCCGCATGCGGCAGGACGCCTATCCCACCGGACCCACCGACGGCGTGCTGGTGATCGATCAACTTGGAGCGCCCGGCGCTATCCAAAGCTTCACCCACACCGGCCTTTCAAACTGGATCACATACTATTATGCCGCCTTCGCGCGCGATGACGGCACAAACTATTCACCCGCCGCGCAAGCCACTGCCATTCCGCGCCCGCCTGCTCTCACCGTGAGTTCTAGCGCGTTCGATTCCGGCCCCGACGGCTGGACCCTCGACGTATGGCGCGCTGGCACCGGCGGCTTTGGCTCTGCCGCATGGGACCCAGCCGCTCGCAACATCATTTGCACCGGCAACGGCGCGTCGAACAATCGCGACACTTGCACCCGCGAAGGCGCGACCATCTCAAGGCTCATCTCCACCGCCGGTCGTTCCTCGATCCAGATCGAATACGATGTGATGGCCGCTTTGTATGCGCCTCCCGGGGGAACTCCCGGCGGCAATTGCACTAACCTCGAAGGCACCCTCGAAGACAAACTCGTCCTCTCTTTCAGCACCACGGGCACGAACGGCCCATGGATCGTCGCCCAGACACTCACCGAGGGGATCGAACTGCCCACCGATTGGACCCGACAGACTGTAAATCTCGCCGGCGTTCCCGCCGTCACGAACAATCCAAACTTCGCCCTGCGTTTCCAGTGGCAGTTCAACAGCGGTTTCGATACCGGTCGCATCGACAACGTCCGCATCTTGAGCGGCGCGCTCACCTCTCCGGGCCCGGTGATGCGCCTCGCCCCGGCGAATATCGAACTCACTGCGCCGTCGAACTTCGGCCCCGCGCCTGCGACGATAAAAGTCTCCAACACCGGTGGCGGCGCGCTGACCTTTTCCGTCACGAGCGATTCCGCCTGGCTGCTCGCCTTTCCGCCCTTCGCCACCACCAGCGGCCCCGAACAAGCCGTGACGCTTACCTTCAGCACTCCCTCGCTGGCTCCCGGCGATTACCGCGGCAACATCACCTTCACGTCCGCGCAAGCTGCCAACTCTCCCGCAGTTCTTCCTGTTGCGTTGCACGTCCTGCCGCTGGCCTGCTTTTGGGAACCGTTTACTTATTATCCCGGCAACCTCACCACCATGGGCGCCGCTAATTGGACCGGACTCGCCTCCAACCAAATGACCATCAGGGAGGGCGCGCTTGAACTCTCCGGTGGAAGCGGAAGCGTCGAGGCCCGTCGCACTCTCTCTTGCAGTGG
>Ga0075428_100003461_pt1 | contig 17275 bp, 19 predicted proteins | sample RhiMetdeltSRZDD2_FD_75291 | JGI IMG/M metagenome (GOLD analysis project Ga0075428, IMG submission 75291) | Populus rhizosphere microbial communities from Tennessee, USA - Rhizosphere MetaG P. deltoides SRZDD2 | ecosystem: Host-associated > Plants > Roots > Rhizosphere > Soil | place: USA... | reverse complement strand
GGGGACTCGGCTAGGGGTCGGTGCCGACCGAACGCGTCCGGCGATGATGGCCACGGCATGCCATATCGACTTTGATCTGAGAATCGGCGAACTCGTCACCGAACAGATTGAGCATTCAATGCTACATTGAATTCTATCGTTCGCGAAGGGAGTTGTCATGCCACCCAACGCTTTTGATCTCGACATCGAAGTCATTCCCGCGCGGGCCCCGAGCCCGGAGGAGATCGCCGCCAAGCCGCAGGCGGCCTTCGAGTTGGAGGAAAAGTCACACTGCACGCCGTTCACGCGTAACACGTGGACCTTCGGCGCCGGCAAATGCCCCGTCTGCTGCTGACAATCGCGGATGGGTAGGTCCGGGCGGCAAACCTTTCGGGCCGCCGGTATGGCGGTCATCCGCCTGGCGGTCCTGCCAAGGGCCCACGCGGACGTCACCCGCGTGGATCTGGAACCGGAACAGGAGGGGTACGAGGAGCGACTCGTCGAATACCTGTCCACGATCGTCGCTGATCCGGTCGTCCGCGAGGCGCTGGCGGTGTCGAGCGGCTCTCTGGCCGACACCATAGCCAAGGTGACCGACGGTCGACCTGTCGAGCGGGCCAAGCTCGAACGGGGCGTCTTTGCCGCCACCCGGTACCTGCTCCGGATGACCGGCAGACCGACCCCGTTCGGCTTGCTGGCCGGCGTACAGCGACTCGAGTTCGGTGATGCCGCGCGGGTCCGGGTCGGTGATCGGCACCACAAGTCGGTACGGCCGGACAACGCCTGGCTGACGGCGGCTTTGACCCATGTCCGGCACGATCCCGCCGTCCGGGACAGGTGCCGGGTGGTGGTGAACAACCTGTGCGCCGTGCGCGGCGAAAGGTTGGTACTGCCCTATGTTCGGTACCGGCCGGAACAGCCGGACACCGACGACGACGCCGGCCGGCAGGTGAGCATCCGGTGCACACCGGTGGTACAGACCGTTTTGCGTGCGGCTAGGCGCCCGATTCCCTACCCGGACTTGCGGGCCGAGATCCTGCAGGCGTTTCCCGGCGCCACGACCGAGCACGCCGACCGGATGCTCGGTGAACTCATCGACCGCGAGTTCTTGCTCACCGACCTGCTTGCCCGGCGAGATCTGCCGGATCGCCTCGAGGCCGTCAACGAGCTTCTGTCCGATGTAGACGGACCGGTGCCCCAGACTTTTCGCCGGATCGGCCGGATGCTGGCCGACTACCAGAACGAACCGCTGGGGGCCGGGTTGAAGTCCTGGCAGGCGGCCGTATCGGCGATGCGCGGACTGAGCGGGTTGAACGCCACCGGCGACCGGTCACCGGTTCAAGTCGACTTGCGTGTCGACGCCGAGATCCGCCTGCCCCGCCAGGTCGCCGAGGAATTGACGGCCGTCGGGGAGGCGTTGTGGCGCATGGCGCCGCCCGATACCAGTACACCGGAACTCACCGAGTACCACCAGGCATTCCTGGAGCGCTATGGACCGGACGCGGTGCTGCCTTTGCTGACGGTCCTTGACTCGCATCTTGGCCTCGGACCGCCCGCGGGCTACCGGGTGCCGCGCGGTGAACGCGGCGCACCGGCTCCGCCGGACAACCCCTATCCGGTCGCGCGGGAGCGGTTGGTGGCCGACCGGATGCTTGAGGTTATTCGCTCCGGGCGCGATGAGTTGGTACTCGATGAAGAAATGGTGGACCGCCTGGCCCATGACGAGTCCGTGCCGCCGCCGCAGTCGTTCGACCTGTGTGCGGAATTGCACGCGAGCTCGCTGGAGGCGGTGCGGCGCGGGGACTTCCGGTTGCTGGTGTCCACCGGCGCCGGATCGGTGGCGGCGGGCGCGATGGCGGGCCGGTTCGCCCGCCTGCTGGACATCGATGAGGCTCTAGCCGCGGTGATGGGGGAACGGACCGGCACCGACCCCGACTCCGGTCCGCTGCTGGCTCAGCTTTACTTCCAACCGCGACACGCCCGGTTCGACAACGTGACTTTGGTGCCGAAGCTGCTGACGCACAGCGTCGAGGTGGGCACCTTCGCCGATCCCGATGCCGGCGATGTGGTGGACGTTCGTGACCTGATGCTTGGGGCGGACGAGCATCGGCTGTACCTGATGCTGCCCGATGGTCGTGAAGTCGTCGTGGTGACGCCGCACATGCTGCAGTTGCGCACATCCGCTCCGAACGTGGCGCGGTTCCTCACCGCGGTGATGATGAGCGGTATCCGGTTGTGGATTCCGTGGTCCTGGGGCAGGCTCGAGGCGCTGCCTTACCTTCCGCGCGTGCGCTACCGCCGGACGGTGCTCACCCCGGGCCGCTGGCGGGCACCGCCAGAACTGGGCGACCGCAAGCTTTCCTGGCCACGGTGGCAGCATGGGCTGCGGGCCTGGCGGGAGACCAACCGGGTGCCCGATCTGGTCCGGGTGAGCGTGTTCGACCAGCACGTCGAGCTCGATCTGACGGTGCCGCTGCATCAGCAGCTGCTGCGCAATCAACTGCAGCGGACGCATTCGGTGTTGCTGCGCGAGGTCGGTCCGCGCGACGAGGCCTGGCTCGATGGCCACGCCAACGAGATCGTGTTGCCTTTGGTGGCCGGCCGGCCCTGGCCACCGGTGGCCAAATCCCGTGTCCATGAGGTTGTCCAGGTACAGCACCGCCCGGGTGGAGACTGGTTGTTCGCCAAGGTCTACGCGGTACGCGAAATGCAGGACTCGTTGCTGCACCGGGAGATTGCGGCCTTAGCCGCCGAGCTACCGTCCTTTGTGGACCGCTGGTTCTTCATCCGGTACCTCGACCCTGACGCCCACATACGGCTGCGGTTTCACGGTCCAGCCGCTCGTCTGGCCGGGGAATTTCTTGCGGTGCTGCGCGACTGGGCCGACCGTTGCCGCGAGGCCGGCTCGATTCGCGCCATCGTCCTTGACACCTACGAACCCGAGGTGTGGCGCTACGGTGGGCCGGCCGCTATCGACGACGCTGAGCGGGTGTTCCACGCCGACAGTGTGGCCGTGCTGGCCCAACTGGCCGAGCGGGCGCGGGGAGGACTGACAATGCCCATCGAGGTGCTGGCCGCGATCAACCACGTGCAACTGCTCGCTTCCCTGGGCGACTGGGACTGGATGCGATGGGTGCTCGACCGATTTCCCATCGAGCTTCAGAAAAGGATTCGTGGGTACCGGGAACAAGCCCTCACCCTCGTCGACCCGAGGCTGCGTTGGGCGCGATTGCGAGACGACCCCGCCTGGGAAACGCTGCCGGCGGTCTGGGCCGAACGTGCCCGCGCGGCGGCCGCGTACGGTAGGCGGATCACACTCGGCGAGCCCGAATCGTCCGCTGTGGACAGTCTCCTGCACCTGCACTCCAATCGCCTGATCGGCCTCGACCGCGACGCCGAACGCGTGTCCTACGGCATACTGCGCGCGGCTGTGCGCAACCACCTCGGCCAGCTACGGAAAGCCCCGTGACCCAAGCACTTCGACGGGCGGCCGGCACCGTCGTCGACGAGATCGCCACCCGCCTGCGCGATCCCGCAACGGTGCTTGCCCACACCCAAGCCGCGCTGTGGAGTCCCCAATCGTTGGTACGCGGTTATCCGAGCATCGCACTGCTTTATGCGGAGCTTGGACACTTCGACAGCGACTTGCGCCAGGTGGCGCACCGTTACCTCGAACTGGCCGCACGGCATCCGGAGACCGATCCGCTCGCCGGCCAGCTCGACGGGCTGTGCGCGGTGGCCGCGGCGCTGCGGGTGGCCGCCCACCACGAAAGCGACTACGCGACCCTGCTCGCCCGGCTCGACCCGCACGTCATCGCCGGCGCGCGACGATTGATCGCGCTGCGGGAGGCGTCCCGCCGGGCCGGCGAACCGACCCACGCGGTCGTCATAGACTGCCTCAACGGCCTGGCCGGGCTGGGCCGGCACCTGCTGGGCCGCTCGACCGCCGGCCCGGCTGGCGTGCTGCTCGAAGTGCTGTCCAGCCTGAGCTCACTGCGGGAACCGATCAGCTGGCACGGAGTGCGGGTGCCCGGGTGGTGGTACCACCGGACGCCGCTGCTGCCGGAAAGCGACTCGGGTGTCTACCGTTACGGTGCCGCGATGTTCGGCCTCTCGCACGGCCTCGCCGGGCCGCTGGCGCTGCTTGCGCTGGCCTGGAAGGCCGGCTTCCGGGTACCGGGCCAATACGACGCTGTGCACGCGATGACTGAGTGGTTGCTGCAACAGCGCCAACGCGACGACGCGGGCTGGTACTGGCCGGCGCTGATCCCGTTGAGCCACCTCAACAATCCGGCGATGGACCGCCCGCAGCCGGCCACGGTCAGCTGGTGTCACGGCTCCTGGGGTACCGCACGAGCAGTCATACTGGCCGGCGAGGCGTTCGCCCGGCCGGACTGGACCGCCGCGGCGGCCGAGGTCGTGTACGCCGTGCTGGCCCGGTGCCAACCCGATTGGGCAATCCGCGACATCAGCCTCTGCCACGGGTGGGCCGCCGTGCTGCACCAGCTGTGCCGGTTCGGCTGGAGCATCCCCCATCCGGATCTGGCGGTCGCGGCCGACGACATCGCCCGACGGCTCATCGACAATTTCCGCGACGATGCACCGTTCGGCTACCGTTACCGGCATTCATCGGGCGAAACCTCCGATCTGCCCGGCATGCTAGAGGGCGCGGCCGGTGTCGCGCTCGCCCTGCATGCCTACCTGACCGGGCGTCCGCCGGCCAGCGGCTGGGACAGCATCCTGCTGTTGAGTTGAGCCGCCGTGAGCATGAGGGCTCGGACCGCCGTGACCGGGCCGCGGGCGGTGTGAGGTTGCCATAGCGGCCGGCGAGCCCCGGACCTGTTGGCCCCGGGCTCGTTCCCTTCCTTGGGGTGCCGGTTACTTCTTGCTCTTGGAGACCTCATCCCGGATGTAGTCGATCACTGAGGTCGCAATCGCTCCCGCGACATTCTCGGCGCTGAAGGTGCCGCCGCCGATGTTGGTCGGGTCCGCGTCCGGCATCGATGACCGCATCGCGTTGGCCAGAGTGGGGTAACCGCTTGCCTCGATTTCGTCGGCGACCGCGCTCACGAACTCTTGCGCGTCCCGGGTGTCCGTCGAGGGCTTGGGTTGGGTCATGGAGTGCTCCTCTCGCTTGGCCGCTTTTGCGGCACGGTGTCAAATTTCACCGTCGTACAGATGAGGAGCGGACCGGCGGCCGTGATATGTCGGCTACCGGTCACCAGAACCGGTCCCGTTAGCCGCAGGTGTTGAAGAACTCGTCGCCGGCGACCTTGTAAATGTTCAAAGGGTGGCCGTTGCAATAGTAGTCGGCGAAGCCGGTGCCGCTGGCGACAATCGTGAAGATACCGGGGGAGACGTAGCGCTGGATCGAGATTCCCTGCAACAGGTCAGGCTTGCCCGGGCACTCCCAATAGTTATAGGCGTGGATGTTCTGCTGGCCGTCTTCGTAGTGCCCGATCCAGTGGCTGGTGCAGCCCGGTGGGATCGCCTGCGCCGGTGCGGCGCCCACTACGACGGCTGCGCCGGTGACGAGAAGACCGGCTGCGGCGGCCATCGCCAGACGGCTTCGCACTCGAGATACGACTGACACGATCTTCCTCCTTTTACTAAATTCAAATGTATGAATTGCATTGAACATGATTAGGTAGATGAATGTCAATGCCAACATTTGGATGTGCTACTCCACGCAGAACTCGTTGCCCTCGGGATCGGCCATGACGGTGAGGTCGTCTCCGGTGCTCAACACGGTGGCGCCCAGCCCGGTCAGGCGGGCGACCTCCTCGGCGACCGGTCCCGGCGCGCGCAGATCGAAGTGGATCCGGTTCTTACTGGTCTTGGGTTCGGCGACCCGGTTGAACCACATGTTGGGGCCACCCCAGCCGGCCGCCTCGACATATGCCTTGTCCGAAGTGGAGTCCTCGTCGACGTTTGAGCCGAGGGCCGCCGCCCAGAAGCGGGCCGTCACGAGCGCGTCGGCGCAGTCGAAGGTCACCGTCTTGATGAAGCTGTACATGGCGTGACAATAAGAGCCCGCGGGCCTGTACCGCGAGTCAGTTACCGGCGAACACCCAGCGGGTGCCGTCGTGCATCGACTCGTGGCTCCAGGCCCGAGCGGTGCGGGGTCGCACACGGAACACGCCGTCGTTCACCGGCTCCGGCTCCAGCCGACCATACTCGCGCAACCACTCGGCGACGATGCGCTCACCGAGTTCCGGGTGGTGGTGGTGTGAAGGCGGTCGGGTGGTAGTGCGAACAAGGTTGTGACAAAACTACCGGGTTCGCAGAAGGAGGGACACCATGAGCCGAACGAAAGCGCGATGGTGACGCGCACGGACGCCGACCGGGTCACGGATGCCGACCGGGTCACCGACGCGGAGCTGGTCCGGGCGTCATGGGACGCGCCCGAACGGTTCGGCGCGCTCTATGACCGGCATGTGAGCGTGCTCTACGGTTACGCGTGCCTGCGGGTCGGCCCGGCCGCGGCCGAGGATGTCGTGGCGGACACGTTCCTGGTCGCGTTCGCGCAACGGCGCCGGTATGACGTGGCCCGCGGAAGCGCGCGGACATGGCTGTTCGGCATCCTCAGCAAGAAGATTTCCGATCGCGCTCGCCACGAGCGGATCCACTACCGCGCTTTGGCCCGGGTCGGGTACGCGCCTTCGGGCGACGCGCTGGACGGGCTGGACGAACGGGTCGCCGAACAGGTCAGCGCGCAAGCGATGCGTGGGCACCTGGCGTCCGCCCTGAGCCAGATCGGCCAGGCCGATCGGCATGTGCTGCTCCTGGTCGCCTGGGGCGAGCTGAGCTACGACGAGGTCGCGCAGGCGTTGTCCATCCCGGTCGGGACGGTCGCCTCGCGTCTGAGCCGGGCCCGCCGCAAGGTACGCCAGATCCTGGCCGAACTCGAATCCTGCAACAACACCACAGGAGACCGTCATGGACGAGATGGATAGGTTGGCTGATCTCAAAACCGCGTTGTACCCGACCGAGGCGCCGGGCGAACGGTTGCGGGAACGCGCGTTGGCCGGGGTCGACGCCCGGCCGGCCCGGGCCGGTTGGGCGCGCCCGACTCTGGTCGTGGCCGGCGTCGCGGTCCTCGCCGCGAGTGCCGTGGCGGTGGGAGCCCTTCGCGCGCCGCAGTCGAGCCCGGGCCGGACCGACACCGCCGCACCGCGGGTAGCCGTACAGAATGTGGGCTTCACCATGCGAGTCAACGCCGACGGCAGTGTTGCCTTCACCGCGACACAGCTTGTCGATCCGGCCGCCGCCACGGTCGCGCTCAACAACGCCGGCATCGCCGGCCGGGTCGTGGTGCACCGCGATGCTTGCGCCCCAGTCAATTGGGATGACGTCGCGGTCTTCCCACCGATGCCTCCGACGCCACGGTCGCCGTTCAAGGCGGGAATCACCGGCGACGAGACGAAAACCCTGCGGTCGTCGGACTATCCGCCCGGTGGCGGTCTCCTGGTGGTGGTCGTGATCCGGCAATATCCCGAAGGGACGCGGGCTTTCGTGGCCTGGCTCGGCTACCGGGACGTCAATAGGATCCCAACCTGCGTGCAGCTGCACGACCCCGGCACCGGCGCCGACCCACAGTAAACCCAAGATCTAGCGGTACCGGACCGGCGCGCGCCGATCCGGTACCGCTAAAAAGATCTAATTGAAATGCTCGGCGGCGTGTTCGAGAGCGATCAGCTCGTCGCGGAGCTCGTTGGTGATCGGCAGCAGCCCACCGGTCGCCGAATCCGCAAGCGTGACAACACATTTGGCCGAGCCGCCCGATCATCGATACGCACGAAACAGCGAATCGCCGGTCGGGCGGCACAACGGCTGCGGTGCCGTCTAGATGAACAACACTCATCTATCCCGTGTACCCGATGCGAGTCAATATCTCGGGGGATCTGTCCTCTTGCCACTCGTCACATGGAGGAATCATGAACAGATCACCCAGAATCACATTGCTCACCCGAACCCTTGCCGCGCCGCTGCTGCTCGCCCCGCTGGGTGTGGCGACGCCGGCCGGCGCGGCCGACTGCATCCCGTCGGGTACCGAGGCGAACATCAACGCCGCGCTCAACGGCCCGGGCGCCGTGGCCGTGCTGTGCCAGGACGCGGTCTTCACCCTCAGCAACAGCGTCTCGTTCACCGCGCCCAACCAGCGGCTGACCACCGACGGGCAGCCCACCGACGATCGGCGGGCGTTGCTGCGGCTCGCTCACGGCGGCATGACCGTGGCGGTCAGCATGGAGAACCAGTCGGGTGTGGTGCTGGAGAACATCCGCATCGACGGCATGGGCCGCGAGTTCGGCAACCGCCAGGGCGCCGCGCTGGTGTACACCGGAGGCAACGCCAGCGACCAGATCGTGCGGCACATCAAGGCGGGCAACACCCGCGGCTGGCCGATGATCGTCATGTTCCACGGCGTCATCTCCAACAACACGCCGGCCTGCCAGCGGGTCAGCGTGGTGAGCAACGAGTTCGGCCCGAGCATGGCCGACAACGGCTTCGGCTCCGACGGCATCATGGTCGCCTGCGGGAACAGCCTGGTGGCGAACAACCTCGTGCGCGACCCCACCGATGTCGGCATCGTCATCTTCGGCGCACCCGGCACGCTGGTCCAAGGCAACCATGTCGTGGCCGAGACGCAGGAGCTGCCCGGTGGCATCCATATGGTCGACTACCACCCGATGGGCGGCAACTACACCAACACCCGGGTGGACGGCAACATCGTCGAGGCGCGGGGCCACTTCATCCGGGTCGGCATCGCGGTCGGGCCGTGGGTCTACGGCTTCTGCGACGACCCGACCGGCATCATCTCCAGCGGCGGCAGCGTCACCAACAACACGCTGCGCGGCCAGTTCATGGGCTTCGGTCTCGCGGTCGCCGGCGTCGCCAACTTCTACATCGCGGGCAACGTCGACGAGTCGCGGCACGTCGGCCGGACCAGCGTCGGCGGCTGCGGTGGCTTCCCGCCACAGCCCTACGCGTCCCCCGGATTCCTTTACCACCCAAGCTATGTGCGCGGCACGAGCCTGCAACCGGGCTTCGTCGCCGCCAACGTCGCCGACTTGACCCTGCACACCAGCTTGCCGCCGATCCTGCTGCTGCCGCCGACACCACCGGCTTCCTGCGGCAGGCTGGCGCCCGGCGAGTGGCTGGCCCCCAACCAGTCGGTCTTCTCCTGCGACGGCCGGTTCCAGCTGGCCCTGCAGGGCGACTCGAACCTCGTCCTGTACTGGTTCGGCTTCCCGCTGTGGGCGTCCAACACAGCCGGGCGGCGCAGCGCCATGGCGGTCATGCAGTACGACGGCAACTTCGTACAGTACGACCTGGGCGCGTTCCCGCTGTTCAGCAGCGGCACCGTGATTGCCGGGTCACAGCTGGCGATACAGGACGACGGCAACGTCGTGGTCTACGCCCCTTGGGGCCAACCGCTTTGGGCCACCAACACCTGCTGCCATTAGCAACCGGCGGGTTTCCCGAACCCAGGCTCGCGGACGCGGCCCTGGGTTTGGGGGTTCACGGCATGGTCAGGCGCGTTGAGTCAGATCACAAACGACCTCTTCAGACAGATGTATAAATGATCGAGGTCGAAGACGTGCTTGAGGAGTGTTCCGTCCGCGCTCCAGACGGTGCTGAAGTTGCGTAACGGTGGCCCTTGCACGACAAGCGTCATCGTGCTCTCGAGCACAGCGGTGATCTGATGGACATCCGCCGCCGATAGGCGCATCGTGTCGCCGACGTTGACCATTGACTCGCCGGTGCTTTCCACCGCGCCGACCGGCGTTTCAGCGAACGACTTTGTGACTAGTCGACCTTGAACCACCCGCGAGCAGAATGGATAGCGATGATTGTGTATCGAGGCGGCATGCGCTGTGGCGTTGGCATATTCGGCTGGGTTGCGGTATTGATGCAACCAGACCTGGTAGTTCCGGTCGCCCCCTAGATACCACTTGTAGTGGGTCGACTTCTCCGAGGACAGATCGGTGATGCGTGCGATGCCTTCTGGATCTATCCGGTTGAGGTAAGAGGAGATGGTAGTTCTCAACGAACGTTCAGCCACGATCATTGAGTGCGCTTCATGACAGGCCAGGTCGGTGTCCGAGGTCCACGGAAGTTCCATCAGGGACGGGAATCCAGCTACTGGCGAGGCGCCCAGAAAGATGCTCATCACTGTGCTCCGGATGATTCAAACTGTTTGCCGATGCGGGCTGTCGGGCCAATTCAAGAGCACCTGCAAGGGCATCGCGGGTGAAGTCGTCGAGTGGGAGTTTGGGGTCGTGAAGGTTTTCCAGCTTCACCCACATGTAGTTTTGATTTGACTGATCTAGTCGGACTTCTCGGCTATCGACGTGCACCACGAAATTGACTTGGACACTGCGAATTCGGTCGCCGCCGAGCTGGCTTTCAAACCAGGTTGATCCAGACACGGCGCGCACCTCGCCTTCCAGGCCGGCTTCCTCGCGTAGCTCGCGGATGACAGCGTCGTGTAATGGTTCGCCGTACGACGCCTTGCCTGCCGGTATGCCCCACGCTCCGGGCAGGAAAGTCTCTTTTAGGCTCCGCTGAAGAAGAAGAACGGCATCGCTCTCAATGACGATGGCGCCCACGACTACGTTGTACCGTTCCACTATGTTCCCTTTCCACCTTGTGCATATAGCCGATCCAGCATCTTGTCGAACGGCGAAATGAACTCTTCGTACTCGCTTCGCCGTTGGTCGATGTGTGCGGGACCAATCTGGCTGTTGAGCAGTTGAGCCAGCGATGCCTGGAGCGTGTCGTCTGATTGAGAACTGTCGAAGCGACTGATACTGCTGGATATTTCGAAGCTCTTGACGATCCCGAGAAGCTCAGTTTGGTAGATAAAAGATTCGGTGCTGAAACGGTACGTCTCCGGGAATGGGTGATGCGGCGAACTTGGACCTTGGTACCACGAGATGTAGGCCGAGTCGTCGAACAACTCCATTCGCGTGATCACGGGTTCGCGTGTCAGCAGGATCTCGACTGGACATGAATGTCTCAGATCGAAGAGCGAGACCAAGGACATGCATACCTCATCCTTGATCTCTGCGACGAGATCGTCCAGCTGCTTGCCTTGCGATGGCGCCTGCCTTCGTCGGTCCACCGCCCTTCGCCGGACGGTGGCATCGTCGCTGGGATCGAGCATGATGATGCGTAGTTGGTGCGGCGGGCGAGGCATTCGTCTGACGCGAGCCGCTAAGAACTTCGCGCTTGTGCCACGGAATGCGCACAGCCGCGAGCCGCGAAGGCTTTCCGTGACATCCTGGTTGAACTCATCGCCATATATCGATGCGGCCGGATAAGTTTTGGAGGGTAGGAATCGCATCGCGGTCTTGTGGATGTGCTCATTGATCCGCTGGTCCTGCAGTTCGAACTGATCATCGAGCGTTTCGAGCAGATTTCTCTCCTGGGTCTGGGTGCTCAGGAGAGAGAAGATCACAGCAAAGACTATGGCAGATATCAGATTGAGGCCCACCGCCGATAACGCCTGGCCGGTCGTGAGCGTTCGATCGACAAGGACCGGCACTACGCCCAGCACTACAGCTACAACACATGCTAATGCAAACGCATACTTGTTAAGCCGGTTACGCAGAGCCTTCGGCGTCGACTTGGGCAATCGAACCACTCCCGTGGTTGGCCGGATTCCTTTAGCTAAGTATGCAAATCCCGTCAAGGCCGCCCGACCACCGCAAATGCCACGATCAAATAGTCCGCAACAATGTGATCTGTCGCGTAGCCGACAAGAGAACGGATCAGATCCGGTAGGTAAGGGAGGGCTTTTGGTGCAAGTGATCCTTGAGGCGCTCGACGACTCCACCATCGAGCGCGCCGGCGCATTGATCGCCCGCGAGCAGACCGCGGCACGACAAAGGTTGCCACTGTTGTCGGCATCCTTTGGCGATGCGCGATTTTGTACCGAGGCGTTGCGGCAATTGCTCGACGCCGGCAGCCGCGGTGTCGTGGCCATCTATCAAGGGCGCCTGCTGGCGGTCATGACCGCCGGTGTCCGCGACATCCGCACGATCGGGCGGTATGCCAGGCTGCCCGCCGAAGGGCTGGCCGTCGACCCGGCGCGGCCCAGCCCGCGTGGCATTTTCTCGGAAAATGCTGCCTCCCAACGGCTTGAGGCCGCACTCTCGGGGAAAATGCTAGATCAAATGATCATAGGTGCGTCTTTGGGTGCCGAGCAAGGCGCGGGACAAAATGATCATCAGGCGTGGGAAGTCGCGAATTTTTGTGGCGACAACTCTGGACACCTTGACCGAGGTGTGAAGAGTTTTCTTCGGCGCGAAACAGGTCCGCCCCCGGCGAGACCGCTCTAGGCTGGAAATCGACATCTCCTGCTGAGCAAAAGAGCCAAACCCGAGGTCGGATGTCCCGGGTTGGCAAGGACTTTCTGCCCTGGCCGGGGCGGCACTGGGACCGCACGCTCGGATCGTGGGTAAACAAGCACGCACTATCGGCAAGCAGCAACGTTTGGCGGCGGCGGCGGCCGCGCGTCGCCGGGCCAGGCGTCACCGTCTGTTGGGTTATGGCGGTGGTGTGGTCATTGTCGGGTTGCTGGTGGCGATCGTGGTGGCGGTGGTCAACGCGGTCGGCGGCTCGCCTGAGGCTGAAGCGGATGCGCCGACGGCGTTGGTGGTCCCGGCGAATACCACCGCGGCCGGGGCGATCACGATCGGTGATGCGGCGGCGCCGGTGAAGGTCGAGGTCTATCTGGACTATATGTGCCCGTTCTGTGGCCGGTTCGACCGGGCCAACGCCGAGCAGCTGCGTCATCTGGTCGCCGCCGGGACCATCCGGCTGGAGATGTATCCGCTGTCGTTCCTGGACAAGGCATCCAGCGGCAGCCGCTATTCGACTCGGGCGGCCAACGCTGTGGCGACGGTGGCGGATCGGGCCCCGGATGAGGTGTTGGCGTTTAGCCAGGCGCTGTATGCTCATCAGCCGCATGAGGGTGGTGAGGGTTTGCCCAATGGTCAGATCGCCGGTCTGGCCCGCGATGCCGGGGTGCCGCAGGAGGTGATCGATGCGTTTGCTAAGCGGAGCTTCGAGCCGTGGATCGCTCAGGTTACCGAGCGGGCGTTTGCCGGTGGGGTGACGGGTACCCCGACGGTGAAGATCAATGGTGTGGTGTTCAAGGGTGATCTTTACAGTGCTGGGCCGTTGGCCGAGGCGATCACCGCCGCGGCGGGGCAGCTGGGGCAGCTGGGGCAGCCGTGATGGGGCTGCTGGGGCGGTGGCGTGGTCTGCGTCACGCCAACGCGTGGATTTTTGGGACGATGCTGGTGTCGGCGGGTTTGAGCCTGGTCGCCTCGTTGGTGTTGTCCATCGATGCGGTGCGGTTGGCGGCTGATCCGCAGATTGCCTTGTCTTGCAACATAAACTCGGTGATCAATTGTGGTGCGGTGGCTACTTCGTGGCAGGCGAGTCTGCTGGGTTTCCCGAATGCTTTTCTGGGGTTGGTGGCCGAGCCGGTGGTGATCACGATTGCGGTGGCTTGTTTGGGTGGGGTGCGGTTTCCGCGTTGGTTCATGTTTGCCGCCCAGATCGTGTACACGATTGGTGTTGTTTTCGCGTATTGGTTGTTCTATCAGGCGATGTTTCATATTGGGGCGTTGTGTCCGTGGTGTTTGTTGGTGACGGTGTCGACCACGCTGGTGTTCGTCACGTTGACGCATGTCAATATTCGTGATGGCAATCTGCCGTTGCCGTTGGGGATGCGTTTGGCGTTGGAGGGCGCGATTAAGGCCGATCTTGACGCGATCGCGGTGACGATCTGGCTGCTGGCCCTCACGTTGGCTGTCGTTTCCAAGTATGGCAATACATTGTTCGGGTGAGCGCGGTACGGTGACGGCGTGATCGAGCTGCACTTGCGGGGCCGGGCCGCCCCCGGACGACGCGGGCAACTTCTGGCCTTCCTGGCCGAGGCGATCCCGTTCTACGAGTCACCGGGCGGGATCCGGGTGCGCCTGCTGTGGGACGTCACGGACGAGGACCGGTTCATCGAGGTCGTCGAGTACGCCGACGCGGCGGTCCACGATCGCGACCAACAGCGGGTGGAGCACGATCCGCGGATGCGAGAGTATCTGCGGCGCTGGCGTGCCTTGCTGGACGGTCCACCTGAGGTCGTGACCTACCGGGTCGACACACCCGCCTGACGGGACCCAGTTCTATCGCACGAGATGTTGGTCCCGGTACGGCTGGTGAAGCACTTCACAGACCATGCGCTCCAGCAGGATCGGGACGAAGGTGCGGATCCGTGCGTGCTCCAAATGCTCAACCGCATCGGCTATCACGGCTGCGACATGTGCGGCTGGGTATCGTCCGGCGTAGCGTTCGGTCAGGTCCCGGGCCAGGTACCGCACATGCGTGGCTTCCTCAACAGGCCGGTCTATCAACGTGGGCATGACAATCCTCCGCAACCCGCAACCAGATGATGTCTCACCCACGATCGTGTCCAGCGTCCGCGGTATCAAGTAGGGACCTTTGACCCGCATCCGCGGTGGGACGCATCACTGCCCTTCGACGCGTAAGACTATTGCGTGATCCGTTGTCGCGTGGGCGACAACTACTGGAACTTCACCGGCAACTTCTCGCGTACCGCATGGCCGGCAGACGGGGCAGGCCGGAAGCTTCTGGATGTGCGCCATTTCCTGAGCGGATCCAGCGCATAGCCAATCCAGTTGTTGCCCTACACCGGTCTGTCACGGCCGGTGGTAACTCACGAGGAGAAAGACTGATGGGTACTCCATCGCGCATTCGTACCAGCAAGACGACTTCTACGACTAGCACGCCCTTGAGGGCAAGGCGGCTTTCCTTCGCCGCCCGTATGGCCGCGGCGGCGGCGCTGATCACCGCGGCCCTTGCCGCCGGCAGCGGCGTCGCAACGGCGTCCACCCCTCAAGCGGCACCGGAAGTGTCGCCAACCCAGGCTTCCACTCCAGGGGTGCTCGTCACCGCTCCGGAGGTGTTCGGTGGCTTTACCGACAACCTGCCGTTCTCCAACAACGTCCAGGTCACCAAGATGCTACCTGTTCCCACCGGCACCTACACCGCCTTTGCGAAGGTAACGGCGACGACCACCAGCAACATCGCCGAGGTGATGTGCCGGCTGCACACCACCGCTGCCGGCGATGCCGACGAGAGCAGATTGACTCTGTCGTCCTCGACTCCAACGCAGACCATGAGTCTGCAGTTCAACTTTGTCAACAATCTCAACCAGACCGTCGTCGCATTGACCTGCCAACGAAACGCGACCGCCAACGTGACCCTGTCGTGGATGAAGATTGTGGCGATCCGGGTGGCCGACCCGAGTCACCTGCACAACAGCCCCCTGGTTTAACCGGAGCGGGTAGCACGGGTCATCAATCCGCCACGCATCAGGCGGGATTCCGCTATCGGAGTCCCGCCTGATGTCCAATCTAGACCGGACGGCTGTCAGTAATCACAGGCATCGACGAGTGTTCGGCCTGGCGCAGCAGGCGAGCGGCGGCCAGGCCGGTCAGCGCCGCGACCGTGGCCGCCATCAGCGCCCCGGCCAGGATTCCAATAACGACAGTCAGCCACAATGGCTGGCCCTGCTGCCACAGCGGCGTCGCCACGAGCAGGAAGACACCCAAGCCGGCGGCCCACGCGCCGGCCGTGGCGGCAATCCACCACCCGGCACGGGGCACAACCCGCCGAAGGACTAGCCACTGACCGGTACCGATGCTGCCCAGCAGCACCACTGCACCGGCCGCCGCGGCGGCGCCAAGAATCAGCGGATGAACCCCGGCAAGCCGGCCGCCCAGCGTGGATGGCAGCATTCCCACCGCGTATGCCACCACGGCCGCCAATCCAGTGGCCGCGGCGAACCGGTACCGGGGAAGGCCCGGAAGATCCTTGCGCAACGCACTGGCCTGTGCCCAACCCAGAATCGTGCCCTCCACCGCCCCGGCGGAAAGCATGACCAGCAGGGTGGTGGCCGCGTTGACAGCGGCGGCCGAGAGCAGCGCACCCGCCAGGGCCGGTGCCACAAACCCGGCGAGTTCGCCGAGCGTGACGAACACCATCCAGCGCCGCCACCATATCCAGCCCATGGTCCTGCCAGCCGTCCAAGAATCAGTGGCCATCAGTTCACTGTCCTGCCAGCCGGCCATCACCGTCCAGAGTCACCCGGACCGCCGGCCCGGGCCCAAAGACACGGCATACCAAAGCTTCACACACTAAAGCTTCAAGTCTCATTCCGTGCCTGGGGGAACCTTGGCGGGAGAGGATAAAGCACCCGTCGGCCGGGTAGGCGAGCTTGGGCGGCGGCGAACCATCTTGACGATGGTGAGTCTTGCAGCTGTATGCCTGCCTATTCCGCTTGGCTCGCTTCCACTTGCCTCCCTTGTCGGCGGGTGCTGCATCAATACTCGCGCGGGGCGCCGGCCGCCGGTAGGGTCCAACGACCCCTTTCCGGCGGCCGGCGAGACGGCTCGTCACGGGCTTTGAGGCGCCGGTCGAGAAGTTATGGCGCGGTAGTGAAATACAGGCCGGTGACTTTCCCGCCGACCGCGCCGGAGGCGGTGTTATCCGGGTTCGGGTAGCTCGCCCTCAGCTGCACCCTGTAGTACGGGTAACCCTGTGGCAGCACGGTGGTGCGCGGAACGGGTGCGAACCAGTCGTCGAACATGCCGGGCAGGGAGGTGAAGTGTTGCCATGCCTCGCTGCGCGGCTCGCCCGGCGACGGACGAAAATCGACCGTCTCGGTGTGGTCGAACGCCGTCCAGACCTGAGTCCACGGGCCGTTGGGCGACGCGCCGCCGTACACGACCGCTTTGAGGGTCATGCGGTGCATCACCCAGTGCATGAAGAACTTGACCGTGCGATGGGCGCTGTTGGCCGCCACCACGGTGTGTACCCGCACCTCGATGTTGGGGTAAAATTCGGGAATCTGGCCGGCTTGGCGGGCCCACCGCAGGGTGAAGCTGGTGGCAAAGGGAGCCGGCCCGGGGCAATCGGGCTTGGCGTTGCCCGTGCCCCAGGTGGGGCTGCCTTCGAACACCCAACCGGTGGTGTCGAGCTTGAGCTGCCCGTTGACAACCTTGCTCAGCCACGGGCTGGCGATAAGGTTGCCGGATGGCAGCTGTGCCACCTCGTGCGCGGACGCCGGGGTGGCCACCAGCGTGACCAACCCGAGCGTCACCGTGAGGACGGTCGCGACCCCGCGGATCATGGCGTGGCTACCGGCGGGATGCGGTACTCGGCGGCCCGGCCGCAGTAGGCGGGCACGGTGCTGGACGGC
>Ga0075428_100003460_pt1 | contig 17277 bp, 16 predicted proteins | sample RhiMetdeltSRZDD2_FD_75291 | JGI IMG/M metagenome (GOLD analysis project Ga0075428, IMG submission 75291) | Populus rhizosphere microbial communities from Tennessee, USA - Rhizosphere MetaG P. deltoides SRZDD2 | ecosystem: Host-associated > Plants > Roots > Rhizosphere > Soil | place: USA... | reverse complement strand
GGGTCCTACGGGACGCACCATGCGCTCGGGCTGACGAAGTGGAAGCGGGCCCGGTTCCTGCTCGCCTCGACGAGCGAGGTCTACGGCGACCCCGAGGTTCACCCGCAGCCGGAGACGTACTGGGGCAACGTGAACCCGATAGGCCCGCGCGGGGTATACGACGAGGCGAAGCGGTATGCGGAGGCGCTGACGATGGCCTACCACCGGCAGCAGGGCGTCGACACGGCGATCGTCCGGATCTTCAACACCTACGGCCCGCGGATGGCCGAGAACGACGGCCGGGCGGTCCCGAACTTCATCAGCCAGGCGCTCGCCGGAAAGCCGCTGACCGTCTACGGCGACGGGTCTCAGACCCGCAGCTTCTGCTACGTCGACGACCTGATCCGCGGCCTCGTGCTGCTGGCCGAGTCCGACGAGCACATGCCGGTCAACATCGGCAACCCGGGGGAGTTCACGATCCTCGAGCTCACGGAGGCAGTGATCGCGGCCACGGGCTCGTCGAGCCCGATCGTTTTCGAGGCCCTCCCCATCGACGACCCACAGGTCCGCCAGCCCGACATCACGCGCGCCCGGCAGCTACTCGGCTGGGAGCCCGAGGTCGGGCTCGAGGAAGGGCTCCGCCGCACCCTGGCGTCCCTCGAGGGAGACCCTGCGCGTGCGTAGCCTCGCCGCGGCGCTCGTCGCGTCCGCCGTCGGCCTCGCTCTCTGCCTCGCTCCCACCGCCTCGGCGTCGGGCTCCCTGCGCGTGGGGATCTTCGACGACGGGATGGTGCTGTACGGGGAGCCAGACGCCGTCTTCGCGCAGCTCTCGAAGACGGAGACGCAGCTCGTGCGCGTGAACCTCTGGTGGGCGGGCCCGTCGCTCAAGGTCGTGACCGCCCGTCCGCGGCGGCCCGCCGACCCGAACGACCCCGCCTACAACTGGGACACGTACGACCGCACCGTCCGGTTCGCCGTCGTCAACGGGATGCAGCCGATCTTCTCGATCATCGGGACCCCACCCTGGGCGAACGCGGCGAAGGGCTGGAACGTCGCGCCCACGAACGCAGGCGACCTCAGGAGCTTCGCGGCTGCCGCGCAGAAGCGCTACAGCGGCACCTTCGTGAACGCGGACGGCGTGACGCTGCCGCGCGTGAGCCTCTGGATGGCCTGGAACGAGCCGAACAACCCCGTCTTCCTCAAGCCGCAGTACCGCCGGGCCGGCAAGGGCTGGACGATCGAGTCCGGCCGCGCGTACGCGAAGATCTGCAACGCGGTCGTCCAGGGCATCAAGTCGGTGCAGCGAAGCTCGAAAGTGGCGTGCGGCGCGACCGGCCCGCGCGGGAACAACAACCCGAACTCGAGCCGCCCGTCGGTCTCGCCGCTTCCCTTCCTGCGCGCGATGAAGGCCGGCGGCGCCAAGGGCTTCGACGCCTACGCGCATCACCCGTACTACGGCTCGCCGGCGGAGACGCCGACGACGAAGCCGCCCCCCGGCAGGCGCGGGCAGCCGCCGACGGCGGTGACCCTCGGGAACTTCGACGTGCTCGTGAAGGAGATCGACAGGCTCTACGGCAAGCGGATGCGGATCTGGATCACGGAGTACGGCTATCAGACAAACCCGCCCGACAAGATCTTCGGCGTCACGTGGCGGAAGCAGGCGACCTACCTGACCCAGGCCGTCGCCTGGGCCCGGCGGAACCCGCGGGTCGACGTGTTCCTCTGGTTTCTCCTCCGGGACGAGGAACGACTCGGCGGTTGGCAGTCGGGCCTGACGACGGTCACGGGACAGCGGAAGGCGAGCTTCCGCGCCTTCCAGCAGGCCGTCGAGCAGTACGGCGGCTAGAGGCGTGCGGCGGGCCGGCCGGTCCGCCACACTGCTTCCCGTGCCCAAGGGCTACGCAGAGGGGCCGGCGGCGGAGGAGGCCGAGCGGCGTCGCGAGGAGCTCGCGGCCGGCGGCGTCGACCGACCTCCCGAGATTCGGCTGGCCGTCGAGGGCTGCACGCCCGACGAGCCCGAACGGCACTTCCTCGGCTGGGAGGGCGAGGTCGACCCGGACGAGCTGTTCGCCTCGGGCCGCGCGTGGGGCATCCGACTCGTGCGGCGGTCGGTGTGAGCGGAGATCGGTCAGGAGCAGGTGTCCGACTCGAAGTCGGACACCAGGCGCCCGCGCTACCCTGAGCTTCGTGGCGACCAAGAAGGTCGAGCAGCTCGAGCGCGTGATCATCCGCTTCGCGGGCGACTCGGGCGACGGGATGCAGCTGACGGGCGACCGGTTCACGAGCGAGACGGCGGCCCTCGGCAACGACCTCGCGACGTTCCCCGACTTCCCCGCGGAGATCCGGGCGCCGGCCGGGTCTCTCCCCGGCGTCTCGGGCTTCCAGGTGCACTTCGCCGACCACGACATCCTCACGGCCGGCGACCGCCCCGACGTGCTCGTCGCGATGAACCCTGCGGCGCTCCGCACGAATCTCGGCGACCTGCCGAAGGGCGCGACGATCATCGTGAACACCGACGCGTTCGGCGATCGCACGCTGCAGAAGGCGGGGTATGCCGAGAGCCCGCTCGAGGACGGCTCGCTCGGGGACTACCACGTCCACGAGGTCGCGCTCACGTCGATGACCGTCGGAGCCCTCAAGGGCATCGACGGGATCACGTCGCGGGAGGCCGAGCGGTCGAAGAACTTCTTCGCGCTCGGGCTGATGTCCTGGCTCTACCACCGCCCGGTCGAGGGAACCCTCGCGTTCATCGAGCAGAAGTTCGCGAAGCGGCCCGAGATCGTCGATGCGAACACCAAGGCGTTCCGCGCCGGCTGGAACTACGGCGAGACGTCGGAGGACTTCGCGGTCTCCTACGAGGTCGCACCCGCGCCGCTCGCCCCCGGCACGTACCGCCAGATCACGGGGAACACGGCGCTCGCCTACGGCCTGATCGCCGCCTCGCGGCTCTCCGGCCTGCCGCTCTTCCTCGGCGCCTACCCGATCACGCCGGCCTCCTCGATCCTCGAGGAGCTCGCAGGCCGGAAGGACTTCGGGATCGTCACGTTCCAGGCAGAGGACGAGATCGCCGCCGTCGGCGCGGCGGTCGGAGCCTCGTTCGGCGGGGCGCTCGGCGTCACCGCCTCGGCGGGGCCCGGGGTCGTCCTCAAGGCGGAGACCGTGGGGCTCGCAATCGCGCTCGAGCTGCCGCTCGTGATTCTCGACATCCAGCGCGCCGGGCCGTCGACGGGCATGCCGACGAAGCCCGAGCAGGCCGATCTCCTCATGGTGCTCTACGGCCGGAACGGCGAGAGCCCGGTGCCCGTCGTCGCCGCGTCGAGCCCCTCGCAGTGCTTCGACGCGGCAATCGAGGCGGTCAGGATCGCGCTGAAGTACCGCACCCCCGTCTATCTGCTCTCGGACGCGTACCTCGCGAACGGGTCGGAGCCGTGGCTGATCCCCCAGGTCGACGAGCTGCCCGACATCTCGGTGACGTTCGCCGAGGCGGGTGCCGAGCCGTTCGAGCCGTTCCGGCGCGATCCCGAGACGCTCGCGCGGCCGTGGGCGATCCCCGGCACGGCGGGCCTGGAGCACCGGATCGGCGGGCTCGAGAAGGCAGACGTCACGGGCGCCATCTCCTACGACCCCGACAACCACGACCACATGGTCCGCCTGCGCGCGCAGAAGGTCGCCGGTATCGCCTCGGACATCCCGGAGCTGGAGCTGGACGACCCCGAGGGCGACGCCGAGCTGCTCGTGATCGGCTGGGGCTCGACGTACGGCCCGATCGCCGCCGCGGTGCGCCGGGTGCGCAAGCGCGGCGTTCGCGTCGCCCGCGCGCACCTGCACCACGTGAGCCCCTTCCCGAGCAACACCGGAGACGTGCTGCGCCGCTACCCGAGGATCCTCGTCCCCGAGATGAACCTCGGCCAGCTCGCGCTGCTGCTCCGCGCCGAGTTCCTCGTCGACGCGGTCTCGTACACCCGTGTCCGCGGGCGGCCGCTCGGCGCGACCGAGCTCGAGGACGCGATCATCGCGATGGCGGAATCCGAGGAGCGAGGCGCAGCGTGAGCTTCGGAGCGACCGTGACGAAGGACGCGCGCGTGCTGGTCAGCTGGGAGGGCAGGACGGTCGTGACCGTCGCGGGCGCGCCGGGCCGCCGCCTCGTCGACCGGCTCGCGAGCGCCCCCGACGAGGAGGCCCGCCAGCTCCTGCTCGCGCGTGCCAGCGGGAACTTCAAGCGAGGGAACGAGCGATGACGGGCAACGGCCTCGTGCAGCTGACGGCGAAGGACTTCAAGTCCGACCAGGAGGTGCGCTGGTGCCCCGGCTGCGGGGACTACGCGATCCTCGCGGGCGTCCAGTCGTTCCTGCCCGAGCTCGGCGTGCCGAAGGAGAACCTCGTGTTCGTCTCGGGGATCGGGTGCGCCGCGCGCTTCCCGTACTACATGGAGACGTACGGGTTGCACTCGATCCACGGCCGCGCGCCCGCGATCGCCACCGGCCTGGCGACGACCCGTCCCGACCTGTCGGTGTGGGTCGTGACGGGCGACGGCGACGCGCTCTCGATCGGCGGCAACCACCTCATCCACGCGCTGCGCCGGAACATCGACATCACGATCCTGCTCTTCAACAACCGCATCTACGGGCTCACGAAGGGTCAGTACTCGCCGACGTCCGAGCTCGGGAAGGTGACGAAGTCGACGCCGCTCGGCTCCGTCGACCAGCCGTTCAATCCGCTGTCGATCGCGATCGGGGCCGAGGCCACCTTCGTCGCGCGCGCGATCGACACCGACAAGCAGGGCTCCCTCGAGGTGCTTCGCGCCGCCGCGCAGCACCGTGGCGCGGCGTTCGTCGAGATCCTCCAGAACTGCAACATCTACAACGACGGCGCCTTCGACGTCGTCCGCGACGAGAAGGAGAACAGGCTGTACCTCCGCGCGGGCGAGGAGGTGCGCTGGGGCGACAAGGGCGTGCGGATGCGCTCGGACGGGACGCTCGAGATCGTCGACGCCGCGGCCGGTGGGCTGCTCCGCCACGACCCGCTGCGCGACGACCCCGGCCTGGCGTTCGCGCTAGCGCGGCTGACGTGGGAGTCGTCGGGCGCCGTCCCTCTCGGCGTGTTCCGCTCGGTCACCCGGCCGGTCTACGAGGACCTCGTGCACGAGCAGCTGCGGACGACCGTCGAGCAGCGTGGGGAGGGCGACCTCGCCGCGCTCCTGCACGGCTCCGACACCTGGACGATCGGCTGACGACCGGAGGTTCGCCCGAGCGCTGAGCTCAGGCAAGGCTGTCCAGGTGGCGCCTCAGGAGCTCCACCTGCCGTGCCAACGTGGCGGTGCTCTGGAGCCTGGTGCTCGCCGTCGACTTCCTCATCTCGTTCAGGTACACGATCTGGCCGCGACAGCGGAGCAAGTCGTGACGGTCCCTCCGACGCGTCCTCAGGCGTCGGCGGCTCCGACCGCAACGGCGACACGTCGGCGGCGAATCCCGGTCGGCGTGACGAACAGTGCGATCACGGCCCCACACCCCGCGGCAACCGCGGCGAGCACGAACGCGCTCACGTAGGCGCTTTCCGCCGGCACGGCCGTACCGGCGAGCGTGTCGGCGGAAAGGATTGCCGCTCCGATCTGCGCCCCCATCACGCCGCCGACCGTTCGCATCACCGTGTTGATCCCCGTCGCCACACCCGTCTCCGTCGGCCGAACGGCCTCGGTGACGAGCGCCGCCATCGCGGCGAAGGAGAACCCGACGCCGACGCTGAGACAGGCCATCGCGACGATGATCTGCCACGGCTCGTCGTGGAGAGCAGCGAGCGCGCCCGCGCCCAGCATCACGAGCGCCATCCCGATCGAGAGCGGCCATTTCGAGCCGACCCGGCGCCCAAAAACCCCGGCGAGCGGCCCGGCGAAGAGCATCAGCAGCGACCCCGGGAGCAGGTAGAGCCCGGTCGTCGTCGCGGTCGCGCCGAACCCGTAACCCAGGTGCGAGGCGATCGCGTCCGGCAGGTCGCCCGGCGCCTGGACGAAGCCCGGGACGAGGACGAACGAGCCGAACATGGCGAAGCCCGAGATCAGCGCAGTCGTGTTGGTGAGCAGCACGGGCCGGTCGGCGAGCACGCGCATGTCGATCAGCGGCTCGTCGACGTGCAGCTCGAAGAGCACCCACACGACGCCGGCTATGAGGGACAACCCGAACAGGCCGAGCACCGCCGGCGATGTCCAGCCCCAGCCCTCGCCCTCGGAGAGCGCGAGCAGCAGGGCGATGAGCATCACCGAGAACAGGATCGCGCCGGGCACGTCGACCCGCGACTGCGAGCGCACCGGCGACTCGGGGACGAAGCGATGCACCAGCACGACCGCGACCGCGACCGCGGCGGCGCCGACGACGAAGATCCAGCGCCAGCTGAGGTTGTCGATGAGCACGCCGGAGAGCACGAGGCCGAGCCCGCCGCCGACACCGAACACCGCCGAGAGCAGGCCGATCCCGACCTTGACGCGGTCCGCCGGGAACTCGTCCCGGATGATCCCGAAGCTGAGCGGGAACACGGCGCCGCCGGCGCCCGAGACGATGCGCGCGGCGATGAGCGCCCAGATATTCGGGGCGATCGCACAGGCGACGCAGCCGACGAGGAACGCGAGCAGCGAGGCGACGAGGAGCCGCTCTTTCCCGAACCGATCGCCGAGCTTGCCGAGGATCGGCGTGAGGACGGCGGCCGAGAGCAGGAAGCCGGTGAGCACCCACGTGACCCAGGTCGTCGGCGCGTCGAGCTCCCGTTGGAGCTCCGGCAGCGCCGGCACGACCATCGTCTGCTGGAGCGCGTACGCAGTCGTCCCGAGCGTGAGGATCCCCAGCGTGAGCCCGTAGTGCTGACGCGTGTCACTCACGCTCGCCAGCCTAGCCAGCGACCCTCAGCCGCCAGGCGCGGTACGTCTCGGGCGCCGGCGCAGCCGGCAGCCCGCTTCAGGGATGTGCCCGCGACCCGGCGGAGCCGGGTCACGGGAGTTTGCGGCGTCCGTTCGGCGCGAGCCGAACGGACGCTCGCAGGCAAGAAGGAACAGCGGCATCGCACGTCCGGGATGCCGCGGCGGCGGCGGGTTCACGTCCGTGCGATGCCGGGCACAAACCGTAGTCGATGAACGTCGCCTTCGCGCCGACAAGCCCCCCGTTGGAGGGACTCACGCCTCGACGGATGCCGGATCGAGTGACGCGTGGGAGAGCCGTCGGGACGCCCACGCGATTGCCGCAAGGCCTGAAATCCCCGCAACCGCAAAGGCGAGCTCGGTGCCGCCGACGTCGGCCAGCCAGCCCGCGACGAGACCGCCGATCGGCGCGAGCCCGGCGAACGCGAAGAGGTAGAGGCTGACGACGCGTCCGCGCAGATGGTCGGGTGACGCGAGCTGGACGAGCGCGTTCGCGCTCGCGGTGAAGAGCGAGAACGTGAGCCCGAGCGCGAACAGCAGCACGAGAGCGAGGCCCGGGGTGTGGACGGGCGCGAGCGCGAGCATCGCAATGCTGAAGCCGGCCGCACCGACCGCGAACGTGCGTGGGCTCGCGCTGCGCAGGGTGGCGGTGGCGAGCGCCCCGGTCAGCGCCCCGAGCCCGAAGCTCGCGGAGAGCACGCCGAACATCCCGGCGCCGACGTGGAGCGTCTGGGACGCGAGCAGCGGCACGAGCACGTTGAAGTTGAACCCCACGGTGGAGACGATCGTGACGACGACGAGCACGGTGAGAGCGATCGGCGAGCGGACTGACCAGGCGACCCCCTCGCGGATCCCGGCGAACACGCGGGTGTCGGGATTCTTGGCGACCGGCGTGAGCTCGTCGACGCGCATCTCCTTCAGGGCGACGAGCACGGCGAGGAAGCTGACCGCGTTGACGACGAAGCAGAAGCCGACGCCCGCGGCGGCGATCATCACCCCGGCGAGGGCGGGGCCGATCACGCGCGAGGCGTTGAAGAGGCCGGAGTTGAGCGCGACGGCGTTCGGCAGCTCGCGAGGGCCCACCATCTGGAACGTCAGCGTCTGCCGTCCCGGCGAGTCGAACACGAGGATCAGCCCGCCCAGCGCGGCCAGCGCGTAGACGACCGGCAGCGTCGCGACGCCGACGAGCGTCACCACCGCGAGGAGGACAGAGACCAGCATCGCGGTCGCCTGCGTCGCGATGAGGAGCCGTCGTGTGTCGAGGCGGTCGACGACGACGCCCGCGACGAGGCTGAAGAGGAAGAAGGGAAGGAAGCGGCAGAAGGCGAGCGCGCCGACCGCCAGCGGCGAGCTCGAGAGCTCGATCACGAGCCACGCGAGCGCGATGTTCTGCATCCACGTCCCCGCGACCGAGATCAGCTGGCCGGTGAAGAACAGCCGGTAGTTGCGGTGACGCCGGAGGGAGCGGAAGGTTCGGCCGCGGAGGGCGATCGCGAGTGCCGTCACTTGGCGATCTCCAGCAGCGTCGCGAGCGCGGGAAGCGCCCGCTCGATCCGCTCGCGTTCCTCGTCGGAGAGGCGTCCGAGCCTGTCTGCAAGCCACGTGGTCCGGCGCGCACGGACCCGACGCACGGTCGCCCGACCTTCGGGTGTCAGCTCCAAGCCGACCCTCCGGCGGTCGTCGGTCGAGCGGACGCGCCGGATGAGGCCGAGCGTCTCGAGCCGGTCGACGTGCGCCGAGAGGGACGGCGCGGAGATGCCTTCGGCGTGCGCGAGCTCGCGCAGGGAGAGCCCGGGCCGGGACTTGACGAGCCAGAGAAGGGTGGCCTGGTGGGACGTGACGCCGAGCTGCTCGGTCTCGCGCCGGAGATGGCGACCAAGTCGCAGGATCACGGGCCGAAGCTCTTCGGCGACCTCTTGGGAAGAAAGCGTAGCCTCACGAATCATTCGTGAGACTAACTATATCAGCGTGGGGGAACCCATGGTTCCCCCACGAGCCCCCTCCTTCTGCGTCGCGACTCGCCGTCACTCACCTGGCCTCCCGGCCGGCGAAGCCGGCCTCCGGCCGCCGGCGGATGCGCCGTCGCCAGCGAGGAGCCTCGCGCGCGGGTTCTCCCGGGCCTACTTCGACGTTGCTTCGAGCTTGTAGCCGACGCCGTAGCGCGTCTGGAGGAACGTGTGGCGCGAGGCCCGCGCGTCGATCTTCTCGCGCAGTTTGCGGACGAAGACGTCGACCGTGCGGTCTCGGTGAGTGGCGCGGCGGCCCCAGACCCGCTGCAGCAGCTCGTCTCGCGTGAGCACCCGGCCCTCCTCGAGCGCGAGCGTGTACAGCAGCCGGAACTCGGTCGGCGTCAGCCCGGCGCTCGAGCCGTCGACGTACGCCTGGACGTTGCGGGGATCGAGTCGCAGCTCCTCGATCTCGATCTCGTCGCCGCGGCGCGGCTCCTGCGCGTGCGTGCCGCGGCGGGAGACCGCGCCGACGCGGGCGACGAGCTCCTTCATCGAGAACGGCTTCACGAGGTAGTCGTCCGCACCGATCTCGAGCGCGTGGATGCGGTCGTGCTCGGTGCCGCGAGCGGAGACCACGACGATCGGCGTCCCGATCCCTTCTGCGCGCGCCTGCTCGATCACCTTCCAGCCGTCGACCCCCGGAAGCATCAGGTCGAGCACGCAGACGTCGGGTCGCTCGAAGCGGAGGCGGGCGAGGCCGGTCTCGCCGTTCGCCACGGCGACCGCGTCGAACCCCGCCGCCTCGAGGTGCCGCGCCATCCCCCGGGCGATGACGTCGTCGTCCTCGATGATCAGGATCTTCGCCACGTGCCGGCAGTCTCGCGCACGGTGTCGTCCACACGGACGACGAATGGTGAACGGATGGTAACGAGGTGGTGAACGCAGGTGCCCGGCCCCACACCGGGCACCTGGTCTCCTTCGCCCTATTCGGCGTCCGCGTCGCGGTCGGCCTCGGCCGCCTCGTCGTCGGCCGACGGCGTGACCACCACGACGATGACCTCGCAGCCGCGGATCGTCGTCATCGGGCGCTCCGACTGCCGGACGCGGGCGGTGTCGTGCCCCGGCCCGCAGAAGAGCCTGTCGGGATTGCCGTCTGCGGCCAGCGCATGGAGGGTGTCGTCGCCGGGCCCGCCGTGGACGGTGTCGGCGCCGGCGCCCGCCCAGAGCCGGTCGTCGCCGTAGCCGCCGGTCACTCTGTCGTCACCGGTGCCGCCGTGCAGCTCGTCGTCGCCGGGACCGCCGTGCACCGTGTCGTTGCCGGAGCCTGCCCACGCGACGTCGCCCGCGAAGCCTCCGCCGACGGTGTCGTTTCCGACCCCGCCGAACAGGATGTCGCTCCCCCTGTCGCCCAGCACCACGTCGTCGCCCTTGCCCGCCCGGACGAGGTCGTTGCCGGCGCGCGCGGCGACGCGGTCGTTGCCGTCGAACGCGCGGATCACGTCGGCGTTACTCGTGCCGCGTAGCGAGTCGTCTCCGGGTGTCCCGTCGACCATGTCGGCAAGCGCGCTTCCCACGAGCACGAGCGATCCGACGACGGCTGCCACCACGAGTCCCCTGGTCCTCATCTCGTCTCCCTTCCTCGGCCTGCGCCCGCCTCGTGCGGGGCCACGCGGGTATTCACCGTGGTCGGGGTGAAGCGGTCGTGTGCCGAGCGCAAGCCCTGGGTCAGCCGTCTGTTAGAACGACGTGAAGATGGACGGCGACGCGACGCGCGGGCGCGCGCTCCTCGAGGAGAGCCGTGAGGCCGTCGTCGTGCTCGACGACACCGACCGCGTGATCGGCGCCAGCCGGCGCGCACGCCAGTCGATCGACGGCCTGCGCGAGGGGGAGAGCCTCCCGGCCGGCCTGCTCTCCGGCGACGCAGGGATCGTCCCGCTCGTCGTGCCGTACGACGTGGGCGGCCGGCGCGAGCGCCTCGTGTACCTGAGCCGCAGCGGCGACCTCGCGGCGTACGAGGAGCTTCGTACGGGGTTCACAGCCGCCGTCTCGCACGAGCTGCGGACACCGCTCGCTCGCCTGCTCTCGCTCCTCGAGACGGCGGCTCTCCCGGGCGAGGACGTCGCCGAGCTCGTCGACCAGGCGCGGATCGAGGTGGAGCAGATCCGCGAGCTGATCGACGAGGTGCTCTTCCTCTCGGAGCTCGAGTCGGGGACACGTGTGGTCTCGCTCGGCGCCGTTCGCGTCCGGCCCGAGCTCGAGGCCGCCCTTGCGGAGCTCGGGGCCCGCTCGAGCCGCGCGGGCGTCAAGCTCGTGGTCGACGGCGATCCCGACCTGACGATCGCGGTGCGACCGCGGATGATCCGCGTGATCGCCGAGAACCTCGCCGAGAACGCGATTCGCTACGCCGGGCCCGGGGCGACGTTCACGCTCGCCGTGGAGCGCGCCGGCGACGAGGTCCTCCTGCGCGGCACCGACGACGGGGTCGGGGTCGACGAGACCCAGCTCTCGCGCCTCTTCGAGCGGTTCTTCCGCGCCGACCGGGCGCGGGCGTCGCGCGGCACGGGGCTCGGCCTGGCCATCGTGAAGCACGTCGTCACGCAGGCAGGCGGCACGGTGGAGGCTGCGGGAGGACTCGGCGAAGGACTCGAGATCCGCTGCGCATTCCCGGCGCCGCGCTGAGCGTTCACCACTCCGGCACCACCTCTTCACCACGCTGTTTCGGCCGGGGCCGCGACACTCGCGGCGGAGTGGCCGTGACCGCACCCGAGCTCGACAACCTGCGCCTCGCGCAGCTCGCCCCGGCCGCCGCCGACGATCGCCGCGGTCGCGAGGTCGTCTTCGATGTCGAGAGCCTCGACGTCGCCTACGACGGCTCGCCCGCGCTGCGCGGCGTGACGCTCGACATCCGGCGAAACGACGTCACGGCCTTCATCGGCCCCTCGGGCTGTGGCAAGAGCACGTTGATCCGCTGCTTCAACCGGATGAACGACCTGATCCCCGGCGCGGTCGTCTCCGGGAGCGTGCGCTACCACGGTCGCGATCTCTACGCCGCCGACGTCGACCCGGTCGAGGTGCGGCGGCGTATCGGCATGGTCTTCCAGAAGCCGAACCCCTTCCCCAAGTCGGTCTACGACAACATCGCGTTCGGGCCGCGCGTGCTCGGGCTCAAGTCCGGGCTCGACGAGCGCGTCGAGCGCGCACTGACTGCCGCTGCGCTCTGGGACGAGGTGAAGGACCGCCTCGACGACAACGCGCTCTCGCTCTCGGGCGGCCAGCAGCAGCGGCTCTGCATCGCCCGCGCGCTCGCGGTCGAGCCCGACGTGATCCTGATGGACGAGCCCGCGTCCGCGCTCGACCCGGTCTCCACGTCGCGGATCGAGGACCTGATCCACGAGCTCAAGCGTGACTACACGATCGTGATCGTCACCCACAACATGCAGCAGGCCGCGCGGGTGGCGGACATGACCGCGTTCTTCAGCGTCACCGTGGAGGACGGCGGCGCGCGGCGGCACGGGACGCTCGTCGAGTTCGACCGAACGTCGAAGCTCTTCACGAACCCGTCCGACCCGCGCACCGAGGACTACGTCACGGGGCGCTTCGGCTGATGGCCCGGGTCGAGTTCCAGTCGCGTCTCGACATGCTGGAGGCGAGCCTCCAGGAGCAGGGCGACGTGGTCCTGCGCTCCGTGCGCGGCGCGATGGACGCGCTCGCGCGGCGCGACATCGAGCTGTGCGACGAGGTGATCCGCTTCGACGACGAGATCGACGCGCGCTACCACCGCCTCGAGAAGTCGGTCGAGGAGGTGCTCGCGCAGCAGTCGCCCGTCGCCACCGACCTCCGCCTCGTGCTGGCGGTGCTCCACGACTCGATGCACCTCGAGCGGATCGGCGACCAGGCGGTCACGGTCGCGAAGCTGACCAAGCTCGCGCACGGCCTCGACCCGCAGCGAGACCTGGCCGAGGGCCTCCAGGAGATGGGCGACCGCGCCGAGGAGATGGTGCGGGTCGCCCTGGACTCCTTCGCGGAGCGGGACGTCGAGCGGGCGCGCTCGCTCGTCGACCTCGACGAGCTGATCGACCGGGCGAACCGGCGCGTCGTCTACCAGGTGCTCGCTGCGAGCACCGAGGAGAACCGGGAGTGGGGGATGCGCATGATCGTCGCCGCGCGCTGCATCGAGCGCATCGGAGACAACGCCGTGGACATCGGCGAGCAGACGGCGTTCCTCGTCACCGGCGAGTTCCAGGAGTTCTCGGACGCGAGCGCGTCCGTCGACGTCACCGACCACGGAGGATGAACGTGAAGAAGGCATTCGTAGCGACGCTCGCGCTCGCGGCTCTCGCCGCGGTCGCGCTCGTCGGCGGCCGGGCCGACGCGGCCCAGGAGCGGCAGACGAGCACGCTGGTGGGCACGGGGGCGACGTTCCCGTTCCCGCTGATCTCGAAGTGGATCCCGGAGGTCGGAAAGGCCTACGGGATCGACCTCACGTACTCACCGACCGGTTCCGGCGCCGGGATCGCGGCGGTCACCTCGCGCACGGTCGACTTCGGCGCGTCGGATGCGCCGCTGTCCGCCGACCAGCTCGCGGCGTGCAAGGGCTGCGTCGTGATCCCCTGGGCGCTCGCCGGCGTGTCGCTGCCGTACAACCTTCCGGGCGTCAACACCCGTCTCAAGCTCGACGCGGCCGCGATCGCCGGGATCTTCGATCGCTCGATCACCCGCTGGAACGACCCGAAGATCCAGCGGCTGAACAGCGGCGTCAGCCTGCCGAGCACGACCATCACCCCGGTCTACCGCTCGGACTCGTCGGGCACCACGTACGCGTTCACCGACTACCTGTCCACGGTCAGCCCGAAGTGGAAGTCGAACGTGGGCACGAACACATCCGTGAGCTGGCCCGGCGGGATCGGCGCCCGCGGCAGCTCGGGAGTCACCGGTGTCGTCAAGAGCACTCCCGGGGCGATCACGTACGTCGACGCGGCGTACTCGATCCAGAACAAGCTCAGCTTCGCGCTCGTGCGGAACCGCCACGGCAACTACACGCTGCCGGGTCTCCGCGGCATCACGGCGGCGGTCTCGGTGCTGCCGAAGAAGATCACGAGCTTCAACCAGCTGAAGATCGTCGACCCGCCGAAGACCGCGCCGAAGAACGCCTACCCGATCTCGACCTTCACCTACGTGATCGTCCCGACGGACTCGGGCTCGCAGGCCGCCGACCTGCGGAAGTTCGTCTACTGGGCGGTCACGCAGGGGCAGAAGTTCGGGCCGCCGCTCTTCTTCGTGCCGCTGCCCGACCAGGTCAAGGCCTACGACTACCGCGAGATCAAGAAGATTCAGGGCGGCCGGTAGCCGCCACGCGTCGATCGGATGACGTCGACCGGATACACCCCCGCGGCGCCGGCGCCGGACGAGCTCCGGCGCCGCGGTGTCCGGCTCGGCGACGCCCTCTTCCGGGGCGTGTCGCTGCTCGCCGCGCTCTCTGCCGCGGCGCTCCTCGGGCTGATCGCCTGGAAGGTGTTCGACCTCGCCTGGCCGGCGATCCAGGAGTTCGGCCTCTCGTTCGTCTGGACCGACGCCTGGAACCCGGTCACGGACTCCTACGGGGCGCTCGCGTTCGTCTACGGGACGGTGATGACCTCGCTGATCGCGCTCGTCCTCGCGACGCCGCTCTCGATCGCGATCGCCCTCTTCCTCACGGAGATCTCGCCGCGCCGGCTGGCCGGGCCGATCGCGACGATGGTCGAGCTGCTCGCCGCGATCCCGAGCGTGGTGCTCGGCCTCTGGGGGATCCTCGTCTTCGGCCCCTGGGTGCGGGACCACCTCGAGCCGTGGCTGAAGGACGTGTTTGGATTCCTGCCGATCTTCTCCGGCGAGCCGTCGCAGGCGGGCCTGCTGCCCGCCGCGCTCGTGCTCACGATCATGATCATCCCCATCACCTCGGCGATCTGCCGCGAGCTGTTCCTCCGCGTGCCGAAGGACCTGATGGACGCCTCGATCGCGATCGGGTCGACGCGGTGGGAGGCGATCCGCAAGGTCCTCCTGCCGTACGCCGCGCCCGGCATCGCCGCCGCCATCCTGCTCGGCCTCGGCCGCGCCTTCGGGGAGGCGATCGCCGTGAACCAGGTGATCGGCGGTGGGAACGTGATCCCCAGCTCGTGGTTCGAGCCCGCGGACACGCTGGGCTCGCGCATCGCGGCGCAGTACCAGGGCGCGACGAGCGTGCTGCAGGCGGGATCGATCCTGTACCTCGCGGCGATCCTGATGGTGATCTCGCTCGTCACGAACGTCGTGGCGCAGCTCGTCGTCGCCCGTTTCGAGCGGGCGCGGAGGGCGTACTGATGTCCTCCACGACCGACGACGGGGACCGCGACCGCTACGACATCACCCGGCGCTCGAACGGCCTCGCCCGGAGGCGCGCGACCGAGAAGGCGTTCGCGGCGCTCGGCGTCGCCAGCGCGCTGCTCGCGGTCGGCATCCTCGCCCTCGTGCTCGGGTCGGTCATCGCCAAGGGCTTGAGCCAGCTGTCGCTCTCGTTCTTCACCGAGCCGCGACCGCTGTTCGGCGAGGCGGGCGGCATCGCCGACGCACTCGTCGGGAGCGCGCTCATCGTCGGGATGTGCATGGCGATGGCGATCCCGTTCGCGGTGCTCGTCGCGATCTACATGTCGGAGTACGCGGGGCCGCGCGTGTCCATGGTTCTCCGCATCGTCCTCGACGTCCTCAACGGAGTCCCGGCGATCGTCGTCGGCATCTTCGTCTTCGGCCTGCTCGTCGTCGGTCGCGGCCAGAGCGCGATCTTCGGTGCCTTCTCGCTCGCGATCCTCATGCTGCCGATGGTCGCGCGGGCGACGCAGGAGGTGCTCGAGGTGATTCCCCGCAGCCTCCGCGAGGCGAGCCTCGCGCTCGGCGTGACGAAATGGAGGACGACCGTGGGGATCGTGCTGCCGTCGGCCCTCGGCGGGATCCTCACGGGCGTGGTGATCTCGGTCGCGCGGGTCGCCGGAGAGACCGCGCCGCTCCTGTTCACGTCGTCGATCGCCGCCAACCAGATCTCGGGCGACGTCACCCACGCGCTGCCGACGCTTCCGGTGACGATCTTCGTGTTCTCGGAGTCCCCCGATCCCGGCGAGCAGGCTGCGGGGTGGGCCGCGGCGCTCGTCCTGATCGCCGTGGTGCTGGTGATGAACATCCTCGCGAAGCTGTTCGCGCGCGGCCGGGCTCAGCGCTAGATGGCTCGATTCGCGTCCGCCGGGCGGTAGCCTGCCGCGCGATGAAGACCGTCCTCGTCGTGGGCGCCGGCCGGTATCAGCGCGCGGTGATTCGCCGTGCGCGGGAGCTCGGCCTTCGTGTCGTCGCCGTCGACCGCAATCCCGACGCGCCCGGGCTCCGCCTGGCGGACGTCCCGCGGGTCGTGGACTTCAGGAGCCCCGAGGCGGTGCTCGAGAACGTCCGCGACCTCGCGATCGACGGTGTGCTGACAGTGCAGGCCGAGCGCGCCGTCCCCATGGTGGCCGCGATCGCCGAGGCACTCGACCTGCCCGGGATCGGCGTCGAGACCGCGCGCCTGATGACGAACAAGCTCGCCATGCGGAGTCGGCTCGCGGAGGCCGGAACGCCGCAGCCGCGCTTCGCGACCGTGCGGACGCCGGACGAGGCTCGGGCCGCCGTAGGCGTGGTGGGGCTTCCCGCCGTGCTGAAGCCCGCCGACTCCGCCGGCCAGGTGGGGCTCGCGCGGATCGAGTCCGCCGAGGACGCAGCGGCAGCCGTGCCCGCCGCCGTCGCGGCGTCTCCCAGCGGCGAGGCGGTGCTCGAGGAGTTCGTCGAGGGAACGGAGCTCAACGGGATCGTGGTCGTCCAGGACGGCGAGGTGCTGGCGACGATCCTCTGCGACCGGCTGCGGCCATCCGGCCGCGGCTTCGGCGTGAGCTGGCTGCACGTCTATCCGACGACGCCGCAGGGAGCGCAGCTCGAGGAGGCCCGACGCGTCGCGGCGGACGCCGTCCGCGCGCTCGGGCTCCGCACGGGCATCGGCTTCCCGCAGATCCTCGCGGGGCCCGACGGCCGCGTCGCGCTCGTCGAGTGCGCAGCCCGGATCGGCGGGATGATGGCCGAGCACCTGCTCCACGCGTTCGGGATCGACCTGCTCGAGGTGGCGCTCCGCCTCGCCCTGGCGGAGCCGGTGACCGAGGAGCACCTCCGGCCGCGCTTCGAGCGGCCCGTTGCGATCCGCTTCCTCACCGCCGAGCCCGGGACGCTCACGGTCGGTCGCGTGACCCGCATCGGCCCGCTCGACGAGGTGCTCGCCGCGCCGGGCGTGCTCGCGGCGGAGATCTACTCGGAGGTCGGCGAGACGATCCGTCCCGTCCAGATCATCTCCGACCGCCGCGGGTACGTGATCGCCACGGGCGACACCCGCGACGAGGCCGTCGAGCGGGCCGACGCCGCGTCCCT
>Ga0075428_100003459_pt1 | contig 17278 bp, 13 predicted proteins | sample RhiMetdeltSRZDD2_FD_75291 | JGI IMG/M metagenome (GOLD analysis project Ga0075428, IMG submission 75291) | Populus rhizosphere microbial communities from Tennessee, USA - Rhizosphere MetaG P. deltoides SRZDD2 | ecosystem: Host-associated > Plants > Roots > Rhizosphere > Soil | place: USA... | reverse complement strand
GCACTCCGGTGCTGGACGTTGTCGAGGACGTCGAGGAGTGTGAGCGCCGCGCCGTTGTGCAGCACCGGGCCGAGGCTGTGGACACCGAGCAGCGAGGGCGGGTTGAAGCCATCGGCGCCGCGGGCGGCGGCACCGTTCTGGCGGATCTCGTTCACCGCCGCGGCGTCGAAGGTCCCCACCTGCTTCAGGAAGCGGACGAGCTGGCCGTTCGAGATCGTCTCCCCGGCAGCGGGCGGGGGCGTGTAGTCGCGCCGGCTGGCCGACCAACCGGCCCCGCCATGGCAAGCGCTGCAGTTGGCGCGAGCGAACAGCCGCCTTCCAGCGCCGACGTCGTCATCGTCGGCGTCGAGCGGCGAGATCGGTGTGCGGATGCCGCGCGCCACGTACTCCTTCAGGGCGTCCATCCGCTCGCTCCGCCCCGCATTCGCCGGGTTGAAGGCGGCGAGGACGGGATCGGGCGTCGTGCCGTCGGCCAGCGTGATCAGGCCCAGGCCTCCGGAGGTGTTGCGCATGTTGTCCTCGAAGTCCTGGATCTCGTCGAAGATGGCCGAGTAGTTGAGCACCTTCTGATCGCTCGGATCGCGCCGGTTGAAGGTGCCGTTGAGCGGCACGGTGCGGCGCGGGCCACTGCCGAAGATCCACACCACGCCATCGGTGAGCCCGAATGGGTGGCAGGCGACGCAGGAGCTCCAGCCCTCGCTGGAAAGACGCAGATCGGTGACGCCGAGGGAGCCGAGCTGCGGCAGGTTGACGCCCGTCGAGCTGTGGAAGAGCGCCTTGCCGATCTGCACCGTGGCCGCCAGCGTTCCCGGGCGCGGCAACCTGGCCGACCGCACCGTGGCGATCACCGTGTGCGTCTCCAGGTCGATGACCGAGACGTCGCGCGACACCTCGTTGGCGACGTAAGCGCGCCGGTCCCGCGAGTCGATGGCGATGCCGCGCGGGTTCTGTCCGACGAAGATGCGCACGATGGCGCCCGGATCCCCGGCGGCGGTGGGCGCGTGGATGGTGGGTGTCCCGTCCTCGTCCAGGTCCACCTTGACGACGACGTTGGAGGATTGGGAGACCATGTAGCCCACGTCGCCCCCATGGGCGAAGGCGATGTGCCAGGGCACGGCGAGGAAGACCTTGCTGGGACCGGCGGGCTCGAAGTTGATGCCCCGGTTCATGTTGATGCTCTGCGACACGCCTCCGGCCTGGCCCTCGCGATCGGTGCGCAGGTCGATCACGGAAAGGAACGACTGCACGTTGACGTTGAAGCGGACCGGGCCATCGGCCGAGGCCCCAGTGTTGGGGACGTAGGCATGATCGCCCTTGATGGCGATGGCGTTCAGCATGTTGGGGAAGGCGCCGGTGACGAAGGTGAAGGTGGCCGGATTCGTCGGCGGGATGCGGTTGAGCGCCGAGCCGTTGGAGCGGAAGCCCGTGTCAGCCATGGGGTTGAGTACGACCTCACCCTCGACCTCGTTGTCGTCCACCGAAAGGACCGTGACCCGCGCTTCCTTGTAGTCGTCGGCGCCGATGATCGTCCCGGGGCGATCGAAGCCCAGGAACTGGGTGACGTACACCTTCTCGTCCCCGTCGTTGCCGTCGCCGTCGTTGGTGATGGCGATGCCGCGCGGCTCGAGGCCGACATCGCCAATCGTCTCCACGACCTCGTTGCGGCGCGGGGAGATGACGGAGATGTCGTTGGAGCGGGCGTTGGTGACGTAGAGCTTCGTGCCATTCGGGGTGAAGGCGAGCCCGTAGGGCTCCGTGCCCACGCGGATGGTGTCCTGGACCCGCGGATTGTCCGGGCTGGCATGGATGACAGAGACCGTCCCGTCCCGCGTGTTGGCGACATAGACGAACTTGCCATCGGGCCGGATGGCCAGGTTGTTCGGTTCGTCGCCCACCTCGATGTCCTCGACCTTGCGGAGCCCGCGCCTCGTCACCTCGAAGAGGGTGACGCTGTCGTTGTCCGGGTTCACCACCCAGACGAATTCGTCGTCGGGGGAGACGGCGATGGGTGACGACTGGGACGCTCCCCGGAGGCGCGGTCTTTCCCGGTCCCGGTCGCGGTCCTGCGGTGCGGGCACGATGACGGCGGCGGTCAAGGTGAGCGCGAGCGATGTCCACAGTAACAACGCCGCGCCTCTCAAAAGATGTTTCGCATGCACGGCTGTCCTCCCTTCACAGCATCACAGAATGCGGGGCGACTCCGGATTGCGACCCGGAGTCGATTGCACTCAACAGGCGAGACTGGGTCGCTTGCAGAAACTGGGTGGCCAGCATCCTAGCATGCGCCGCCACCCGGCAAATTGCGTGAAATGCCCCACATGGCCAGGAGCGCACTTTTGACGCGGATCCCGGCCATTTTCAGCCCGTTTTCGCAGGTTTCGAGGCTTTTGGCACATTTTGGACGCGCGTCATAGGGATCCTGTCGAGGCCCCCATGGGTTGGTGGTCAGGCGGTTCCCGATTGGGCAGGAATCAGTACCGGTCGAGGAGCGTGCGCATCTCCTCGATGCCGCGCTCGAGCTGAGGGTCGCCCTTTCCGGGTCGCTCGACGGGGTCGTCGACGCGAACATCCGGAGCCACGCCGACCCCCTCGAGTCGTTGGTCGTCCAGGAGGATCGGACCGTTATACGGGTAGAAGAGGACGAACCCCGCACGGAATGCATTCGATCCACCGGTGAAAGCGCCCGCTGTCGTGCTGCCGACGAGAACGGCGCGCTTCGATTTCTTGAACTGGAATGCCATGGCTTCCTTGCCGGAACGCGTGCCCTCGTTGATAAGCACGACCAACGGACCCCGAAACCATGCATGCGGGCCCACCGGGTCGGGCCGGCCTATGGTGCGCCGGTCTCGACGGAGCGCTGTGGACACGTAGAAGTCGCGCCGATCCTCGAAGAACGGGTCCAGGTAGTCGTACCAGGCGCCACCCCAGCCATCGCGCAGATCGAGGAGAATGCCATCGACGTCACGAAAGTCCTCGGTGACGAGGCGCGTGAACTCCCTCAGGATTTCAGGACACGTACCGCTCCAGAGGTGGAGGTACCCCACCGGACGCTCCGCGAGGGTGAGGTGCCTGGCGCTATTCCTCATGGCCTGGAGGAGAGAAGCATTGATGCCTTCGCAAACGGGATCGACCCGGACTTCGAGCGTGTCTTGCTGCCGACGAACCGTCAGGGTCGCAGGCCCACCGGCACGAAAAGAGTTCAAGGGGTGGAACGGACGGCCATCGGCCGCGAGAATGACGTCGCCGCGCCGCAGACCGGCACGTGCAGCCGGGTATCCATCCCAGACGGCGCGCAACACCGAGGGATCCGTGGGGAGGCACTGGATCCCCAGGTGGTGCACCTTCGGTGTGGCGATGTCCCGACTCTCGAACATGGAGCGGAACATGTAGTACTCGGCATCGGACTCGGTGAACACCCGATTGTGCGAGAGGTTCAAAGAGTCCAGCAGAGAGTTGACTGCCCTCGCGAGCTCGTCCGGGGAGCTAGCGGCGCGCGCACATTCGGCGAGCGCACGTCGATGGGTCTCGGTGAAGAATCGATCCACCAGCGTCGAATCGAAGAGCTGGGTCCGAAGGGTGTCCCACATCCAGTCGAAGTCCGCGGCCAGCTCGGGCGTGGTCGATCCGGGGGCGAAGGGAAAGGTGAGACAAAGCAGCAAGGCGCCCGCACCAACTGCTGGGGCATGCTTCATGATGGCAGGCCTCCCGCCCGATGCGGTCATGGTACATGCCTTACCATGCGGCAGAGTCGGATGACCGTGAGCAGCAACGGCCCCATCCCAGGCAGCGCATCGTCCAGAGGGGACCTGCGGAGGGTGGGGCTTGGTGAGAGGATCTGCAGACCAGAAGAGCGAGGGAGAGAATGCCGTCGTGGACGCCGGAGGATCGGACGTGGATGGAGCGCGTTCTCGCGTTGGCTGCTGAAGCCTATGGTGAGACGTCGCCCAATCCACTCGTCGGCGCCGTGGTCGTCGGCCCCGACGGCATCGTCGGCACCGGCGTGCATCGCCGGGCGGGGATGCCGCACGCGGAGCCGCAGGCCCTCGAAGCAGCGCTGACGAACCTCGAGCCGGGCAAGGATGCGGCGGCCACGCTCACGCTGTACGTGAATCTCGAACCATGCAGCCACCAAGGCCAGACGCCGCCCTGCGTCGAGGCCATCCTGCGCCGGCCCGTCGCTCGCGTCGTGGCGGCCATGGTGGATCCGAACCCGCTCGTCTCGGGAGCCGGCATCGCGCGCCTGCGCGCCACCGGTGTCGCAGTGGAGGTCGGCCTCCTGCGGCGCGAGGCGGAAGAGCTGAATCACGTCTTCATCGCCCGACAGCGCCGAAAACGTCCCTTCGTGGCCCTCAAGGTGGCGCTGAGCGCCGATGGCTGTATCGCCGGGCCCGGCGGCGAGACGGCTCGAATCACCGGGACCGCCGCCCAGGAGGACACGCACCGCCTCCGGGCGGGTCTGGACGCGGTCCTGGTCGGGGTCGAAACCCTGTCCCGGGACCGCCCGAGGCTGGATCGCAGGTTGTACCATGGTCCTGGGCGGAGCCCACGGCGGATCGTGCTCGACCCCAGACTCCGCAGCAGGCCGGAGTGGCTGTGGCCGGGCGAGGAGCGCTCGCTCGTCTTCTGCGCTGCGAGCAGCTTGGCAGAGCGGCGCGAGGCGCACCGTGCACTCGCGGGCCACGCCGACATCGTGCCGCTTCCGACCACGCCGGGCGGGTTGGATCTGCAAGCGTTGACTGCGGCGCTGGAGAGCCACGGGATCTGGAGCGTCCTGGTCGAAGGCGGCGGTCACACGCACCGCACCTTCCTCGAGGCGGATCTGTGGGATCGCCTCTACGTGCTGCAGAACCCGAACCTGCGGCTCGAGGGTTTGGGCTGGGAAGCGGCGTCTCTCTGGGAGAGTCGACGCCAGGGTGCAGTGCCGCACTCTCGGCAGCTCCTGGGTGGCGAGACGCTGGACGTCTTCGACCACCCGTCGAGTCGAGCGGAGCCGAGCTGAGCGTGGGATGAGGAGAGCATGTTCACCGGGATCGTCGAAGAGATCGGCCGCGTCCGCAGTGTGACGCCGCAGGCCAACGGTGTCGGACTCGACATCCTCGCCGCCGCGGTGACGAAGGATCTCCGCGTCGGCGCCAGCGTCGCCGTGGATGGCGTCTGTCAGACCGTACTGGAAGCCGGTGACGGCTGGTTCCGCGTCGCGGCGGAAACGGAGACACTCCGCGTCACCACCCTCGGTCGCTTGCGGCCCGGCGGCAGAGTCAACCTGGAACGCGCCCTCGTTCTTGGCGGCCGTCTCGACGGGCACCTCGTTCTCGGCCACGTCGATGGCCGCGGGCGCCTCGTCGGCGTGCGCCAGGACGAGCGCACCCATGTCTTCGAGATCGAAGCCCCGGCCGAGCTGCGCGCCTATGTCGCTCCGAAGGGCTGCATCGCCGTCGACGGTGTGAGCCTCACCGTCGGTCCCTGGGTGCGCAGCGGGCGCTTCGAGCTCTATCTCATCCCGCACACCTGGGAACACACCACGTTGCAGGAACGCCGTCCCGGCGACGAAGTCAACCTCGAGGCCGACGTGCTTGCCCGTTACGTCCTGCACTTGGCGCGGGGCGGCGAGAGCGTGCGCCAGGACCTGAGCTGGGAGGGCGTGGCGCAGCTTCTCGGCGGGGCGAGTGTTGGCGGCACGAGCGGCGTTGGCGCGAGGCGTGGCGGCGCCAGCCGGCGAAGCGGGAGCGAAGGGGGTGCGGCATGAGCGACTTCGACAGTGTCGAGAAGGCCATCGAGGAAATCCGCGCCGGGCGCTTCGTCCTGGTCGTCGACGACGAGGATCGGGAAAACGAAGGCGACATGGTGCTCGGGGCGCAGTCGGTGACGCCGGAGCACATCAACTTCCTGAGCAAGCACGCCCGCGGCCTCATCTGCGTGGCCTGCGTGGCTTCGCGCCTCGACGAGCTGCACCTCGGACCCATGGCACCGGAGAACACCTCGCTCCACAACACCTCCTTCACCGTCTCCGTCGACTACCGCCACGGCACCAGCACGGGGATCTCGGCGTACGACCGCGCCGAGACCATCCGCGCCTTCGCCCGCGCCGAGATACGCGCCGAAGACTTCGCCCGCCCGGGCCACGTCTTCCCGCTCCGCGCCGTGGAGGGGGGCGTGCTGCGCCGGGCCGGCCACACCGAGGCCGCCGTGGACCTGGCGCGCCTCGCCGGTCTCTACCCCGCCGGCATCGTCTGCGAGGTGATGGACGAGGACGGCAGCATGGCGCGCGTGCCGCGCCTGCGCGAGATCGCCGCGCAGTTCAAAATGACCATGATCTCGGTGAAGGACCTCATCGCCTACCGGCGCGGGCGGGAGAAGCTGGTGCAGCGCGTCGCTTCTGCGGCGCTGCCGACGCGCTACGGTGAGTTCACCATCCACATCTATCAGGCCGCTTACGAGGAGGCCATGCACGCCGCCGTGGTGCGCGGTCTGCCGCATCTCGACGCGGCACCGCTGGTGCGGGTGCACTCGCAGTGTCTCACCGGCGACATTCTGGGCTCGGAGCGCTGCGACTGCGGCCTGCAACGGGAGCACGCGCTGCAGCAGATCGCCGACTACGGCCATGGCGTCTTCCTCTACATGAGCCAGGAAGGCCGCGGCATCGGGCTCGCGAACAAGATTCGCGCCTATCACCTGCAGGACGTGCAGGGCCTGGACACGGTGGAGGCCAATCGCAAGCTCGGCTTGCCGGCGGACAAACGGGATTACGGCATCGGCGCGCAGATCCTCGTCGACTTAGGGTTACGGCGCATCCGCCTGCTCACCAACAATCCGAAGAAGCTGGTGGGCTTGGCGGCCTATGGGCTCGAGGTGATCGAGCGGGTGCCGATCCAGATGCCCGCCGGCCCGGCCAGCCGCGCCTACCTGCGGGCGAAGCGCGACAAGCTTGGGCACATTCTGGAAGACCTCTAAAGCGGAGAAAAGCGGAGGATGATCATGCCGCGGACGTACGAAGGCGCGCTGGACGCGCGCGGACTGCGGGTGGCGCTGGTGCTCGGGCGGTTCAACGAGATCATCGGCGAGCGCCTGCTCGCCGGCGCGTTGGATTGCCTGCGCCGCCACGGCGCCGCGGAGGACGACCTGCACGTCGTGCGTGTCCCCGGGGCCTTCGAGCTGCCACTTGCGGCCAAGACGCTCGCCTCGAGCGGCCAGTACGACGCCGTCGTCTGTCTCGGCGCCGTCATCCGCGGCCAGACGCCGCACTTCGACCTCGTGGCCGGCGAAGCCGCCCGGGGCGTGGCGCGGGCCGCATTCGAGACCGGCGTCCCGGTCAGCTTCGGCGTCCTCACCACGGACACGTTGGAGCAGGCGGTGGAGCGGGCCGGTGCCAAGTCGGGGAACAAGGGCTGGGACGCGGCGCTGGCGGCCATCGAAATGGTGCACGTGCTCCGGAGCTTGAAGCGCGAGAGGTGAAGCATGCGGGAGCGGCGGCTCGCCCGCGAGGTCGCGGTGCAAGCGCTCTACGAGATCGCCCAGAGCGGGATTCCCTGGGCCGAGGCGCTCCGTGCCAACGTGGAGCGGCGCGAAGCCGGCGCTGACGTGGCGGCCTACGCCGAGCGTTTGGTTCAGGCCGTCACCATGCACCGCGACGAGATCACGGCGCTGCTGCGCGGCGTTCTCCTGCACTGGGATCTGGAGCGCCTGGCACTGGTGGACCGCTGTGTCCTCGAGGTGGGCACGGCGGAGATCCTGCACTTCCCGGACGTTCCGGTGCGCGTCATCATCGACGAGGCCCTGGAAGTGGTGCGGAAGTTCAGCACCGACGAGAGCGCCCCCTTCGTGAACGGCATCCTCGACCGCATTGCCCGCGAGGCGGTGCGCCGCGCCGCGGGCACCGACCAGGCCGCCCGTGGCTAGGACTTCCGAGCCGGGTCACTGGGAGCGCTTCTGGGCCAGCGCGCCGGAGCTCGCCGACGTCTACGACACCGACGGGCGCGTCGTCGAGGCGTTGCTACGCCTCGTCGAACCGCGTGGCGCCCACATCCTCGAAGTCGGTGCCGGCACCGGACGGGACAGCCTGGAATTGCTGCGCCGCGGCGCCCACGTCTGGGTGATCGACTACAGCCCCGGAGCCCTCGGCCTCATCGGCAAGCAGCCGGGGGCGGCGGCGCTGCATCGCGTGCGCGGCGACGCCTTCCGCTTGCCCTGCCGCGACGGCTCTTTCGACGTCGTCTTCCATCAGGGATTGCTGGAGCATTTCCGCAACCCCGAGGCGATCCTGCAGGAGAATGCTCGGGTGCTCCGACCTGGAGGCATCCTGGCGGTGGATGTGCCGCAGCGCTGGCACTACTACACGCCCCTCAAGCACGTGGCGATCGCTCTCGACCGCTGGTTCGCCGGCTGGGAAACGGAGTTCGGCATCAGCGAGCTACGGCAGTTGCTCCGCGACGCCGGCCTCGAGCCGGTGCACGTCTACGGCGCCTGGTGCGTGCCGAACCTCTTCTATCGCGTGCTGCGCCGCTCGGCGCTCCGGGCCGGTGTGCGGCTGCCACTGCAGCCGCCGCTGCCGTTGCTCGGGCCGCTGCTGCAGCGGGCGCGCCAGCGACTCGCGACCACGCAGCTGCCGCTGTACACCGGGATGAACATCGGCTGTCTGGCGCGGAAGGAGGCGGCCTGCGGGTCCTCGTCCTGAACTGGCGCGATCTCGAGAGCCCCTGGGCAGGGGGCGCCGAGGTGCAGCTGCACGCCGTCCTCGAGCGCCTCGTCGCCCGCGGCCACGAGGTGCAGCTGCTCGTCTCGCGCTTTCCGGGCTGCGCCACGGAGCAGCAGCTTCGCGGCGTTCCGGTGCGCCGGCAAGGCGCGTGGTGGAACGCCAACTTCGCCCTCCTGGCGGCGGCGAAGCGCGAGCTGCGCCGCCAGGCTTACGATGTGGTGCTGGAGGACGTGAACAAGATCCCCTTCTACACGCCCCTCGTCACCCGCTTGCCTTTGGTCGTCCTGGTGCCGCATCTCTTCGGCGCCACCATCTTCCGCGAGACGAACCCGCTCTTCGGCAGCTACCTCTGGCTCATGGAGCGACCTTTGCCATGGTTGTTCCGGCGCGCCTGGTGGATCGCCATTTCCGCCAGCACGCGAGCGGATCTGGAACGGCGTGGCGTCGACCCGCAGCGGCTGCAGGTGGTGCACTGCGGCCTCGACTTCGCGAGCTACGATCTCGCCGCGCCGCCGCCGCGCGACCCCCGGCCGACGCTGGTGCACGTCGGGCGCTTGATGCGCTACAAGCGCGCCGATGTGGCGGTGCGGGCCCTGGCCGCCGTGCGGCGCGAGCTTCCCGAGGCGCGACTCCTCATCCTGGGGGACGGGCCGGAGCGCTCCCGCCTGGAAAAACTCGTGCGCCGCCTCGACCTCGCAAGCGCCGTCGAGTTCCATGGGCACGTGCCGCATCGCGACAAGGTGCGTTTGCTCTGGACGAGCCACCTGCTCTTGAACCCCAGCCCGAAGGAGGGCTGGGGGCTCACCGTGGTGGAAGCGAACGCGTGCGGCGTACCCGTCGTCGCCAGCCGCCGGCCTGGTCTGGTGGACTCGGTGCGCCACGGCGAGACCGGACTTCTCGTGCCCTTCGGTGACGCCGACGCTTTCGCCGTCGCGGCTCTCTCCTTGCTGCGCGACCCGGAGCGCTGGCGGCGGATGGGAGAGAACGCCCGTGCCTGGGCGCGGCGCTTCACCTGGGAGGAGGCGGCTCTCCAGACAGAGGCGGTCCTCGAGCGGGCCATCGAGGCGCACACCGCAGCGTCCCCCGGTGCTGCCGTGAAGCGAGCGTAACCCTCGCTTCGGAGCGCACTTGCCAAAGACTTGGGGGGTTCCTAGAATGCCCCAATGCCAGCCGACGCAAGGACGCGCACCGCAACCGGTAGCCCTTCGCGGTGGCGCACCTGGAGTGCGGGGGCAGCCAAACTCACGATTTCCCTCCTCCTCCTCTGGCTCGTGCTGCGGCGGTTCTCCTACCAGGAGCTCGCGGCCCAAGTGGCCCGGACCCGGCTCGAAGCCCTCGTGCTGCCTCTCCTCATGATCTTGGCCAGCAACCTGCTCGGCGCGTTACAGTGGGGCACCCTGGTGCGGGCGTCGGGACTGACCGTCGCTCGCGGGAGGTTGCTCAGGCTCTACTTCGCCAGCCTTTTCTTCAGCAACCTCGGGGTGGGGAATCTCGGCGGTGACGCCTACAAGATCTTCAAACTCGGAAGGAGCGAGGGAGCATTGGGTCGCGTCGCGGGAGCGACGATCGTGGATCGTGTTGTGGGAGCCTCGGCGCTTTGCGCCCTGGCGCTGATCGTCGCCGCGGGCTCGCTCGGACGCGAGCACGTCCCCGGATTCCTTTCGCTCCTCGTCCTGGCATGCAGCTTCGTCATCTTGGGTCTGTCCGCCGTGGTGCTGCATCCGGCGAGCGCCGCTCGGTTCGAACGGCTGCTTCGCAGCTTGCCGTGGCCCTCCATCAACACGCGTTTGGCGCGGCTGCTCGGCTACTTGCGGGAGTACGGCGAGCGCGTGCCGGTGCTGCGCGCAGTGTTCCTGCTCTCGCTGGTCATCCAGTCGGCTCGAGTGGGGGCACATTACTGCGTGGGCTTGGCCATGGGCCTCGACTTGCACGCCTCCGACCTGAGCAAGTTCTTCCTGGTCATCCCCATCCTGGGTCTGCTCGTCGCCCTGCCGCTCTCCATCGGGGGCTGGGGCGTGCGCGAGTGGGCTGGGGCGGTGCTCTTCGTGCCCCTCGGACGCTCGGGGGAAGAAGCGGTGACGCTGCTGGCCCTGACGGCGACGCTCACCTTTCTCGTCAACTTGGTCGGGGGTCTCGTCGTTTGGCTCTGGAACCTGCCGCGGCCAGAGCGGTTAGTCTAAAGACGCGCTAGCGTGGGGAGTGCTTGGTGAGCGAACGCAAGCTGCGGCTCTGCATCGGCCTCGGGCTCTTCGTCGTGGTCCTCGCGGCCTACATCGAGACCATGGCGGGAAGCGCCAGCTTCTGGGACTGCGGCGAGTTCATCACCTGCGCCTACAGCCTCGGCATCCCACACCCGCCGGCGACGCCCCTGTACGTGGTGATGGGACGCGTGTTCACCCTGCTGCCCATTCCGGGACTGAGCATCGCTCAGAAGGTGAACTTCATCTCGGCGCTCTTCGGCGCCCTCGGCATCTTCATGCTCTACCTCATCGTCACCATGGTGTTGCGCCAACTGCGGGGGGAGCCGCGCACCTGGATGGACCGAGGCGTGGTCTACGGCGCCGCGCTGGTGGGGGCATTGTTCACGGCGTGGAGCAACACCTACTGGTCGAACGCCGTGGAGGCCGAGGTCTACGCCATCGCCTCCTTCGTCATGGGACTGACGACCTGGCTGGCCCTGCGCTGGTCCCGCGAGCCGGCGGTGCCGCAGAGCACCCGCAACATCTATCTCATCATTTATCTCTTGTCGTTGTGCGTGGGCTTTCACCTGGGCACCGTGCTCGTCTACCCAGCCATGGCGCTCTTCTTCCTGCTTTTCCGCAAGAAGAGCGTGGGCGATGCCGACGTCGTGATCTTTTCCTTCGGCTTCCTGCTTTTCCTGTTCTACGTGACTTCGATTCTCAAGGGCGGAGCGGCGGCAGCGGCATTCTTCCTCTTCGTGCTCCTGCTCATGCTCCGCCTGGCGAAGGGGCACCGCTTCGTCACCGTGGCGGCCCTGCTCTTCTTCCTGGGGATCACGATCCACATCTTCCTGCTCATTCGCTCCGCCCAGAATCCGTCCATCGACGAGGCCGATCCTCAAACCTTGGGCAACCTCATGGCGGTGCTGCGACGGGAGCAGTACCCACCGAGCAACCCCTTGATCCGCAAGGGGAGCTGGCATTTCCAGATCATCGATCATTTCTGGCGCTACTTCACCGAGCAGTACCAGCTGGTGCGGCCACCCCGCGGGACGAACCTGGCGCTCGTGCCCATCCTGATGGGGGCGATCGGCATGGCGGCGATGGCGATGCGTGGCTTCCGCAACTTCGTTCTCCTCGCCGGCACCTTCCTCATCACCAGTCTCGGGATGATCCTCTTCCTGAACTTCTCCGACGGCCACCACGGCGTGCTCGCGGAGGTGCGAGAGAGGGACTACTTCTACTCGCCAGCCTTCTATTTCTTCGGTGTCTTCATCGGTGTCGGCCTGGCGGCATTGCTCGACTGGTGCTTCGGGCCCCGCCAGGAGAAAGGACGAGCCAAGGGGTCAGGGCGCTGGGATCGCCTCGGCTACGCCGGCGGCCTCGGGCTTTTCCTGGCCTTCACCGTCATGCTCTATGGGCGCTACCACTTCGAGCACGACCGCACTCACGAACGCGTCCCCTGGGGCTACGGCTACAACCTGCTGGTGGGGCTCGAGCCGAACGCGCTCATCTTCACCAACGGGGACAACGACACCTTCCCGCTCTGGTACCAGCAGGAGGTGGAGAGCTTCCGCAAGGATGTGCGCGTCCTCAATCTGAGCCTGCTCAACACCACCTGGTATCCGAAGCAATTGCGAGACAACGAGCCCAAGGTGGCCCTCACGCTCAACGACGCGCAGATCGACAACCTGGTTTACGACGCCAGCTTGCTTTACCAGCAGACCGGGAAGGAGTACCAGCCCCGCGACTTGGCGGTGATCCAGTTGTTGAAGGACAACTTCAGCAAGCGCCCCATCTACTTCGCCGTCACCGTCCCGCAGGAGACCCTGGAACCCTTCGAGCCGAACCTGGTCCTGGAGGGACTGGCCTTCCGCTTCACCAACAGCAAGGGGCGCGACCGGGTGGATTACGCCCGGATGGAGAAGAACGTCGACCACGACTATCGTTTCGACGGGATTCTCGGGCCCGACGGCAAGCTCGACCGCAGCGTCTACCGCGACCGCAACCAGGAGATCCTGATCCAGAACTACGCCGGTTCCTTCATCCGACTGGGGCGGTATGCGGAGGAGGAGGCGGCGGCCGCCGCGGACGATTCGGCCCGCCGGTCCTGGCTCGGCGTGGCGCGCCGCCGCTACGAGACCGCCTACGAGATCGCGCCGCAGCACGAGGCCGCGGTGCTGCTCCTGGCCGGGCTAGCCATGCGTTCCGGCGATTCGTCCCGGGCGGTGTCGTTGCTCGAGTCCCTGGTGGCGAAGGACCCGACGAACGACAACGCTCTCTTCGAGCTGGCGCGGTTGCACCTGCTGGAAGGCCGCTTCACCGCGGCTCTCCCGGCGCTGCGCCGGCTCGACCAGCGCAACCCCAACGACGAGTTCCTGCAGCAGATGCTCCTCGAAGCCTACTGGGGCGCGGGCCAGCAGGGCGAGTCGGAGCGCCTGGTGGCGGACTGGGAAGCGCGGCATCCCGGCGAGCCCGGCCGGCGGTTGCGCCAGTACTTCGAGCGCATGCAGCGGGACACGCTGCCGGGAGCCGGGCGCGGTGCGCCTTCGGGCCGGGCGGAGAGCTTGCTCGCGCCGGAGCCGGAGCCGCGGCGCTAGGCCGCCGGCGGCGAGAAACGGGAGGGGGGCATGGCGAAAGACGTGTTGGTGGTGACCGGCGCGGCGGGTTTCATCGGCTCCAGCCTCTGCGACCGGCTGTTGCGCGACGGTCATCGCGTCCTGGGCATCGACGAGTTCACCGATTACTACGACCCGGCGCTCAAGCGGCGCAATCTGCGCTATGCCCTCGGCCAGCCGCGTTTCCAGCTCGTCGAGGCTGATCTCACCCGAACCGACCTGCAGGCCCTGCTCGCCGACGCCGCCTGCTGCTTCCACCTGGCAGCGCAAGCGGGGGTGCGCGCGAGCTGGGGCCAGGACTTCGACATCTACATCCGCTGCAACATCGAAGCGACGCAGAAGCTGCTGGAGGCGGCCCGGACGGTGCAGCTGCCTCGTCTGGTGTACTCGAGCTCGAGCTCGGTGTACGGCAATGCCCGGCAGCTGCCCATGAGCGAGGAGGCCAAACCGTCGCCGGTATCGCCGTACGGCGTCACCAAGCTCTCCTCCGAACAGCTCTGCGATCTCTATTTCTTCAACTACCGCCTTTCCAGCGTCAGCCTGCGCTATTTCACTGTCTACGGCCCGCGGCAGCGCCCGGACATGGCTTTCCACCGCTTCATCCGCGCCGGCATCGAAGGCAGGCCCATCGAGATCTACGGTGACGGCGAGCAGACCCGCGACTTCACCTACATCGACGATGCGGTGGAGGCGAACGTCGCCGCCTGGCGTTACGCCAAGCCGCACGGCGTGTTCAATGTCGGCGGCGGCGCCACGGTGACGCTCCGACACGTCATCGCCTTGATCGAGGCGGCCCTCGGCAAGAAGCTCGAGGCCCGCTTCCTGCCCAAGGCGCTGGGCGACGTCGACCATACCCACGCCGACACGCGGCGCGCCGCCGCCGAGCTCGGCTTCCGTGCCCGCACGCCCACGGAGACCGGCATCCCCCGCGAAGTCGCCTGGGCGCAGGAACTCTACGAGGGCCGCGGCTGATGCGGCTGTCCTTCGTCATCCCGCTCTACAACGAGGCCGAGAGCCTGCCGGAGCTCAAGGCGGATCTGGATGGGGCGCTCGCCCAGCTCGGCGACGCAGGGGAGATGATCTTCGTCGACGACGGCTCCAGCGACGGCAGCCTGGAGATCCTGCGGCGCTTCCACGCCGCGGCGCCGGAGCGGGTGAAGGTGCTGTCGTTCCGGCGCAATCAGGGGAAGTCGGCGGCGCTCGCCGCCGGTTTTCAAGTGGTGCGCGGCGATTTTGTCGTCACCCTCGACGCGGATTTGCAGGACGACCCGGCGGAGGTGCCCCAGCTCCTGGCCGCGCTCGAAGGGGGCGCCGACGTCGTCTGCGGCTGGAAGCGCGCACGGCGCGACCCATGGACGAAGCGCCTGCCCTCGCGGCTGTTCAATCGCGTCACCGCCGGACTCTCGGGCCTGCGCCTGCACGATTTCAACACCGGCCTCAAGGCCTACCGCGCCGAAGTGGTGCGCGCCATCGCCGTCTACGGCGAGCTGCACCGCTTCATCCCGGTGCTCGCCGCCTGGGAAGGGTTCCGCGTCGCCGAGGTCCCGGTGCGGCACCGGCCGCGCAAATACGGGAGCTCCAAGTTCGGGGCCCGGCGCTTCCTGCACGGTTTCTTCGACCTGATCACCGTTATGTTCCTGACCCGCCGCGGCAGGTCACCGCTCTATTTCTTCGGCGGTTTGGCCCTCCTCTTCCTGATTCTCGGGCTCACCATCGACATCTACTTCCTGGTGCGCTACCTGCAAGGCTTCGGTCTGCGCGTGCGACCCCTCATGCTCCTCGGGATCGGCTTCATCATCGTCGGCATCCAGATCGGCAGCATGGGCCTCCTGGCGGAGATGCTCTCGGCGGGGCGAGCGGAGCGGCAGACCTGGAGCTTCCGCGAGCGCCTGCTGTGAATGCCTCTCTCCCCCCGGCGGGCGCAGCCCACTGGCCGCTGGCGGTGCTCGGCCCTTTCCATCCGTATCGCGGCGGGATCGCGCACCACACCACCTTGCTCGCTCGCGCGCTGGCGAGCCAGCACCCGGTCTTGGGCATCAACTTCACCCGGCTGTATCCGGGATTCCTCTTTCCCGGCCAGACGCAGTTCGATGCCAGCGCCGAGCCGCTGGCGCCCGAGGGCTTTCGGGTGGAACGGCTCCTCGACAGCATCGGCCCGCACACCTGGCCGCGGGCGGCGCGGGCGGTGACGCATTCCGGTTGCAAACTGCTCCTCCTGCAGTGGTGGCATCCGTTCTTCGCTCCGGCCTACGCCAGCGTGGCGCGCCTGGTGCGGCGGCGGCACGTGCGCGTCGTCGCGCTCTGTCACAACGTGCTGCCGCACGAGGCCTCGCGCTTGGACACGGTGCTCGTCCGTCTCGGTCTCGGGGCCGCCGACGCCTTCATCCTGCAGAGCGAAACCGATCGAGAGCGGCTGGCGCGACTTTTCCCCGGCCGGCCGCACGCGGTGACGCCGCACCCGGCCTACACCTTCTTCGCCCGCGGCCGGGTCGGGCGCGACGAAGCCCGGCAGCGACTCGGGGTCCAGGGTCCGGTGGTGCTCTTCTTCGGCCTGGTGCGCCCGTACAAAGGTCTCGACGTCCTGCTGCACGCGGTGGCACGAGCGCGAGCGCAGGTGCCGCTCACGCTGCTCGTGGCAGGCGAGTTCTACGCGGAGAAGGAACCCTACGAGCGGCTGCGCGCGCAGCTGGGGCTGGAAGAGGCGGTACGGTTCGTCGATCGGTACGTGCCGAACGAAGAGGTGGAGGTCTATTTCCGCGCCGCTGATGTCGTCGTGCTGCCCTACAAGAGCGCGACGCAGAGCGGCATCGTGCAGATCGCGCTGGCCTTCGAGCGTCCCGCCATCGTGACGCGCGTCGGCGGCCTTCCCGAGGCGGTGCGTCCCGGAGAAACCGGGGAAGTGGTGCCGCCGGAGAATCCGGAAGCCCTCGGCGAAGCGCTGGTGCGCTTCTTCACCACCGGCGGGGCGCAGCGCATGGAACCGCACTTGCGAGACGCGGTGGCGGCCTTCTCCTGGGACGCCATGGCAGAAACGGTGCACAGCCTCGCCTCCCGGATCGGCTTGCCGACTTCCTGAGCCTCACGTTTCAACCAGCCGCGTCGCTGTGCTAGCATCCGCGCCGTCGGCCCGGGTGGTCGTCCACCGTGCTTCGGGGGGTCCTCGTTCGTGGGACGCAGCCGCTCGCGGGTCGCGGGTCGCCGCGCCACCTCCGCCGCCGTCACCGCCTCCGCCGGTCGCCGCTGGCCCGCCTGGGCCGAGCATGTCGCCGCCCTCGCGCTCCTCGCCCTCGTCCTCGGTTGCGTCTTTCCCGAAATCGCCTGGCAAAGGCTCGTCTTCCACGCCGCCGATTACGACACGCCCTCGTCCTTCGCCGCGGCGGGACGACGCGCTCTCGCCGCCGGCGAGTACCCGCTGTGGAATCCTTACTTGTTCCTGGGGATGCCGAGCTTCGCCAGCCTCTCGTTCACGCCATGGGTCTTCCCGCCGGCGGAGCTGCTCTCGCTCCTCGGGCGCCTGCCCTTCATGCCGCCGCTCGGCTGGTTGCTGGTGTACTTCGCTGCCGCCGGTTACGGCGTCTTCGTCCTGCTGCGGAGCCTGCGCTGCAGCTTCTGGCCGGCGCTCGTGGGCGGCATTCTCTTCATGCTCACACCGCATGTCGTCTCCATGGGAGTGTTCGGTCACGGGAGCAAGCTGGCCTGCGTGGCCTTCTTGCCCTGGTTGCTCTGGGCCGCGCTGCAGCTCCGGCATGCCTCGCGCCGCCTGGGGTGGACGGCGCTCTCGGCGTTGC
>Ga0075428_100003458_pt1 | contig 17280 bp, 15 predicted proteins | sample RhiMetdeltSRZDD2_FD_75291 | JGI IMG/M metagenome (GOLD analysis project Ga0075428, IMG submission 75291) | Populus rhizosphere microbial communities from Tennessee, USA - Rhizosphere MetaG P. deltoides SRZDD2 | ecosystem: Host-associated > Plants > Roots > Rhizosphere > Soil | place: USA... | reverse complement strand
AAGTTGGATGCGCGACCGGACGCAATTATTCTATCTATACAAAAGTATATTTTTGGCTTGGCGCCACCGTAGGACAGGTTTCCACCCTGTCCCAGATGCGCCTGAAGTAGGACAGGTTTTCAACCTGTCCTACCCGGCGGCGGTTTGAATCGCGGCCGGCCAGCCGCCCGAATTGAACTGCCTAATGCAGCCGGTCTCCAGTCGAGAAGGCACGGCGAAACAACTCGTGAATCGCTCAGGCGGTGGCTTCTTCGATCAAGCGGATTTCGTCATCGGTGAAACCGTAGAGTTCGTAGACGAGCTGGTCGATCTGCCGGTCGGTGGCCTCCACCTGGCGCTCTACCACCGTGCGGGCGTGTCCGGGTTTGGTTTTGGCTAGGTGGTAGTTAAGATCAAGCATCTGCTGGACAAACTGAGTTCGCTGGCTTGGTGGTCCGATGAGCCAAGTTAACTTCTTCATGACTTCGGACGACGAGCACGACTTCTTCGAATACCTCCGCGCTCGCGATGACATAGCCATTTACCCGGGTCGGGAGTTTCGGAATCAGAAGCCTGAAAAGTTGGTTGCTATCCCACCAACTGTGGAGCGACAGCTGACGATTGTGCACCCAGGCCTGGCCGAAATCTATCCGCCGCAGCAAGACAGTGCGTCTGGCTATTATGCATTCCCCCTGTTTCATTCAGCTTGGGTGGAGTGGACGCGATCGGTGGTCTTGAGCGGCGGCGAGTTGGAAGCCGGCCGGGTCTTTGCGAAGATCGGGTGGCTTACTCAGCCCGCCGACAACCGCGTGTATAAGTTGTGGTATGCGGCAATCGTGCGCTGGCTCAAGCGGTCCTTGCGCCAGCTTGATGGCACCTGGTGGATCGGCCCTGCCGCAGAGAAGTGGTCGCGATCCGGTGGTGTCCTGGCATTCGGCCCGGGTCCGTCCATGCGACGCTCGCTCGCCAGCGGCTGAGGCAGCGAACCAGCCGTTGCACCTGACCGCCGCGGCATGTAGGCTTTTCAGGGTTCAACGTCTCACCGGCCGCCGCGGCAGGTGAACGGAGTCGTTATCCGGTCGTGGGCATGCTTTGCCCTCTTGTTTGATTCGTCTACACGTTTAGCTGCAAATTCGTCCCATTTCTCTGCCAACTCCTCGAACGTGAAGTAAATCACTCGGGCGACCGACGCCTTATCGTCCTGGTCAGGCTTCACGCGGCAGTCGTAGACGGCGAACTCCTCAAAGTCGGTGAGAATCGAGAGCGGCAGCTTGGCGGACCAGGCATAGGGGCGGAGCTGATAGGCGGGCGAGACATCTTCCTTGATGTTAACCGACGGTTTCTTGGCTTCGAGGAAGAACTTCTTGGTGCCGCCGATGCGGAAGCAGTAGTCGGGGGCCTTGGTCGCGCCGCCGACCTTGATGGCGTCCTCGTGAATCACGTCCTTGTACGCTTCGGCGAAACCCTGCTCGTTGTCCATGTCCCAGCCGAGGGCCTTAAACAGCGGGTCGATGAATTCCTGGCGAAGCTGGGACTCCTTGTAGCCGCCGGCCTGGTAGTCCTCACGATGGAGGCGAAACCGCTCGACGAGGTCGTCGACAATCTGCGCAGCTGCCATGTGGGTCCAAATAATGGGTGGCCAGTCAGTTGGGCCCGATTGTACCAGGGACTTGAAAACGGAACACAGTCGCAAGCGACCCGACCGCCGAAAGCAGGCGCCGACGGTATCGATCTTTCCTCCCTTTGGAAAACCTCGCGGATTCACTTACGATGAGGTTTATGAGCGGGGAGCCTTCGACGCAGCAGGTGGACGACGAGCCGATCGTGGCCACGGTCGTGCCGCCGGCGCCGTCCAAGTGGCAATTCGGGCTCAAGTCGCTGCTGGGGCTGATGGCCGTTTGCTGCGTGCAGTTCGCGCTCATGTCCTATCTGGGCGTCATGGGCGGTCTGGGAGTGGCCATTCTCATCTGCGTCGCGGGCCTGGCCGTGCTGCTGCTGGTTGCTATTCTCTTTGTCCCTAGCCGCACGCAAACGATGGAGCGGCTGGACTTCGTCGGCATTCGGCTGGTGGTGGGGATCGCCATCCTGCTGGTGGGGACGATCCTGGCGGGAGGTGGAACGGCCGTCTACTATTCGGTGGGGGGCATGTGGATGGCGATGGACCTGGAAAAGGACCTTGGCATTCGCACGCTGCGGAGCGAAGTCTGGGACGGAAAGCAAACGAACCGCGCGCTGAAAATTGTCGTCGTCTTCCCGGGGAGCGATGCCGCACAAGCGGGGATTCAGTCAGGCGAGGTAATCGTCATTCCCAGCACGATCGATGAGTTCTACGAAAACATGCACCAGAACCGCGGCAAGAGTTTCAATCTGGATGTTGCGGCCGCGCCGGTCGGCGGCTCGATCGAAAAGAGTCCGCGGCGGACAGTATCCATCATCGTGCCGAAGTAGCTTTCGTGCGCCGGTAACATGCCGGGCTATCGCAATCGCTATGCAGACCCTCACCCGGCCTTCGGCCACCCTCTCCCACAGGGAGTGGGATATTGGCGGTAGCAAGGCGCGCGTTTTAGGGGGATTTTGAGACGCTGTTTGCGGGCGGATAATGCCGCGATGACTCTTGTGACGCTCGAGTGCCCGCACTGCCGCGGGATGATGCAGGTGGACGCCGCTGCCGCCGGGCAGCAAATCGCCTGCCCGCTGTGCCAGGGGACGATGCAAGTGCCGCCGGCGGACGTGCTCGCGGCGGCTATGGCGCCGCCAGCGCCTCCCGAGGGACCGTCGCCCGCGCCGCCGCCTGGATTTGGCGGGGGATTGCCGGGGGTGCCTGTGGCGCTGATGCCGCTGGCCTGCCCGGCCTGCGGCGGCATGTTTCAGGTGCCCCCGAGTGCAGCGGGGCTGCAACTTCCCTGTCCCGCGTGCGGGCAACTAGTGACGATTCCGGATGCGTCGACACTGACTGCCGCGGCGTCGCTGGTTGGGGAAGAGGCGAGCGACAGCGCGCCGCTTGCGCCGCCGTCTGCTGCCGAGCCCGCGGCTACAACTGCCGGAACGCTGTCGCTGAGTTTGTCCTTGGACGTTGCGTCGCTCTTGCCCCCGGGCGCAGCGGAGGCCGGCGCTGCGCCGCAGGGTCAGGCCGCTGCGCTGGCTCCAGGGTGGGATGTGAGGTCGCTCCTGCCCCCAGGTGCGGAGGGAGCGGGCTCGCCCGGCCAGCAAATGCCGCTGCCTGCTGCGCCTCGTCCGATCCTGGTTTCTCAAGCGGCGGGGCTGCAAGGCGGGCCGAAGGTCGTCGGCCCGGAGGAAAGTGCGACGGAGATCCGGCGGCTCACACCGGCGGAAAAAAACCTCCGCCGGACGATCAAGCGAGTCGTTCTGTTCATTCTCTGCCTGGCCGGCCTCTTGGCGATCGTGATTTACATGTCGCGGTAACGCGTAGTAGGCACACTCCGTGTGCCGTCTTGCAGGCAGACCGCATGATGAGTGCGTCTGCTACGTCTTCAGCTCCTGGCCGATGGCAAACACCTCCTCGGCATCGAGCACGAGGTTATTCGCCGTGAACAGCCGCTCGATGGCGGCGCGGTGAATCTTCATCTTCGTCCCGCCGACGCCGATCGCGCCATAACAGTTCACTCCATCACGCTCCTTGGCCTTGTCGGTTACCTCAATGCCGGCGATCCCCAGCGGCGGGACGGCGTTCAGGTCGATCGCCACTTGGAGCGACGCGCAGTTGCGGCGGACTTCGGCGGGAATCAATTCAATTCCAGCGGCGCCTGCTGCAATCGCGATCTGTGCGCCGTCCAGGGCGGCGGCCGTCTCGGGGGTGGACGACGTTTTCACAGGCGTGAGCGACGCGCCGGGAACTTTGGCGGCAATGGCGGCACAGGTCTCCTGCGCCCGCTCGAGCGACCGGGAGGCCACGCGCACGGCGGCCCCTTGGCGGGCCAGCAGCCGCGCCGCCCGCTGTCCAACGGGGCCGGTGCCGGCAAGTACCGTCGCGACGGCTCCCTTGAGCGCGACGTGTCTGGCCGCTGCCAGCACGGCCGCGGCAGCGGTGGTGTTGGCGCCGTTGGCATCGAGCAGCACCGACACCCGCATCGGCCCGAAAAAGCACCTGGTCACTTGCTTGAGCAGCTCTTCGCCCGCGGCGACGCTCGAGCCGCCGATGAAGATGGCCGTGCTCGCCAGGTCGGGCACTCCGCGGGTGAACATCGCGCCGTGAACCAGCCCCTGCACCTGCGCCGGCTCGACGCGGCTGTACTGGAGCAGATGCTCGACACCGGCATCGATGGCCACCACGGCATCGAACACGCTGGCGTGCGGATCGGGATCGAGCTGGATCAGGATTTTGCGCTTGGACATGAGGGGCTGGTGATGAGGCTGAACGGACGAGCGATTCACTTGTCCTGGCGACGATTCTATACTGTGGCCGTGGCGTGCCCAATGGTCACTTGGCGCTGGAAGGATGAATCATGCAGTGGTCTCTGCGGGTGATCGTAACAAGCAGAATGCTCGGCGCTGCCGCGCTGCTGACGCTGTGCCTGCTCGTCGTCGCACGCGCGCGTGGTCAGGAGTCAAAGGAAGAGACGGAGACCGCGGCGAAGGTTGCCGAGCTGATCCAGCAGCTTGATGCCGACGACTTTCAGGCCCGGGAAGACGCCGAGAAAGCGCTGATCGCGCTGGGCGAGCCGGCGCTGGCGGCGGCCAGGGAAGCGACCAAAAGCGACTCCGCGGAAGTCAAGCAGCGGGCCCTCAAGATCGTGGCGGAAATTCGCCGCACGCGGATGGGCCTCGTGTACGTCGGCAATATCAAGCAGCCGGAACTCGCGGGGGCCGTGACGGCCGAAACCAGCGCCGACGGCAAATTCGTTTATGCTGCCGCCTGGAAGGCCAATGCCATCACCGTCTTTCGCCGCAACGAGGCGACCGGGGCGCTGTCCAGCGTACAGTCCCTGGTGGACGCCGAGAATCTTGGCGGCGGAATCTGCCTGCGCCAGAGCCCAGACGGCTCTCTGGGGGTAGCCGCGGCATTTCGGTCCAGGACCGTGGTGCTCTACGAGCGGAACAAGTCGGAAGGGACGCTCGAGCTGCGGCACGTGGTCCGCGACGATCCCGATGCTGGATTAGCGCTCAAGTGGCCGATCGACGCCGCCTTTTCTCCTGACTCGAAGTTCGTCTACGTGCTGGACGATCAGGCGGCCACGGTTGTCGTCTTCGCGGTGACCGACCGGAAGCGACTGAAATTCGTGGAGGCATTCACCGGCCAGGAGGAATGCTTCTCCGGCGCCCGCGGCATTCTGATTTCCAAGGACGGCAAGACGCTGTACGTTTCCGCGCATCGATCGGCCACGCTATCGGTCCTCGATCGCGAAGAAGCGACCGGGCGGCTAAGCGTGCGGCAGCTCCTCAAGGACGGTCAGGACGGAATCAAGGGGCTGGCCGGGGTACAGACGGTCTGCACCAGCCCCGACGGCAAATTCGTCTATACCTGTTCGGGCCGGTTCCTCGGTACGCAAGCGGTCAGTGCTTTTCGGGTGGGGGAAGACGGGAAGCTGACGGTGCTCGAGGAATTCATTAGCGACGTCAGCGAGCTGAAGAATTTTTCCGGCGGCAACGACGTCTTGGTCAGCCCCGATGGGCTCAACCTCTATGCCTGCGGCACCGTCTCCAAATCGGTCGCCTGCTTCGACCGCGATCCGCAGACTGGCAAGCTTCAGTACATCACCACGCTGGCCAGCGACGCCACCGGCGGCATGTCAGAGCTCGGCGCCTGCGCCATGGCCTGGAGTCCCGACTCGAAGTTTCTGTATGTGACGGTCGAAGACGACGGCGCCATTTCGATCTTCCAGCGGCCGGGGCGGAAGTAGCTGGCAGGCGCAAAAAAACCGCCAGCATGTGCCGGCGGTTGCAGACTTGCTCCATTAGACGACTTAAAACCCGCGGAACGGATGGACCTGTTCCTTGCCGGCAATCATCTCGTCGGCGGTTGGCTTGCCTTCCATCGCGCACTTGATGGCCAGCTTAGTGGCTTCGTAGTTGTACTGGTAGATCTTCTTGTCGTCGTTGGCGGCGGGGTGAATGAAGACGCCGCAGACGATGACCAGGTCTTCGCACTTGTTCTTGGGAATCACTCCGCCGGCGACCGAGTCGGCGACGGCCTTGGCCACGGCCGACTGGGCCGGCCCGAACATTTGCACGGCCTGCTTCATCCCTTTGATCGTCACTTTGGTGACAAGCACCGTGGCCGGCTTGACAGCCAGGTTGGGTGTGATGACCGCCAACAGATTGTTGTGACCCTCGCTCTGGCGGGCCAATGCGTTGGCGAATGCGTTGCCGACCGGTCCGTCCTTGGTGCCGATCAAGAGGTCGATGTGGGCGATCTCGTTTCCTTCGCCGACGAGCCCTTCGCCGATGAACATGGACATGGGGTAGCTCCCTGAGACTTGCGAGTATTTTGGCCAGGAGAAATCAGGCTAAAGAGCGTACCAAACCAGGGGCGGATTGCAAGAAGGCAAGGGGCCAGAGATCGGACGTCAGAGGTCAGAGAGCAGAGAGCAACGGAGGGGGCAATTGCAAATTGAAAATTGCCAATTGCAAATTTGCAATTTTCAATTTGCAATCAGCCGTCACTCTCTCCTGACTCCTGAACCCTGCCCCCTGACCCCTTGCCCGTTCGTCACGGTTTTTCCGGCCTGCCTCGTTTACCTAATGCCATCCGTCGGCACTCGTCGATACCCACAAGGCAACAAGCAGGACGGAATCGGTGCGCCAAGCACGGCCAGCCACGAGTTTCACCTGGATCAGCGGCCCAGCGAGCGGGAGCAAGCGGCTGCGACTATCTGCGGGAGGATTTTGCCGGATGAATCGCTCCTTTCAGTCGATCGCAGCCCTGCTGATTTCGCTGTCGGGCGCGATGCTGGCGGTCATGTGGACGCCGGCGGAAGGACCGCGGCCGACCCCGGTCGCCGAATCGGCCAGGCGGCGGGGCTCCGCCGTTCCCTGCGGCTACGTTGCGACCGGCCCGCTTGTGGCCTCACGGCAAGGAACAACCAGTATTGTTCGCACACCTGGGCCGTCCTCCTCAGCGGCTGACCCCGTCGAGGAAGCGATCAACCTGCCAAAAGAGGCGCCGCTCGAACTGAACTGGGACGAAAACTGGTTATCCCTGGGCGGCATCGACCTGACGGTAGTTAGCCGCACCATGGCCGATGCGCCGCCCGTTCGCGCTGCGGCTGCCGCCTTCGGCCAGGCACTGCGGCCGCTGTGGCCCCTGGGCGCAAGTCGGCCGATGCTGGCCGACCAGAGCCTGCGCGATGCCGAGCGCCAGCGGATCGAGGCCGAATACGCGGCGGCTGAACTGGCGGCCGCCAATGCCGGCGGCCAGCGGTGGCTGGCGGACTTGATGGACCAGGCGAAGTCGCTGGCGAGCCGGGCCGTGGCAGCCGCCCAGGAGGCGAGCTGGATCTCAATCTCACAAAGAATTAGTAGTCAATTATATAGTAAATATGATGAAATAATTACCGACTTAGGCTGGCAAGAGACGCTGCGGCCGCTGCTGGCACACCTGCGTCGCCAGCACGAGCGGCTCGCGCTCCGCGAGGCGCTGCTAAAGGAGATGGACCGCCGCTTCCTCGAGTCGCCGATCAATTCGCCTGCCGGCCCGCTACCACTAAGGCCGAAGTTCCGCCCATCGAATCGAAGGCTTTACATGGCCGCAGCCGACGCCCTCAAATCACTGTCGCGAGCCCTGAATGCCGCTGCCGAGCAACTGGAATCGGTGTCTCGTCAGGATGTAGCAGAATTGCACAACCCGCTCCAAAACAGCGAGGAAAAACGCTGATCAACTGGGTCCCAAGGCGCAGGTTGCTTGGTTCGCAGTGGAAATTTTTCAGGTCACACGAAGGAAAAATCACAACCGCTTAAAAGGTAGCAGCTTACGTCGCGAAACTAACTTGTTTCGGACATCGCCGGCACTTTGAAACCGCATCCTGAACGCCTCCCGGGCGGTCAGGCATCGTCCTCGGACGAGCCTGACCGCCCGCCGGCATTTTGTGGCATTCCACTTGCTTCTAAGGTCAGCCGAAAGTGGCAGGGGAGAGGCGATGTAAGTCGTGCCGGCGTCGGCAAAATCTGCCCCAACCGGTAATTTTCACGTTTTTGGTAGCAATAGCCCTGCCCCCGGAATAGAATCGACGTTGGCGATGGTTTTCATCGCCCGGCTCGTTCGCTAGCTGTCACAGAGATGCTGCCGGGTATCGGGGAGACCCTCTGGCCTATTTTTCTGCGCTGGGAGTTTTGGTCATGTTGAAACGTAGTCCGCTCGCAGTGGTTCACGTGGCGGTGGTCATGGCGGCTTTGGCTGCTGGTACAGTCCAGGCGACAGGCGCCGAGAACGCCCATCTGGCGACGTTCGAGAAAGGGGCCGGCGAGACCTATTTCGCCCTCAGCCTCACCCCGAGCATCAAGCCCGCGCCTGCGGCGGCCAGCCAGGTGGTGATCCTCTTCGATACTTCCGCCAGCCAGAGCGGCGCATTCCGCGAGGATGGGCTTGCCGCGCTGGACGCGATGCTCAAGTCGCTGAATGCCGACGATCGCGTCAAGCTGGTGGCGGTCGATGTGAAGGCGGCGGCGATGAGCGAAGGTTTTGTCGCTCCCACCAGCGAGGCGATGAAAGCGGCAACTGCCAAGCTGCACAAGCGAACTCCGCTGGGAGCGACCGACATGACAGCCGCTCTGCGGAGCGCGCTTTCGAGTTTTGGCGACGACAACAAGTCTCCGCGGCACGTCGCCTACATCGGCGACGGCATGAGCAAAGCCCGTCTGATCGAAGGAGAATCGTTCCGCAAGCTGGTGAGCGACCTCGTGGGCAGCCGCGTCTCGGTCTCCAGCTTTGCGATCGGCAAGGAGCAGAACCTGGCGCTATTGGCGACCTTGGCCAACCACACGGGCGGCATGGTGCAGATGGATTCGGATGCAGGCGATGCGGCCACCAGCAGCGGCAAGGCGCTGGCCAGCGCCGTCCATGGCGCCGTCATCTGGCCAGTCGATACCGAGCTGTCCGCGGGAATCCGCGAGGCGCTTCCCAAGTCGATGCCGCCGCTGCGAACCGACCGCGACACGATCTTGATCGGCATGCTGGAAGGGAGCGAGGTTCAAACGATCGATTGCCAGGCGATGGTCAATGGCGAACAAGTCAAGTTGCAGTGGAGCGCCAAGCCGATGGATTCCAATCCCGACTTTGCGTTTCTGCCAAAACTCGTGGAAGTGGCCCGTGTCGATGAGGGGATGTCACTGCCCACCGTTGGGTCCGCCGGTCTGCGGGCCGCGGCCATGGCCTCCCACACCAGCGCCGAGCAGCTCGTGAAGCTCGGTCATGCGGCACTGGCCACCGGCAACGCGGCAGGCGCCAAGGCGGCTGCCGAGGCGGCGCTTTCGCGCGATCCCAATAACCCGACCGCCAAAGCGCTGCATGTGGCCGCGATCAAGGCGGGCGCTGGTGAAGGGGAAGCCGATGAAGTCGCGGCGGCGCTTGAAGACGCGGCTGCCGCCGACGATGAGCCCAAAACCGAGGAGGCTAAGCCGGAGGCGGCCAAGCCAGAGGAAGTGAAGCCGGCGCCGCCTGCTGCCGACGGCGGCCTGCGACTGGGTACGCCGCGTGAAGAGCCGGCCCCCGGCGCTGGTCCCAGTCTGCTTGATGAATTCCTGGCCGAAAAGCCGTTTCTCGGCGGCGTCGAGGAGGAGCGGAAGGTGGTCGAAGGGAAGGTGAGGGCCGAGGTCGAGAACTCGCTCAACGAAGCCCGCGCCCAGTTGAATTCCGATCCCGATCGGGCCGAGCAGGACTTGAAGGTCCTCCAGGAAATGGTGGAGAAGGTTCCCAGCCTGGGGGCCCAGGTCCGCGATCAACTGCTCGTCCAGATCCAGACCGCGATCCGCGAGACACGCCGATTCGGGCAACTCGCGAAGGAGCGGATCGCCCGCGCGAGAGAGAACGAGGCTCGCGCCAAGGAGAAAGAGCGGTACGTCCAGGATCTGGATCTGCGGACGCAGCGGTTGCAGCAGCTCATGGCACGGTTTGAATCCCTGATGTCCGAGGGTCGCTATGCCATCGCCGACGATGAGGTGAATCCGGAGGTCGCCAAGCTGGCGCCCAATACCGCCCTTGCCACGGTCGTCAGCACGACCGGTCAGATGCATCGTTACCATTCGGAAATGGACCAGATCCTGGCCCTGCGGCATCGCCGCTTTTTGGCCGGGCTGCACACGGTGGAAGAGTCGCTGGTGCCGTTCCCGGATGAGCCGCCGATCGTTTATCCCTCGCCGGAGCGGTGGGAAGAGATCACGCGGAAGCGGGCCAAATACGAAAACCTCGACCTGTCTGGCAAGCCTGGCAGCGCCGAGCAGCGGATTTTCGAGGCCCTCGACCGGCCGGCCGAATTTGACTTCGTCGATACGCCGCTGAAGGACGTGGCCGACTTCCTGGCGGAAAACTACAAGATCAACGTCGTGCTGGCCAAATCCACGCTCGAAGATGCGGCCATCAGCCTGGACACGCCGGTCAACAGCAACCTCCGCGGCATTTCTCTGCGGTCGGCGCTGCGGATCATGCTCGGCGATCTGAAACTGACCTACGTGATTCGGGATGAGGTGATGCAGATCACGACGCCCGAAGATGCCGAGACGCAATTGGTGACGAAGGTCTACCCGGTGGGCGACCTGGTAGTGCCCATCATGGCCAACCTGAATACGTTTGGTCTGGGCGGCCAAGGCGGCCTCAATGGCGGCGGCGGCGGCCAGGGCGGTTTCGGACAGGGTGGTTTGGGCGGCGGCCTGGGCGGCCTGGGCGGTGGCGGCGGCTTCGGCGGCGGCGGCGGCGGTTTCGGCGGCGGCGGCGGCGGCGGCTTCTTTGCCATCGAGGAGGAACTGTCGCTCGGTTCGAAGAAACCGACTGCCGCGGCAGCTCCGGTCACCGCGGATCGTGAAGTTCGTCGTCCTGCCAAGGCAGCGACGATTACGGGCAAGCAGATTTCGCTTCCTAGCGGCAGCTCCTGGGACAAGTTCTTTGCCGCCGAGAAGGAACGGCTGAGCAAGCTCGAGGCAGACTCCCGCGAGTCGAAGGTGCTGGCGGCGTCGGTCCGCCAGACCGTTCGCGACCTGATGCACGAGAAGAAATTCGGTGAAGTGACGGAGCTGCTCCAGGCTTCGCTCCGCCAGGGTTTTGTCGATTCGTGGATGTACGAAGCGCTCGGCCTGGCGATGCAAGCGGATAATGCGTCCGCCGATGACGTGGAACGCGCCTTGCTTTCGGCCGTGGATCTGGCCGGCAGCGAAGAGCAGGTGCTGTACGTGGCCGAGTATCTGTCGCGTGCCGGGCTGCACGAGCGGGCCCTGTCGCTTTATCGCCAGATCGGCACGAGCAACCCCGACCGGCTGGAGTCGTTCGTGGCGGCGCTCGGCCTGGGTCAACGGCTCAACGACGTGGACGCCATCCAGTGGGCCTGCGTCGGCATTCTCAGCCAGACTTGGAGGCCAGACGAACAGTCGGTTGCGGATAACGCCTATCGCATCGCCAAGTCGCACTACGAAACGCTGCTTTCCAAAGGGCGCAGAACAGAGGCGGAAGCGCTTGACAAGGCGGTCCGCGGCGCGCTGTCCCGCGACGTGTGGGTGCGGGTCACCTGGACCGGCGACGCCGACGTCGATATTGCGATCACCGAGCCCAATGGCACGGTTTGCTCGCTGCGAAATCCCCGCTCCACCGGCGGGGGCGTGTTGCTCGGCGATGTGTCGGCGGCCGATGGCAAATCGTCCGCGCAAGGTTTCTCGGAAAGCTACGTGTGCGGCGAGGGTTTCCCCGGTGAATACCGCGTGCTGATTCGCAACGTTTGGGGACGTCCCACCAGCGGCAAAGTGACCGTGGATGTGTATACGAACTACCGCAGCGAAAAACAGGGATTCGAACGCAAGCAGATCCCGCTCGGAGACAAGAATGCCGAGGTGGTGTTCAAGCTCGACGAAGGTCGCCGCCAGGACCCGCTCCCGGAGGCGAAGGTGGCCCGCGTGGCCAAGGTGCAGAACCAGGTCAACCAGGCGATCCTGGCCCAGCAGATGAGCGCGCTGGATACCTCAACCGCTTCCGCGGCATACCTGCGGGAGCTGGCGCTGATGCGGCGTGCCGGCCTGGGCGTTTTTCGTGGCGGCGCGGTTGGTTACCGGCCGGTGATCATCACGCTGCCGGAAGGCGCCAACTTCAGCACCAACGCGGTCATCTCGGCGGACCGAAAGTACGTTCGCGTCGCGCCGGCCCCGACTTTCTCGCTGGTCACCGAAGTTTCGACTTTCAACTTCGTGACCGGCAACAGCACAACGCAACAGCAAGGCCAAGGAGGCTTCGGCGGCGGCCTGGGCGGCGGCGGCGGGCAGTTCTAAACGTCGATCGTACGAAACCAGACATCGCTAAAGGCCGCGGCTTGCTCGGCGAGCGCGGCCTGCTTCGTTTCCAGCATTCGACTACCGGGCGAGCGGTCCCTTGGGGTAGTTCGCCTGCGCTTCCCGCTCGAACTTGAGGTAAGACTCCGGCGGCCGCGCGGGCTCGCCGGTTTCCGTCCGGGCTACGTCGTACATGCCGAAGGCCCGCACCATCGCCAGGAAATCGACCGGCTCAAACAATGGGCCGCTGGGAAATCGGTCGTCGAGCGGCAGAAATGCGAACATCAGCTCCACTTCCCCCTGCAGGTCCTGGCCGATGTGGCTGGTCACCTTGGCGATCGAGCCGTCCTTGCGCAGGTCCTGGACGGTGGCCGTGTAGCGGAGCTGGTCGCCCGGCAGGGCATGGCGGTGGAAGACGGCCTGGCCGATTTTGGCCAGCACCACGCGATCCTCGAAGCCGCCCATTTCGCCGATCAACAGTCCGGCCGTCTGGGCCATGCCCTCGATGATCAGCGTGTTGGGCATCACCGGGAAGCCCGGCAGATAATCGTCGAGCGGTTCCTCGACGATGCTCACGTTCTTGATCGCCACCGCCCGGCGGCCGCGCTCGAATTCGACGAACTTGTCGATCCAGAACCAACGCATGATACACAAGTCCTCAGTCCCGAGTCCTGAGTCAACGGTCGAGTCAACTTTCGATCTGGCCGAGCGTCAAATCGGTCCCGCGACTGGGGACCGTGGACTTTGGACTCCAGACTGTCCCCTTAGGCAATTCCCAGTTTCTGTTCGATGTACTTGCACAGCGCGCCGACCGTGAGCAGGTTGCTGAAGTCGCGGATCTGGGGATTGGCCTCATAGCTGGAGAAGTCCACGAAGGGCATCCGCCGCTTGAGCTCCGCCAGTCCCGCGGCGGTCAGTTTGCCGTCCTGAACGTATTCGGCATTGGTCAGGATGTCCTCAGGCGAGAGTTCCTTGCGCGGGATTTCGATGCCAAACGATTTTTCCAGCTTGAACACGATGTCCAGAAAGTCAATCGACTCCGCTCCCAAATCGCCGACCATCGTGGCCTGTGGCGTAACCTCTTCTTCGTCCACTCCAAGCGCATCCACCAGCGCCGTCTGAACCTTCTGGAAGACTTCTTCTTTCGTTGGCATGTGCAAGATAGCTCCGCTGGAATGAAACTGGCTGCGGCTGGAATCGGCCGCGGACGTGCTGCTATGGACAGGTGGCGGTGCATTCCGCCGACAGGAGGCGAGTCAGTTGCTGGCGTGTTTCGTGTCGCAGATACGGGTCGGTGTCTCTGCGGCTGGGGTGCCGGTCGGCGAGGTTGAAAAGCTCCAGCACGAGGCGGGCGTTGACGGCCACCTGCCCGTCGACGGCAGCCTGAGCCTTGACAGTCACCAGCCGCGGTTCCTGTTTGACCAACTCGGCGGTGACGACCAGCGTCTGACCGGGGGTGACGAAACCGGAATATTTGACGTTCCGCGCTTCCTTGAGCAGCACCGCCGCGTGTGCAAAACCTTCGCTCTGGCGAATCAGCCAGACCGCGGCCTGAGACATCGCCTCGAGCATCAGCACGCCCGGCATCACCGGAAAGCGGGGAAAATGGTCCTCCAGGTATTGCTCCTGCGCTGACAGCCGCTTGATGGCCGTGATGCGCTCACCGGGCACCAGTTCGGTGATCTGGTCGAGCTGGCTAAAACGCATGGCTTGCCCCCTGCCGGTGGGCGGCGATCGACGCTGCGGCGAAAGGGGCCGCTCGGAAATTGGAAAGCGACTTAGTATAGCCGCCGAAAGCAGCGCTCACAACGGTAAGGAGCGACGCTTGCGCCCCCTTAGCGAGCGACTCTCCTCTGACGAGCACGCCCGCGATCGGGCATTCGCTTCGCGTCACCAAGGCGGCCATAACCAACGCCCCCGACGCCCTTTAAGCCCGGAGACAGGCGGAGAGTCGTTTGTCATCGCCCGCGAATCGTGTTACATTCCGCGTCCTATGCGTAAGGGCATTCCTGTTTCCCCTGGCGTGGCCGTAGGGACGGCATACTGCATCCACGAGATCTTCGTCAATCCCGACACCAAACGCCTGGAAGATAATGAGGTTACGGCCGAGCTGGCCAATTACGAGACCGCCCGCGACAAGGCGGCTGCCGAGCTGCGCGCCCTGATGCACAAGGTGGAGACCCAGGTCGGCCGCGAAGAGGCCAAGATATTCGCCGTCCAGGAAGACATCCTCCGCGACCCCAATTTCACTCACGAGGTGCGCAACTGGATCGTCAAGGACCGGCTCACGTCCCAGACCGCCCTGCACCGGCTGCTGGAGCAGTACTCTCGCATCTTCGCCAGCACCGACGATGAGTACATCAAGGAAAAGATCAACGACGTCCGCGACGTCGTCGTCCGCCTGTCCGCCCACCTGACCGAGGTCCTCAAGCCCGAGACCCACGTCCTTTCCGGCCCGGTCATCGTCGTGGCGGACGAATTGCTCCCTTCCCAGGTCGTCCAGTTGGGGGGCCTCGAGGTCCGCGGCATCGTCACCCAGGCCGGCAGTCAGACCAGCCATGCGGCCATCATCGCCCGCAGCCGCGGCATTCCCGCCATTTCTGGCGTGCGGGGAATTCTGCGGCAGGTGAAGACTGGCGACGTGGTCGTGGTCGATGCCCGCGGCGGCCACGTGCTAGTCAATCCCGATCCGGAGCAGCGGAGCGCGTACCTGAAGCTCGAAAGGGAGTTTGTCCTGCTGAAGGACCAGCTTGCCGCCAACCGCGACCTGCCGGCGAAAACTGCGGATGGCATCGAGCTGGAGCTGTTGGCCAACATCAATGGCGTGCTCGATGCCAAGGGGGCGGTGGCGATGGGAGCCAGCGGCGTGGGCCTGTTTCGCACGGAATACATCTATCTCACGCATCCCGACGTGCCGGACGAGGAAGAGCAGCTTGCGGCTTACCGCGAAGTGATCGACGCAGCTCCTCGGAACACGATCACGATCCGCACGCTCGACATCGGCGGGGACAAGACCGTCCCGTACCTGGGGCACACGCACCAGGAAGCCAACCCTTTCATGGGCTGGCGCAGCATCCGTTTGTCGTTCGAGCACCCGGAGTTCTTCAACACGCAACTTCGCGCCGTGCTGCGGGCGGCCGCTCACGCGGAGCAGGGGGGCAAGCGCGTGCGGCTGATGTTCCCGATGATCACCACGCTGGAGGAAGTGCGCAAGGTCAAGAGCATGGTGAATAAGGCGGCCCAGCAGCTCCGCCAGGAGAAAAAGGAGTTTGCAGTGGTGCAGGTGGGGATGATGCTGGAGGTTCCCGCCGCGGCGATTTCGATCAAGGACATGCTGCCGGAGGTCGATTTCGTCTCCATCGGCTCGAACGACCTGGTGCAGTACCTGATGGCGGCCGACCGCGATAATCCCAAGGTCAGCCACCTCTGCCAACCGCTGGCGCCGCCGGTGCTCAAGGTCCTGTCGCACGTCATCAAGTCGTGCGCGCGGGCCGGCAAGCCGCTGACGCTGTGCGGCGAGATGGCCGGCCAGCCGCGGGCCTTCATGCTGCTCTTCGCGATGGGCCTGCGGAGCTTCAGCATGAGCCCGGCGTTCATCCCGAACATTAAGGAGCTAGCCGCCCACTTGACCAGGGAGTCGACGCAGCAGATTCTGCGAAGAGCGATGACGCTGCGGACGACGGCGGCCGTCAAGCGGTATATGGCTGAGCAACTGCACAAGATCGATCCGAATTCGGAATGGTTTGAGTAGCCCGCTGACTCACGAGTTCACCATGAAGGCCGCCTTCTTCACCCAGCCTGGTCCTCCCGACGTCATCCAGTACGGCGACGTGCCAATGCCGACGATCAGCGGCTCGCAGGTGCTTGTGAAAATGGCGGCCGTCGCCGTCAATCCGATCGACACCTATATTCGCAATGGCGCCAATTATTGGGATTTGCCCAAGCCGTATGTCATCGGCGCAGATCTCGCCGGAACGGTCGAGCAGGTCGGTCCGGCCGCGAAACGGTTCAAGCCCGGCGATCGCGTTTGGTGTACGAATCAAGGGTTCATGGGCCGGCAAGGGACGTTTGCCGAATACTGCGCCATCGATGAGGCCTGGCTCTATCCCACTCCCAAGGGAGTCTCGGACGAAGTGGTGGCGGCATCGGCGCTGGTCGGCATCACCGCCCATTTGGGCTTGTTTCGCGCGGCGCAGCTCAAGGCGGGCGAAACGATCTTCGTCAACGGCGGCACCGGCGGCGTCGGCTCGATGGTCGTGCAGATGGCCAAGGCGGCCGGAGCCAAGGTGCTGGCCACGGCCGGCTCGGCTGAAAAATGTGCGGCGGCGCGGCAGCTCGGCGCCGACGCGGCCGTCAATTACAAGACCGACGATATTGCCGCCGCGGTTGAGAAGTTTTCGCCAGGCGGCGTCCACGTCTACTGGGAAACGACCCGCGAGCCCGACTTCGACAAGATCGTGTCGTACCTCCGCGGCCGCGGGCGGATCGTCCTCATGGCCGGCCGCGATGCCCGGCCGCCGTTCCCGGTCGGACCCTTTTACGTCAAGGAATGCTCGCTCCTGGGCGTCGTGATGTTCAAGGCGACTCCGGAAGAAATGCGGACCTGTGCCGAGGACATCAACCGCTGGCTGGCGGAAGGGAAGCTGAAGGCGAATATTTCCCACCGCTTCAAGCTCTCGCAGGCAGCAGAAGCTCACCGGCTTCAAGAAGAAAACACGCTCAAGCGGGCGGGGACTCTGGCGGGAAAAATCGTCCTGACGCCGTAGAGTGCGATCCTAATCTTGATCCCGCTCCGGCTCAGGGTTGTTCTCTCCGCCGGACCGCTCGGACCAGGCAAGGAGTAAGAGTAGGAGAAAGAGTAAGAGTAAGAATAGGAAGAGGATT
>Ga0075428_100003454_pt1 | contig 17287 bp, 12 predicted proteins | sample RhiMetdeltSRZDD2_FD_75291 | JGI IMG/M metagenome (GOLD analysis project Ga0075428, IMG submission 75291) | Populus rhizosphere microbial communities from Tennessee, USA - Rhizosphere MetaG P. deltoides SRZDD2 | ecosystem: Host-associated > Plants > Roots > Rhizosphere > Soil | place: USA... | reverse complement strand
ACGGGTGAATCGTCACCGGGTTCGCGTACATCCCCATGACATAAGGCTTCTTCAGCCAGCTCGTAGACGCGGTGTAGAGCGGAATCACCGGTTGCGCGTCCAGCAGGTACGCCTCGGCATTGGCCAGCAGCTGGTAACGTTTCGCGGGATCCGGCTCGGCGTTGGCCCGACGCAGCATTCGCACGTACTCGGGCTCGAACCAGCCGGTGCCGTTGTTGCCGCTGCGCGTGCTGAAGAGGTCGAGGAACGTGAACGGATCCATGTAGTCGCCGATCCATCCCGCGCGGGCGATGCCGCGGTACTCGCGCTTGGTGCGCACGTTGAGAAACGTCCTGAACTCCATATTCCGCAATGGCACCGTCAGTCCGAGGTTCTGACGCCACTGCGCCTGCATGAACTCGGTGACCTGCCGGTTGCTCTCGCTGGTGTTGTACGTGAGCTCGACGTCCGCTATCGGAAACCGTGACGGGTCGTAGGCGCCCTGCGCGTCGCGGTAGCCGGCATCCACGAGGAGCGCCCGCGCGCGTGCCACGTCGAAGTCATCGCCTTTCGGGTACGGGTAGTCCGGGAAGATCCCTTCCGGCACGAAACCGGTGAGCGGCTGCGCCGTCCGTTTGAACCGGGCGAGCGCGCGCTTGTCGACCGCGAGGTTGAACGCCCGGCGGACGCGTCGATCGTTCATAGGCGCACGGTCGACGTTGAACTGATAGTACTCGGTGAAAATCTCGGGGCGGTTCATGTAGTCCGCCAGCCCGCTGATGCTATCGAACCAGGCGATCGGCACCGAGTGGTTCGAAAGCGCGTCGACTTCGCCAGCCTTGTAGAGGTTCAGCATCGTCGTGAGCTCTTCGATCGCGTAGAAGGTGATGCTCTCGAGCCTCACGCCGGCCGTGCCCCAGTACATCGGGTTGCGGACCACGACGATGCGGTCGTACGGCTTCCAGTCGGCGAGAGTGAACGGCCCGCTGGACACGAGACGGCCGGGCTGCGTCCAGCGGTCGCCGAACTGTTCGATGGCATGCCTGGGAACGAGCCTGAAGAACTGATGCGCCAGCAGGCCCGGAAGATAGGGCACGGGGCGAGCAGTACGGATGCGCACCGTGTGATCGTCGAGCGCTTCGACGCCGACGTCCTCGGGTCGAACCGGAACCAGCGTCTTGCCGGCGAGCTGCGCCTCCACCTCGGGCGTGAGCTGGGCGCGTGCCTGCGGATCGGAGGGGACGACGACTCGCTGCGACGGATCCGCCGGCAGCGTGACGAACTCGCCGCTGCGCGGGTCGCGCGCAAACGCCGAGCCTTCGTTGTAGGCCTGCGCGTACTGGATCTCGTAGGCCATGTAGGCGCTGCGCGAGGCCAGTGCCGGCGTCAGCCCGCGCCGCACCGTGTAGACGAAGTCGTGGGCCGTGATCGGGCGGCCGTCGGACCAGCGCGCCGAGGACCGCAGATGGAACACGTACGACGTGTTGCCCTCGCCGATCTCCCAGCGTTCGGCCAGGCCTGGAACGGCTTCGGCGGTCTTCGGGTCGTAATCCGTGAGCCCTTCGTAGAGCGCCGCATAGATTCGCGCTTCCGGCTGGCCGTTGCCGATCTGGGGATCGAGCGATTCGGGCTCGCTGCCCGTGATGTATCGCAGTGTCTGTCCCGCCGGCGGAGCGACTTTGCCGAAATACCTGTCGTGGGTCGAGCCGGTGGTGCAGGCCGAGAGCGTCAGCAGGAGTGCCTGGGTCCCGAGGACATGGACCCAATGCTGGGCGCGTACCACTACTAGGGGCGCTTTACGAGGATCAGCGACATGACCGGATGGTGATCCGAGCCGTAGCGATCCTTGACGACCCCGCGGGCGGCCTCCCATCGGTCGGGGAGGTCGAAGAACAGATGATCCAGCACGAGGTGGTCTTCGTAGGTCGGCTCGGGGCCTTCGTGCGGCGTCGAGCTGAATCGCTTGCGGAGTTCCTTCAGCGCCGGTTCCGTCGCACCGAACCAGGTGTTGAAGTCGCCGCCGAGGAACCCGTGCCCGGCTGGAATCTCCGCCAGGAGTACTCGGGCCTGCTTCCGCCGGATCGATTCGCTGAAGAGGCCGAACGTGTTGAGCCATCGCGACCGATTCTCCAGGTGGGCGCAGATCGCGAACATCTTCGACCCGTCGACCTCGATCGTCGCAGCGAGCGCCTTGCGCGTGTGTCGGCTTTCCGGGAGCGGAATGGAGCGGACGTCGGTCAGCGGCAGCGTCGAGATGATGGCGTTGCCCGACATCCCGCGCTCGGTCGCGAGGACGGGGTCGAAATAGGAGTACAGGTTGCGCGACCGCGCCAGGGCGACGGCGTCGTTCTCGTTGCCCTCGATCGTTTCCTGCAGCAGGATGATGAAGTTGCGCACGGGCGTGGGGGTGAGACGTCCGGCGACGAAGTCCTCGGTGAAGCGCGCGAGCTCGCCTCGACCTTTGTTCACGTTCCAGGTGACGACGGACAGCGCCACGTCGCGGCCGGTGGTCCGGGCCTTGAAACTCGGCTGCCTCGCCGCGCAGGCGGCGAGCAGGACGACGGCTCCGAAGACCGCGGCTCTTCTCAACTGGTCTTCAACTTTCTGAGGCGAGATACGGGATGGTCTGCGGACCCTGCGGCAGCACGCAGAGTGTGGCGGATCCGCCCGCGCGTCCGAGGGCGCGCCGAACGGCCAACGTCACATCGTCTACCGGCTCGAAGTGCGCGGCGCGGACCTCGGCGGCGCCGAGGCCGTCCGTCTTGACGAGGACATCGGCTTTCATCTGGATCTGTGCCTGGACCTGTACCTGCCACTGATCCGGGACGGAGTATCCAGGCGCCGTAATCATCGACAGCAACCGCTCGGGGCTGGGCTGCGACGCCAGCACCTGCCCGTAGCTCCCGTGACTCGGCAGACCGTCGCGGCACTCCGCGGCGCAGACGATCGTTCCCTTCGGCTTGACGATCTTCGCCGCCGCCGACATCCCCTTCACCGCCTGATACAGGTTCTGGTCCAGCGGATACCCGGAGTTTGTCGTGAGGACGACGTCGAACGGCGCGGGCACGGCGCGCATCGCCGTGTCCTTGGCATAGGCGCACGCCCGCCGGTGCTCGGCGAGAATCTCGCCGGCGAAGGCCGCCGTGATCTTCTGCTCGCGGTTGAGCGTGACGTCCACGGCGAAATCCACGGGCACCATGCGCGCGATCTCGCGGACGTCGTCGTGCACCGGGTTGCCTTCGGTGATGCCCCAGGTGGCCTTGGGGTGGCCGATGTGCTGCGCGTCGTGCAGCGTCATCACCGTCTCGAGCCCGGCGAGGCCCGGCGCCACCATCTTCGGTCCGCCGCTGAAGCCGGCGAAGAAGTGCGGCTCGACGAATCCGGTGGTGATCCGGAAGTCCGCGTCCACCCACTCACGATTGAGATAGACCGGCACGCCGGTGCTCGTCGTGCCGACGTGCGTCAGCACGGCCGCGTTGCGCGCGTCGTGGTTGACGACGCGGCAGCAGCGGGCGAGCTCAGGCCCGAGCATGTGCTCGAGCTCCTGCGGGGTGTTGACCCGATGCGTGCCGGTCGCGATCAGAATCGTGACATCTTCGTGGCGTACGCCCGGCATCTCGGAGAAGAGCGCCTCGATGGTCTGCCGCCGTGGCTGCGCCCGCGTGATGTCGCACACGGAGATGGCCACGCGACGGCCGGGCCGCCAGAGTTCGCGGAGCGGCGGCCGGTCGATGGGGGCGCGAATCGCCCGCACCAGCGTCTCGTGTGGATCGGACGCCGCCGGTCGAGGCATCGGCTCAATGACGGTGACACGGTCGTCAGGCAGATCGACGTCGAGGCCGCTGGTGCCGTAGTCCAGGCGTAGTCTCACGAGGGGGTGCCAACCATTATGTCTGAGCGAGCATCGCGATAGTAACATTGCCCTTCGATGAACGACGCTCTCGTCGGCGAATTCCGCCGGATTTGCGGTGAGGCCGCCGTCCTGCGCGAGCCGCTGCAACTGCTGACGTACGAGTGCGATGCGCTGCCGCACCTGCGGGCGATGCCGGCGCTCGTCGTGCTCCCGGGGTCGGCCTCCGAGGTGCAGGCGGTCGTGCGCCTCTGCGTCCGTGAGGGCATCCCGTTCGTGGCGAGAGGCCACGGGACAGGACTTTCGGGCGGCGCCTTGCCGGTGCCCGGCGGAGTGGTCATCAGCCTCGCGAAGCTCAATCGCGTGCTCGAGGTGGATATCCCCAACCGGCGCGTCACCGTGGAGCCGGGCGTCACCAACCTCGAGATCACGAGGCAGGTTGCACCGTACGGCTACTACTACGCGCCGGATCCCTCCAGCCAGCAGGTGTGCTCGATCGGCGGCAACGTGGCCGAGAACTCCGGCGGCGCGCACTGCCTCAAGTACGGGTTCACAGTGCATCACGTGCTGGCGGTCGAAGCGGTGCTCCCGGACGGCGAGCTGGTGACGATCGGATCGCGCACGGCCGACGCGCCGGGGCCTGACCTGCTCGCGCTGCTCGTCGGATCGGAGGGGACGCTGGCCGTCGTGACGAAGGTGGTGGTCAGGATCCTGCGGAAGCCGGAGAGCGTGCAGACGCTCCTGGCCGCCTTCGACACCATCCGTGAAGGTGGCGCAGCCGTCTCGGCGATCATCTCCGCCGGGATCATTCCAGCCGCGGTGGAAATGATGGACAGCCTTGCGATCCAGGCAGCCGAGGCCGCCGTCAAGCCCAACTTTCCGGCCGCCGACACGATTCTGATCGTGGAGCTCGATGGCCCCGCCGTCGAAGTGCGCGAGCTGTTTCGTGTCGTCGAGCAGATCTCGCGGCAGGCCGGCGCCAGGACCATCGAGGTCGCACAGGACGAGGAGCAGCGCGCGCGCATCTGGCGCGGCCGGAAAGCCGCCTTCGCGGCGATGGGACGTGTCTCGCCCAACTATTACGTTCAGGACGGGGTCGTGCCACGGACCAAGCTGCCCGACGTCCTCGAGCGCATCCGGGCGCTCGGCGAGCGCGCCGGGCTTCGCATCGGCAACGTGTTCCATGCCGGCGACGGCAATCTGCACCCGCTCATCTGCTACGACGAGCGGATTCCTGGTCAATCCGAGCTCGCCGAAGAAGTAGCCGGGGAGATCCTGACCTACTGTGTCGAGGCCGGCGGGTCGATCACCGGCGAGCACGGCGTTGGCGCCGACAAGAAGGACTACATGCCGAGGATGTTCAGCGAGGACGACCTCGACGTCATGCAGCGTGTGCGCGACGCCTTCGATCCGAAGCGCCTCTGCAATCCGGGCAAGGTGCTGCCCACGCCTCGCCTCTGCGGCGAAGTGCCAGGACCATACCGCCAGCATCCTGTCGAAAAGGCCGGCCTCGGCGAACGCCTCTGATGGCCGCGACCCATCCCGTGCGCCACGATGAGCTCGCACAGTTCGGAGCCGTTCGTTCAGGGACGGCCGACGATGCGATCGACGGCGTCGTCCCGGGGTGCGTCATCGAGCCGCCGACGCCGGATGACGTGGGCCGCCTGCTGGCCTGGGCGTCGAGCCAGGGTCTTCGCACCGTGATTCGCGGCGGCGGCACCAAGCTCGCCTGGGGCCGTGTGCCGGCAGCGCTCGATCTCCTCCTGGTGACGTCGCGATTGAACCGCGTGGTCGCACACCGGCACGGCGATCTCACGGCGACCGTGCAGGCTGGCGCCACGCTTCGAGAGTTCAACCAGGAGCTGACGAAGGAAGGTCAGTGGTTCCCGATCGATACGCCGTTCGACGAGGCGACGATCGGCGGCATTGTCGCCACCAACGACTCCGGGCCGCTCCGGTCGCGTTACGGCACCCCGCGCGATCTGCTGATCGGCATCACGCTGGCGATGACCGACGGCAGGCTGGTGAAGTCGGGTGGCCACGTGGTGAAGAACGTCGCGGGGTACGACCTCGGCAAGCTGATGAGCGGGTCGTTCGGCAGCCTCGCTGCGATCGTGGACGTGACGGTCAAGCTGTCGCCGATTCCCGCGGCCTCGCGCACGCTCGAGGTCAGATACGAGGCGGCGAAGCCGCTCGCGGAGGATGCCGCGCGCCTCTCGGCCAGTCAGCTCGAGCCGGCGGCGTTCGATCTTCAGGTCCGGCTCGGACCGGGCCGCGAAGCGAGCCGGCTGCTCCTGGTGCGCTTCGCGACCAGCCCTGAATCGGCGGAGTTGCAGTCGGTCGCGGCCCAGGCGCTCCTGGCCGGCGACAGCCGCCTGCTCAGTGATTTCGCCGAGGCGACCGTGTGGGCGGAGCAGGTCAACGAGCCCTGGGATCCGGGCGGTGCGACGCTCAGACTGAGCTGGCTGCCCGCGGCGCTCCCTCAGGTGCTGGCGCTCGTCGACGAGATTCACCGGGTCAGCGCAGGTTCTGTCGCCCTGCACGCACGCGCGACGACAGGCGCCGGGTTCCTCCGCCTCGATGCCGACGATGCGGGCGTCGAGCGAGCAGTCGTCCTCCTGCGTTCACGAGTGGCGACCGTCTCGAACGTGCTCGTGCTGCGAGCGAGCCCGGCGCTCAAGGTTCGAGTCGACCCCTGGGGCGAGCCCGCCAGCGCCGCAGCCGCGGCGCGCGCGCTGAAGCAGGCGTTCGATCCGGCAGGAATTCTGAACGCTGGGCGGGGGCCAATCTAAGAAGACAGAAGACAGAAGACGTACGCAGAACCGAGCTTCAGCTCGGTTAGACAGAATTCAGAATGTCCGAAGCCCCTTCCGCTGCGCTCATCGACAAGTGCGTCCACTGCGGCTTCTGTCTGCCGACTTGCCCCACGTACATGCTGTGGGGCGAGGAGATGGATTCGCCGCGAGGCCGCATCTATCTGATGAAGGCGGCGCTCGACGGCCGCGTCCCGATCGACGCGTCGTACGTGCGTCACTTCGACGCGTGCCTCGGCTGTCTGAACTGCGTCACCGCCTGTCCTTCCGGCGTGCAGTACGGTCCACTCATCGAACGGACGCGAGCCCAGATTGAGCAGCAGTACACGCGTGGCTTTGCCGATCGCCTGTTTCGCGGCGTCTTGCTGTGGTTCATTCCTTATCCGTCCCGGATGCGCCTGGCGATGCTGCCGCTGGCGGTGTTCGGTGGTCTGGCGCGCGCCTTTGCCGCATCGGCGGCGGGCCGTGTGCTGCCGGAGCGTGCCCGCGCAGCGCTGGCGCTTGCGCCACCGGTGTCGCTGCGCTCGCTCTTCAGCCGGTTGCCCATGCGCACCGCCGCGGCAGGCGAGGTGCGGCGGAAGGTCGCCGTGTTGACCGGCTGCGTGCAGCGGCTGGCGTTTGCGGACGTGAACGAGGCCACCGTCAGAGTGCTGGCCGCCGAAGGGTGTACGGTGATCGTGCCGTCCGATCAGGGATGCTGCGGCGCCTTGGCTTTGCATGCCGGACGGATCGATCAGGCGCGCGACCTGGCACGACGGACGATCGAGGCGTTCGAGCGCGTCGGCGTCGAGCGAATCATCGTCAACGCCGCAGGCTGCGGGTCGGCGATGAAGGAGTACGGCGATCTCTTTGCCGGCGACCCTCTCTGGTCGGCGCGGGCGCAGGCGTTCAGCGCCGGCGTGCGTGACGTGTCGGAAATGCTGGTCGAGCTCGGCGGCTCGCGCGCGACGCGTCAGCCGATTCGCGCGCGGGTCGTCTACCACGATGCCTGCCATCTGTCGCACGGCCAAGGCATCAGGAGTCAGCCGCGCGCGCTGCTGCAGGAGATTCCAGGCCTCGAGCTCGTCTCGCCGCCCGAGGCTGAGATCTGTTGCGGCAGCGCCGGCATCTACAACCTGGTGCAGCCTGAGCCCGCGGCCCAGCTCGGCGCGCGCAAGGCCGCCAACATCGCCGCGATGTCGCCAGACCTGATCGCGACCGGCAACCCGGGCTGCATTCTGCAGATCGCGTCGGCTGCACGCGCGCTCGGACACGAGTGGGCAATCGTGCACCCGATTCAGATCGTCGACGCCTCGATTCGGGGTGGCGAGGCGGCGTTGGCCGGTATCACGAAAAAGGGACAGGCCTCGACAGGGCGGACCTGAAGGTCCGCCTCTACACAGACGTGCGGAACGCCATTGTCGGTCTCCTCGCCGCTGCCTGCCTGGCGCTCGTTCTCTCTGATGCCTCGGTCCTCGGCATCGCGGTGTGGAAAATCGTGCTCGCGGCGCTGGGCCTCGGTCTCTTCGTGCTCGGCGGCCGGCCGAACCGGAGCCCGCGCGGTTAACCGATCACCAGTGAAAGTCCAGCGTCGCCGCTCGTCTGGAGAGGTCGCGGTGTAGGGCGTGTGCGATGTCGACCGGAAGGTACGGAATGTCGACGCGGTACTGTCCCGCGCCCGCCGTGTCGACGCGCAGCCGTGCCATCGAGGTTCGCCGATCGAACGGCGACTCGAGCGAGTCGACCGCCTGGACCTTGCTCATGCGGGCCGCCGTCAGGACGCGCCACAGCCATCCTCTCCGGAACACCACGACGTCGTCGGTGACAGACCACCCGAAATGGCCGACGCGTTTCCTCGCCGTCACGACCGCCCACACGAGGGCAACCGGGAGCACGGCGATCGCCCGCCATCCAAAGACGGACATGCCGACGGTCGTGACGACGAGCGCGAGGACGACGTTGGGTTTGACGGCTCGCGAGAAGGCACGCGCGTGCACCGGCTGCCAGTGGAGCGTCTGCACGTCGAGCTCGGGGACGACGCTGTGAAGGAACCGCGGCAGGTCGGTGGATCGGATGATCGGCGCCAGCCACTCGCGCTCGATCCCGCGGCTGCGATCGACGGCCGGCGACCCGCCGGCGGTCTCCACCCGAACGGCCACGCGGTGAAACAGCCGGTGCAGCGGCGTCTCGCGAATCGTCAGCGTCTGGATGCGCAGCCGTGGCGTCGTTGTCGTCACGCGAGTGAAGAGGCCGAATTCCAGTCGCAGATCGTCGCCGACCTGAGTGAGCCGGAAATCGTGGAGGCGCATGGCGGCCCAGGCCATCGACACCACGCGCACCAGCACGAGCAGCCCGAGCAGACCGCCGGCGATGACCGCGGCCTTCGCCGGCGCCTGTGGATGCCCGCTCGCAATGGACCGGAACGTGTCGCGCACGAGGCCGGATCCGGTCGACTCGACCTGCAGGAGCCCGCTCCAGAAGCGCGACAGCGGTCCGAGCTGCCAGAGAAAGCCGTAGACGGTCCCGATGAGCACCAGCCCGCGATTCTCGATGAATCCGCAGAGCAGCAGATCGGGCAGCCGGAGCCGGAGCAGTGTTTGCTCCGAGGCTCTGGGATGCCGTGATGCTGCGTCGGAGGCGTTCGCATCGGCCACGCCGCCTGGCGCGTTCGAGCGTCCCTCGAACACTCGTCGCCGCATGTCCTCGAACGCGGCTTCCGGGAGCACGCTGATCGTGGCTTCCGGATCCTTGCCCGAGGCGTTTTCCACGCGGACTTCGACCACGCCGAGCATGCGATGCACGACGTGGCGGATCGCCTCGAGGTTCTGAATGCGCGCGTACGGGATGTTCCGCTCGTTGCGGAACAGCAGCCCGGTACGGATGATGAGCTCGTGCTCCTCGTAGCGGATGCGAAACGTCAGGTACCGCGTGAGCGCGAGCAGGACGGCAGGGACGAGGAACAGCAGCATCCAGACCTCGGTCCCTGTCTCGGACCGCCGGCCGGCGACGAGCACCAGCAGGCCCGGCAGCGCGAATTGTTTCAGCACGCCGCCGAACGAGAAGAGGATCGAGGCCGGATGCAGGCGCTGCTCAGACGGCATCACTCGATCCGGATGGCAGCAGATGCTGCCGGATGCGGAGCGCCAGGCCGTACTCCAGCCCCTGGAGGCTGACCTTGGCGTGGTCGGTGCCTGCGGTGAACACGACGACCGTGCCGAGGCCGAACCGCCGCTCGAGCGGGCCCTGCGAGACGTCGGTGTGCTGGACGCGCGATCGCGGGACGTTGATGACGGCGCGCCAGAGGACGCCTCTCTTGATCTCGATGCCCAGATCGTCCACGCGATAGGAGGTGTGGCGATAGTCGATCGGCGGCCAGCGCTCCGCGAGCCAGGCGAGGGCAGCGGCGGGCACCAGCCAGGCCGCCGCTCGCCACGCAGCTCCCGCCAGCGTCGGTCCGGCCGCGAGCCACGAGATGAAGAGCGCCAGAAGGCCGCCGGCCATGACGACGGCATTGAAGATCCAGGCGCTGGTTCTCGCCAGCGCGATCACGCGCGGATCCAGCCGGTGCTCGACGCCGTCGGCAATCGAGGTCGGCGGCTCCCGCGGGTTCGCCACGAGCTCGAGATCGTCCATCAAGGCCATTGTAGAGGCGGGGCTTCAGACCCGATTCCCAGCCGACCTGAAGGTCGGCTCTGCCAAAGACCTGAAGGTCGGCTCAGCGAAAGACGGACCTGCCAGGGAAGAAGCCCGGCCCCTCCCGCGTCCAATGACCGCGAGCGGCCGTTCCGGCCGTCTCGAGCGTCATGGAGGGTGCGATGAAGAGGATGCTGGTCGCCGGCTGCCTGGCGACGCTTGCTGCCGGAACGCTTGCCGTGGGCGTCAACGCATCGCGCGACCGGCTGGTCGTGCACGAGTGGGGCACCTTCCTCGCGATGAACGGTGCCGACGGCGTCACGCTGGATGGGATGTATCACGAGGAGCATGCGCTGCCCGGTTTCGTCCACGCGCGAAGCCGCGATGAGCTGAGGCTCCGCACCTCGAACCTCAAGGGCGAGACGCCGGTGATCTACTTCTACGCCGACCAGCCCCTCCAGGTTCAGGTCGAGGTCGGGTTCCCCGCAGGGCTCTGGACACAGTGGTACCCGCAGGCGGACTTCCTGGGACCGTCGCTCGTCCAGCAGGGCTCGCTGCCGCGCGCCCGAGGCGGCCGCATCCACTGGACGGTTCAGGTGGCGCCTCCTGCCGGGAAACATCCGCCGCTGCCCGTGACGGGATCCGACGCGCTCTGGAACTACGCGCGCGACGTGGACGCGGCGTTCGTCAGCGCCGACAACGGCGCACGCGCCGGCAGCTCCAGGGAGTGGGAGCGATTCATCTTCTATCGCGGGCTCGGGGAAGCGCCGCTGCCGCTCGACCTGAGCGCGGCCGATGGCGGTCGGCTCGGTTGCGGATCCAACCTGCCGGAAGGTCTGAAGCACATCTACGTGCTGCGCGTCGAACGGGGCAAGGGCGCCTATCAGTACTTGCCGGAGCTGAAGTGCGGCGATCGCCTCGACCACGTGATGCCGGCGATGGACCATGCCGTGCCGGTCGAGCGCTTTGCCGCATCCGTCTCCGACGATCTCGCCGGCCGCCTGGTCGAGAGCGGTCTGTACGTGAAGGAGGCGCGGGCGATGGTGAACACGTGGCGGGCCAGCTACTTCACCACCGAGGGCGTGCGCGCGCTCTTCGTGTTGCCGCAGGCGTGGACCGACCGCTTCATCCCGATGACCATCAACCCGCCGCCCGACGAGCTCGTGCGCGTCATGGTGGGGCGCATCGAGTTGCTGACCCCCGAGCGTGAACGCGCCGCGGAGTCAGCGATCTCGAGCCTGGCGTCTCCCGATCAAGCCGTTCGTGAGCGAGCCTTCACGCTGCTGCGCGACCAGGGGCGGTACGTCGAGCCGATCGTGCGGCGTGTCATGGAATCGACGGCGGACGAGCGGGTGAGGACGCTGTGCCTCCGGCTGCTGCTCACCGACTTCGTCTCGGACATCCGCACGTCGCTGACCGATGCCGCCACCGGCGGAAAGCTCGTGCAGGAGCCGGTGTTTGCGCGGGCTCAGCTTGCCAGCCTGCTGCGCGCCATCGGGTTGACCGATCAGGCCAGGCAGGAGGGCGAGCGCGCGCTCGCAGAGCTCGCACAGATGCCGGCGCCGAACATGATCGACCACATCTCGCGGCACACGTTCCGCGCGCTTGCGCGTGCGAACGAAGGCGCGGGCCGCGACCGGGAGGCGCTGAAGTGGTACGGTGACTTCGTCGAGTTCGGCACCCGGTACAAGACCTGTTCCGCGTGCCACAGCCTTGCCGGCCCACGCGACGACGCGTTCTTCCGCGACTGGTGGGCCGGCCGCAAGTTCGGCGAGCTCGCCTCCAGGACCGGACAAGCGGAACGCCTGATCGAGGCCGGAGAGACGGCACTGACGGCCAACCCGACGAGCCTGCCGGCGCGGGTTCGCCTCGCCTATCTTTATGAGGGCCGTGGCGATTCGGCACGGGCGCAGCGACTCTGGGCGCAGATCGACCCGCGCACCGAGACTCGCGCGTCGGCGGCTCCCTGAACCCGCCTTCGCCCTGTCTCCGCGCTTCGAGCTTCGGCGCGGCGACGGCGAGCCAGGCTGCCCCTGAGCAATAATCGATGCCGCGCCGGAGCTGATCCGGGCGGCATCGTCTCTCCGTTCTGCCGCCCCACCACCGCGAGTTCGTTCAGTGGCTCTCCCAGGCGCGCAATCACGCGGCTACCAGGCCGCCTGACAGATGCCGCCACCGCCGACCGCCCAGAGCGAACGCCTTCACGATCCGCTGCGCCGGTTGGACTCCCCTGCGAGACCGCGGCTCGTCTTCGAGCGGCTGCCGCCGGGCGGCGATCTGGAGCCGTTGCTCCGCACTCGCCTGTTGATCGCGGCGCTGCTGGCAGCGGCTACGAGCGTGTTCTTCGCGACATACCGGGCGATGCAGCCGGGGCAGGTGGAGTACTTTCGCGGCAGCGCTCTCGGCGCCGGTGTGCTCGTCTTCGAAGGGCTGTTTGGCGTGTCGAGCCTCGTGCTCGCGGCGGTGCTCTGGAGGCGCGGGATCTGGACGCTGACGACGTTGCGAATCATCGAGGTCGCTCTGGTCGCCTGCTTTGCGATCTACATCGCCTGGGCGCAGCTGGTGGCGTGGTCTGGTGCCCGCTTCGTGTTCGGCGGCTCGGCCACCATCGACCCGTTCGTCATGCGGCAGGTCGTGGACTCCATGGCCGGTCGCTGGGTGGCGCTGATCGTCGGCATCTCGACGCTGGTGCCCGAGACGGCGCGGCGGACTGGCGCGATGGTGACGGTGCTCGCCCTCACCGCCCTGGCGGTCACGACCTACATGGGGCTGACCGACGCCGTGTACCGTCCCCATCTCCTCGCGATGCTGGCGCTGATGTTCTTCTGGATGGTGATTGCCAGCACGATCGCCATGTTCGGGTCGTACAAGCTCGCCGAGCTGCGCCAGCAGGTGCAGGAGGCGCGGCGGCTCGGTCAATACCGGCTCCTGCGTCACATCGGCACCGGCGGGATGGGCGAGGTCCACCTCGCCGAGCACCTGATGCTGAAGCAGCCGTGCGCGATCAAGGTCCTCAGGCCCGAGCTCGCTCGCGATCCGCTCGCGATGCAGCGGTTCGAGCGCGAGGTGCGCGCCATGTCGCGGCTGCGGCACTGGAACACTGTTCAGATCTACGACTACGGCTATGCCGACGACGGCACCTTCTACTACGCGATGGAGTATCTCCCCGGCGTGACGCTGCAGGAGCTGGTCGCTCGCGACGGTCCACTCCCGCCATCGCGCGCGATCCACTTCCTCCGGCAGGTGTGCGCCGCGCTCCGCGAGGCGCACGCGATGCAGCTCGTGCACCGCGACATCAAACCGGCGAACATCATCGTCTGCGAGCGCGCCGGTCTCTTCGATGTGGCCAAGCTGCTCGACTTCGGCATGGTGCGGCGGATCGGGCTCGACTCGGTGGCCGAAACGCTGACGCGCGACAACCTGGTCATCGGCACACCGGCGTACATGTCTCCGGAACAGGTTGGCGGCGGCGCCGAAGTGGATGCGCGGAGCGACATCTACAGCGTGGGCGCCGTGGGGTACTTCCTGGTCACCGGTCGGCCGCCGTTCGAGCGGGGCACGGCGGTTCAGGTGCTGATGGCGCACCTCAACGATCCGCCCGTGCCCCCTGGCGCCGTGCTCCCGGGCGTGCCGGCCGATCTCGAGGATGCCCTTCTGAGGTGTCTGACGAAGGATCCGGCCCAGCGGCTCGGTGACGCCTCCACGCTCGATGCGACGCTGGCGCGATGCAAGGACGCCGGGTCATGGACGCAGGAGCAGGCGGCGGCGTGGTGGAGAGAGCACACAGACGAGGACGAAACAGCGGAACCCTGACGTCAGAATTCAGAATAGAGAATTCAGAAGACAGAAGACGACGCAGAACCGAGCTTCAGCTCGGTTAGACAGAAGACCGAAGTCACACGTGATTCAGAGAAGCTCGCGCAACCTCGCGTAGCCCGAACGGCTGACCGGCAGTTGGGTGCCGTCGCCCAGGATGGCGATGCGGCTGTCGGTGACGGCGAGCTCGATGCGCGCCAGCCGCGACAGGTTCAGGATGTAGCGGCGGTGAATGCGCACGAAAGCGCCGCGATCGAGCAGCGTCTCCAGCTCGGCGAGCGTCTGTTCCTTGAGATACGTCTTGCCTGCCGATTTCACCGCCACGTAGTCGTCCTGCGATTCGACGTAGTCGATCCGCCCCACCGGGATGACGTGCACGTCGGCCTTGTCCCGGATCAGGATTCGCTGAAGCGGCGTTCGATCAGGCCGCGCCGCCGACACGATCTCCCGCACCGGCGCACGCTCCTTCGTCCGGATCCGTTGACGCGCGCGGACCAGCGCCTCGTCCAGACGCTCGGCGCTGAACGGCTTGAGGAGGTAGTCGACGGCGTGGACCTCGAAGGCCTTGATCGCGTACTCGTCGTACGCGGTGATGAAGATCACCGGGAGCTGGGTCCCGATCAGATCGAGCACGTCGAATCCGTCGAGCTTCGGCATCTGAATGTCGAGGAGCAGGAGATCCGGCTTCAGATCGCTGACGGCCTTGACCGCCTCGAAGCCGTTGCCGCACTCGGCCACGATCTGCAGGTCGGCATGGGCTGCGAGCAGCTCCCGCAAGATGGCGCGAGCGAGCGGCTCGTCGTCGACGATGACCAGGTGAATCTTGCTGGTGGCGGGTTCGGTCATGGCAAGTCAGGCCGCGGCGGTGACCGCAGGCATTCGCACCTCTACCAGAAATCGCCCTTCCTGCTCGTTGGCCACGACGGCATGCGCGGGGCCGTACTGGGTGTTCAGCCTCTTGCGGAGCAGATCGAGCCCGAGGCCGACGCCTCGTGTGCGTGAGCGGTCGGGGTCGCAGGGGTTCTCGAGGGTGATCGTCAAGGTGCCGCCGTCGCGCGCGGCGGCGAGCCGTATGGTGCCCCCTTCGACCAGCTGCGCGATGCCGTGCACGACGGCGTTTTCCACGAGCGGCTGCAGCAGCAGGGGCGGCACGAGGCAGTCGCTCGCGGTCGGGTCGGTGTCGCGGGCAATCTGGAGGCGTGAACCCAGTCGCACCTGCTCGATCGCCAGGAACCGGTCGGCGAGCGCGAGCTCGTCGGAGAGCGTGATCCGGCTGTTGGCGCCGAGACGCAGCGTCTCCCGGAGAAAGTCGGCAAGGAGCAGGCACATTCGTCGCGCGGCGGCGGGGTCGCTCGCGGTGAGGGCGCTGATCGAGTGCAGGCTGTTGAAGATGAAATGCGGATCGATCTGCGCCCGCAGTGCCTTGAGTTCCGCCTCCTTCGCGAGCAGGTCCAGCTCGATCGCGCGCTTTTCCGCCTCGCGCGAGGCCTGGAAGGCGATGAGGAGATAGTGCGCGGCGGCGGCCAGGAAGAAGAGCAGGGCGCCGACCACCAGGAGCAGCAGCTGCTGGCCCTCGTAGAGCTGCCGCGCGCCGAAGCCGTTGGCAAACCTGTCGAGCGCGATCGCCCAGAACCCGCCGGCCATCACCCAGCCGCCGCTGGCGATGGCGGCCGCCACCACATAGACGATCGTGGCGTTCAGCAGCCGGGCGCCTTTCTCGAGCGGGTAGAAACGGCAGACGTACCAGGCGGACAGGCAGACGAAGGCGTAGAGGAAACAGAGCGGGAGAAAGAACGCGGCCGCCGTCGTCCACGGTGTTTCTCCGCGGAGCCCGACCGTCAACAGCAGCCCGATCAGCTGCCACAACAGGAGATAGATGCCGAGCCGGCGCGGATCGCCGAGTATCGGATGCATGGTGAATTAGGGCGGGCCTGAAGGTCCGCCTCTATGCGTGCGAAGGAGACCGATCATCCGTAGAGGCGAGCCTTCAGGTCCGCCTAGTTTTTTACGACGACTCCGCCCATCAGCACGAACCCCTTCAGGACGAGCCGTGGCGCCTCAGTGCCCACCTGGGCGAGCGGCGGCAGCCGCTTGTCGTCGATGCCGCCGAGGAGCGGCACCACGTCCGAGGCGACGATCCATTCCTTTGGGACCCAGATTTCATGGCCGGCCATCACGGCCAGGATGTTCAGCATGGCCTGCCCGCCGGGGGGAATCTCGGCCTGCCGGAGATCGAGCACGCAGCCGCCCATGAACGCCGTCATCTCGCCGCCGACGAACGGCTTGTCGTTGCTGGCGCGCTTGGCCTCGCCCATGATGGTGAAGAGCGACACACGGCCCTGATCGCTCGATTGAGCGCCTGTCGAGGGGATCGGGGGAACGACGCCGCCGGCTTCCCATTTCCGATCAGGCCAGCGAGGCGTCCGCGGTGGCCTCGGTCCGTAGACGGTGCGTGAGACGAGCGTGGCCCCGATGAGGATCAGCACCAGCGGCACGATCAGATCTCCGATGCCGACTCGAATCACCCCGAGCGAATTGAACAGCAGCCAGCCTCCGATGGAGGCCCAGAAGATGCCCCAGAACCTGCCGCGGGAGTCCTGCCGGCGAAGGATCAGCGAGGTGCCGAGGGCAATCAGCGCGAGGGGCCAGAACAGCTCGAGATGCCTGGGCGCGATCAGGTTCGTGCGTTCGAGCGTGAGGATCACGCCGAGCGCGGTGATGAACACCCCGATGACGAGTTGTGGCGTGATGGCCGGCCGGGGCTGGGATTCCATGACCATGATCCTAGGACTTGATGACGAGCCCGCCCATCATCACGAAACCGCGCACGACGAGCCGGGGGGCGTTCCCGGGCGGGGTTCCCGTGTCCGCCTTTTCCAGAGGGACGTCAGCCTGGCCCTGGGCGGGACGATCCGGCCGCGCTGCATCCGGCGTTGGAGGCGCGGGCACCTCTGGCACCGGCGGGACGGCCTCTACGTCGTCGGGCCGGCGCGGTCGGCCAGGCCGCCGTCGCTCTTCCGAGTTCGCGTTGGAGCGGTCGTCCTTGATGCCGCCCAGTATCGACGTTGCCTGCACCTCCACCGTCCAGCCTTTGGGAACCATCAGGGTCGCCCCGCCCATCAGCGTGAACACGTCGATGACCGCCGACTCGCCCGGCGCCAGGGTCGCACCGCGCAGATCGAGGCGCGCACCGCCCATGAGCGCCGTCATCTCCCCG
>Ga0075428_100003452_pt1 | contig 17294 bp, 18 predicted proteins | sample RhiMetdeltSRZDD2_FD_75291 | JGI IMG/M metagenome (GOLD analysis project Ga0075428, IMG submission 75291) | Populus rhizosphere microbial communities from Tennessee, USA - Rhizosphere MetaG P. deltoides SRZDD2 | ecosystem: Host-associated > Plants > Roots > Rhizosphere > Soil | place: USA... | reverse complement strand
AGCGCATCATCGAGTACCGCGACGCGCACGGCGGACTGCGCTCCCTGGCTGAGCTCGCGCAGGTCGACGGCATCGGCGAGAAGCGGCTCGCGACGCTGCGTGAAGCGCTCCAGCCGTGAGGCCCCTCGGCTCGCTCGTTGGCCGCCCCTGGCACGTGGCCGTCGGCTCGCTCGCCGCCGGCCTCGCTCTCGCGCAGGCTGAGGCTCCGCTCGCGATCGCTGCGGCGGCCGCGCTGCTCGCCGCCTTGGCGTTGCTGCGGGCGCCCGGGCTCGCGGTCGTCGCTGCCTGCCTCCTGCTGGCCGGCAGCGCCGCGGGTGATGCGCGGCTTCGCGCTCTCGATCACGCGGCCACCGAGATCGGCGACGGACGCACCATCAGCGCACGCGCACACCTCCTCACACGCCCCCGCCCGTCCGCCTTCGGCGCATCCGCGGAGGCCCGTATCGCGACCGGCCCGCTCGCCGGCGCTCGCGTCCTGCTGCGGTTCGCCGATCGCGGGCCACGCCCGGCGCTCCCACACGTCACCGCGGTCGGCGCCGAGCTCGCCCTTGACGGGCTGCTGCGGCGTCCGGTCAGGGACCCGGGCGCCAGCTTCGACTTCGCCGCCCACCTCCGGCGTCGCGGCATCGCGGGCGAGCTGCTCGTCGAGCGCGTGCGCCTCACCGGCCGCCGGCGCGGTGGAGTCGCGGGCGTGCTGGACCGCCTGCGCGCGCGTGCCGAGCGCGCGGTCGCCGCGGGCCTCTCGGAAGCGGACGCCGCGCTGGCGCTCGGCATGGTGCTCGGCGAGGACGAGCAGATCGACAGCGCCACGCGCGACGACTGGCGCGACTCGGGGCTCTCCCACCTGCTCGCTGTCAGCGGCCAGAACGTGATGCTGCTGATGGCGCTGGCGTTTCCAGTGCTCGTCGCCGCTGGCCTCGGCCCGCGCGGACGCGGCGTCGCGCTGCTGTGTCTCGTAGCGGTCTACGTGCCGCTCGCCGGTGCCGGACCGTCGCTCCAGCGCGCCGGGGTGATGGGCGCCGCCGCGATCGCGGCGATGACGCTCTCGCGGCCGTCGTCGCGCTGGTACGCGCTGCTGCTCGCGGCAGCGGTCACGCTCGCGCTGAACCCGCGCGCTTGCGGCGATCCGGGCTGGCAGCTCTCCTTCGTCGCGGTCGCGGGCATCCTGCTCGTCGGCCGGTCGCTCGCCGTCCGGCTGCGGAGGTTCGCGGAGGAGTTGGCGGGCCCACCGCGACCGCTCCCGCAGCGGCGCACCCTCGACCGGGCGGCGCTCGACGGCCTCTGCGAGGGCAGCGCGATCACGGTCGCGGCGACGGTCGCGACTGCGCCGCTGCTCGCCTACCACTTCGGCTCGGTTGCGCTGGCCGGGCTTCCGGCGAACCTGCTGGCGCTTCCGGCGGTTGCGCCGGCGATGTGGCTTGGGATGGTGAAGGCAGCGCTCGGTCTGGTCGCGCCGCTGCTTCCGGCGAGCGGCCGGCTCGCCGACGCGCTCGGCCCGCTCACGCGCGTGCCGATCGCGTACCTCGACGGACTCGCCGAGCGCTGCGCCACCCTGCCGGGCGGGCGCCTCGAGCTCCCGCTGGGCTCCGCGCCCGCAGTGATGGCGGCATACATCGCGATGACGGCGCTTGTGTTCAGCCCGCGCCTCCTGCGCGGGGCGACGGCGAGCGGGCCACGAGCCCGCGTCCCGCGTGCAGCCGCCCTCGAACTCGCCGCGGCATGGCGCCGAAGGCCGCGCGCCCTGCGCGCGGGGGCCGGAGCGCTCGTCGCGACCGTGCTCGTCCTGGGCGCAGGCGCGGTGCTCGCCACGCCGCCACCGCCGGACGCGCTCACGGTGCGGTTCCTCGCCACCGGCCAGGGCGACGCCACCCTGATCCAGGACGGCGCCGGAGCCGCCGCCCTGTTCGACGGCGGTCCGCCGGAGGCGCGCGTGTACCGGCAGCTGCGCGCAGCGGGCGTCCGGCGGCTCGACCTGATGGTGGCCACGCACCAGTCGCGCGACCACCAGGGTGGTCTTCACGAGCTGCTCGAGCGCATCCCGACCTCGCTCCTGCTCGAGAACTCGGACGGCACCACCGACCGAGACTTCAGGCGCCTGCTCGCCGAAGCGGACGCGCGCGGCATCCGACACGTCCCAGCGCGCGCCGGCCAGGTGCTGCGGGTTGGCCGTCTCCGGATCGAGATCCTGTCCCCACAGCCTTTGCCGCCCGGCACGCCGGCGCCCGAGGACCCAAACCCGCGCGGGGTCGCCGCGATCGTGAGCGCGGGCGAGTTCGACCTGTGGCTCTCCGCCGACGCCGAGTCCGACGCCATCCTGCCGCTCCCGCTGCGTCCGGTCGAGGCGATGAAGGTTTCCCACCACGGCAGCGCCGACCCCGGCCTGCCCGAGGTGTTGAGGCGCCTGAGCCCACGGGTGGCCGCGATCGAGGTCGGCGCCGACAACACCTACGGCCACCCAACGCCCGAGACGCTCGCTGCGCTGCGCGCGGCGGTCCCGAACGTGTACCGGACGGATCGTGACGGGACCGTGACGTTGACGCTCCGGGACGGCGACATGGCGGTCACGACCGAACGCTGAAGTGCCACCGCGATGCGGGGTCCGGGTTCGGCGCTACGTACACTGGCCCGCGTGGCCGAATTGAAGCCCGCCTACCTCGTCTGCGGAGACGACGACGCCAAGATCGACGCCTGGCGGGCTCGCGTGCGGCGCCGGGCCGAGGACGAGCGCGGACCCGGCGGGCTCGAGTCGTTCGACGCTCGCCAGAGCGATCCCGGCGAGGTGGCCGGCTCGCTCGCGATGCTGAGCTTCGAGACGGGCACGCGGTACCTGCTGGTGGACGACGTGAGCGTTTGGAAGGCCGGCGATCTCGCGCCGCTCGAACAGGCCCTCACAGAGCTGCCGCCCGATACCGTGCTGGTCCTCGTTGCCCGCGGTAAGAGCACCAAGCAGCTCTCGAAGGCGGTCGAGAAGGCCGGCGGCGAGGTGCGTGAGTACGCCGCGCCCAAGCCGTGGGAGCTGCCCAAGTGGTGCGTCGGCCACGCGCGCGAGCTGGGCCTTCAGCTCGACCAGGAGGCGGCGAAGGAGCTCGTCGCACGCGCGGGCACGAGCCAGCAGCGGCTCGCGCGCGAGCTCGAGAAGATCGCGCTCGCGATCCATCCGTCCACCAACGTGACGACGGCGGAGGTGGAGCGGTTGGCCGCGACCGAAACCGCGCCGGGCGCCTACGACCTCGCCGACGCGCTCGTGGCCGGCGACCTGCGCGGGACACTCGCGCTCGCCGAGCAGCTCGACGAGCACGGCGAGCGGCCGGGCAAGCTCGTCTGGCCGATCGTGCGCAGGCTGCGCGAGGTGCATCAGGCTGCGTCGCTGCTCGGCGCGGGCATGCCGGACGCCAAGGTGGCCGAGGCACTGCGGGGGCCGCCCTGGGCGAGCAAGAAGGTCATCGCCCGCGCCAAGAAGGCCGACGTGGCCACGCTGGAGCGAGCGCTCTGCGTGTTCGCCGACCTAGAGGTGGAGATGCGCGGCGGCAGTGACCTTCAGCTTGGTGAGGACACCGCGTTCTCGCTCGCCCTCGCTCGGGCGACCAGCGCGGGCTAGGCGCCCGGCCCGTACGGGTACCACCATTCCTTCGGGGCGATCTTCGTCTCTATGTGCACGTGCTTCGTGTCCTGGAAGGCCTCGAGCCCCTCCTGCCCGAGCTCGCGGCCGAAGCCCGACTGCTTCATGCCGCCGAACGGCCCGGCGTCGTTGTCGGTCAACGGGTCGTTGATCCACACGGTGCCGGCGCGGATCTCGCGCATGCAGCGCACGGCGGTCTCCAAGTCGCGCGTGTAGACGTTCGCCCCGAGGCCGAATCGCGTGGCGTTCGCCAGCCGGATCGCCTCGTCGAGCGAGTCCACCGGCACGATCGGAGCCACCGGCCCGAAGGTCTCCTCGCGAAGCAGCTCGGTCGAGTCCGCGGCGCCCGTCACGACCGCCGGGGCGAAGAAGTGCCCGCGCTCGAAGCCGGCGCGGTCGCCGCCCACCAGCACCTCGGCACCGGCCTCGACGGCCGCCGACAGCTGGGCGTCCACCTTCGCCCGCTGAGGGCCGGAGACCATCGGGCCCACGTCCGTCGACGCGTCGAGCGGATCTCCGATCCGCAGCGAGCGCGTGTAGTCCACGAACTCCGAGACGAAGTCCTCGTAGACCTCGCGCGCCACGTAGAAGCGCTCCGCGGACGTGCAGACCTGGCCGGCGTTGAGGTACGCCGCCCAGGCGCCGCCCTTCGCCGCCACCTCGACGTCGGCGGCCACGTCGGCGCAGACGATGAACGGGTCCTTGCCGCCCATCTCCAGGTTCATGCGGGCCACCCGCGACGCGCAGGCCGCAGCGACGCGCTTGCCGGTCTCGACCGAGCCGGTGAAGGCCACGCCGGCGATGCGCTCGTCGGCCACGATCGCCGCGCCCACGTCACCCGCCCCGGCGACGATGTTCACCACGCCGGCGGGCAGGTGGTCGAAGCAGGAGGCGAGCATGAGCGTGGACAGCGGCGTGAGCTCGGACGGCTTCGCCACGACGGTGTTGCCGGCGGCGATCGCGGGCGCCAGCTTCCAGGCGAGCAGCAGCAGGGGGTAGTTCCACGGGACGATGCAGCCCCACGCGCCGATCGGCTCCTTGACCACGAGCGCGAGCTGGGTCGACTCGATCGACGGGATCACGCGGCCGGCGAAGTTGCGGCCCATCTCGGCGTAGTAGTCGAACGCCGACGCCGTCCAGCCCACCTCGTCGGAGTTCTCGACCAGCGGCTTGCCGCCCTCGAGCGTCATCACTCGAGCGAGCTCGTCGGTGCGCGCCCGCAGCCGCGTGGCCACCTCGTGCAGCAGCTCCGCACGCTCCACCGCGGGCGTGCCCGCCCAGCCGGGGAACGCCTCGTTCGCCGCTGCCACAGCGGCGTCGAGCTGCTCGGAGGAGGGGAGACCCAGCTCCGCGACCGTCTCCTCGGTGGCCGGGTTCTCGACCGCGAGCCTCTCTCCATCGCCCGCGACCTGCTCGCCACGGATCAGCAGCCTCGTCTCCATCGCGAGCACACTAGCGGCGAGCCGACCGCCGCCAGGCGACTAGGTCCCGGCCGTGACCGCCCGCTGAATCGTGTCGGGCAGCGTGAAGATGTCGCCCAGCTTGCCCTCGTAGGTGGGCACCCCGTGGCGCACGGCCAGCTCCTCCAGCGCCACGAGGTCGCCGGCATGCGCCGCCTGACTGTCGAGGACGTCGCCGCCGCCGAGCGCGCACGGCGCGGTCGCCACCTCGGGTGGGTCAGGCAGCGCCGGCTGGTCGAAGTTCGCGTGCTCCCAGTCGAAGCTCAGGCCGATGTTGCGCGCCTGCGCCTGTCGGAGTGTGAGGTCGCCGAGCCCGAAGCGGTACGAGATCAGCTTCAGCACGGACTCGTGCCCGTAGGCACCGTGGTCCACGCGGACGGGCGCGCGCTTCCTCGGACGCGCGTAGGGCGAGATCGCCAGCGCCGGGGTGCGGAAGCCCATCTGCCCGAAGTCCTCGAACAGGTCGGCGCTCGCGCGGTCGTCGGCCACGTGCGGCGGCGTCACGTGATCGAAGAAGCCGCCCCACTCGTCGTAGAGCACGAACAGCGCCCCGCGCCGGTAGTTCGGCGACTTCACGAACGCGTTCACCACATCGGCCATGAACGCCTGCCCCAGCCGGACGTCGCCGAGCGGATGCTCGTCGGCGGACAGCCCGTCACCCCCGCCGCCGTCGCGGAACGGCGGGTCCACGAACGCGATGTTCGGCAGCGTGCCGGCCGCGCAGTCCGCGTAGTAGCGCGTGATCGGGTTCGTCCAGGTGGCCCCGCGCGGACCCCAGACCGCCGAGAAGGGCAGGTCGGAGGCGTAGTAGCGCGCGCTGAGGCCGTGGGCGAGCCCACGGTCGAAGATCGTCTCCCACTGGTTGCCGAGCGTCCCGGCCGGGGGGTCGTTGTTCTTCAGGCCGCCGGACTGGGCGGACCACTTGTAGTAGCGGTTCGGCCAGGTCGAGGCGAGCAGCGAGCAGAAGAAGCGGTCGTAGAGCGTGTAGTTGCGCGCAGCCTCGTGGATGAAGCCGAGCTCGCCGCTGTTGAAGTAGGTGAGCGCGAACTCGTCGTTGCCCGAGCCCTCCGCCAGGAAGCCGCCCAGGAGCTGCGCGCGGCCGGACTCCCAGCCGTGCCCCGGGTCCGGGTGGCCGCAGCCCTTGTACTCCATCCCGCCGCTTCCGAGAGTCGAGAAGTGGCGCGTGGACACGGACTGCCCGCTGGGGTCCGTGAAGCTCTGGTTCTGTATCCCGTCCGCCTCGGCCAGCCAGCCGAAGTAGTGGTCGAACGAGCGGTTCTCCATCATCAGGACGACGAAGTGGTCGATCGGGACGTTGCGCGGCGCCGGGAGTCCGGAGCGCGAAGCCGCCGCCTCGGCCGCCTCAGCCAGGATCGTGCTCGCCGGCAGGGCCGCAGCCAGCCCCGCCATGCCGGCCGTGTACGCCGTCCGCTCGAGGAACTCCCGCCGCGTCGCCTCCGCCATCCCGCCGGTCATTTACCCACACGGCGCGGGAAAATGTCGCAGTTCGGTTACCGGGCTACGAGAGGCGGCTGCGGATGCGTGCCGCGCGGGACTTCTTGCGGGCGCCGTTGTTGCGGTGCAGCGCGCCCGACTTGACGGCCTTGTCGATCCGCGAGACCAGGTTGCGGAACTCGTCATCGGCCTTACCGGCGTCGCCCTCGCCGACCGCCGACTCGAGGCGCCGGAACCAGGTCTTCACCTGCGAAGTGCGGCGCCGGTTCTCGAGGCGCTCGCGCTCCGCCCGATGGATCCGCTTTTCTTGTGAGGCGATGTTGGCCATTACCGGCCGAAGAGTGTAGCGGGGCAATTCCTGTGGCGACCGACGCACCGGGCCGTCCCGGACACGCGCGGCGACTCGCGCGCAACACCGCGTTCTTCTCGTTCGCGACCGGCCTCTCGCGCCTGCTCGGCCTCGCCCGCGAGGTGGTCGCGGCGAGCTACTTCGGGGTCACGGGCGCGATGTCGGCGTTCACGATCGCCTTCCAGGTGCCGAACCTCGTGCGCGCGCTGTTCGCGGACTCGGCTCTCCAGGGCGCGTTCGTGCCCGTGTTCAGCGAGCTGCTCGAGAAGGGGGAGCGCAAGGAGGCCTTCCGCGTCGCCTCGAGCCTCTTCTTCCTGATCTGCCTGCTGCTCGGCGCGATCACGGCGCTGTTCGTCCTGTTCGCCGAGCCGCTCATGGGCCTGTTCGCGCCGGGCTTCGACGACAACCCCGCGCTCCAGGACCTCACCGTGAACCTCGCGCGGCTGATGTTCCCGATCGTCGTGCTGCTCGCGCTCTCCGGCCTCGTGGTGGGGATGCTCAACTCGTTCGAGCACTTCGCCGTGCCGGCGCTCGCCCCGGTGGCGTGGAACCTCGTGATCATCGCCGCGCTCGTGGGCCTCGTCCCCGTGCTGCCGGAGGAGGACGAGATCTACGCGTACGCGATCGGCATCCTGGCCGGCACGATCGTGCAGTTCCTGCTGCCGCTGCCGTGGCTGCGCGGGCGCGGCGGAGGCCTCACCTTCAAGATCGACTGGCGCGACGAGCGCGTCCGCCGGGTGCTGAAGCTGATGCTGCCGGTCACGATCGCGCTCGGCCTGATCAACGTGAGCCTGCTGATCAACTCGGTGTTCGGCACGCTCGTGTCCGAGGAGGCGCCCGCGGCGATCGACAAGGCCTTCCGCATCTATCAGCTGCCGCAGGGCCTGTTCAGCATCGCCGTGGCCACGATCCTGTTCCCGACGATGTCGCGCTTCGCGGCGCGCGGCGCGCGCGACGACCTGCGCCGCACGATGGGCACCGGCGTGCGCCAGATCTGCCTGCTGCTGATCCCGAGCGCCGTGCTGATGGCCGTGCTGGCCGAGCCGGTAACGCGGCTCGTCTACGAGCGCGGCGCGTTCGATGCGCAGGCCACCGACCTCACGGCGACGGCGATGCTGTGGTGGTCGATCTCGCTGCCGTTCCAGGGCGTCAGCCTGCTGTTCTCGCGCACCTTCTTCAGCCTCCAGCGCCCCTGGGCGACCACTGCGCTCGCGGGCGTCAACCTGCTGGTGAACGCCGCGCTCGCCGCTGCCCTCTATGAGCCGTTCGAGATCGCCGGGATCGTGATCGGCACGGTGGCGGGCACGATCGTGATGTGCGTGGCCCAGGGCTGGATCCTGCGCGGCGAGCTCGGCGGCATCGAGGGCGGGCGGCTGGTGTCCGCCGCGATCCGGATGCTGGCCGCCGGCGCGCTGCTGGGCGCGGTGTCGTACCTGAGCTGGTCGGGCCTCGACGACCTTCTCGGCCGCTCGCTCGCCGGCCAGGCCGTGTCGGTGCTCGGCGCGATCGCCGCCGGCTCGGCCGCCTATGCCGCCGCCGTGTGGCTGCTGGGCGTGCCCGAGGCGAGGCAGATCCACCGCCTGCTTGTTAGCCGTGGCCGATCTCAGGGGTAGAAGCGGCCCATGCCCGAAGAGACGATGGACGTCGAGGAGCAGATCAAGTGCCTCAACAAAGCGCTCAGCCTCCAGCACCGCTCGGTGCTGCACTACTCGCTCGTCGCGGGCAGCGTGATCGGGCTCGAGTACCAGGCGCACGCCGAGAAGATGCGCGAGCACTCGCTCTCGGAGCTCGAGGACGCCACGCGCCTGGTGGAGAAGATCACGGCCCTCGGCGGCGAGCCCACGACTGACGTGGCTCCGATCCAGTTCGTGGCCGACCCGGACAAGGCGATCGACTCCCTGATCGACTGCGAGTCCGAGACGCTCGAAGCGCTCCAGGCCGCCATCGAGCCGACCGGCCGCGAGGCCGCCTCCGAGGCGGTCGAGCACCGCCTCGAGCACATGATCATGCGCAAGCAGGAGCAGGTGGACTACCTGCTCCGAGCGCGGCGGCGGCCCTAGCTCGAGCCGTCGACCGCAGCGATCGCGTCGGCCGCCGACGCGTACACCCTGCCGTACACGACCTTGCCGTCGCGGACCTGCCAGATCCAGCCGGTGGAGCCGGTGACGGTGCGCCCTCGGGAGCGGGCGCTGACCTTCCCGGTCACCAGCACGAGGTCGCCGGTCGGGCGGAACTCGCGCGGCGTCAGGCGCAGCTCCTCCCAGACCTCGGCCACGTCGCGGAAGTACGCGCGCAGGCCGTCGTGCCCGCGGTACGGGTCCGTGCGGCCGGCGTGCTCGCCGGTCACGGCCGTGAACTCGATCTCGGGGTCTGCAAGGTCCAGAACCGTCTGGAGGTCACGGGTCGCGAAGGCGGCGAACATCGCCTTGACGACTTCGATGTCAGTGGCGATCACGAATCGGGTCAGGACTATGCCTCATCGCCATACTCGTACGCCGCAGTGGCATCGCCCGCACAGAACATCCGCAACTTCTCGATCATCGCCCACATCGATCACGGGAAGTCCACGCTCGCCGACCGGATCCTCGAGATCACCGGGGCCGTCGACGCGCGCGACCACAGGCCCCAGCTGCTCGACTCGATGGACCTCGAACGCGAGCGCGGCATCACGATCAAGGCCCAGGCGGTGCGGGTGGAGTACAGGGCGAAGGACGGGCAGCTCTACCGCCTGCACCTGATCGACACGCCCGGCCACGTGGACTTCACCTACGAGGTGTCGCGCTCGCTCGCCGCGTGCGACGGCGCGCTGCTGCTGGTGGACGCATCCCAGGGCGTGGAGGCTCAGACGGTCGCCAACACCTACCTGGCGGTCGACTCCGGCCTCGAGCTGATCCCCGCGATGAACAAGATCGACCTGCCGGGCGCCGAGCCGGATCGGGTGGCGGGCGAGATCTCGGAGTTGATCGGCATCGACCCGGGCGGCGTGATCCGCATCTCGGCCAAGACCGGCGACGGCGTGACCGAGCTGCTCGAGGCGCTCGTGGCGCAGGTCCCTCCACCCGAGGGCGACGTCGACGCGCCGCCGCGCGCGCTGATCTTCGACTCCGAGTTCGACCAGTACCGCGGCGTGGTCGCATACGTCCGCGTGGTCGACGGCACGCTTCGCAAGGACGACGCCATCGTCGCCATGCAGGCCGGCACCCACGCCGAGATCGACGAGATCGGCTTCTTCGGGCCGGAGATGATGCCGGTCGACGCCCTGCACGCGGGCGAGGTGGGCTACGTGATCACGGGCATCAAGGACGTCTCGCAGCTGCGCGTGGGCGACACGCTCACCACGAGGGCCAGCGCGGCGAGCGAGCCCCTGCCGGGCTACCGCGAGATCAAGCCGATGGTCTTCTGTGGCCTGTTCCCGGTGGAGACGAACCAGTTCCCGGACCTGCGCGACGCGCTCGAGAAGCTCGAGCTGAACGACGCCGCGCTCACCTGGGAGCCGGAGACGAGCGAGGCGCTCGGGTTCGGCTTCCGCTGCGGCTTCCTGGGGCTGCTCCACATGGACATCGTGCGCGAGCGGCTCGAGCGCGAGTACGACCTCGAGCTGCTCGCCACAGCGCCCACCGTCGAGTACGACGTGACGCTCACGGACGGCAGCGAGGTGGTGGTCCACTCGCCCTCCGACATGCCCGACCGCGCGGAGATCGCGGCCATCGAGGAGCCCTACATCCGCGCGACCATCCTCACGCCGAAGGAGCACGTGGGCGCGGTGATGGAGCTCTGCCAGGAGCGCCGCGGCACGCATGTGGACATGACGTTCCTTTCGCGGGAGCGCGTGCAGCTCCACTACGACCTGCCGCTCGCCGAGATCGTGCTCGACTTCTTCGACCAGCTGAAGTCGCGCACGAAGGGCTACGCCTCGCTCGACTACGAGCTGATAGGCATGCGCGAGGGCGACCTGGTGAAGCTCGACATCCTGCTCTCGGGCGACAGGGTCGATGCGCTGTCGATGGTGGTGCACCGCGACAAGGCCTATCCGGCCGGCCGCGTGCTCACCGAGCGGCTGCGCAAGCAGATCCCCCGCCAGCAGTTCGAGGTCGCGATCCAGGCGGCCATCGGCGCGAAGATCATCGCCCGCGAATCGGTGAAGCCGATGCGCAAGGACGTGATCGCCAAGTGCTACGGCGGCGACATCAGCCGCAAGCGCAAGCTGCTCGAGAAGCAGAAGGCCGGCAAGAAGCGCATGAAGCAGGTCGGACGGGTGGAGGTGCCGCAGGAGGCCTTCCTTGCGGTCCTCGAGCTGTCCGGTGACGGCAAGGGCTGATGATCGAGGGGGCGGGGCAACTCCCGTCGATGGAGCGCCCCGACCAGACCGCCGCGCTGGTGCGCCGCTTCTTGTCGCCTAGACTCGGCGTGTGAGGCTCGCGCGCTGGTCCCTGCCGCTCGCCTTGGTCGCCGTCGCCGTGCTGCCCGCAGCGAGCGCGCAGGCCGCCGAGTGCCCGCCCGGCTCGCCTACGCTCGTGGTCATGGTCAACGGGAACACGTCGGGGCCCGTCTACACGACCCGCGACCTGCTGGTCCGCGTGCGGCTCTCCGGCGGCGCGTTCTACACCGTCAACAGCTTCGCGGCACACGGCGGAGGCCGGTGACGTCGCCGGGCACGCTCGCGGTCACCGCCACGCTGACGAACGAGGACGCCGAGCCGAGCTGCACCGTCAGCGGCACCGTCAACTTCGAGATCACGCAGGCCACCGCACCGATCGTCTCCAAACTGCGCGAGCCGCCGCCGTTCAAGGGGCACCGCGGCTGGCTGTGGGACTCGAAGTACTGGTTCTGGGTCAAGCCCGGCCCGACGGGCAATGCCTCGCCGATCACGGTCGAGGCCCGCGCGATCCGCAGGGCGCGGGTTCCAGGACCTGGGGTGGCGGCGAAGCGCATCACCTTCCCGATGCGGGCCTCCGATGGCGAGCCGCCGGATCAGGAGCCGCACGGCGGCTGCGGTTCCACCGCCCTGATCTGTCCGCGAAAGATCCGGACGTGGCCGAATGGCGCCGAGGTCGACGTGTGGGCGAAGGGCGGCCCGACGGCGCGCGGCCTCGTGAAGGTGCTCGTCACGCTTCCGCGCTGCGTCCCGACCTTCCACTACAGCCTCGCGAAGACGCCGGTCGGCCTCGACGTGAAGGTCCTCCAGGGCGGCGCGCGGATCGCGCGGCTCCGGATGGCGGGCCGCTGCGACCCTAGGGGGCAGTTCTCGCAATGCCGCTTCAAGACGCTCTCGACCGCGCTGTAGCGGGAAAAGCACCATTTAGGTGTCCCTTAAGCGACGGTCGTAAGTTGCCGCGCGATGAGTACCGACACGCTGACGCCCACGGCGCCCGACCCGACCCTGGATTCTCTTCAGCAGTTCCTCGACGGCATCGCCAAGACGCCACTCCTCACCGCTGAGGAGGAGATCGCGCTGGCGAAGCGCATCGAGCGCGGCGACCTCGTGGCCAAGGACCACATGACGCGAGCGAACCTGCGGCTCGTCGTCTCGATCGCCAAGCGCTACCGCAACCAGGGCCTTCCGTTCCTGGATCTGATCCAGGAGGGGACGATCGGCCTCGTGCGCGCGGTCGAGAAGTTCGACTACCGCAAGGGCTACAAGTTCTCCACCTACGCGACCTGGTGGATCCGCCAGGCCATCTCGCGCGCGATCGCGGACAAGGGCCGGACGATCCGGATCCCGATCCACATCGACAACATCCTCAAGAAGCTCGACGGCGCCCAGCGCAAGCTGGAGGCCCAGGGCGACCGCGAGATCACCATCGAGGAGATCGCGGACATGGCAGGCGTGGACCCGGTCGAGGCGGACGTGATCATGCGCGCGGCGCAGCAGCTCGTGTCGCTCGACAAGCCCGTGGGAGACGACTCCGATGCCGCCCAGTTCGGCGACCTGATCCCGGACGAGTCGTCGGCCTCGCCGTTCGACGAGGCGGTCGAGTCGATGCGCGACGAGCGGCTGAAGGCCTGCCTGGACAACCTGCCCTACCGCGACAAGCGCATCCTCGAGCTGCGCTTCGGGCTCGGCGGCGAGGCGCCGCAGACGCTCGACAAGGTCGCGAAGCTGTTCCAGCTCACGCGGGAGCGCACTCGCCAGATCGAGGAGGGCGCGCTGCGCAAGCTCTCCACGCTGGCGGAGGCGCAGGGCCTGCGCGAAGCGGCCTAGGTCTCCGCCACCACGGCCGGGCGCAGCGTACGTCTGGCCGCCACCGCGATGAGGAACCCGGCTGCGCAGGCGATGCCGCTCGTGGCAAGCGCCCACTCGACGCTCGCCTCTTCCGCGAGCACGCCCGCGATGAACGAGCCGGCGGCGGCGCCCATCACGGTCGCGACGCTCTGCCACGAGTAGGCCTCGGTGGCGGTGCCCGGCGGCGCCAGCCTGTCGATCAGCGCGAATTCCGTGGTGGCGAGCGGCGCCAGCGCTAGACCGGTGAGCAGAAGCAGCACCGCCATCGCGCCGATCGACGGAGCAAAGGGAAGCGGCGCCGAGCCGAGCGCCAGCAGCGCCAGCAGGACCACAAAGCGCTTCTCGATCGGCGCGCTCCAGGTCCGGGCCCCGTACCAGACGCCGCCGATCACAGATCCGATCGCCCACACCGTGACGAGCGGGCCGACCGCGCCGCGAGAGCCCTCTGCCTCGGCGAAGGCAGTGAGCGCCACCTCCAGGGCGCCGAACGAGATCGCCGTGATCGCGCCGGCTAGCACGAGCGTGCGCATGCCGCGCGAGCGCAGCGCTCCGGCGCGGGTCCGTTCCAACTGCTCCTCGGGCGCCGCGGTACGCGCCGCCGGCGCTGTTGCGAAGCCGACGGCGGCGAGCGCATAGAACCCAGCGCAGAGGAGCAGGCCCGCGGCCGGGCTGACGGCCGTGGCGAGCCCGGCCGCGATCAGCGGGCCGACCACGAAGACGAGCTCGAGCTGGATGGCGTCGAAGGCGTACGCGCTCTGAAGCGTCTCCTCGGGCACCAGCTGCGACCACAGTGAGCGCATCGACGCCGAGATCGGCGGGATCGTGGCGCCCTGGAGCGCGGCCGCGATGACGAGCAGCCAGACCGGGGCACCGGAGAGGATCGCCACCGTTTCGGCGCAGACGAACAGCGTCGTGGTGGCGCCGGTGGGGAGGATCACGCGCCTGCGGCCTATCCGGTCCACGAGCCTCCCGACGAAGGCGGCGGTCACACCGATGGCAAGCGACTCCGCCGCCACGACGGCCCCGATCTCCCCGTAGTGGTAGCCCTCCTGGCGCATCAGAAGGAGGATCGACAGCGGCACGATCGCGAACGGCAGGCGGCCGATCGTCGCGAACGCGGCCACCCGCGCGACCCCCGGCACGCGCAGCACTTCGAGGTAGCGGCCCAGGTTCACGGGCACATAGACTGCCGCGCCGTGCCGGTGAATGCAGAGGCGATCGGGAAGACCTACCCGCCGTTCGAGTACGAGGTGGGCAAGGAGAAGATCCGCGAGTACGCGCACGCGGTGGGTGAGGACAACCCCATCTACTTCGACCGCGCCGCCGCCACCGACGCCGGGTTCCGCGACATCGCCGCTCCACCGATGTTCGCGGTCGTCTACTCGGCGGGTGCGTTCGCGCCAGCGCTGTTCGACCCGGAGGTCGGCATCAACTTCTCGATGATGGTGCACGGCTCGCAGGAGTTCGAGTGGGGCGAGCCGGTCTGCTCGGGCGACGTGATCAGCACCGTCACGTCGGTGAAGGACATCTCGGAGCGTGGTGGGATGGGGTTCTACGTGTTCGAGACGGTGTCCACGAACCAGGACGGCCAGCAGGTCGTGAAGGGCACCTGGACCAACATCGTCAGGGGAGTCTCGTGAAGGTCGAGCTGAAGGTCACGCCGGACAAGTACCTGCCGCACCGCTACGCGGGGGCGTCGGGTGACTTCAACCCGATCCACATCGACGTGGACTTCGCGAAGCAGGTGGGCCTGCCCTCGAACATCCTGCACGGCCTCTACACGATGGCTCAGGTGGCGCGCGCGAACGTGAATGCCGCCGGCGGCGACCCGCGCAGCCTCAAGCGGCTGTCGGTGCAGTTCCGCGGCATGGGCTTCCCGGAGCAGGAGATCACGATCACGGGCAAGGTCAAGGAGGAGCGCGAGGACCGCGTGATCGTGGAGACCGAGGCCGCGCAGAGCGGCAAGCGAATCATCCGTAACGCCGAGGCAGAACTCACGCAGCCGCCACAATAGGAAGCGTGGAAATCACGCCTCGCCAGAGCTTCCTGCTTCGAAAGCTCGTGGAAGCCCACCGCGACCTCGACCAGCCGGTGGGCTCCAAGTGGATTGCGGAGCAGGACGAGGTGCCGTGGGGGCCGTCGACGGTACGGGCCGAGCTCGCCAAGCTCGAGGAGCTCGGCCTGCTTGAGCATCCGCACACCTCGGCGGGCCGCGTGCCCACCGACCGTGGCTACCGGATGTACGTGGACGAGATCCTCGCCGAGGGCCGGCTGCCGGTCCCGCGCAAGCCCTTTGAGCTGACGACGATGCGGCGCGAGGTCGACGAGGCGATGCGCGCGACCAGCGAGCAGCTCTCGCAGGTCACGAACCTGCTCGCCCTGGTGACCGCTCCGCCGATCGAGACCGCGACCATCCGGCGCGTCGAGGTTCTGCTGCTCCAGCCCCAGGTGGCCATGGTCGTGGTGATCTCTTCGACCGGCGGCGTCACGAAGCGTGTGATCTCCTACGACTCACCCGTCGACCCGGGGCTGGTCGACTGGGCGGGGAGCTACCTGAACGAGGCCCTCGGCGGCCTGGACGTGGGCTCGCGTGTTCTCCAGTCGCGCGTGGCCGCGCCCGAGCTCAGCCCGCTCGAGCAGGACTTCCTCGCGACCCTGGCGCCAGCCTTCACGGAGCTCGAGGACACGGCTGACAAGACGCTCTTCATGGAGGGCGCCGCGCGCCTGCTGTCGGAGCACCGCTTCCAGGAGCTGTCGCAGATCGGCGCCCTGATGGAGGTGCTCGAGCACCGCCATGGACTGCTCGGCGTGCTCCGCCAGTCGCTGTCGGAGCCGAGCGTGTACCTGCGCATCGGAAGCGAGAACGAGGTGCCCGAGCTGCCCGAGCTGCGCTCGCTCAGCCTGGTTGCGGCCAACTACGGCCTCGCCCGGCGCAATCTCGGCGCCGTGTCGGTGATCGGGCCGCTGCGCATGGACTATCCCGGGGCGATCATCGCCGTCCGGCAGGCGGCGACGGAGCTGTCGCGCTTCGTCGCCGAGGTGTATGACGAATGAGGCGCGATCCGTACGAGGTGCTCGGCGTCGCGCGCGACGCCGACGAGAAGGAGATCAAGAAGAAGTTCCGGCGCGTCGCGCGCGAGCTTCACCCTGACGTGAACCGCCACGACCCGGGGGCGGAGGAGAAGTTCAAGGAGGCGGCCGAGGCCTACGAGATCCTCTCCGACGCCGAGCGCCGAGCCACCTACGACCGCTACGGGTTCGAGGGGCTCGACTCGCGCGGCTTCGCGTCTCAGTCGCACGGCTTCGGCTCCTTCGCAGACATCTTCGACGCGTTCTTCGGGGGCGACCCGTTCGGCGGCGCCTTCGGGCGCGGCGGGGCGGGGCGGATCCAGGGCGGCGACCTCGCCGTGGAGGTCGAGATCTCGCTCGCCGAGGCTGCGGCCGGCAAGACCGTGGACGTCGCGTACGAGCTGGTCGACGTCTGCGAGCACTGTCGCGGGAACGGCGCCGAGCCGGGAACGCCGATCGAGACCTGCCAGCGCTGCGGCGGCGCCGGGCGGGTCCGCGCCGTCACGCGCACGGCGTTCGGCCAGCTCGTGCGAGAGCAGGCGTGCGACGCCTGCGGCGGCGAGGGCCGCATCCCGTCCGAGCCCTGCCAGGAGTGCCAGGGCCGCGGCCGGCGCGCGGTGCGCAAGACCCTCCAGGTGGAGGTGCCGCCGGGCATCGCCGACGAGCAGCGCATCCGCCTCAGCGGACGCGGTCACGCCGGCGAGCGCGGCGGACCGCCGGGCGACCTCTACGTCGTGGTCCGCGTGAGCGAGGACGAGCGCTTCCTGCGCGAGGGCAACGACCTGGTCACGGTCGTGGACGTGCCCGCGCCGGCGGCGGCGCTCGGCACGACTGTCTCGGTGCCCACCCTGGACGGCGACGAGCAGATCAACGTGCCGGCCGGAACTCAGCCCGGGACCGTGGTGACGCTGCGCGAGCGCGGCATGCCCACGATCGGGCGGGGCCGCCGCGGCGACCAGCAGGTCGTGTTGAACGTCGTGATCCCGCGCAACCTGAGCCCGCGCCAGCGGGAGCTGCTCGATGAGCTGCGGGGATCGCTCACCGCCGAGAACCTCGAGGAGCAGGCCGACGAGTCGCTGCTCTCGAAGGTCAGGCGGGCGCTGCGCTGATCCGCCTCGC
>Ga0075428_100003450_pt1 | contig 17297 bp, 15 predicted proteins | sample RhiMetdeltSRZDD2_FD_75291 | JGI IMG/M metagenome (GOLD analysis project Ga0075428, IMG submission 75291) | Populus rhizosphere microbial communities from Tennessee, USA - Rhizosphere MetaG P. deltoides SRZDD2 | ecosystem: Host-associated > Plants > Roots > Rhizosphere > Soil | place: USA... | reverse complement strand
CCGGTAAAGACCTGCAGAACATCGGGTAAGCCGCCCGCATGGGCCCATCGCCGACCGAGCTTCCCCGCAATCCATTTCCGTCCGACCTGGCGCGGCCACCGGGGGAGGTGCCCTTCGCGCCGATGCCTCAGGGCCGCGGACACGTACATCGCGTGGTGTACCTGGTACTGTTTCTCCTGACACTGGTCACCACGACTCTATCGGGCATGGCGCACTGGGCATCGTTCGCCAGTGACTTCGGTCGAATCGAGCCTCAGCTCACGACGGTCGAACTCGTGCGGAGCGGGCTCTGGTACAGCCTCTCGGTTCTGCTCATTCTCGGGGCTCACGAGTTCGGGCACTACTTTGCCTGTCGCTTCTACAACGTCAACGCCTCTCTACCCTACTTCATCCCGTCGCCCTTCCTCTTCGGAACGTTTGGCGCCGTGATCCGGATTCGCCAGCCCATTGCCTCAAAACGCCAGTTCTTCGACATCGGGATCGCCGGGCCGATCGCCGGATTCCTGATGCTCATCCCGCTGCTGATATTTGCCATGCGTGCGTCAAGCGTGGTGCAGCTTCCATCGAACTTTCAAGGATACGAGTTCGGCGAGCCGCTTCTCTTCAAGCTCGTGTCGCGGCTGGTCTTCGGAGTCATTCCGGAGCACTTCTCGGTGAACCTACACCCCGCCGGATGGGCCGCCTGGGTCGGCATGCTGGCGACCGCGCTCAATCTGGCGCCTGTCGGTCAATTCGACGGTGGGCACATCAGCTACGCAGTGTTCGGCCGCCGCTCGAGCATGATTACGATTGCCGGCACACTGCTGCTCGTCGCATTGCCGATCATCTCCTTCTCTTATTTGGTCCCGGCGCTGGTCGTCGTGCTGATGGTGCTGAGCCTCGGCCCTCATCATCCGCGCACCGCAGACGAGGCCGAGCCGCTCGACTCGACCAGGCTGGGCCTCGCCGTGTTCGCCGCGGTCATGTTCGTGCTCTGCTTCACGCCGGTGCCGATCGAGATGGTGGGATTCTGAGAGAAGTAGGAAGTACCTACCTCCTACCTCCTACAACAAGTTCAACGGATCGACGTCGACCGTCACCCGCCGCCGCAGCTCGGGCATCTCGGCGAGCACGGTCTTGAGCGCCTGGCGCATCTCCGCGCGCCGGGTGCCCTTGAGAAAGAACTGCACGCGGTGCTCGCCTTTCAGCCGCACCAGCGGCGCCGGCGCCGGTCCAAGCGTCGTGAAGCTCGATCGTGCCGTCGCCGGCTCGAGGCGCCGGATGATGTCGCCGGCCGTGGAGAACGCCTCGTCGAAGGTGCGGCCACGGACCACCACGTTCATCATGGCGACGAGCGGCGGGTAGTGCATGCTGCGCCGATACTGCACTTCCTTCTCGAAGAACGCGCGGTAGTCCTGCCCGCACGCGAGGCGGATGCTGTAGTGGTTCGGGAAGAGCGTCTGCACGATGGCCTCGCCAGGCCGCTCCCCGCGCCCGGCGCGCCCTGCCACCTGGGTGAGCAGCTGAAACGTGCGCTCGGCGGCGCGGAAATCGGCCATGCCGAGGCCGATGTCCGCCGAGATCACGCCGACCAGCGTGACCCGGGGAAAATCGTGGCCCTTGGCGATCATCTGCGTGCCCACGAGCACGTCGATCTCACCGGCGGCAAATCGCGACAGCAGCGCCGTGAGCGCGCCCTTCCGGCGCACGGAGTCGCGATCCGCGCGGCCGATCCTCGCCTCCGGGAACCGCGCGGCGAGCTGCTGCTCGACTTTCTCCGTCCCGAAACCGGCCTGCTCCAGATACGGGGCCGCACACTTCCGGCACTGGGCCGGGATGCTCATCGAGTAATTGCAGTAGTGGCAGCGGGCCCGGCCGCGAACCCATGACGCGGCGGCCGCTCCCGCCGCCCGGCCATCGGTGTGTACGGTCAGCGACACGCTGCAGTTCGGGCACTCGAACGTGTCGCCGCACTGCCGGCAGAACACCGCCGTCGCATAGCCGCGCCGGTTGAGGAGCACGATCACCTGCTCCTTCCTCGTCAGCCGATCCTCGACCGCCGCGTCGAGTTCGCGGCTGATCACGACGTCGGGGCCGAGGGTGGCGTACTCGTCACGCATGTTGACGATGCGCACGGCCGCCAGCGAGCGATCGTGAATGCGGCGCTCGAGTACCGCCTCGTCGTACTTGCCGGTGACGGCGTTCTGATAACTCTCCATCGACGGCGTGGCCGAGCCGAGCACCACCAGGGCGTGTTCACGGCTGCCGCGAACGATCGCCACGTCGCGTCCGTGATACCGCGGGGTCTCTTCCTGCTTGTAGGAGCTGTCGTGCTCCTCGTCCACGATGATCAGCCCGACCCGCGACAGCGGCGCGAACACCGCCGAGCGCGTGCCGATGACGATGTCCACATCGCCCCGGCGGATGCGCTGCCACTGATCGTGACGTTCGCCGTCGGAGAGGGCGCTGTGCTGAATGGCCACGCGCGCGCCGAACATCCCTCGTACGAGGGCAGCGACGGCCGGCGTGAGCGCGATCTCAGGCACCATGAGCAGCACCTGCCGGCCGGATCGGCGAACGTGCTCCGCCAGCCGCAGGTAGACCTCTGTCTTGCCGCTGCCGGTCACGCCGCGGAGGAGCGCCACGCGAAAGCGGCCGCCGTCGGCCAGGGTAGCCAGCTTCCCTATCGCCTCCTGTTGCTCCCCGTTGAGCACGCGTGTGGCGTCGGGCAGCACGTCGGCGAGCGACGCCGTGGTGAACGGATCGCGCTCGTCCTGCTCCACCCGGAAGCCGACGAGTCCGCGCGCCGCGAGCCGCGTCAGCGAATGGGACGAGATTCCACGATCGCGAAGAGCAGATGGCGCCAGCCCCTGGGGAGCTGAGGCGAGGGCTTCGAGTGCGCCGCGCTGAGCCGCCGTCAGCGGCCGCGTGCCGGCCGGTGCGGCCTCGCCCGCGTTGAACACCGTCGCACCGTGCGCTGTCAGAAATGCCACTCGCCGGACGCGCGATCCTCTGGGGCGCGCACCTCGCGAACCCGGCGGCATCGCGGCTCCCAGCGCATCACCCACTCCGGATACGTAATACTCCGCCACCCACCGGCAGAGCTCGACGATGGAAGGAGGGACGAGCGCTTCAGCGTCGAGCACCTCGATGACGTCCTTCAGACGACTTGCGTCCGCGCCCGTCGTCACGAGCCCGTTGGCCGCCTCGACAGCGCCGTCGGATGATGCCGCCCCGGTTTCGATGACGCACCCGGTGACCGTGCGCGACCCGACCGGCACCCGCACGCGCGCGCCGACCTGTGGCACCGGGAGGTGATCCGGCACCTTGTACGTGAGTGAATCGAGGAACGGAACGGGGACGGCGACCGAGACGAGGCGCTCGGCTGTGTCCGGTCGCGCGGGTTCGCGAGTCACGACAACCACGCGCCCTCCGGCGTCAGCCGCCGGCCAGAATGCTTCTGACGCGCTTCATGTCCGCCCAGACGTCGCCCTTCGCCGACGGGTTTCGGAGGAGGTAGGCGGGGTGGTACGTGGGCATCAGTATGGCGTCGCGATACTTGAACTCGCGCCCGCGGAGTCGGGTAATCGGCTCCAGGCTTCGCAGCAGCGACTGCGCCGCGAACTTGCCGAGCGCGACCACCACCTTCGGCTTCACGACGTCGATCTGCCGGAACAGGAACGGCTCGCACTGCTCCACCTCGTCCGGTTCCGGGTTGCGGTTGCCCGGCGGGCGGCACTTGATCACGTTGGCGATGTACACGTCTTCGCGGCGCAGGCCGATCGCTTCGATGATCTTCGTGAGGAGCTGCCCGGCCCGGCCGACGAACGGCTCGCCCTGCAGATCTTCGTCGGCGCCTGGCGCCTCGCCGACGAACATCAGGTCGGCCTCAGGGTTGCCGACGCCGAACACGACCTGCCGGCGTCCCAGCCCGTGCAGCTTGCACCGCCGGCAGTCATCTCCCAAATCGGTTTTTATTGCCGCGATCGCTTCCGCCGCAGACGCAAAAATCGCAACGGGTGAGCCTGCAACCGGCGACGCCGCGACGGCGTCAGGTGCCTCACCATGGGCGTCCGGGTGGGGAACCTGCGAGACGACGGCATCGGGGCCAGCCGGCCGCCGCCATTCCGGCTCGCGGCGAAGGCCCGCCACGCCGAGCTCTCCGAAGAATTGTAAATGTGCGTCGATCTGATTTCGGTCCATCAAACAACCGTCCGGGACCGCATCAGCTGCTCGACGCGATCGAGGATCGCTGCCGCCACCTGTTCCTTCTTCTGCAGCGGCACGACTTGTTCTCCATCCTCGTCGACGATCGTCACGGCATTGGAATCGACGTCGAAGCCCCGGTCCGGCTGCGAGACATCGTTGGCGACGATGAGGTCCACGCGCTTGCGCGCCCGCTTCTCGCGCGCCTTTCTCACGACATCGTCGGTTTCCGCGGCAAAGCCGACGAGCAGCGGTCGCACGGAGCCCTTGGCGCGCAGTGCTCCGAGATCGGCCAGGATATCGGGCGTCCGCTTCAGGGTCAGCGTCATCGGGCCGTCGCCCTTGGCCAGTTTGGTCCCGGCTGGCGACTCAGGCGTGTAGTCGGCGACGGCAGCCGCCATGATGACCGCGTCGGCCGCAGCCGCCGCGCGCATCACCGCGTCACGCATGTCACCGGCGCTGCGCACGCGGATCACGTCATCCACCGCCGGGGCATCCAGCCTGGTCGGTCCCGCGATCAACGTGACGCGGGCGCCGCGCCGGCGCGCCTCGACCGCCAGCGCGAAGCCCATGCGCCCGCTGGATCGGTTGCCGACGAACCGTACGGGATCGATATCTTCGTAGGTCGGGCCGGCGGTCACGACGATGCGGGTCCCCACGAGCGAAGACGCCGGCGGCGTCAACACACGGTCGACCGCATCGACAATCTGCGCCGGCTCCGCCAGCCTTCCCTTGCCGATCCAGCCGCAGGCGAGATAGCCCTCGCCCGGATCGACGAACCGGACCCCGCGCGCCGAGAGTGCCTGAAGGTTCCGCTGCACGGCCTCGTGGGCCAGCATGTTGCTGTTCATCGCTGGCGCCAGCAGCACGGGCGCCTTCGTGGCCAGGTACAGCGAGGTGAGAAAGTCGTCGGCGATGCCGCAGGCCATCTTGCCGATCACGTTCGCGGTACACGGCGCGACCACCAGCAGCGCGATCGAATCGGCGATCGCGATGTGCTCGATGTCGGCATTCGCCCCCGGCCGCCACTGCGACGTGATCACGGGCCGGCGGGTAATGGCCTCGAACGTCACCGGCCCCACGAACCTGGCGGCGGACCGCGTCATCACGGCGACGACATCGTGACCGCGCTGCTGCAGGCCTCGACAGACCTCGACCGCCTTGTAGGCGCCGATTCCACCGGTCACACCGAGGGCGATGAGCGACATGGGCGCGCAGCGTTCTGCGACCGCTACCTCTCGTCGTCGATCTTCTCGACCTTCCGGCGCAGGACCTCTCGCTGGGCGATGGTCACCTTTTTCTCACCGCTCTCGCGCGGCGGCGCGCCACGAAGCAGCTGGCGCGCACGGGCGCTGGCGATGACCACGAACTCGAAACGGTTTTCCTTTGGCGATCGTTCCATGGTTCTCCTCAGGGCGTAGAAGGCAGGTCCTACCTCCTACCTCCTATTTCCCACCAAACGTCTCTATCACTCCTCGTGCTGCCTCGCCCATGCGGCCCACGCGGGCACGTTCGGCGAGCACGATCGCTCGCAGCCGATCGACGGCGCTCTCCACCGCGTCATTCACCACTACGTACTCGTACTGGGTGAATTCACCGACCTCGGCGTGCGCGGTCTCCAGCCGCCGGCGGATCTGCTCGTCGCTGTCCTTGCTTCGACCGCGCAGCCGCTGCTCCAGCGCGGATGCCGAGGGCGGGAGCACGAAGATGCCGATCGACGCCACGCCGCGGCTTCGCACCTGGCGGGCGCCCTGCACGTCGATGACGAGCACCGCGTCCTCGCCGCCGGCCAGGATGCCTTCGGTGTCGGCCGCGCACGTCCCGTAGTAGTTGCCGAAGACGTCGGCCCACTCCAGGAAGGCGCCGCCGGCGGCCATGGTCTCGAAGCGCGAGCGGCTGATGAAATTATAGTCGACCCCATCGAGCTCGCCGGGGCGGGCGTCCCGGGACGTGTACGAGCGCGACATGCGCAGGCCCGGCACCATTTTCGCCAGCCGCTCCACGAGCGTCGTCTTGCCGGTGCCGGACGGGGCCGACACGATGAACAGCAGCCCGCGCTCACCGTCACTCGACATTCTGGACCTGCTCGCGCATCTTCTCGAGCTCGGCTTTCGCCCCGATGATGAGCTCCGACACGGCGGTGCCGTCGGCCTTCGACCCGATGGTGTTGATCTCGCGGTTCATCTCCTGAAGCAGGAAATCCAGCTTGCGGCCGCACGGTTCACCGCCCGAGGTCAGCGTCGACCAGTGCTCGAGGTGCGCTCGGAACCGGGTCACCTCCTCGCTGATGTCCGACCGCGCCGCGGCCCGCACGATCTCCTGCGCGATCATCGCCTGGTCGACCGGCAGCTCGAAGCCAAGCTCGCGGATCCGCTCCTGCAGGCGCTGTTCGACGCCGGCTCGTCCCTCGTCGGCCGCAACCCTGAGCTGCTCGATCACCCGGCCGAGCAGCGCCCGTCGTGCGTCGAGATCGGCCTGCAGGTGCTCACCCTCCCGCATGCGCATCGCATCGAGATCGGCGAGCGCCTGCTCGAGTGCCGCCTCCACGCCTTCCGCCAGCTGTGCTTCGACCGTCGGATCGAGGTCGGCAGGGCGATCGCGAACCGTGATCGCCTGCGGCAGGCGGAGCAAGTCCCCGGGCGACAGCGCCCCCGACACCAGGCCATGGCCGCGCGCCTGCTCGATGGCCGCGGCCAGAGCGGCGACGAACTCCGCGTTCAATTCCACGCTCGGCACCGCCGGCGAACGGAGGGACGCCGAGATCGCCACCTCCACACGCCCGCGCGCCAGCCGCCGCTGTACCAGCGCCCGGACGCGCGGCTCTAAGTCGCCGAGCGACTGCGGCATCCGCAGCTGCAGGTCCAGGAACCGATGATTGACTGCGCGGACGGTGACACCGATCGTCGCGTGCCGGTTCTCGTGCGTCAACGAGGCGAAGCCGGTCATCGATCTGATCATAGGGATCTCGGCTCAGGCTTCCTGGCTCTCCGCACGCGCCTCGCGACTGGCGCCGGGTTCGGCCGGATCTTCCTGCAGCTGGAGCTCGTAGAGTTTCGCATACGGGCCGCCGCGCGCCAGCAGCTCGTCATGGTGGCCCCGCTCGACGATCCGCCCGCGATCGAGCACCAAAATGACGTCGGCACGACGGACGGTCGAGAGCCGGTGCGCGATGACGAACGAGGTGCGGTTCAGCATCAGCGTGGCGAGCGCGTCCTGCACCAGCATCTCCGATTCCGCATCGAGCGCCGATGTCGCCTCGTCCAGGATCAGGATCGGCGAGTTGCGGAGGATCGCGCGCGCGATCGCGAGCCGCTGCCGCTGCCCGCCCGACAGGCGCTGCCCGCGCTCACCGATGACCGTCTGGTAGCCGTTGGCGAGCCGTACGATGAAATCGTGCGCGTGCGCGGCGCGTGCCGCGGCTTCCACTTCCGCCGGCGACGCGGCCGGCCTCCCGTACGCGATGTTGGCCGACACGGTGTCGTCGAACAGCACCGTCTCCTGCGTGACCATGCCGATCTGCGAGCGCAGCGACGCCAGCGTGACGTCGCGAATGTCGACGCCGTCGATGAGAATGCGCCCGCCGGTCACGTCGTAGAACCGCGGGATCAGGTTCACGAGCGTCGTCTTGCCGGCGCCGCTTCGTCCGACGATGGCGACCGTCTGCCCGGCGCCGACGGTGAGACTCACCTGCTCCAGCGTCGCCGCCGCCATGCCGTCGTAGGAAAAGCGCACGTCGATGAACTCGATGGCCTCGCGGAAGGGAGCGAGGGCGCGCGCACTCGGCCGCTCGTGCACTTCGGTGTGAGTATCGAGCATCTCGAAGATGCGCTCGGCGGCGGCGCGCGCCTGCTGGAGATCGGCGTTCACGCGACTCAGCTTCCTGGCAGGCGCATACATCATGAACAGCGCCGTCATGAAGCCGACGAACTGCCCGGGCGTCAGCCGGCTGGCGCGGATTTCCTGGCTGCCGTACCACAGCGCCAGCACGAAGGCCAGGCCGCCGATGAACTCCATCAGCGGCGGGAGCATCGCGAGCACGCTGTTGACCTTCATGCTGGTGCGGTAGAACGAACCGGAGGCGCGCCCGAACTGCGCCGCCTCGCGTTCCTCCGCTCCGAACGCCTTCACGATGCGGTGCCCGGTGAACGCTTCCGCGCTGACGTGGGTGATGTGCTCGAGCGCCTCCTGGCTGCGGCGGGTCGACCGCCGCACCCGCTTGCCGAACCAGACCAGCGGGTAGACGATGAGCGGCGCCACGGTGAAGCAGAAGAGCGCCAGGCGGGCGTGGTAGTAGACCATCACGCCCGCGAAGCCGAGGAGCGCAATCGACTCGCGGGTGAGATCGCCCAGCGTCTCCGACACCGCGCGCTGCAGCTGGCTGACGTCGTTGACAATGCGCGACATCAGCCGGCCGCTGGTTCGCGACGAGAAGAAGGCGGCCGACTGGCCGAGGATGTGCCGGAAGAGGACGTTCCGCAGGTCGCGCACCACGCGCTGCCCCACGTCGGTCATGAGGTAGCTCGAGAGATAGGCCGCCAGCCCCTTCAAGAAGTAGAGACCGAGAATCGCCGCCGCCAGCTGCGCGAACGATGACGCCACGGCCGTCCCGGCCAGCTGCGACCGCCGGAACAGCTCCTCGTCGAGAATCGGCCGCACCTGCAGGACGACGCCGGCGGAGGCGGCGCCGTAGACGATCATGGCGACCACGGCGCACACCAGCCTGCCGCGGTATGGCCTGACGTACTCGTGCAGCCGGAAGAGCGCGTTCACTCGCTGAAACGGTATCTCAGGAGCACCCACAATGCGACAACGCCGTCGCGCCAGCCGATTTTCTTGCCCTCGTCGTAGCCGCGGCCGTCATAGGTGATCGGCACCTCGTAGACGCGGTAGCCGCGCTTGAAGATCTTGGCCGTCAGCTCCGGCTCGATGCCGAACCCGTTCGAGCGCAGTCTCATCGACCGCAGCACCTCCGTCCGCATCACCTTGTAGCAGGTCTCCATGTCGGTCAGCATCGTGTTGTAGAGCACGTTCGTCAGCAACGTCAGGAGACGGTTGCCGGCATAGTGGGTGAACAGGAACACGCGGTGGCGGCCGAGAAACCTCGACCCGTAGACGACGTCCGCGCGCCCGCCGCAGATGAGCTCGATGAGCGCCGGGAATTCCTCCGGCGAGTACTCGAGATCGGCATCCTGGATGACCACCAGGTCGCCCTTGACCTCGTCGAAGCCCCGCCGCAGCGCCGCCCCTTTCCCCATGTTGCGGGGCTGCAGAATGAGCGTAAAGCCGAACTCCTGCTGGAGCTGCGCCAGGAGATCCCGTGTCCCGTCGGTCGAACCATCGTCGACGACGATCAGCTGGATGCGAAGCGGAACGGCCATGACGCGGCGCACGATCTCGTCGATCGTGGCTGCCTCGTTGAACGCCGGCATGACGACCGACAGCAGCGGATCGGTCACGATGCCGCGCAGCCGGGACATCAGGGCACCGTCGTCCCGGCGAATCCGCGGGGCCTGGCCGAGTGCCAGCGCCAGGCGTCGGCCACGATCGTCGACAGCTCCGGACGCCGCGGGATCCAGCCTAGATCTTCACGAATCCGCCGAGCCGAGGCATAGAGCACCGCCGGATCGCCGGGGCGGCGCGCGGCCGAGCGGCGGGCCACCGTGCGGCCGGTCACCCGCTCCACCGCCTCGATCACCTGGCGGACGGAAGAGGGATTCTCCGTGCCGACGTTGTAGGTGGCCGAGGCGCCACCCCCTTCGAGCCGTGCCAGCGCCCGGACGTGCGCGTCGGCGAGATCGGCCACGTGGATGTAGTCGCGCAGGCAGGTACCGTCGGGCGTCGGGTAGTCCTCGCCGAAGATCTCGAGCGGCGGACCGCCCGAAGCCGCGTCGAACGCGCGCGGGATGACGTGAATCTCCGGCGAGTGGTCCTCGCCGAGCTCACCGTCGGGATCGGCGCCCGCGGCGTTGAAGTAGCGCAGCCGGATCGAGGCAATGCCGTACGCGCGCTCGAAGTGCGGCAGCGCGTGCTCGATGGCCAGCTTCGTCTGTCCGTAGGCGTTGATCGGCGAGGTGGGATGCGTCTCGCTCAGAGGCGTTTCAATCGGCTCGCCATACACGGCACAGGTCGATGAGAAGACGAACCGGCGGCACCCCTCGGCAGCCATCGCCTCGAGCGTGCCGAGCGTGCCGATGACGTTGTTGCGATAGTAGCCGACCGGATCGCGGACCGAGTCGGAGACGGCCAGCCAGGCTGCAAAGTGCATGACGGCCGTGGCGCCCGACTCGCGGATGGCGCGGCGCACGGCGTCGACGTCGCGGATGTCGCCCTCGATGAGCGGCGCACCCAGAGTGGCTTCGCGATGCCCTGCCGAGAGGTTGTCGAAGATGGCCGTGCGGTAACCGGCGCGGCGCAGCGCCTTGGCGGTGTGGCTGCCGATGTAGCCGGCGCCGCCGGTCACGAGCACGACCGTGGCGTCAGCGGCCAATAGAGTAATAGGTGAAGCCGTGCTGCTTCATCTGGTCCGGCGTGAAGAGGTTGCGGCCGTCGAAGATCACCGGCGAGCGCATCAGCGTCTTCAGCCTGGCGAAGTCGGGGCGCCGGAACTCGTTCCATTCCGTGACGATGCTCAGGCCGTCGGCGCCTTTGACCGCATCGTAGTTCGATCCCGAGTAGGTGATGCGATCGCCGAAGATCCCCTTCGCCACCTTGGCCGCCTCGGGATCGTACGCGAGGACCGTCGCGCCGGCCGACAACAGCGACTCGATGAGCGGAATCGACGGCGCCTCGCGCATGTCGTCGGTCTTCGGCTTGAACGCGAGGCCCCAGACGCCGATGGTCTTGCCCTTCAGATTGCCGTAGTGCTTCTTCATCTTCGCGAACAGGCGCGTCTTCTGCGTGGCGTTGACCGATTCGACGGCGCCCAGAATGCGGAAGTCGTACTTCTGATCGGCGGCAAAACGCATCATCGCCTTGACGTCCTTGGGGAAGCAGCTGCCGCCGTAGCCGCATCCCGGGAACAGGAACGAGGTGCCGATCCGCTTGTCTGCGCCCATCGCCTTGCGCACCTGGTCGACGTCGGCGCCGACCATCTCGCACACGCTCGCCACCTCGTTCATGAAGGAGATCCTCGTGGCAAGCATCGCGTTCGCGGCGTACTTGCACAGCTCGGCGCTCGCGCAGTCCATGACCATGATCGGCGCACCGGTGCGCGTGAACGGCGTATATAGCTCGAGCATCAGCTCGGTGGCCCGCGGGTCTTCGGCGCCGATCACCACGCGATCGGGCTTCATGAAGTCCTCGATGGCGGCCCCCTGCTTGAGGAACTCGGGGTTGCTCACGACGCTGAAGGGATGCGTGGTCTCGAGCCGCACGATCTCTCGAACCTTCTCGCTGGTTCCGACCGGAACGGTGCTCTTGTCGACGATGACCTTGTAGCCGTTCATGGCGCGGGCGATGTCGCGCGCGACGTTGAGCACGTGCGAGAGGTCGGCCGAACCATCCTCCCCTTGCGGCGTGCCGACGGCGATGAAGATGATCGCCGCGTCGCGCACCGCCTTCACCAGGTTGGTGGTGAAACCCAGCCGGCCTTCCTGACGGTTGCGGCGGACGATCTCTTCCAGCCCCGGCTCGTAGATCGGCATTCGGCCGGCCTTCAGCGTCCGCACCTTCGCGGCGTCCTTGTCCACGCACACCACGTCATTGCCGCTCTCGGCAAAGCAGGCGCCGGCGACGAGTCCCACGTACCCAGTTCCAACGACGGCGATCTTCAAGCGCTCTTCTCCCTCGACGCGTGCGGGCCGGCCGATATGGGCCGCCCGGGCGCACTGGACGCAACTCTCTTACTTCATCGAAATGGCTGACGTTATCATACCGGCGAACGATGCGGATTCTTGTCGACTACCGGGCCGCGTTGCGCGCCCGCACCGGCGTCGGCGAGTACATCCACGAGCTCGTCCGCGCCTATTCCTCTGCCTCACGCACCGACGATCTCATTCTCTTCTCCAGCTCGTGGAAGGACCGGCCCGCTCCTGGCCTCGCGAGCGAGCTCGGGGCCCGTGTGGTGGATCGCCGCATTCCCGTCTCCGTGCTCAACCTGCTGTGGCACCGGGCCGAATGGCCGCCCGTGGAATCGCTCGCCGGCGCCTGCGACGTGGCGCACGCCGCCCACCCGCTCCTGCTCCCCGCGTCGCGCGCGGCGCAGGTGGTGACGATCCACGACCTGTTCTTCCTCTCGCACCCCGAGCGCACTGGCGCCGAAATCCGCCGCGACTACCCCGCGCTCGCGGCCGACCACGCGCGGCGCGCCGATGCCATCATCACGTCGAGCTCACACACTCGTGACCTGATCGCCGACCACTTCGCTGTGCCGCGGGAGCGCATCTACGTCTGCCCGCCCGGCCCTCCTGTCTGGAAGACCCTCGGACACGGGCCGAACGTGCCGGCCGACGGGTGCATCCTGTTTATCGGCACCCTCGAGCCGCGGAAGAACGTCGGCGTGCTCCTCGACGCCTATGCCGAGCTGCTGCGGCGCGTTCCCGGCGCGCCGCGGCTCGTGCTGGCCGGCCGCGCCACCGAAGAGGCCCGGCCATGGCTCCAGCGCCTGGCGGGGCCCCCCTTCCAGGGGCACGCCGAGCATCTCGGTTACGTATCGGATGATCACCGGGAGCGCCTGTATGCCGGCGCACGGGCCCTCGTGCTGCCGTCGCTCGACGAAGGGTTCGGCTTGCCCGTTCTCGCCGCCATGTCGGCCGGCGTGCCCGTGGTGGCGTCGCGCCGGGGGTCGCTGCCCGAGGTCGTCGGCAGCGGTGGTACGCTCGTCGACCCGAGCAACGCGCAGGAGCTGGCAACGGTCCTCGAACGGCTGACCAGGGACGATGAGTGGGCGCTGGCGCAGGCGAATGCCGGGCTCGAACGTGCCCGCGCCTTCTCCTGGAGCACCTCGGCCGCTACGCTGCGGGGCGCCTATCTCGATGCGGTCGGTCGGCGCCGCGCGCGCTGAGAGGAACGGGTTCCCCTGGACGATGCGCATTGCGATCGACGCATACGAGCTGAGCGGCCGGCAGACCGGCGTCGGCCGATACCTGACGAGCCTGTTGATGGCGTGGAGCGCGCTGCCGGAGGCGGCTGCCCACGAGTTCGTGATCTGCGCCAGAGATCCGATGGCCTGGCATGTCGGACACCTGAGGGCGTCGGTGCACGTCGGGTCTGGAGACGGCACCCGCTGGCAACAGCTCGTGCTTCCATTGTTGCTCCGCAAGGCGAAGCCCGACGTGCTGTTCGCGCCGGCCTATCAGTCGCCGGTGCTGTCGCGCCTGCCTGCGGTGCTGAGCATCCACGACGTCTCGTTCCTCGCCCACCCTGAGTGGTTCGCCTGGCGCGAACGTCTGCGGCGGCGGGTGTTGACGACGCTGTCGGCACATCGAGCCTCCCGCATCCTGACATTCTCCGAATTCACGAAGCACGAGATCGTGCGCTACCTGAAGGTGGATGCGGAGCGAATCGACGTCATCTATCACGGCATCACGAGGTTTCCGAATCCGCCTTCGCCGCTTCGCGGCTTCGGCGAGACGGGCTCTGCGCCGCTTCGCGGCTCCGGCGAGGCTGGCTCTCAACTTGTCCTCTACGTCGGGACGATCTTCAACCGGCGGCACGTGCCCGAGCTCATCGACGGCTTCAGCCGACTCGCTGGCAGACGGCCGACTGCGTCTCTCGAGATCGTCGGCGAGAACCGGAGCAGTCCACACCAGGATCTCGACGCGTGCGCGGCCCGCGCCCCCGCAGGCCGTGTGCAGGTGCGCTCCTTCGTTCCCGACGCACAACTGGCGTCGCTCTACGAGCGAGCCCGAGTGCTTGCCTTCCTCTCCGACTATGAAGGCTTCGGCATGACGCCGCTCGAAGCGCTCGCCGCAGGCATCCCGATCGTCGTCCTCGACACAGCGGTGGCGCGCGAGATCTACGGGCCGGCAGCGTTCTACATCGAGCGACCGGACCCGCCGCTCATCGAAGCCGCCCTCGACCGTCTGCTCTTCGACGAGTCCGAACGCCACCGCATACTGGCAGCTGCCCCATCGGTCTTGTCGCGGTACTCGTGGCGCACGTGCGCACAGCAAACGCTGCAGGTCCTGGTGTCGGCCGCCCGATGACGCCACGGCTCGTCGTCATCATCGTGACCTACAACAGCCGCAGCGAGATCGACGGCTGCCTGGAGTCCCTCGTCCGCCACCGACCCGCGATCAATCACGAGATCGTCGTGGTCGACAACGCGTCGCAAGACGGCACCGCCGGGCACATCGGGCTGACGTGGCCGGCCGTCCGACTGATCGAGGCGGGGGCGAATCTCGGGTTCGCGGCGGCGAACAACGTGGGCATCAGGCAGACGAGGAGCGAGCTGGTCCTCTTGCTCAATCCCGATACATCGGTGACGGCCGGCGCCATCGACCGGCTCGTGGCCGCGCTCGACGCCGACGGCGACATCGCCGTCGCCGGGCCGAGGGTGGTGAACGCCGACGGCGACGCCGAGCTGTCGTTCGGACGCATGATGTCGCCGCTCGCCGAGCTCCGTCAGAAAGTGCTCGTCGCCGGCGCCGATCGCCGGCTGCCGATCGTTGCCGGCTGGGTGGACAAGGCCACGCGGCAACGGCAGCTCGTCGAGTGGGTGTCGGGGGTCTGCCTGCTGATCAGGCGCGCCGATCTCGAGGCAGCGGGGCTGCTCGACGAGCGATTCTTCATGTACATCGAGGACGTCGATCTCTGTGCGGCGGTGCGCGCGCGCGGGCGGACCGTGCTCTTCGAGCCGGCGGCGGAGATCGCCCACCTGCGCGGCCGGTCGGTCGCGTCTGCCCGCCGCGCCACGCACCTGGCGTACCGCCGCAGTCACCTGGCGTTCTACGAGAAACATCACCCCAGGTGGGCGCCGGTGTTGAGGGCGTATTTGAGGCTGAGAGGGGAGGAAGTAGGAGGTCGGAGGTAAGATCACAGCCGCCATTTTCCAACGAGGCTGCCATGCTCATTACGCGCACGAGATCGCTTGCGGCGGTATTCACCCTCCTGATCGTGCCGGCCGTCGCGCTGCTGTACGGCACACGCGCCGCGGCGCAGGCGCCGGCGCCGACCGAGTCGGTCAGGGCCTTGATCACGCAGAACTCGATGAACGTGTTCCGCCGGTTCTCTCCGGAGGTCCGCGACAAGATGCTCGAGTACTACGGCAAGGTGCTCGCGCTGAGATCGCTCAATCCGGTGTCGCTCGGCGGCGGCAACCAGATGGTTCTCTTCGGTGTCGGCAGTGGCCAGGTCAAGCTGGCGAGCGGGCTGGTGGGGCGCCGCGAGTTCCGGCCCGGCCCGGTCAAGGAGGCCACGGGCCTTCGCGTGATTACGCTGTTCTTTCCGGACGAGGCGGCGCTCGTCGCCCGATTCAAGGAGTCCGGCTACGCGGTGCCGCAGTTCCGTAACGGCCCGAACGGCGCTCGCCACGCGATGGTGGCCGACCCTGGCAACTTCGTCACCGAGCTCGTCGTGGTTTCAAACGCGCCGCCGTCGACGTACGACAGGATGGAAGTCGGGATCACGGTGTCGGATCTCGAGAAGAGCCGGGCCTTCTATCGCGAGTTCGTGGGGCTCGACGAGCTGCCGCCCGTGAAGGACGTCTCGCTCGACGTCACGAAGTATCCCTACCGCCACGGTGAGACCACGATCAACCTGTGGACGTTCGGCAAAGGACTTCCCGCCGACACGGGCAGCGCCGGCATCCAGTACGTCGTCAGCGACGCCACCACCGTCGATGCGCGGGGCAAGGCGAGGAACGTCACCGTCGAGACGCCGCTCGGCAACACGCTGGGTACGCTGCTCACGGTGTGGCTCAACGATCCCGATGGTGTGACCAACTACTTCGCCCAGATTGGCGGGGCTCGCGGCGGCGGCCGAGGCGCGCCAGCGAACAGCACGAAGTAGCGCATGAAATCGTCCCGGCCGGAATTCCACGTTCCGGCCGGACACACACGTTGATCGAGGAATTTGCGGATTGACGCATTGACGGATTGACGGATTTACCCAGTTTATCGATCAGTTGCTTCAATCGGACAATTCGTTCGGAAAATTCGTCAATCCGTAAGTTCGTCAATCCGTAAATTCGCCGATCAACCCTTGCTGCGCGACCGGCGAGCACCCGATACATGGATCGCCGGGCCACCGCGCGATGTCAGCCTCGCCTTCCGACCACGCCAGCTGGGTCTGTTCGACCTGCCACCGACAGGTACCTCCGCGCGTCGCGGCCTGTCGCTGCGGCGCGGTACGACCCGCATCCGACGAGCCATCCCGCTCGGCGGCGGCGTCTGAACCGCCGGCGCACGTTCGCCCCCTGCTCCTCGTCGGGATCGGTCTCGTCATCGGGGCGGCCATCGCGATCCCCGCCTGGTCGCATCTGATGAATCCTCCGCTACCCGTCGCACTGCCGGCGCCCGCTGTGACGGCGGCCGCACTGGGCGCCACCGACGACCCGGCGCCTGCGCCAGGGGAGAAGCCCGACGAGCCGGAACCTGTCAAAGAGCCCGCGCCTCCCCCGGACCCGGAAACGCTCGAAGAGGTCGTCGCCCGGGTCGTGCCGGCGGTGGCGTCCATCCAGGCCGGACAGTCGCGCGGCACGGGATTCTTCGTTCGTTCAGACGCATTGGTGACCAACGCGCACGTCGTCGACGGCCAGTACGCGGTGCAGCTGCAGGTCGGGAACGCGGCGTACACGGCACGCGTCGTGTCGTTGTCGAAGGGCACCGATCTCGCCATCCTGCAGGTCCTGAACCCCAATCCACGCCAGCCGGTGCTGGCCCTCGGCTCGGCATCGACCGCACGCGTCGGCGAGGAGGTCATCGCCGTCGGATCGGCGCTCGGGGTGCTCTCCAACACCGTGACGAGGGGGATCGTGAGCGCGGTTCGGCAGGTCGGGCAGGTGCAGCTGGTACAGACCGACGCCGCCATCAATCCGGGCAACAGCGGCGGACCGCTGCTCGATCGGCATGGCAGGGTGATCGGCGTGAACTCGATGACGGTGGCGAAGCACGCCGGCGAGGGGGTGGCGTTTGCCGTCGCGATCGATCACGCGTCGCAACTGCTGGCCAGCG
>Ga0075428_100003448_pt1 | contig 17300 bp, 8 predicted proteins | sample RhiMetdeltSRZDD2_FD_75291 | JGI IMG/M metagenome (GOLD analysis project Ga0075428, IMG submission 75291) | Populus rhizosphere microbial communities from Tennessee, USA - Rhizosphere MetaG P. deltoides SRZDD2 | ecosystem: Host-associated > Plants > Roots > Rhizosphere > Soil | place: USA... | reverse complement strand
GCAGAGTTTTGCGGTCCTGGGTGCCTCGACGGTGACCAGTACCGGCCTAAGCACGATCACCGGGGATCTGGGTGTCAGCCCGGGTACCGCAGTCACCGGCTTTCCTCCGGGGACCATGACGGGAACGCGCCACGCGGGTGACCCCGTCGCGCTCCAGGCTCAAAGCGATGTCACCAAGGCCTACAACGCCTGTGCGGGCGCGGTGTGCACCACGACCTTGACGGGTCAAGATCTAGGTGGGCACACGCTCAAGCCTGGCGTCTACTGTTTCGCGGCGTCGGCTCCCTTGAACGGAGTCCTCACTCTCGATGCTCTAGGCGACCCCAAGGCGGTCTTCATCTTCCAGATCGGGAGCACACTCCTGCCCGCGATCAACTCGTCGGTCAAGTTGATCAACGGCGCTCAAGATGCAAACGTGTTCTGGCAGGTTGGCAGCTCCGCCACTCTCGCTGCAGGCGTTGACTTCAAGGGCAACATTATCGCGCTCGCAAGCATCACCCTGAGTAAAGGGACCAAGGTGTCCGGTCGAGCCCTAGCACGAACGGCCGCCGTGACGATGGATACCAGCAGCGTCTCCACCCAGGCGCTGGCGCTTTCCTCGAGGTAATTGGGAGGCCGGGCCCGTGGTAACGGGCCCGGCTGTTCAAGACTGGAAGAATCGACTCGGGAGGAGACGAGTTTTCTTGGTCTTATCTGGTGCAGGTATCGCGAACCATCTCTGCGCCAACGGCAAACAGCCGTCGTCGAGGGTTATGAGCAAACATGCTCTCTTGCAGAGGGTGGAGCATGCGCGGCAGCGGTTAGGCTCGCTGCCTTGCTGCGCGACTGGCACGTATCTCGGAGAACCTCCGCCCCCACCGCGAGCACCTCAAGCATGGATACTCGCGATTCCACTACTCCGTGCTGTAGGCCCCGCTGTCGTTCTTTGCGCGAGGGCGGCGACCGTGCTTGTCTTTCTGGCGTCGTTCGTCGCAGCTCAGGGCCCCGAGGCTTCCACAGCGACCCAGAGTCCACCCAGCGTCGAGACCCTGAACGTTCGCGTGTTCTCGATCCGCAACCGTAGCGCCTTGGAACTCGCCGAGGTCCTGAACCGCTTGATCGGCACCGGCGTCTTGAATCTGGCGGAGCCAGCGACGAGCGGGGAGACGAACCAGAATGCTACGACGCCCGCCGCGACCCCGTTCCCAGCGACTGCTTTGCGTGCGGATCACGGCAGGCTGGTGCTGAGCGCCGACGTAGCTACCAACACTCTGTTCGCCACCGGCGATGCGAGCCTCATCGACAAGGTCGAGGGGCTCATCAAGACGCTCGACGTGATGGCGTCGCAAGTCATGATCGAGGTCCTGATCCTCAACTTGAGCGACAGCGACGCCTTTGACTTGGGGGTCGAGATTCGTGGCATCAGGGACAAAAGCGCCATCGTGATCCTCTCCTCTCTCTTCGGCCTGGGTGCGCCCAACCCGATCGCCGACCTGGTGCTCCCGACCGTGTCCGGCTTCACGGGCGTCGTGCTCAATCCAGGCGACTTCAGCGTGCTGGTGAACGCCCTGCAGATCCTCAACAAAGGGCGCGCACTCAACATCCCCAAGGTCCTGGTGAACTCCAACCAAATGGCGAACCTCGCCTCGGTGCTGCAGACTCCCTTCCTCAGCACCAACTCCACCACCGTTGTCGCCACGACCACCTTCGGTGGCACTCAAGACGCCGGCACCACGATCCAGGTCCGGCCTCAGATTGCCGAGGCCGATCACCTTGTCCTGGAGTATTCCATCGTCCTGAGCACGTTCGTGGGCACAGCGAGCGACCCTTCCCTGCCCCCGCCGCGCCAGCAGAACAACCTGCAGAGCGTCGCCACGATCCCCGACGGTTACACCGTCGCACTCGGCGGTCTGGAGACGACGAGCGAGACGGAGCAGACCTCGCAGGTGCCTTTCCTTGGAAGGCTGCCTCTGCTCGGACGGCTGTTCCGCTCCGAGTCCAAGCTGACCTCGCACTCGCGCTTCTATGTCTTCATCCGCGCCAGCATCCTCCGTGGCGCGGACTTCCAACATCTGAAGTTCCTGAGCGACGTCGAATTGCATAGAGCCGACCTCGATCCCGGCTGGCCCGAGGTCGAGCCGGCCCTGATCAGATGAGCCAGGCGAATAGCGTTTGGGAGGGCTGCCAGGAGGGCCCGAATATGCGAAGAGGGGCGGTCAACTCTAGCGCTGCGCCTCGGCGTGATCGTGGCCTTTGCTCTCATTCCGGCAACCTGCGTTTCGCTGGACATACTCTTCGTTCGGTCCCGGTGAAGTACGTTGTCGCCGCCTTCATCTTGCTTCCCTGCATCTCCTCCTGTACGTCGTCTTCGGCGAGGATCTCCCCGACTCACGACGACGACGCAAGCCACGATCCCGGAAAGGCCCACGAGCTGACCCTCGAGGCTCTGGACGTCATCGAAAGCGACTCGGCAAAGGCAGAGGAACTCCTGAATGCGGCCCTGAAGGCCGACCTCTATCACGGACCCGCACACAACGACTTGGGAGTGCTGTATTTACGGCAGTCTAGGCTCTACGAGGCCGCCAACGAGTTCGAGTTGGCACGCAAGCTCATGCCCGGAAACCCGGACCCGAGGTTGAACCTCGGTTTGACGCTCGAAAAAGCGGGACTGAATGAGCGAGCGTTCGATGCCTACAACGCGGCCCTGGAGGTTTCGCCCGAGCACATCCGGACCATCCAGGCCATCGCCAGGCTGACGCTGCGTACCGACCGGAAGAATGATCGGCTCATGGGGATGCTCGAGGACATCACGCTACGTGGTGAAACGAACCATTGGCGCCATTGGGCCCAGGACCAGATGTCCAGGTCGAAGATCGCGACCGGGAAGACGAGTCTCCTCCGCGTCACGACACCTCGGACGGGCAACACCGTCACGAGCCCACTGCGCGTGAGCGGCGAAGCACGTGGCACCTGGTTCTTCGAGGCCAACTTCCCAGTGCGGTTGCTGAATCAGGACGGCCAAGAAATCGCGATCGCACCGGCAGAAGCTCGCGGCGAGTGGATGACGGAGAACTTCGTTCCGTTCGAGGCCGTGCTCGAGTTCAGTGCGCCAGCCCCGGGAACTTCGGGAACGTTGGTTCTGGAGAAGAACAATCCATCCGGGCTCTCGGAGCAGGCCGACGAGTTTCTCATGCCGGTTCGATTCGGCACGACGGAACCGGGAGAATCTTCGGCGGGAGTAAGCTTGGTCCAGGCGTATTTTGGGAACCACGGCATGGCCGTGGATGCGAAGGGCGACTGCGAAGCGATCTTCCCGGTCGTCCGGACGGTCCCGCGGACGCAGGGGCCGGCGCGTGCGGCCCTCGAAGCGCTCCTCGCGGGTCCCACGCCCGAGGAAAAAGCACAAGGCTATTTCACGAGTATCGACGCGGGGGTGCGTGTCCGAGGCCTGATCATCAAAAACGGCGTCGCGACCGTCGACTTCAGCGAGGAGATGGAGCGCGCCGGTGACTCGTGCCGGATGTCGGCAATCCGAGCTCAAATCGACGCGTCTCTCCGGCAGTTTCCCACGGTCCAGTCGGTCCGGATCTCCATCGTGGGCAAAACGGAAAATATCCTGCAGCCATAAGTCGTGTGACGCGGCAGGCATGTGGCGTGATCCCGAGCGCGGGCCTCAGTGTCCGGTCGTGAGTACGACGCGGAACCGAGCCTTGCCGTTCATCACGCGCTCGCAGGCTCTTCGTTCTCGCCTGGGGCAGCAGGGATGGCCAGCTCGCTCGCCCCCGAGGCATCGCGGTCGATTCGAACGCGGACGCCTTCCGGAATCGCCGTGGACATCTTCGGCGCCATCCGTCGCTGATACCGAGAACCACCGCATCCAGAAGTTCGCGCCTCCCGTTGCCGTCGAGAGATCGTCCTAGAGCGAGATCAAGGCCAAGCACCGGAAGAAATGACAACGCCTCCCGGTGGTGCGTCACCAGATCTCGCGCCTTGAGGTCACCGTCTTGCCGATAATGCAGCGGTTCTCAGAAGCCCAGGCGCCGGAGGATGCGGGCGAAGGTGTCGCCGTCGCAGTCCGGGACCTCGAGGCGGGGCAGGCGGAGTGGATCGGTGCAGCGCCGCACGGTGCCGCCGTGACTGGTGCAGGCGCGGCGGAAGCCGGCCTCGTGCACGATTCTGCGTGTCGTCGCATCGTGGCGGCCATGCGGGTAGGCGAAGCTCGTGATCGGGCGCCCGATGATGGCAGCCAAGAAGTCCCGGCTGTCGCGGATCTCGCGCTCCTGAGCAGCCGGCGCCAGCGCCGGGAGCTTCGGGTGCGACACGGTGTGCGCGCCGATTTCCACCAGCCCGCCGGTGGCGAGCCGGACGATCTCCGCGCGGTTCAAGGCGCGCGCCGGCGTCGAAGCAGACACCTCGACCCCCGCCTCAACGCGTAGCGCCACGAGATGCTCCTGGCGGCTCACCCGGTCGAGATCGCCGAGGAGAGCCTGGAGCTCTCGCTGTACGGAAGGTTCCTGTGCCTCGGTGAGCGCTACGAGCTCGTCCCACCAGAAGGGTCGCCCGTCGTCCACACCACCGGTCGCCACGAACACGGTGGCCGGCGCCTCGTGTCGCTCGAGGAGCGGCAGCGCCGTGTGGAGCGTGTCGGCGTACCCGTCGTCGAAGGTGAGGGCGAATCGTCCACCCGTACGCGCGCTCGACGCGTTTTCGCAGATCTCCGTCAATGGCGCGATGCGGCCGCACAGCACCTCGAGGTGCTCGGCGAAGTGATGCGGGCGGACGCAGAGGGACCAAGGGTCGGCTCGAGCTTCGGCGATGCGGTGATAGAGCAGGATCATCGAGCCGGGCGCGAGGCGCTGCACGGCACGGCGCGCCAGGCGGCGGAGCTTGGTACCGCGCTGACCGATCACGCCGCCACCCCACCGGCATTGCTTCCCGCGACCGCCTCTTCCGCCTCTTTCACCGCGCGCACCGTGATCAGCAGCGGATAGCTCGGGTCGTGGTGCTCGAGCTCTTCCGGGCGCAGCTCCTCCGCGGCGATGCCGTGGAGGAAAGCCGTGGCGGTCAGCACGTTGCCAAACGCCTCGACTTCGACCGCGCCCGCCGCGAACACCGAGGTGAACAGACGCCGCGCCGAGTGCGGCGTGAAGCTCCAGCACCAGGTCCACTCGTAGTCGCCCAGTGGGGTCAAGCCCGGCACGGTGGCGAGGACGACACCACCAGGCTTGAGGATGCGGTGCAAGGTCCTCACCGCAGCCGGCAGGTCGTAGATGAACTGGAGCGTTTGGGTGAGGACGATGCAGTCGAAGGTGTCGGCGGGGAGGTGCTCTGCACGGGCGAGATCGGCGATGACGGTGGCGCCCGACGCACCGGCGCTCGGATGCAGCACATCGCGGCGCAGCACGCGCTCACGCCCGAAGCGGCGCGTGTAGGTGTCGTCGCCCACCTCGAGGGCGCGGCCACGGACATCCGCAGCATGGGCAGCGAGGAAGCGCTCGATATAGAGGCGGTCCACCGGCAGGCCGCGGTCGTAGCCAAAGGTGCGGCTCATCGGCTCGCGGCGCCGTAAATCGCCGAAGCGCACCCAACCTGCCGGCGGCACGTAGGCGCGCCGGCGCAGTCGCGCCTTGACCCAGCGCAGAAGCGGAGCGGGCAGCGCTCTGCGCGCCAGCTCCTTCAGCGCCTCCTTCGACTGTGCCCGCCAGCGTGGGAAATGGAACCAAGGCCAGGAAAGCAGCGGGTGCCCGTATGGCCGCAGCTCGCGGCGCAGCGCTTTCCAGAGCACTGCGTCCTCGCAGCGCCGCTCCTGGACGAGATCACGCAACCAGTGCAGATAGCGGCGCCGGCCGGCGTTGGGGAGGAACGGATCGTAGTCGCCCCTCTGCTGCGCGCCAGCGCAGCACGAGGTCTCGTGCTGGCGATAGCGCGTCGTCTCGTCGTCGGTCACCAGCACCGCATGCTGCAGGCACATCCGCGCGTAGAAGACCTGATCTTCGAAGATGCCGCGGAAGTGGTCGTCGAAGCCGCCGACCGCCATCACGGCCTCGCGACGCGCGAGCAAACTGCAGATGCCGGGCACTGCCGCGCCGCCGCTCTGCAGGTAGAGGGTGAGGAGATCCGGAGCCGCCACGATCGTTCCATCCGGGACATAGTTCGGATACCACAGGTCCCGCTTGGCGTCGCCGGGCTTGCCCGTCCACCCGTACCAGCGCTGCGTGCGGCCGTAGGTCATCCCGATCTCGGGATGCGCGTCGAGGAGAGCGACCTGGCGCTCGAGCTTCTCGGGCAGCCAGACGTCGTCGGCGTCCAGGAAGGCCACGTAGCGGCCGCGCGCCTCCCGGAGCGCCAGATTGCGTGAGGCGCTGATGCCGCGGTTCTCGCGCCCCGGGTGCTCGAGGAGACGCATCTGCTCAGGGCGTTGCGACAGCATCTCCTGGGCGATCTCGTGCCCGCCGTCCCGCGAGCCGTCGTCGACCAGGAGCAACTCCCAGTCGGTGAAGGTCTGCGCCCAGACGCTTCGAATCGCCTCGCGCAGAAAGCGCTCGGCGTCGAGGAAACAGATCACGGCGGATACCGTCGGTGCGCGCCTCATGCGTCACCTGCCGCCGCCAGGCGCGAGTCGCCGCCACGTTCCCAGCCAGACACGAAACCCTCCCCGTAGAGGCGGTGCACGGTTTCCATGAGCAAAGGGATCTCGGCGCGCGGGCCTTGTGCCGTGACTCTTCCCTCCTCGAGGAGCACGAAGTGGTCGGCGCGGGCCACGGCGGAGAGTCGGTGGGAGACCACAATGAGCGTCAGCTCCTCTCCCAGCGACGCCACCGCATCCTGCACGAGGGTTTCCGTTTCGGCGTCGAGGGCGTTCGTCGCTTCGTCGAGAATGAGGATCTCCGGATCGCGGATGAGGGCGCGTCCGAGGGCGAGTCGTTGTTTCTGGCCTCCCGAGAGGCGGAACCCCTGATCGCCCACGAGGGTGTCGTAGCCGTTCGGCAAGGCACGGATGAACGCGTCGGCCCCGGCCAAGCGGGCGGCGCGCACCACGTCCTCGAACGTGGCATTGGCGCGGCCGTAGGCGATGTTCTCTCGCACGCTGGCGTTGAAGAGGATGGCGTCCTGCGTCACCGCAGCGACGCGGCGGCGCCAGGCGGCGAGCTCCAGGTCGGCGAGGGGGACACCGTCCACCAGGATGGCGCCCCGGGTGGGGTCGTAGAGCCGGAGCAAGAGATGGATGAGGGTGGACTTGCCCGCGCCGCTCGGTCCGATGACGGCAGTGGTGCGGCGCGCCGGAATCCGCAGCGCCACACCGCGAAGAATGTCGCGCTCCGCGCCGGCAGGGCGGAAATCCACCTGCTCGAAGCGGATCTCGTGGTCCAAGGCCGTGAAGGGCTGCGCTCCCACCTGCGACGCCGGCGCCGCGTGCGCGCGGAGCAGCGCCATCACCGACTCGACCGGGGCCTTTGCCGCCAGGAGCTGCGCCCGCGCCACGTCGATGCCCTGCACGTGCGGCCGCAGCCGGTAGACGATGAAGCCGAAGGTGAGAATGGTCGGCAGGTTGGAAACATCACGCAGCGACCCGAAGAGCACCGCCACGAGGACGACGATGACGAGCACTTCCGAGGCCGGTCGCACCAGTCCCGACAGCTGGTCGAGGCGGAACCAGATCTGGCTCGCCCGGTGCGAGGCACGGCTGAAGCGCTGGCGCTCGTACTCCTCGCGGGCGAAGACCCGGATCGTGCGCATCCCGGACAGCAGCTCCAAGCTGCGCTGGGAAAGCTCGTCCAGGGCGCGGACGTAGCGCTGCGACCCGCCTTCGACGCGGCGCCACGCCAGCCGGACGAGGAGCGAGATCGCGAGCAGCGCGCAACCCACGCCGAGGGTCAGCTTCCAGGAGACGAGGAAGAGGAAGGCCGCGAAGACGATGGCCGCGCAGACGCGGACCAGCAGCTCGCCATAGGTGGCGAAGGCGACGCCGGTCTCCTGGGTTTGATTCTGCAGCGCGTTCAGCAGCTTCCCAGAATCGGTGCTCTCGATGCGGTCGAGCCGGGCGTCGAGGAGGACATCGGCCAGGCGCGCGCGCAGCGAGTGCACCAGGAGGGTGCGCGTCCAGCTCTGCAGCATCTCGGTACCATAGACGAGAAGGTTCTTCAACAACACGAGGCCCAGGATGCCGAGGCCCACGGCGAGGAGACGATGGGAAGCCGGGAAGCTCTCGAAGAGGTGCTGCAGCGCCTGGCCGAGGAAGCCGTCGGCGGGGGGCGCGAAGGTGCCGTCCCCCAGGCTGTAGAGGAACGGCATGAAGAGCGAGAGGCCCACGCCCTCGGAGAGAGCGGCCAGGAGGCCGAGCCCCACCAGTCCCGGAACGAGCCACGGATGCCAGCGGCGCAGCGGGGCGAGGGCGCGAACGACACCGAGTTCGGTCAACCGAGTCTCCCGCAGCCATGACGTTCGAAACCGCGACGAGGAGTGTTAGCGCCGGGCCCAGGCCGCCCCGGCCAGCCATGCGACCAGCCGGCGGCGCGCGACACGCATCCCGCGCCGCGGCAGCCGTTCGAGCAGCCAGCGGCGGGCGAGACGCATGGCGTTCCGTGGCGCGATGGCGGCGGCGCAGACTGCGAGCGCCGCGGCGACAAGGGTTTCGCCGTCGGAGACGGCAAGCAGACAGTAAGAGCGGAAGAACCAGAAGAGGTCCTGCCGGCGCTCCCGCCAGCGTCGCACTCGCCACCACGGCCGGGCGGCACGGAACGCGGCGAAGCTCGGCAACGAGCGGCCCGAGCGCCGTGCCCCGTCGCGTTCTAGAATCCAGCGCAGCATCTCGCGCTGCTCGAAGACGCGGCGGAACGACATGCTCTGGCTGTGGATGCGATAGTGGACCAAGGGCTCCGGCACCACGACGATGGTGTGCTCCCGGGCGACGCGCGTCCACAGCTCCGTGTCCGCTGCCGAACCGAAGGCCGGGTCGTAGCCGCCGAGGGCCAGGATGGTCGGGCGATGCAGCAGCACCGAGGGGTGCGTCAGCGGCACGCGCTGACCCGCGGCGTGGAGGGCGCGGAACTCCGCGGCGCTGGTTGGTCCACCACAGCGCTCGCCGATTTTAGCTCCCGCCGCGTTGATCTCCTGCACCCAGGAGCCAACGAGGCGCGCTCCCGGTTCCTGCTCGAGCATGGCCAGCTGGCGCTCCAACCGCTGCGGCAGGCAGACGTCGTCGTGGTCGAGGATGGCGACCCAATCATGGCGGGCCAGTGCGAGACCGCGGTTCAGCGTCGCGGGCTGATCCATGTTGGGATGGCGAACGATCCGGAGGCGCGGGTCACGGGCCGCGTACTCCGCCAGGATCTGCGGCGTTTCGTCGGTGGAACCATCGTCCAGGATGAGGAACTCGAAGCCACGATGCGTCTGGCCGAGCACGCTCTCGATCGCCAGGGCGACATAGCGCGCGCCGTTGTACACCGGCATCAATACGGTGATCTCAGGGAGCCCTCCGGGCCCCGGATCGGACGTAGCTTGGGGCATGTCGAGATCCGTCTCACCCAGTAGACAACGTCGATTGCAACGGCAGAGAAAGGTGGACGCCCCCGTCCGGCCCGGCGGCCCAAGGGGACTCCGTAATGAATTATAGAACCCACACAGGGAGACGAGCAAAAGCCGTCCAGGTCGCGTCCCTGTCCGCGCTGCACGCGCGGCGAGTCCCACGCTCCAATGGGTGAACCGACCCGAGAAACTCTGGAGTGTGGAAATCGACCCGTTCGATGCCTCGCCCAGCGTCGCCGGGCGCCGGACCTCGCCGACCCGCGCTACAGGGCGAAGGTCTCACCCAGCCAGCGCCAAACCGGGTCCGCCGCCGGGGGACGCAACTGCAGCCTCAGGGCTTTCACTTCTTCGAGACGACCGCACATGCAGAGCGCGTAGGCGTACAGAGGGCCCGAGAGACCGGGTCGCCAGCCCAGTTGCCTGGTGCGCGCCAGGCTCGCGGCGGCGCGAGCGTAATCGCGATCCACCAGGGCTCCGAGGCCGAGCACGTAGTCCGCGGCGCCGGTGCCGTCGTCCGGGGCTGCCGCCGCGATGCGCAGGCTCGTCTCGTTCGAACCGAGCAACCAGAGGGGCAACGTACGCAGCGAGGTCCTGCTCAACAGCATGTGGATCTGGTTCAGGTGGGGCAACGGCGACGGCGGATTGGTGAGCGCCAAGTTCACCATCTGCTGCACTTCGAAGTACGGTCCAGCGGCCTGCAGAATCTCCGCCGGGAAGAGCTGCTTCGCCAACGCGCTCCGGGCCAGCGCCTGCCGGCCGCGCCCCGGGTCGATGGCGGCGAGATAGAAATCGAGTCGCGTATCGGGCGGCTCCTTGTACAGCGTGCGCAAGCGCTTGGGCCGGTCATCGGTGAGCGGTGCCGTTTTCGCCGTCACCTGACCCCAGGTCACGGCATCGCCGATGAAGGTGGCCAGCAATTGCTCCGGCATCTCGAGGCCGATCTCGCGCAGCTGCGGGCCGACGCGGGGATCACTCCAGAGGCGCCGGAAGTCCGCCGCCGAAGTCGCGGGCGGCGTGCCGCGGAAACCCACCAGCATCCAATCCATGGGCGTGCCGTTCCACAGCGTGCAGTTGTCGAACACCTCGCAGAAGGCGCGGATGATCGCCAAGGTGTCTTCCACCAGCAGGTCCGGGATGGGGAGCCAGTAGGTCGTCATGCCCCCCTCCGCCAGTCGATCGTGGATCAACTGGAAATACTCCCGGGAATAGAGGTTCACCGTGCCGGGCAGGCGCGGCGGCGGCGGCTCGCCGGTGATCAGGTCGTAGCTCGTGCGCGTGTTCTGCAGGAAGTGACGTCCGTCCTCCAGGTGTAGCCGGACGCGGGGATCATGCAAAGGATGGTTCTCCGCTGTGTAGAGCCGGTCGCTCAGCTCGACGATGTCACGGGAGATGTCCACCACGTCGATGCTTTGCACCGAGTCGAGATCCCGGACGGCGGTGGCGGTGACCCCGACGCCGTAGCTGATGACCAGCGCACGGCGCAGCGGCGCGGCGTGCACGATGGCCGGCATGAAAGCGAAGAGGCGCATGTAGCGCTTGGCCTGGATTCCAGTCCCCGACATGGTGAAGCCGTTGGTCACCAGACGGTGGTACACGGGCTGCGCCAGCCAGTCTTGGCGCAGGAGCACGCTCGTCTCGATCGGACCTTCCCGCACCGCGACGACCTTCGAGCCGTCGGCGGTGAACTGCCGCACCGATCTCGGGATGTACGTCTTGGTCATGAAGCCGAAAGGGAAGACGACGAGGAGCAGAGCGACGACAGCGACGGCGGCGGCGATCACTCGCTCCCGGCGCGCGCCTCGCGGCGCCAAGACGAGAGCGATCGCCGCATACACCAGGGTGAGAGCGGCGAAGGAACGCTCTGTTCCCAAGAGCGGCAGGAGCACGAAGCCCCCGCACAGGGAACCGATCATGGCCCCGAGGGTGTTCGCCAGAGTCAGCTGACCGGCAGCCTCGGTGTCGGCCCGACTGCGCCCCCGCAAGGCCTCGCCCTGGAGGGTGAAGAGAAAGCCGGAGACGAGCGCTACCGGCAGGATGAGCCGGAGCGCCATCCATAGCACCGCGGTCCAGCGAAAGGGCGCCGCTTCGAGACCGAACTGGAAGGCGACATAGGTAAGGGTGACGCAGACTGCCGCCGCCAGGGCCGTCCACGGCAACATTCTTTCCGCACCGCCTCGAGACCGAAAGGCACCACGTTCTCCATGGCGGCCACCGCCGGCAGCCGTTTCCTTCCCCGGTGAAGCAGCCCCCCGGGCTCCCGGACGGGTGGCCGAGCGCAAACGCCACGAGGCCAGGAGACCGCCGCCGGCGATTCCCGCCAGCACCACGGCGAGCATGATGCTGAGTGCCAGGGTGTTGTTGGTGACGAAGAGGAGGAGGAAGCGGAACCAGAGCACCTCGAGCGCGAGCAATGCGGCGCCGGCGAGGAAGGCGGCGAGGAGGAAGGCGCGGGGCCCCCCCGTTCCCTTGGCGGGCGCAGCCGACGTTCCCGCGGGCGAAGGCGCCGCACCCATCCCTGTTCCCGCCGGCGACAGTCGCTTTCCCGTGACCTCGAAGCGACGCGCCAGCTGGAGCGCCGCACCGGAGGCCAGGAGATTCGTGAGCGCCGCGGTGGCCGCTGCGCCGCGGATGCCGAGTCGCTCGACGAGAAAGGTCTCGACCAGCAGCACACCGGCGACGGCGCCGAGGGTGTTGACGCCGTACATCCGGCCGAGAGCGCTGCCGAAGCCGCTGCCCTCGCGGCAAGCGGCGGCGACGAGGAGCGGCAGCGTCGCGCCCATGGCGGTCGTCGGCACCAGCAAGAGCACGAAGGCAAGAGCGAGACGCAGCGGGTTGACGAGCCACGGCGAGTCGAGGAGCGGCCCGAAGACCGGAGTCAGGAGCCGCGGCAAGTGGGGGAGCAAGAGGGTGAGGAGAAAGCCCGTGAGCCCGATGCAGACTTCGAGCCCGGCGTAGGCACGGATGGGGCGGTGGACGTTGGCGCCGTACCTGCCGACGAGGTGATTTCCGAGCCCGAGCCCACCCATGAAGCTCGCGAGCACGATGCTCGTGGCCCAGACGCTGTTGCCGAAAACGAGACCGCTCTGGTGGAACCAAACCACCTCGAACACCAGCGCGGCGGCCCCGGAAGCGAAGAAGACCACTGGCAGGAGAGAGAACATGCCGCGGCCTGGGCTCCTCTGCGTCGCCGTCATGGCCTCTTCATTCGCATGCGTTCCCCAACCACCCCTCGGTGTCGTGGCGCGTGCTGCGAGCCCGGCACCACCCCGGGCCCTCGCGGTCCGGCACGGATCTTGGTTCCACTATTGTAAAGGCCAGTCCCCAGGTCGCTGGGTCGGACCTGGGACTGGGAAAAGCATGTCTGCACCGCCGTACCAGGCAATGCGCCAACCCTCGACCGTGCGCTATGAATGGCGCCACTGGTTCCTGCTCGCCGGCATCTGTATCGCTTCCACCTTGGGTCTCTCCCTGGCTTTGTTCGCGCAGTTGCACGGCGATGGCCGCTCCGGCTGGCCCTGGCAACACACGGAGACCGCCCTCGTCTCCGCCCTCCTCCTCCTGGTGCTGCTGTTCGTCGCCTCCTTGACCCTGCAGCAGCGGCGCTTCCTCGCCATCAGCGTCCGCAATGCCGCCCTGGAAGATGAGGTTGCGCTCCGAGAAAGGATGCACGGGGAATTCGCCGCCCGGAATCAGGACCTGGAGGAGCAGGTGGCGCAGCGCACCGCGGCCCTGCAAGCGCAGGCGACGCAGATGCTCAAGCTCTACCACATGGCCTATGACTTCGTCGGCAATGTCTCCCACGAGTTCCGCACCCCGCTCACTGTGATCAAGGAGTACGTCGCGGCGCTGGAAGAAGCCCTGGAGGGCGAGGCTCTCGATGCGGAGACGCGGCGGTTCTTCGAGGTCCTGCATGCCCGGGTCGACGACCTGAGTCTCATGGTGGACGACCTGATCGACGTCACCCGCCTGGAGTCGGACATCGTGCGCATCTCGCGGTGCCCCTGCCGGATCGAAGCCATCGCCGCGCGGGTGCAGGAGACGGTGGCCCCCAAGGCGCGCAAGTGCGAGGTCGTGGTGGAATTCATGGCCGACGAGGGACTGCCCGACCTCTTCTGCGATCCCGACAAGATCGCCCGGGTCCTCATCAACTTGGTGGTGAACGCGCTGAAGTTCTCGCCCCCTGGCCGCGTCGTGCGCATGTGGGCCCTGCACGACATCGACGACGGCCTGGTGCGCATCGGCGTCACCGACCACGGGCCGGGGATCCCGCGGGAGAGCCGGGAACTGGTGTTCGAGCGCTTCAAGCAGACCGCTCCCGCCGAGGCGATGCAACCCAAGGGCTTCGGCCTCGGCTTGCACATCGCCAAGGAACTGGTGGTACTCAACTTCGGGGACATGACCCTGCACAGCAGTATGGGCATCGGCAGCGTCTTCTCCTTCTCCGTGCCCACCTGGAATCCAGAGACGTTGCTGCACCACTACCTCCAGCACGTCGCTTACTTCCGCCAGGCTTCCGCCACCGTCTCGCTTTTGCGTGTGGACGCGGAGGTCGGTCCGCTGCGGGCCGGAAAACCAGCAAGGAAACACCCGGCGGGAGAAACGCGGGCAGAGGAGCCGCGGCAACCAGGGATGGAGACGAGCGGGCGCGCCGGAGACCTCCTGGGTCTCTTCCTGGAGGAGCGGCTGTGCCGCACCGACCTCCTCGTTCGCGCCGGTCCGGCGACCTGGGTCCTGGTGGTGGCGACCGGTCAGGACCACGGCCTGGCGGACCTGATCCAACGGCTCGAGGAAGAACACGAAAAGGTGAATCTCGTGCGCCGCCACCAGCCTTTGCCGCCGCTCCGCTTCCGCATCCTCGGTACCTGGAGCGCCGCGACGCGGGCCCCCCTGGCCAGCGCCTTCGTCGCCGCGCTGCGCCGACGCGACGCGGCTCAGTCCTCCTCGCGGCTGGACCCGGCGCCCACTTCCTCCGGGAGCATGGACACCTGCACGTAGTGGTCCGTGCGCAGGTATTTCTTCGCGGCCTGGCGCACCATCTTCACATCGAGCGTGGCATAGAGCTTCTCGTACTGCAGGATCTCGTTCAGGTCGAGACCGTAGGAATCGCGGAACTCGATCTCACCCAGCCAGTAGCCGTTCTCCCGCAGGTTGACCTCGTAATTCTTGCGCTGGATCTCCACCACCTTGGCCACGTCGTCGGTATCCGGTCCGGTATCGCGGAAACCCTGGATCACCTGGAACACCTGGCTGGTGAGCTCCTGCAACCGGTGCGGATCGCATTGGAAGCCGACCTGCACCCGGTACTCCGGTTTGGGATCGCGCTGGCTGCCGCCGGAGACTTGCACGCCGTAGACACCCCCGAGATCCTCCCGCAACACCTCGCGCAGGCGGATCTGCAACGCTTCGACCATGGCGTTGAGGGCGTAACGCTCCTCCCGCTTCCAGTCGAAGTTCCCGGTGAAGAGGATCGCCGTGCGTGCCTTCGGGTCCACGCCCCCGTGGAACTCCCGGCGCACCACGCCTCCCGGGCGCTTCACCCCCACGTCGCGCCAGGTCTCCTTGCGCCGCAGCACCGGCAGGGAGCCGATGTAGGTCCGCACCAGCGGCTCGAGAACCTGGGGATCCACGTTGCCCACGAAGGCGAAGGTGAAGTCGCTGGCGTCGGCGAAACGGCCCTGATAGAAGCCCAAGGCCTTGTCGAGCTCGATCTGCTCCAGGCTCGGCACAGTGAGCGGATACGAACGCGGATGGTAGCGCGTGGAGACGAGACGGAGCGTGTCGGCGAAGGCATTGGCCGGATCGGAAGCGCGATTCTGCAAGACGCCGCGGAAGCGGGTCTTCTGACTCTGGAACGCCTCGGGGTCGCGGCGAGGCTGGGTGACATTCAGATAGACGAGCTGCAGCATGGTTTCCAGGTCCTGCGGCCGGGTCTGGCCGAAGAAGCCCTCGCTCAGCTGCCCCACCGTGGGGCGCACGAACACTTGCTTGCCCGCGAGCTTCTTCTGCAGATCCGGAAGGCTGAAGGCGCCGACGCCGCTACCGGAGATGAATCCGGCCGCCTGGTTCGCTGTCTGGTAATCGGCATCGGGGGCGAGCGAGGTTCCACCCGGGCTCCAGCCGCGGAAGAGGATCTCGTCGTCCTTGAAATCCGTGCGCTTCACGTACACCCGAGCGCCGTTGGCCAGCGTCCAGAGCTCGATGCCGAGGGGCTCTATGCGCTGGCGCGTGGCGATATCGGTCTGCGGCGGCGGGGTCGGTACGAGCGGCGCCGCCGTGGCGGTGTCCACGTACGGCTCCAAGTTGCGCCCCGCCACGGAGGCGATGACCTGTTGCAGCGCCGCGGCGCCGGGGAGGCTGACACCTTCCTTCTCCGGCGCGCTCACCTGGACGACCACGTTGTCTTCCGCCGTGATCTCCCGGCTCACCGCATTGACCTCGTCGAGCTGGATCCCGGGGAGAAGAGCCTGGATGGCCTGGTACTCGTAGGTGATGCCAGGCGCCGGCACCTGCTCCAGGAAGAGATCGACGTATTCCCTGGCGTGCGATGACGAGTCGGTCTTCTCGCGCTCGTTGTAGGCGCTCTCCATGCGGCTGCGCAGGCTCTCCTTCGCCCGCTCCAGCTCCCCGGGGGTGAAGCCGAAGCGCACGGCACGCGCCGCCTCCACCAAGGTCGCTTCGAGACCTCGTTCCAGCCCGTTGTTCTCCGTGGTCACACCGAGCGACCACATGTCCAGCGGCCGCACGACCCCGCCCCTGCCGGCGCCAGCGCGCACGAACGGCGGCTCCGCCTTCTGGGTGAGCTCGAAGAGGCGCATGTTGAGCATGCTGTTGTAGAGCCCCTGGACGATCGTGCGGCGATACGCCCCCAGCGTCGTCTCCTCTTGCCGCGGGAACTTGGCCATCACCGCCACGGTGCTCGTCGTCGCCTCGATGTCCTGGGCGATGGTGAACAGCGTCTCCGGGTGTGCCGGCACCGGGAAAGTGGGCCGCACCACCGGCTGGGCCGAGGCCTTGAAGCCGTCGAAGTGCTGGCGCAGCAGCGCCTCGATGCGGGCCGGATCGAAGTCACCGACCGCGATCACCGCCATCAGCTCCGGCCGGTACCAGTCGCGCACGAAACGCTTCGCCGCCTCGGGCGGGAACTTGTCGAGCACTTCCTTCTTGCCGATGGGGATGCGGTCGGCGTAGAGCGAGCCCTTGAGCAACACCGGGAGGTGCTTCTCCCGCAGGCGCTGGCCGGCGCCGCGGCCCATCCGCCATTCCTCGATGACCACGCCGCGCTCCTTGTTCACCTCCACCGGATCGAAAGTCGAGCCCTTCGCCCAATCGGCGAGGACGAGGAAGCCTTTGGCGAGCACCGATTCCGCGTCGGTGGGCACGGTCAACATGTACACCGTCTCGTCGAAGTTGGTGTAGGCGTTGACATCGGCGCCGAAGCGCATGCCGATGCTCTCCAGGTAATTCACCAGCTCCTCGGCGCCGAAGTGCTGGGTGCCGTTGAAGGCCATGTGCTCGACGAAGTGCGCCACCCCCTGCTGATCTTCGCTCTCCAGGATGGAACCGGCGTTCACCACCAGCCGGAGCTCGGCGCGGTTGCGCGGCTCCTGGTTGGCGCGGATGTAGTACTCGATGCCGCTCGGCAGCTTGCCGTGCAGCACCTTCGGATCCAGCGGGATGACGGTGTCGAGGTCGAGGGCAGAGGGCGGGGCGGCCGGTGACGCCGCCGGCGCCTGGGCTGTCGGAGGCTGCTGCACCGCCTGCGCCTGGGCTGCCGGGGCCTGTTGCACTGCCGGCGC
>Ga0075428_100003447_pt1 | contig 17302 bp, 1 predicted proteins | sample RhiMetdeltSRZDD2_FD_75291 | JGI IMG/M metagenome (GOLD analysis project Ga0075428, IMG submission 75291) | Populus rhizosphere microbial communities from Tennessee, USA - Rhizosphere MetaG P. deltoides SRZDD2 | ecosystem: Host-associated > Plants > Roots > Rhizosphere > Soil | place: USA... | reverse complement strand
GATTCGAACGTGGCCACCGTCTCGATCACGATCAATCCGATCAACGACCCGGCCGCGGTCAATACGCCCGACAAGACCTCCGTGGAGGGATCGACTGTCAACCTCTCGGCCACGTTCACCGATCCGGAAACCGGCGACACGCACACCGCCACGATCAACTGGGGAGATGGCACGGTCACCACCGGCAACGTCTCCGAGTCGGGCGGCAGCGGCACGGTCACCGGCAGCCATATTTATGCCGACAACGCCAACCGCACGATCACGGTCAGCGTGGCGGATAACGGCAGCCCGGTGCAGACGGGGAGCGACACGGGGACCGCCACGATCAGTAACGTGGCGCCAACGCTCACCTCGGGATTTTCGTTCACGACGATCGGCAGCGGTGACAACGAAGTGCTGGGGGTGCAGATCAACGGCCGGTTCACCGACCCGGGCTTTACCAGCGCCTCGGCCGGGACTGCCGAGACTTGGACCGTGACGATCAACTGGGGGGACGGCACGCCCGTGCAGACAGTCAATGCCACGACCACCCAGGGGAGCCAAGGGGTCCTCTCGCGCGGCATCTTCACGGCCACGCACAACTACGCCCAGGCTGGATTGTACACGACCACGGTCACCGTCACCGACGACGACGGCGGCAGCGACAGCGACGTGTTCAGCTACGGCATCCTGGGAATGATCATCGACGTCAAGCCGACGCTGAACCTCAAGGCCAACGGCCGCATCCCGGTGCACGTGGAGACCAACGACAACCCGGGGATCAACCTGTCGCTGATCGACTCCAGCACCGTGCGGTTCGGGCCGGCCGGCGCACAGCCCACCCACTGGCAGGTGACCGGCGCCGGCGACATCCGCTCGAACTTCCTCACGCAGGAGAGCGGCATTCGCCCCACCGACACGGTGGCCTACATGACGGGCAAGTTCACCAGTGGAGTCGTGTTCGTGGGCCTCGACCGGATCAAGATCGCCCCGGGGAGCGAAGAAGGTCCCGGCGGCGTGACACCCCCCGAGCCGAGCCCTCCCTTGGCCTCGAAGTTTTTTGTGGCCGACAAGGCGGACAAGCTGATCTATCGCTACGAAGCTGGCGGCGCCCCAGTTGGCTCGATCGCCTTGGATCGGGCGACGGCTGGCGACGTTCGCGATCTGGCGGTGTGGGACGATACGCCCGAGGACTACGTCGACGCTGCGCTCTGGTCTCTGGGCGGAACGCACCAGGTGGCCTTGCAGCAGACTGACGGCATTCCGATCGGCTCCTGGCGGGCCTTCGATCTGAACAATCCGCAGGGAATCGCCACCGACGGCAACGACATCTGGGTGGTGGACAAGGGGAACATGAAGATTTACCGGTACGTGGAACTGGCCCGCAACCGGTCCTTCTTCGGCGTCGGCGTGCCGGCGCAGATCTTCTCGCTCGATGCGGCCAACTCCAATCCGACGGGCATTACCACCGACGGCACTTACCTGTGGGTCGTCAACGACGCCCCCGACACGCCCACCGACCAGCCGGAGAAAGTGTTTGTCTATACGATGGCCGGCGCGCTGGATGGAAGCTGGGAGATCGACGCGGCTAACGACGAGCCGGCCGGCATCACTCGCTCGCTGACCGACAGCTCGATCATGTGGATCGTCGATAAGGCGGACAAAACGATCTACAAGTACGCCGGGGCCAAGAACTGGCGCAGCGGCCAGCACGGGGCCAATCCCAATCCGCTGACTTTGGTGGCGGCCAACAGCGACTCAGCGGGGATCGCCGACCCGCCCACGGGAAACAATCCCCCCGTGGCTCAAAATGACACCGCCTCCAACGTGGCGCCGACGGTGCCCACGCCAATTCTCGTGCGGAGCAACGATAGCGATCCCGATGGCGATCCGATCACCGTGGCGAGCGTGACCACGCCCTCCCATGGCACCGTGACGATCGCCAGCGGCGGCACGCACGTGGTTTACACGGCCACCGAGAACTACATCAGCGACACGTTCCAGTACACGATCAGCGACGGCTTCGGAGGCACCGCGTCGGCCACCGTCACGGTCTACGCGCCGCAGAATTATCCGCCGCAGGTCAACAACGACATTTACTACAACGTTTCCTACAGCCAGCCCACGATCCTGACGCCGCTGACCAACGACTACGATCCGGAATCGCAACCGCTGTCGATCGTCAGCGTGGCCAACGTCGTCGGCGGGGACGTTACGATCAGCAGCGCCACCTCCTTGACGTTCATGCCCGCTGTGGGGTTTTCCAGCGGCAGCCTGAACTACACCGTCCAGGACTCGGTCGGCAACCAGGTGGTGGGGACCATCTACCTGTATGTGATCCCGAACCAGGCCCCCCAGGCCGCCCCCGACATTCTCTATGGACCTTCCTCCACGACGCCTACGGAAATCAACGTCCTGGCCAACGACGACGACCCCGAGGACGACCCGCTGACGATCGTCGCCGTCACCAGCCCGACGTACGGCACTGCGACGATCACCCAGGGGGGGACGCGCGTGGTTTACACCCCTGGCGGACCGTTTTTCAGCGACTACTTCGACTACACCGTTCGCGACGAGCGCGGCAACGAATCGACCGCCACCGTGAGCCTGCTCAATTGGCCCTATAACTACAGCTACCCAGTCTCCGACTACTACAGTTGGTACTTCGGCCATACGTCCGGCGGCGCGGCCATCACGGAAGCCACCGCCCTGGCCCTGGCCCAGGCCATGGCCACGGATAACTCAGTGATCACCGGCGCCAGCTTCGTTACCCGGCCGCCCATCCAGCGCTCCACCGCTGTCGGCAACGCGCCCATCGGCACTTTCGGCGCGGCCGACGGCAGCCGCCCCTACGCCATTCTCTCCACCGGCGAAGCCGCGCTCATCAACGACCCGGGCCAGCTCACCAGCTTCGATCTGGAAGGCAACGCCGTCCGCGGCAACTCTGACCGCGATGTGACCATCCTCCGCGTCGACCTGAATGTGCCGATCGGGATGAATTACCTGGCACTCGACTTTCAATTCTTCACCGAGGAGTTCCCGCAGTTCATCGACGTGGCCTTCAACGACGCCTTCATCGCCGAGCTCGATTCGTCGAACTGGACGACCAATAACGGCTCGATCACCGCCACCAATAACTTCGCCCGTTTCCCCAACTTGCAACCGGTCAGCGTGCACGGCGCCGGGTACGCCGGGCTCAGTCGGATCAACGCCCAGGGAACCGCCTATGACGGCGGCATCACCGCCCGCGCCGGCGACGCCACCGGCGCCGCCACGGGTCTGCTGCGCGCAGTGACCCCCATCACTCCCGGAACCCACACCCTGTTCCTCTCGATCTTCGACCAGGGGGACGGCGCCCAGGACACCAGCGTCCTGATCCACAACCTGACCTTTGGAAATTCTTCATCGCCCGTCACTGCCGGCGTCACCAACCTATTGCAGCTCGACGCCTGGACCGTCAGAAACCCGTTCGACGCCTTCACTCAGGTCCTCATCGAAGGGACCGCCTCCACGGGCGGAGATGTGGTCAGCGTCACCGTCAACGGAACCCCGGTCGAGGCCCTCGACGCGGCGGGGAATTTCTTCACTGCCGTCACTGCCATGCCGGGGATGAACACGTTCACCATCGAGGCCCTCGACAGCCTGGGGAACGTCGCCACCGACATCGTTCAGTTCGAGGCCCTCGTCCGAGACGACAGCCGCATCGAGTACGAGCTGCTCCGCGACGCCTCCGCCAGCATCCTCGGCCAGTACGGACAAACTTCGTTCCACGAGCAGCCCGACGTGCTGTATGCCGACGTCGCCATTCACAACAAAGGCACCTACGACATCGACGCGCCGTTGCTCGTCGGCGTAATCAACATCAGCGACCCGACCGTCCGCGTGCGGAACATCGACGGCGTCACGCCCGATGGCATTCCGTTCTTCGACATGAGCGATCTCTTGGATCACGGCCAGGTTGGCGATGACCGCACGCTCTCGCCGGGCGAATCGACCGAGCAGACCACGATCTCGTTTTACAATCCCGAGCGACTGCCGTTCACTTACGACCTGGTCGTCCTGGGGCGGCTCAACAAGCCGCCGCGCTTCATCACGGTGCCGCGAATCGCGGCCATGACCGGCAAGGCCTACGCCTACGACTCGGAGGCTTATGACGAGAACCAGGACTCGCCGCTGAATTACCGGCCGATCGCCGTCCCCTCCGGGATGACCGTAGGGTTGAATACGGGCCTCCTCTCCTGGACCCCCGCCACCGCTGACATTGGCAATCACACGGTCGTCATCGAAGTGGACGACGGCCGCGGCGGGAAAGACATTCAGGAGTTCGTGATCACCGTCACTGGACCGCTGGCTAATCGGCCGCCGCTGTGGACCAGTACGCCCATTACCGAGGCCTACGTCAACATCCAGTACACCTATAACGGCACGGCCTTCGATGCCGACTACGACCAGCTAGCGTTCTCCCTGATCTCCGGTCCCACGGGACTGGCCATCAACTCCACCACGGGCGTCGTCACGTGGGTGCCGACGGCCGACCAGGTGGGGAAGGTCTACACCGTCAAGCTCAAGGTCGAGGACCTGCCCGCCCACGAGTTTGACATCCAGACTTACCAGATCCTCGTGATGAACCAGCCGGGGAACCATCCGCCGATCATCACCAGCGAGCCGAGCACCTACTTTGAAGTGGCGGGCGAACGGCACCCGGCCACGGCGAACGTCAACCCGACGCTACTCGATCTGGACCTGGCGGCGAACCAGATCACGACCCGCACGGTCTCGGTCACGCTGGGCAACATCGGCACGATGGCCGACGTGTTTTTCGCGCTGGACGACACGGGGAGCTTTCTGACACTGCTCGATTCGCTCGACGATGAATTGCCGCTGATCATCGACACGCTCCAGGAAGAATTGCCGGACGTGGACCTGGGATTCGGCGTGGGGCGCTTCGAAGAGTACGCCAACTTCGCGGGAGAGAACTCTTCCGGACGCCCGTTCATCCTCAGCCACCCGATCATTACGACCGACACGACTGACTTCGAGACCATCATCCGCGAGGCACTGCTGCGCGATGCGCCGGGTTTTGGCGGCGACGGCCCGGAAACACTGGTCGAGGCGCTCTACCAGATCGCCACGGGCGCGGGCTTCGACGGCAACGCCAACGGCAACACCACCCAGAGCGGCCCAGCCGGACCGGCCAGCACGCAGCTCAACCCAGGCCCCAGCGGCGACGTCCCTGCCTTCAGCACCTACACCGCCGATCCGGCCAACCACATCGTCCAGCCGGCCGGCACTCTCGGCGGCGCCGGCTTCCGCTTCGGCGCTTTGCCGATCATTCTGGCCGCCACCGACAACAGCACGGCCTACCAGCCCGACAATCCAGTGATCGATCCGATCGTGGGCGCCGTCAACGTCCCGCTGGCCGAGTTCCTGGGACAAGCGTCCGGCTCGGGGTCTGGATCCGGTTCTGGATCAGGTTCGGGCTCCGGTTCCGGCTCGGGCTCGGGATCCGGCAGCGGCTCAGGCTCGGGACCCACCGGTCCTTCCGCCCGCGGCACTACGCCCAACAACCTGGGCGCGAAGATTCAGCAGACCGTCACGGCTCTCAACAACCTGGGCGCTTTGGTCATCGGCCTGGGGACCACTCCCCGCGCGGGCATCGACCCCCGCAAAGTACTGGAAGCCTTTGCCAAGGCGACCGGCGCCATCAACAACTCTCAGGATACGGTCGACAGCAACATCGAGGACGGCAGCGACATCTGGGGGAACTACCCGGCCGATCCGATCGCGCCCGGAGATCCCTTCTACTTCTACTTCGACGGTGTCGTCTCGACTTGCGGCGGCGGCTCTGGCTCAGGTTCTGGCTCCGGTTCAGGTTCCGGCTCAGGTTCAGGTTCGGGATCGGGCTCGGGTTCCGGCAGCGGTTCGGGCTGCACGCCCGAGCTTTCCAAACTCGGCCGCGGCGTGGTCGAGGCGGTCAAGTCAGCCATCACGCGCGTCAAATTCGACGTCGATGTCGTGCTCAGCAACCCCAGCTTCCAGTTCCAGAACCTGACTGGCGTGATCGAGGATGTCCTTCCCGGCCAAACCGTCAGCTTCAATACGCAGTTCACAGGCGACGGCTTCGAGCACGGCTTCGACCTGCTCTTCGTGCGACACGGCACGGGCATCGTGCTGGGCTCGATCCCGGTCAACATCAACAGTGACTGGCTGTACGACGTCGAGGCCATCGATCCCGACGAAGACCCGATCACTTTCAGCCTGCTGACCGCGCCTCAAGGGGCCACGATCGATCCGGTCACCGGGCTCATCAATTGGATCCCGGTGGACGAAGGGCAGTTCGCGTTCAGCGTCCAGGCGGCCGATAACCGCGGCGGCGTCGACGTGCAGGATTTCGTGGTCACCGTCGCCATGGGTGAGCCCAACAGCGCCCCGCAAATCGTCTCGATCGCTCCCACGCAAGCCGCCGTCGGCCGGACTTACGTCTACCAGGTCAAGGCCACCGATCTCGATCAAGATCCTCTGACGTATTTCCTGGAATTCCCGGACCCGCAGAACCCGATTCAAGGGATGGAGATCAACCCCCAGACCGGCCGCATTACGTGGACCCCCAGCCAGACCCAGATTGGCAGCCATCCTTTCTCCGTGCGGGTCCGCGACGGCCGCGGCGCCCCCTCCGATCCGCAGAACGTGACCGTTACCGTCAGCGCCTCGCTCCCCAACACGGCCCCCGACATCCAGAGCACGGCTCCCACCGGCGCCGTCCAGGCGGAAACGTACAAGTACGTCCCGGTCGTCTTCGACGCCGAAGCCGACGTGCTCACGTTCGACCTCCCCGTGAAGCCGATCGGCATGACGGTCGATCCCGCGTCCGGCATCGTCGTTTGGCAGCCGACGCCCGATCAGGTGGGGCGCACGTTCGATGCGATTCTCCGCGTGCGCGATCCGTACGGCGGCCTCGATCTGGAATCGTTCAGCATCCAGGTGGCCGCGGAGAACTCTCCGCCGGTGTTCATCACGACGCCACCGGCCGGCCCGGCCGTCGTGGGCAAACCGCTTTCTTACGCGGCCAAGGCCATCGATCCCAACGGCGACCTGGTCGAGTACACGCTCGATGCCGCCTCGCTCGGCAAGGGGATTACGATCGGCCTGACCAGTGGCTTGCTCGCCTGGCAGCCAGTGGCCGCTCACAAGGGCTCGCACACCATCACGATCAAGGCCGACGACAAACGCGGAGGCACGAAACTCCAAACGTTCACCATCGGCGTGGAAGATGCCGCAATTAACACGGCCCCCACGATCACAACGACGTCTCCACTGCCAGGTCCAGCGACTCCCGGCCGACCCTACCAGACCACGATCAAGGCGGTCGATGCCGAAGGGGACGACTTCACCTTCCTGCTGGACTATGCCCCCAGCGGCGTCAGCCTCGATCCGGATACCGGCGTGCTGACGTGGACGCCAACCGCTGGCGACGTCTCATCCACGCCGCACCACCTGATCATTAGCGTGCTGGACGCCCGCGGCGCGCGCAGCAACAAGACTCTCGACCTCTCGGTCGAGACCAATCCCACCAACCGGCCGCCGACCATCGACACGACCGCCATTCCCGGCCCGACTTCCGGAAACATCAGTTATCGCGCCCAGATCGACGCCACCGACCTCGATGGCGACGCGCTGACCTGGTCCGTCGATCAGACTTCATACGACAAAGGAATTCGTATCTCTTCCAGCGGCCTTTTGACCTGGACCCCCGGCAGCTCGCACGTAGGGATCACACACACAATCTGGGTGACCGTGGACGACGGTCGGCCCACTGGCACCGACAGCGAAGATTACTCACTGACCGTCCATCTCGACTCCTCCATGGGGAACCTGCCCCCCTCCATTCAAACGACAAGCATACCTGGCCCGGCCCATCCGGACGCTGTCTACCAGACTCGCATCCTGACCAGTGATCCCAATGGCGATCCGCTGACGTATTCATTCGTATCGATTTCCGGTTCGCCGCTCCCCCCTGGAATGACCATCGCCAACACGGGCCTGATCACCTGGACCGAGCCTGTCCCCAGGGCCGGCGGCTCACCCTACCAGTTCAAAGTTCAGGTCAGCGACGGCCGCGGCGGATTTGCCACCAGCGAGACCTACTCCCTCGACGTCGAGGAAGGGGCTCTCAACCATTCGCCCGAGATTCACTCCACTCCCCGCGACCGGATCCGCGCGGGGCAGACGTACTTTTATCCCATCGACGCCACCGATCCTGACGGCGACCTGCTCACGTACTCTCTCGATCCTGACGTGGGCGGCGTCCCCAAGCCCCCGGGGATGAACATCGTCTCCCAAAACGGCGCCTATGCCGTGCAGTGGAATACCAACAACGTTCCGCTGGGGACCTATCGGGCGCGCTTGCGCGTGGCCGATGCGCGCGGCGCCTATGCGCTCCAGCTGATCACCATCGAGGTCATCTCGCAGGATGCCAACGCCGATCCGACGATTACGTCCAATCCGCCGTCGCTCAACGCTACCCTGGGGATCGAGTACGCCTACAACCTGGCGGCCGATGATCCCGACGGCGATCCCCTCGAGTGGAAGCTGGTGGAAGGCCCCCGCGGGATGTACATCAACCCGCTCAACGGCGCCCTCCGCTGGACCCCGGCCCTGGATCAACTCGGCCCGCAGCACGTCGTCGTGGCCGTTTTCGATCCCTATGGCGGCACCGACAGCGAGTCCTTCACGCTCACGGTGCGGGCCACCAATCTGGCTCCCTATTTCACCTCGACCCCGCTCACCAGCGGCGTCACCAATCAGCAGTACATCCATGTGGTCCGCGCCGTCGATCCCGAAGGAGCCGCCGTCGCCTTCACGATTTCCGGAACCGACTCAGCCACGCCTCCCAATACGATTCCTCCCGCGCAACTGACCATCGATGTGGACCTGGGAATTGTTCGCTGGACGCCAACCGCCACCGGTTCCTACAAGATCACTGTCACCGCTACCGATCCGCTGGGCGCCAGCAACGAGTACCTCTACACGCTGGTCATTTCCAGCGACGCCGGCAGTGCCGACCAGGGGCCGGCCTTTACTGTCCTGCCGCAGCCTCCCATCGAAGCCTCCGTGGACGAGAAAGAGACGCTGCTGTTCACCGCCCGCGACCCGGATGGCGACACGGTCACCTACTCGCTGGCCGAGAAGCCAATTTTCAACTCCGCCACGATGCCCCCCGAAGCGGAAATGAAGATCGATCCCAATAACGGCACCGTCACCTGGACTCCGGACGAAGCGCACCTCACCACCAATGATGGGCTGCACTTCTTCAAAGTGGTGGCCACTGCCAATGGCAAATCGGCGATTATTCGCTACCAGATCCTCGTGCGGCCTGCCAACCAACAGCCGGAGATTACGTCCACTTCGCCCAAGTCGATCACGGCCGGTCTTACCTACCGCTACGACGTCATCGTGGACGATCCCGATTTCGATCCGATCAGCTATGCCCTCCAGACCGCTCCGCAGGGGATGACGATCGACCGCTACGGCCGCATCGAGTGGAAAATTCCGGCCGCAGATCCGTCGGTCATCAAGAGCCACCGCGTCGAAATTCTGGTAGCCGACGGCCGCGGCGGCGAAGACGCGGAGTTCTTCGACCTGGTCGTCAAGGCCGACACCACCTTCCCCGAGGTCGACCTGCGCGCCAATCCCAACCCGACCGCCACCGGGAAAGAAACCCAGATCCTCGTTCTGACGAGCGACGACGTGGGCGTGACCAGCATCGAGCTCTTCGTCGGCGGACAGAACCTGACCGTCGACGAGCGGGGGCTGGCCACGTTTGTCACCCAGACTCCCGGCAGTTATCCCATGCTGGCCGTCGTCAAAGATGCCGCCGGAAACACGACCGAAAAGACGGGCACCTTGCTGGTTGCCAGTGCCGATCCGGCCGCGCCCGTGTTGACGATGACCTCCCCCGACAAGGATGGCGCGGCGGGCAATGACGACGACGGCCTGATCGTCACCGCGCCGATCGACGTCGTCGGTTCGGTAACCGATCCCAGCCAGCCCAGCGACCTCAAGTCGTACAAGCTGGAGGTCTTCAACCGCGACGGCCGGCTGGTGAAGACCATCGCGGACGTGAGCAGTCCCACCGGCGGCGTCATCTCGAACTTCAGCGGCACGTTTGGCAAATTCGATCCCACGCTGCTGAAAAACGGCGCTTACTTCCTGCGCCTAACGGCCACCGACCTGGCCGACCACACCACCACGCTCACCCGCCTCGTCCACGTCGACGGCCGCCTCAAGCTCGGCAACTTCACGCTTGCGTTTACGGACCTCTCCATACCTGTCGCCGGCATTCCGATCACCATCACCCGGACGTATGACACGCTGAACGCCGACGAGCAGGGGGATTTTGGCTACGGCTGGAAGCTCGGCTTCGGCGGCGTAGACGTCGAGGTCGAGTACCCCGACGGCGCCATGCAAGGCTGGGGCGCCTACCCCGCCTTCAAGGACGGCACGCGCGTGCTGATCACCAAGGAAGACGGCACCACCGAGGGGTTCACGTTCAAGCCGTGGGAAGAGCGGCGGTTTTTGGGCCTGATCAGCGTGTGGCATCCCGCCTTCAAGCCAGATGTTGGTGTCAGTGACTTCCTGGCAGTCCCCGACGCTGAGCTGGAAAAATTCGGCGACGAATACATCTCCTACGACAGCGGCTGGCTGACCTCTTACAACCCGGCCGACCCGGTCTTCGGCAATGAATACACCCTCTACACCATGGATGGCCGCAGCCGCACGGTCAGCGCCAGCGATGGAGAATTGCGCACGATCGCAGACACACACGACAACAAGCTCACTTTTGGCGAGGACTCCATTGAGTCCAACCGCGACCGCAAAGTAGACCTCGTCCGTGACTCGGAAGGCCGCATCACGCAAATCACGGATCCCCGCGGCAATTCTTTGAGTTACAAGTACGACACCGCGGGCAACTTGATTGCGGTTACCGATCGCCTGGGCAACTCAACGGCCGATCCGAACGACCGCAAGACGACCTTCAGCTACCGCACCGACAAGCCGCATTATCTCGATGAGATTCACGATCCGCTTGGCCGCCGAAATCTCAAGACGGCATATGACAACGACAATCGCATTAGCGGCACTACGGACGCGGACGGACAGAGCGTTTCCATTGCTTACGATCTGTCGAATACCGCTGACCAGGGCTATCTATGGGTTGCTCACGACCAATTGAACAATCCGTCGAGCATTGCCTTTGATGCGCGCGGCAACATTATCCGGCAAGTTAACGAGGCGGGGCAGGTGGTTAGACGGACTTACGATGATGCCAGTCGTCTGACGAAGGAAGTGCACGTTATTGGTCAGCCCGACAGTATCGCCAATGGCGAAACAGACGACATTGCGACAACCTTTGAGAACCACCCGCTCGGCATGCCCAAGAAAGTGATCGACCCGCTCGGCAATGCGACGCTATACACCTATAGCGAAAGCGGCCAGGTGACGAGCGTTACCGATCCACTAGGGAACGCCACTAGCTACCACTATGCTTACGCGCCGCCGCCTCGCGCGGGCCAGGTTCCGAAGCCAGCAACGCTCATGATGATGGCGCATCCGCGGGACAATGCGGTTGCATATCAGTACGACGGCCGTGGACTTGTCACCAAGGCCACAACGGGAGGCAATTTCAACAACTTTTACTGGTATGAAATGTATTCGGGCGGTTACTACGGAATGCACTACTACCCGGGCTGTCCAACGACCGATCCCGCGTGCCGGCCGCAGTCACGGCCGGAGTTGGCAAAGACTATGTTTGAGTACTCGCCGGAAGGAGATTTGCAAAAAACGACCGATCCCAGCAGTACCTCCCGCACGAGCACGTATGACAATAACGGAAATGCGACCGGCTCAAGCGTGACGTGGACCAACCCCGCCAATCCTTCGGACGTTCGAGTCGTATCGATATCTGCGGGCTTCGATGCCGAGGACCAAGCGACGCAAAACACGTCGCCGACGGGCCCAACGTCGACCGAATACAACGAACTTGGTCAAGTGAAACGGACAGTCGATCGCGACGGCCTGGTTACCGAGCGCACCTACGACATCCGCGGGCTGGAGATCCAAAGCCGCAGGCAAGTGATTCGCGACGGACAGGTGGTCTGGGTTGTCCGACGGACCGTCTATGACGCTGCGAGTCGTCCGATTCTCAAGACGGACGATTATGTGGAAGGAACGCTAGAACCGATATACGCGACGCGAACGGACTATGACGCGGCGGGACGCGCCGTGGCCAGCCATACCCTTCGGGGTGTTGCAATTGTCATTGTCGGCACGGCGCCAAATCAACGGGCAACGATCGCGCAGACTGGAACGATCGTCAGCAGCGCTACGAAGGTCCTCGACGGGGCGGGCAATACGTCGCTCACAGTCGATCGGTTCGGCAATGAGACGCGGACAACTTCGGACAAGCTGGGCAACGCGATCGAGGTACGCACCCAGACGCGCGACGAAAACGGCAACCTGGTGTGGCTTGTCAGCAGGACAGTCTTCGATGCGTATGGACGAGAGTGGGTGAAGTCGGATGCCTATGTTGAAGGGGCCGTTGGGCCTGTCCGTGGCGTGCGCAGAACTTATGACGAATTCGGTTCCGTGGTCAAGAGCGAGCGTTTACAAGGAGTTGCGATCAGTCTTGCCAACGGCGCTTCGACGCTCGCAAGTGCCGGCACGGTGATCGCCGTCGAGCTGACAAGTTATGACAAGATGGGGCGGGCGAGGGAGACCGTAACAGCAAGTGGGGCTACTATCGGCTACGAGTACGACAACCAAAATCGGCGAACCGCCATTGTCGGAGCCGCAGTGACGATTAGTGCGCAGGTCGTGCGCCATCGCACGGAAACCGAATACAACGATTACGGCCAGGCCAAGCTCGAGCGGACGAACGTCAAGCAGCTTGCGGATGGGACAATCGATCGCACAGCCGCCCGGGAAACGAAGTTTGAGTACGATCAATTCGGAAACCTGGTCAAGACGATTTATCCGGACGGCAGCTTCACGACAACGGAATTCGACGCTCTTCAGAGAAGGGAGGCCGTGGTCGATCAATTGGGCAGGCGAACGGAGTTTGAGTACGACGCGGCCAGTCGTCTGTCGGCAGTCGTTCTTCCCGCGGTGCCAGATCCTAGTAACGGAAACCAATTGACGACGCCGCGCTACGAATATGCTTACGATGGGCGCGGCAATCAAGCGCTCAGCGAAGATCCGCTGGGACGTCAGACCACGTTTGCCTACGATGACGCGGGGCGCCGTGTGTCTCGGACATTACCACTAGGACAAGGCCAAAGTTCATCTTTCGTCGAGCAAATGCAGTACGACAATCTCGGTCGTGAGACGTTGCACGTCTCGTTTGAAGGAGTCGTGACTGAATTTGTATACGACGACGGAACGAATCGCAGCGGCCGCCTCATCGAACAGCGGTTCTTCGACAGCGTAGGCGTCTACGACGGCGGCGCAGGAAGTCCCAGTGAGCGAGTACAATATGTCTACGACGCGCACGGCCGCTTGGTTCGCACGACTCAAATCAGTAGCGCCGGTAGTGTGGCGCGGGAGATGAGCTACGACGCGGAAGGGCACGTCACCAAAGTCAGCTCGCCGGAAGGCGTGACGAATTACGAATACGATTCACTTGGTCGGTTGGCGCGAACGTTCACCGGGACGGCGGCCGACGCCGTCCACGATTACCGGTATGAGTACGACACGCTGAATCGACTCACCAAGATCGCAGTCTGGGAGCGAAACAACCAGACATTTGCAGAGGCGCAGCGGGAAGTAACTCAGTACGAATACGATCTCGCGGGCAACCTGGACATTGAGCGAAAGGCGAACGGCGTCATCACGGATTATGTGTTCGACGCCGTGAACCGCGTAGACAAGGTGATCCACTTGTCGCCCGATTCCACGCCCAACGACTTGTCGAACAACCCGCAGCTTGCCGAGTACGACTACACAGTCCGTGCCGATGGTCGCCACACGCGCGTCAACGAGTATCGCGGCGGTGTTCAAACCGGCGAGTTTCGTTGGGACTACGACGCCGCGGGCCGGTTGATCGACGAAGTCTTTGACAGCTACGAGAACAACGCGCTCGATTATACGGCTAAGTACTCGCTCGATCTGGCCGGTAACCGAGTGGCCAAGGATGTGTGGAAGACTGCGGCAACGGTCAGCGGGACTCCGGATGAGCGCACGACCTACGTCTACGACGCCAATGACCGGCTGCTCGAGGAAACGCTCGATCTGCTGGTCGGCAGCGACCGGCATACCGTATATCAATGGGGAACAAACGGCGGCGCGACACGCGCAACTCGCAAGACGGTAACCGACGTAGCCAGCAGCCAACTCCTGGAGCAGACGACGTACGGCTACAACCTCCAGGGTCTATTGTCGCAGACGGTTCGAGAGGCGTACTCTTCCGGGCAAATGGTCCAGCGTGATACGAGCACATTCGCCTATGGCGATGACGCCATCCGCGTTTCCGCCACGCACCAAAGCGAGGCGGATAGCAATGGTACTCCGGCAACCCTGGAAGTCACCGGCCACACGACGACGCGCTTCCTGAACGACCCGAATAATCACACTGGTTACTCGCAAGTGCTCGTGGAAAAGACGACCGACAACCTGGCCGGAGGCGCCGCCATCGAGACGCTGGTGAATACCGTGGGGCACGATGTCGTGGCCCAATCGACGATCACCGATCCCCAGGGCAATCCCAGCGGCGACAATCGCCACTTGATATACGACGGTCTGGGAAGCACGCGAATACTTACCGATGCCAATAGCGCCGTTGCCAGCGTCGCCGGCGTCGCTCAAGTATTCCATTACGACGCCTACGGAAATGCGGTCGGTTTCTCGCCGACGCAGGCCGCTACGAGCTTCCTGTATCGCGGCGAGCAATTCGACCTTATCAACCAACTTCAATACCTCCGAGCGCGGTATTACGATCCCTCCCTCGGGACGTTCCGCACGCTTGATCCCTTCGCCGGGCGAAACGTCGACCCAATCAGCCTTCACAAGTATCTCTATGCACATTCCGATCCGATTCGGAACATTGACCCCTCTGGGGAGTTTTCGCTGGTGGGCCTGCTTGGCCTCACAGGGCTCCTGGGTTGCCGCGCGACCTATGAACTGCAGCGAATTCAGACGGGGATGAATATCGCCTTGGCAGGGTCCGCGATTTTCGGATTGTCGGGCTTTTTCGTCCGGACCGCCATCGATGCTATCGACGACCGCGGTCCCATGGCGGGAAGGGCACCCGATGCCGCTGTGTTAGCATTGAATTCAGCGCTATCCGTCTCGATAATGCCAAACCTTTCCTTCCTGGCCAATGCCGGATTTACTGGGACATCGTCGCTTGAGGTACTGGCGATCAAGAACGACCCGACCAAATTGCACTTTTATTTTGCGGGCGGCGGCGGGCTGGGAACGGCCGGAGTCAGTTTGTCCTTGCAGGCCGGCGGTGTCTGGGGCGTGTCGAAGCCGGAGGACTATACGAAGTGGTTCCTGGCCGTCTCCGGAAGCTTTGCCTGGTCAGCGCCGCTCCAAGCGGTTTCCATCTGGAACACGCCGTTCTTCGCCGGCGCCGCGGGAGGCTTCAGCGCATCCGTCTTTTATGACCCTACCAATTTTTCAACAGGCTCTTATGGGGCGAGTATCGGCTTCACCGTTGGGGGCACCTGGGAAACAATCGGCTTCAACGGTTCCACCTGGGGAACAAACCCTTATACGGGCGGAATTGGATACTCCGTGACGCTCACGTATTACTGGTATATTGGCGCCCTAGAGATCCCAATCGACAAACGGGATGAGGTAGCTATGCTCGGTACTATCTTCGACTGGGTACCCTTCATGTTCGACGTAATGGTTGGAGATGCTTAAGACGATCGCCGAGTCGGTGTTCGGATACGGTTTGGTGCTGGCGCTGCTTGCCGTAATGGCCTACTCGGTCCTTGCGACAGCCAGGGTGCTAATTGCCTATGCGCCGCTGCAAAGCAAGCAGCGTCTGCTGGTTTGGAGTCTTGTCGCCACTGGTTGCGCCATGGTTGCGTGGCTGTCGTGTGAAATCATCGTCTTCGACTGGCTGCTCGGTGGTGATCCGTTTCGCGGAAAGATCGACGGCGATCGATATTTCTTCGGACGAGGAAGTGGCGAGTACACCGAGGTTAGCCGACTTTTGTTTTGGACTGGCTACTGGCTGTTAACTGGTATTCGCATGATTCTGGCAGCGCTCGTGGCGAGCACTGCCGTACAAGTGTTTCTTCGAAGGCGAGGCGCCAAGGGACAATCCATATCAGAGCGGGTGTGAGTTTCGATTCGCACGTACACCCTTGGCCTTGTCGTTCGGTGGAATCCCCGTCACGGCATTATTTTCTCCACCATCCGCACTCCCTTCCCGGTCAACCCCGTCAGCGAATCGCCCAAATCTTCCCGCGCTCGCTCAGTCGATTGACGACTTCGGATGTTCCGCGGCGACGTTGCACTGCTTCCGTGGGTCAAACAGCGACAGCTCCATGTGCCCCACGCCGTAGTCATGGCGACTGGCAATGCCGCGAATGCGCGATTGGGTAATGAAAAGGGGGGGTGATCGGAAGCGAGACGGAAGCGTCGACTTGGATCTTGCTATCTAGAGGCGATTTTGTACGGAAAACCACTTGGCAGCGCCTTCGAAGGCGGCGCCTTGCGCCTGCCTACGGCCCCACCTCGATGACAAACTCTTGCCTGGCCGTGCCGACGGTCTCTATGCGGGTATCGATCTCTTCTTCGACGCCCCACGCAAGCTGGTGCGGATCGAGGCGGCGCTGCTGCCGCTGGAGGGTGACGGCGACGACGACCTCCTCGCGGCCGGCCCGGGCCGGTTTGCCGGACAGTTCGCCGGTGGCCGGGTCAATCGAAAGCCAATCCGGTCCTTGCTCGATCCGGAATCGCAATTGCTCGACGTCCCAATAATTCATCACTTCCCGCCCTCCGGCGACTCGCGTCCGCATATCGCCCAGGGAGCGGATGGCGCGGACCGCGTAACGAAATTCCTTGCCCGCCGCAGCCTTCGCGGCGGGCCCGGTGTAAATGACAGGCCGCGGCGCAGCGGCATATTCGGAAGGCCCGCTGCGATTCCCCTTCTCGTCGACTGCGACGACCCGGTAGTAGGCTTTGTTGGCTCCCTCTTGCTCTGCGTCCGGGCCCACCGCGGTCAACTCCGTTTCGCTCGTTTCCGCCGTGAAATTCGGCGGGAATCGCGTCGGCGGCTTCGTCGCCTCCTTCTTTTGAATGTCGTACAGAC
>Ga0075428_100003444_pt1 | contig 17314 bp, 20 predicted proteins | sample RhiMetdeltSRZDD2_FD_75291 | JGI IMG/M metagenome (GOLD analysis project Ga0075428, IMG submission 75291) | Populus rhizosphere microbial communities from Tennessee, USA - Rhizosphere MetaG P. deltoides SRZDD2 | ecosystem: Host-associated > Plants > Roots > Rhizosphere > Soil | place: USA... | reverse complement strand
AATACCAAACAGCCGCGCCCTTTACCCAGGCTGCCGAGACCTTGCGTCGCCTCAGTCGCCATTACACACTACACGTCGTTACCGGCCGCGAAGATTTCTTGGCAACAGCCACGCAGACCATGCTGAATGAACACTTCCCTGGTTTATTCCAATCAGTCGAATTCACCAATTTCTTTGGCCAAACCGCCCGCCCCAAATCCGACGTTTGCCAAGCGCTCGGGGCGGATATATTAATAGACGACCACCTATACCACGCGCAAATCGTGGCCGAACGCGGCATTGAGGTGCTACTATTTGGCGATTATCCGTGGAACCAAATCGACGAATTGCCCGCGAATATACGGCGCGTGCGGGATTGGCGGGAGGTTGCGCGGGTGCTATTGCCGGCAGAAAGCGACGAACATGACACGGCGCAATAAGAAAAAATGGCTTAAATTCATTCTTATATTTGCGGCGATTGGGTTGGTATACTTTATAGGTGCTCAGGTGAAACTTTACGGCGACCGGATGCAGATGCAACAAACGTTCGACACATAATTTTTGCCAGATATTCAATGAGATGTTATAATAAATTGTTTCCAACAGCCGAAGGAGTGTGACGAAAAATGTCATGGAAGTGGCCGAAGTCCAAAACCCCATCTCCGACAGAGGCGCTGCCCAACCTATGGGTGTGGCGCGACCCCTACCTCGGAGGTGAGGTCACTAGATTTTTCTTCCTTGGAGAGTGCGATTACCTACAGCTAGAGCGTGAGTTGACAGTACTTTTCAAGCATGAATCCGTTTTTGACATCCGAACCTACCCGTCTTATCTGGCGATACAATGGTCGCACACCGGTACGCCGAAGGCTGTGTCCGCGAAAGTCATAGCCGTCACGATTGCGACTTTGTCTCGTCATTTCGGGTGGATTGATCCGGTAGTCGATCAGGCGACCATCGTGTCGCAAGAAGCGCTTTCTGCCCTGCGGCGAAAGCTCAACCTACCACAAGGAATGTGGCTCCTAGGCTGCTAGAAACGGGTAACCCAGCGGACGACTCATGTTGTTCGCTGGGTTACCAACCGCACAGATTTATTACCGCAGACTCAAACCCTACTCACGCAAGACAAAAAACGCCCAAAATGGACGTCTTTTGTCTTGGCGGAGAGAACAGGATTCGAACCTGCGGTACCATTGCTGGCACACACGCTTTCCAAGCGTGCGCCTTCAACCACTCGGCCACCTCTCCTTATACTATTTCATTCTACCAGATATCACTCCCCTCTTTTTCAGAATGCTGGCTATTTCCCAGTAGTTGTATTATTTACCTACCCTTTCCGGTTGCTTTTGTCGCCTACGCGTCCCTATAATAGACTTGACGTGATAGAAACTTCTTCCCCAGTAATTGAACTCCGCAGCCTGACCAAAACATACGGGCTAGGCGACGCGCAGCACCATGCGCTCGACGCAATCGACCTCACCATCGACAAAGGCGAATTCATCACCATTATGGGACCCAGCGGCTGCGGCAAGACGACACTTCTGAACGTTCTCGGTTTACTAGACCAAGCCTCCGACGGCGAATATCTGCTAGACGGCAGCTCCATAGGCAGTGTCAGCAGCGCTCGCCACGCCCGGATTCGCAGCCAGCAAATAGGCATCGTGTTCCAAAGTTTCAACCTTATCCACCGCCTAAACGTCATAGAAAACGTCGCCCTACCCCTCACCTACCGCGGCATGTTGCGTACCAAACGCCTGCAGCAAGCCAGCGAAATCTTGAAGACCTTCCACCTGTCCGAGCGCGAATACTACATGCCCTGGCAGCTATCCGGCGGGCAAATGCAGCGCGTCGCCATCGCCCGCGCCCTGGTAAACAACCCGTCCATCATCCTGGCCGACGAACCCACCGGCAACCTAGATAGCAAGTCTAGCCACATCATCATGGAGGAACTGTCCGACATCCACAAACGCGGCAACACCATCATTATGGTCACCCACAACCCAGCGCTCACCACCTACGCCAGCCGCGTCATCCACATGCTGGACGGGCGGATAGATAGCGACACGAAAATCCCCATCGAGGTAAAAAAACCTGCCGAAAAAATTCCACTGGGCGCGCGCCAGGCCAAGCCAAAGCCGGCCAAAAAACCAGCCAAACCGCGTAAACCTCGGGCGAAAGGCAAGAAAAAATAATGCGCATCATGCTGTTCGAACACGTCCAAAATGCCTATTTTTCGCTGAAAACCACGAAAACGCGCACCCTACTGACTACCCTGGGCATCGCCATAGGTGTTGCGAGCATCACAACAGTCTTGTCACTCAGTAGCGGCGTCAGCAACGTGGTGGCCAACCAAATTCAGGCATTAGACGGCAACATCGCCGTCATTCGACCAGGCGGTCATAACAACATCGCCGCCCCGCTCACCAATCCCAATGCCTCACAGGGGTACGCCACCAGCACGCTGACCGAAAAAGATCTCGAAGACATCGCCACAATCGAAGGCGTCGAAGCAGCCGCACCCTTAATGATCGTCGGAGGCAGCGTGAAAGCCAAGGGTGATGCAGCCAAAATCAGCACCATAGTGGGCACCACGCCCGCCCTGGCGAATATTGCCGGTCTATCCATACGCGACGGCCAGTTCATCGATAGCGTCACCAATCGCGATACCGCCGTCATAGGCAGCCAGCTATCGGTTGATGTCTTCGGCACCGACCAATCCATCGGTCAAACATTCACCATTCGCGGCCAAACATTCACCGTTATCGGCATCCTCAAACCCCTCAACAACCCTGTGAATTTCAATGCAGTCGATTTTGACCACGCAGCCATCATTAGCCTGGAAAGTAGCAAAAATTTCCACCAAGGCGTCGCCCAAATACAGCAAATCAACGTTCGCGCCAAGGACGCTGCAACCCTACCCGCGGCCATGCAAGCAATCAATGCACAACTACAGAAAAACCACATGGGCGAAAACGATTTCACCACGCTGTCGGGCACAGAAATAGCCACACCCACCAGCAACCTCTTCCTGATGTTTGCCGGCGTCATGACCGCCATTGCCACTATTTCACTCGTAGTGGGCGGCATTGGCATTATGAATATTATGTTGGTGGGCGTCGCCGAGCGCACCCGTGAAATTGGCCTGCGCAAAGCCGTCGGCGCTAGCAACGGCAATATCGTCTGGCAATTCCTCACCGAATCGCTGGCCATTAGCCTGCTCGGTGGCATCCTGGGCTATATCGGCGGCTACGCACTCGCCTTTATCATCAGCACCTTCCTCACATTCCTGCCAGCACTTTCCTGGCAAATCGCTCTTATAGCGCTGGGGCTTTCCATTGGAACTGGCGTACTCTTCGGCATCTACCCCGCCCTGCGCGCTGCGCGCAAAGACCCTATTGAATCGTTGCGCCGATATCATTAGTCCCAGCGACCTCTTTCTTCATGATATACTACCTAAGCGCACTATCTTTCTAGCGCCTGTGTAATGAGACCGACATTCCAAAAGGGAGAATTATGAACGACGAGGTCAAGTGCCCCCAATGTGCAGGCTCGACCACGCTCATTGGCGCCATTACCAACAGGAAAGGTGTTCACATGTCGGATTCATACCGATGCGATGACGAGAAAGACATCGGCTGCGAGGCATTCTTCGAAGGGCCGATGCTAAAGTAGCCTTCGCGTCATATTGCCCCCTCACACAAGAGAGGGGGCAATATTTTCTAATACATTTTGGTATCAATTAAAATAACAGGAAGACAACTTAAGCGAGCTCAGCCTTTAGCTTCTCCACCAACGCCACCGGCGTGGGGTTGACACCATTCAAAATCGCCGTGTAAATGCTGGCGAAATCAGCCAATACATTGCCCCACAACATCTGTTGTAGCACCGTTTCGCCTTTCATTTCCACCGTGTTTGCCTTCGGGCGCATGCCGCTCAGCAGCCGGTCGCTTATCTCAAAACGCTTCAATATTCGCGGATGTTCCAGATGGCTGACGAGGTCGAAAATAGCAAATGGCTTCTCTACCGGATGCGACGACCAGCCAATAAATTCGTTGTGGTTAAATTCGGGCAACTCGTTCCAAAACGCCACATTCTTGGCGCTTTCGTTCCAGCTAATCTTCCATTTATACGCCACGGGCGCCATGCGGCTACCGGCGTAGAAAACGGGTGTTTTACCCACGGCCATCAGTGCCAACTGTTTGGCGTCATTTTTATCCGTTGTCACCCCAGCCACCCAATTGGCCGTCTGGTCGCGCAGCCACTCAGCTGCATCGGCAATCTCGCCATAATGATCGGGGGGTAGTACGCCAAAATGCGTCAACAGCGCCGTTAATGCACGCAGATTGTAAATAACCGTCATGCGCGGCTGCACATGAGCCGGCAATACCACACTGGCAATATCGTCCGCCTGGGCAGCTGCAACCAATTTACCGCCGGCTGACACAATAGCTATTTGAGCGTTTTTCTCGCGAGCTTGTTGTAAACAATTCAACGTTTCTTCGGTATTGCCAGAATAACTACTAACGATAACCAGCGTGTCATAATTCACATACGCAGGCAAATCGTAGGTGCGTACCACTTCGAATGGTATCTGTAATTCGTCCCACAGCCACGCCTTCACAAATAGCGCAGCCAATGCCGAGCCACCCATTCCCGCCACCACCACGCGCGTAATAGCTCGTCCATCGTTCGTGCCATGTTGAATATCTGCGCTAAAACGCGCCTGTTCGTATTGCTGTGCCGCAATCCCCAGCGCATCTTGCGGATCTCGCTGGCGCAGCACATTGTTGTCATCTAACATATCGGCCTCCGTTTTACTTGCGACTCATACTAGTACTATGATACAGTATTTAGTAACAAAGTATAACCGTAATGTCGAGGTGGGCATGGATATTCAACCAACAAATCAACAACCAATTAGCGACGACCAAGAACTAGCCAAAGTATTGGCTGGGGTAAATCAACAAGCTGAAGCAGCAGCCACAGTGCCTGCCGTCGAGGAAAGTACACCTCCGGTGGCCGAGTCGGCAGCCCCAGTGACTGAGCCGGTCGTCGCACCCGCAGCACCCGACCCCATTGCGCCGGCTATGTCTGCGCCTGTCGTTTCAGGCGACCTTGAATCTATCAAAAAAGACGCTCTCAGCGAGTTGCGCCCCTTGGTAGATAAACTAAACGTCGCCCCAGAAGAAAAATTCGACACCTACCTGCTACTACTTCGTTCCACCGACGACCAAGCACTCATCGCCCCCGCCCACGACGCCGCCAAAGGCATCGCCGACGAAGCCCGCCGTGCACAGGCGTTGCTAGATATTATCAAGGAAATTGATTATTTGGCGGGGCCGTCACAGCCCACGGCTTAGAAAGTCATACGCAATAACACCTCATGCATGAGGTGTTATTGAAATAAAATCAAGTGACGCAGGGCACGTCGACACAGCTGGATGCGTGTGCCGACGGCCCATTGTCCGAAAGACTTAGATGCCGACGACTTCGCCCAGAATCTGAACGAACTCGATGATGTCGTCGCCCAGCTCATCGACCAAGTCGGCTGCTCGCTTTTTCAAGCGAGCCGAACATTCCCAGGCCTCTGCGCGCTGCTCATCAATCTGAGCCTCATTGCGCAGAGTTTGCGCCGCAGTCGGAGCAAGCGGGACGTCCACCTCCACAGGAGGCTTGCCGGCGTTCAGCGCCCTCCGGGGTCAAGCTCCAGATCGCACCCGCGGGTCCACGGGCGCCGTCAGACACGATCCAGCCTTCCTGAACCAGTCGTATCTGCAGCGTCTTAATCTGCCCCTGACTCGCATCAGAGTACAGATCACCAAGAACCTTGGCAGCTGTACCCGGCAAGACACCGTCGGAATGGCGCCGCGCTAGCTGCTTCGCCACCTCCTCTGCCCTGTCGGACGGATTGAGCTGCATCAGTACAGCAAACTCACTCACAAACACTCCTACTCTGAGTATCTCTTCGGACAACTCGGTATTATAAACTACATTCTCCATAATTACAATGCGATGCAATATTGTTGACCGAGCGCCTAGTGAGTGTTATCGATTATATGTCAAAGAAACTAACTAAAAACGACCTCCGAAATAGAGGTCGTTTTTAGTTAGCTCCTAGGCTACATCATCCCCATCCCAGGCATCCCGCCGCCAGGCATTGGGGCTTCCTTTTCAGGGATTTCTACCACGAGGGCGCCCATGGTTGCTGCGGTGCTAGCGATGGAAACAGCACTTTGCACAGCTTTTTTGGTCACGCGCGCTGGGTCGATGACACCGGCTTTTTTCACGTCGGTCAGGCCTTTTTCAGGCGCGTTCACGTTGATGCCGAAGCCTGGTTTTCCAGCCTCTACCTGCGCCAGCAGCGCTTCGCTGTTCAGTCCCGCGTTAGCAGTAATCTGCAAGAACGGTTGGCGTAGCGCGTTTTTCAAGATTTGGCGGCCAGCGCTCACGCTGTCGGCGCCATCAGCCTTGATAGTCGCAGCCAAGTTCACCAGCGTCACACCGCCACCAGCCACAATGCCTTCGGCCAGCGCAGCCTTGGTTGCAGCCACGGCGTCGTCCACGCGGAATTTCTTTTCATCAATCTCGGTTTCGGTCGCACCGCCCACCTTAATAACCGCAACTTTACCGCTCAGGGCTGCCGCGCGCTTTTCAAATTGTTCCTTGTCGTATTCGCTATTGGCGTTTTCAGCCTGCGACTGTATCTGTGCAATCCGCGCCTTCACATCGGCCGCCTTGCCAGCGCCCTCTACGATAGTCGTCTCGTCCTTGCCCACTATCACCTTGCGCGCACTTCCCAGCACATCCAGGTCGACGTTTTCAAAGTTCAGGCCTTGATCCTCGGAAATGACAGTCGCACCGGTCAGCGTGGCAATGTCAGCCAAAATTTCCTTGCGGCGGTCGCCAAAGGCAGGCGCCTTCACCGCTACGGTGTTAAATACACCCTTCAATTTGTTCAGCACCAATATACTCAGCGCTTCACCCTCTACTTCGTCGGCTATCAGCACCACATCTTTTTTGCCAGCCTGCGCCAGTTTTTCCAGCATTGGCAAAAATTCTTGCACACTGCTGACTTTGCGGTCGGTAATCACAATGGCTGGTTTTTCGTACACAGCCTCTTGGCGCGCCGTGTCGGTCACGAAGAATTGACTCACAAAGCCGCGGTCAAGTGAAAAACCTTCCACCACCTCGGCTTCCAATTCCAATCCCTGGCTGGCCTCTACCGTTACCACGCCGTCTTTGCCTACCTTGGCTATCACGTCAGCGATGAGCTTGCCGATGCCAGCGTCGCCTGCACTAATAGTCGCCACTTCGGCCACGCGATCGCTTTTGCCTTCAATGCTTTCAGCCAAACCATCCAGCTGCTTCACTACTTCAGCGCCAGCTGCTTCAATACCCTTGCGCAGCTCCTGCGGGTTATGTCCGGCCGCAATCAGGCGGTTGGCTTCTTTCAAAATGTGGTACGTCAACACCGTTACAGTAGTCGTGCCGTCACCAGCCTCTTTGTTCAACTTGCTAGCAGCCTGTTTAATCAGCTCGGCACCTACTTTGTACCCCAACGTTTCGTCGTCATTCTCGGGCAAATCCACCGCCTCGGCCACCGTCACGCCGTCGTGCGTCACCGTTGGCCCGCCGTAGCCCTTAGCTATTACCACGTTGCGACCCTTGGGGCCGTACGTTACCTTTACTGCGTTGTACAGCGCCTCGGCGCCGCCTTGGACACGCTGGCGCGCATCATCGTCATAAAAAACTTTCTTAGCCATAAACTCTCCTAAACAGTCGCGAGGACGTCTTCTTCCTTTACTATCAGATATTCCGTGCCGTCCACCTTTAATTCAGTGGTCGAGTATTCCTTGTAGACAATCTTGTCGCCCACTTTAATACCCTTCACATCCGGGCCAATAGCCTCTACCTTGGCCAAAACTGGCTTTTCCTTGGCATTATCGGGCAAATAAATACCGCTGGCGGTCTGGGTTTTCGCTAATTCGCGTACCGCAACCACACGATCCGCCAGAGGCTTGATAGGTGTACTCATGGGATTTCCTCCGTTTACATCTTTAGTGCTTTCATTGTAGTAAAAAAAATTAGCACTTGCAAGCCGCGAGTGCTAAATGTTGTTGTACTATTATCTGCTACGTGAACCGACCTAGCCTTACAGCGGCACTGCCGCCTTACGGTGAGCAGCAAATAGGCTGCCCTCCCCGACCTTATGATAGGCCGGGGAGGAGTGCGCGCTACGAGAGACCGAAGATTCCCCGCAACAGTGCATAGAGGCCGCCGATGCCACACACAAAAGATGCCATCTCCAAAAGAAACGGCTCCTCTTTGCTCTTCTCACAAAAGCGATGAAGCAGCGCGGCGACAAGCAAGAGACCCAAACCGACGAGAATCAGCGCCCATGGAGGCAGCGTACCCACTATGCCGGCCTTAGCCTCATCCGCAAGAACCATCATTACGACTCCCAATCAAATCAATAGTGGATGGAACTAACGAATTATGACACTTGCGTGCCTACATGTCAATATCCCCCTAGCGTACTATACTAGGCCGGTCAATTCGCCCTTATCTGGTGCAGGTACGAAATTCCCAGCCTTGGCCAGTTCCAATACCTCGCCCAGGCCGCCGGCGCCGTCGATCAACTTGCCACCTTCGCCATACAGTTCAATGGTCGTTACCTGGGTAGCCTCGTCAAAATCTATCACCACTACAGCAGCTAGGTTATGCTCCAACGCGAATTTCTTGGTGGTTGCAACATCGGTCACGCCGCTACTTACCACAGCACGACCCTGCAAGCGCAAGCCCTCTATCACGGCATCGGCCACATGTTCTTGCGACTGCACATACGCCACAGCCACGCCACTGTCGCCGGGCAGCCACTCTGCCAGTGCCTTGCCCATGTCCCACGCTAATTCTACTGTTAATCCTGTTTCTTCTGTACCGCGAATATCGCGTCCCGTCATCAATTTATCATCCATTCGTATCATTATATACCACATATCATTTACAATACATACATGACCGTGCGATTTGCAGAAAAAGACGAACAGACCCGTTGGAACGAACATATTTTGGCCAACCCCGATGGCGGCAATGTGTTTCAGGGGTACGAACTGGCCATGCAGAAAATACTCGGCGGATGGACGCCGCGATTCATTGTGGCCGGCAAACTGGCCATTACCGTGCTAGAAAAAACAGTCCCCGGCCTGGGCCGGCTATGGTACACACCCAAAGGCCCGGGGGTCGCCACCCTGCGCCAGCTCGACGACCTGTTGCCGGCGCTGCGTGAATTCGCCGCCAGGCAAGGCGTTTTCGCAGTCAAAATCGAGCCCGAACTCGCCCAGTCCAAAGAAACCGCTGCCAGCCTATTGAAACTTGGCCTGGCGAAAGTCTCACACATCCAGCCCAATGCGTCCACCGTTCTTATCGACCTCTCGCCCACTCTCGACACCGTTATAGCCAACCTGAATCAAAAAGGCCGTCACGCCATTCGTCGCGCCGAACGCGATGGCGTCACCGCCACACCAGTCAAAACCACCGACAAAAACTGCCACATCATGTACGACCTGCTAGCCGCCACCGCGGCTGGCTCATTTCGTATCCGTGGTTACAATTACTACAAAACATTTTGGCAACGCTATGAAAACGCCGGCCTAGGCCAGCTATTTTTCGCCTACGCTGGCGGCCACATCGTCGCCGGCGCCTTCGCCATCGCATTCGGCAAAAAAGGTACCTACAAAGATGGTGCCTCGGTACGCGAACGTACCACCTATGGCGCTAGCCATTTGCTACAATGGCGCATTATCCGGTGGATGAAAGACCGCGACGTCACTACTTACGACCTCTGTGGCACGCCGCCCTCGGGCGAAATAAACAACCCCGCTCACTCGCACCATGGCATAGGCCGATTCAAAACCAGCTTCAACAAACACGTCACCGATTACATCGGCGCCTACGACATCGTCATCAAACCCGCCCAGTACAAACTCTGGCGCAAAATCGGCGAACGCGCCGCCCTCCGCCTACACAACCTGCGCCACCACGAAAATTACTACTAATAGCCTCGGCTACTTCGCCTTCACCAGCTCCCGCACCACATCGCCATCATTCCACGGCAACCGCTGGCCATTCACTATCCGGTATTGTTCGTGGCCCATGCCAGTTATCAGAACAGTATCGCCTTTTTTCGCTATCCCCAGCGCCTTGGCAATCGCTTCGCGGCGGTCGGCCAGTTCGGTCATTTTCGCGCCGCCGCCAGCCTTTTCTATACCTTTTCGCACTTGGTCGCGAATTGCTTTCGGGTCTTCGTTGTAGCTTTCTTCATCTGTTAAAACGATTCTATCCGCCAATCGCGCCGCAATCCCACCCATAATAGGCCGCTTGCCTTTGTCACGGTCGCCAGTCGCGCCAAACACCAATATCACTCGGTTTTTCGTAACAGATTTCGCCGCCTCGAGCAGCTTTTCTAGCGCATCAGGCGTGTGCGCATAATCCACTATCACGTCGTAACCCAGCCCCTCCACCACGCGTTCAAACCGCCCAGGCACACCCTCCAAATTAGCCGCGCCCTCTATAATGTCGTGTAGCCGCACCCCCAGCAAATACGCCGTGGCCGCAGCAGCCGTCATATTATACACATTGAACGTGCCCGGCAGCGCTGTCGCCAAATCCAGCCGCGTCTGATGGTCTATCACCACCGTCGCCTCGCTGCCTTTTTTGTACAATTTCACGTGGTCGATGCGCGCTTCGGCCTCCTCGTTTTGGCCGTAGGTAATTTTCTGCTCGCTGGCCGAATACTTGTCGAAAAATTCAAACCATTCGTCGTCGCGGTTCAGCACAATGAATTTCGGCGACCCCGCAAACAGTTTACCCTTAGCCGCCGCGTATTCTTCCATCGTCTTGTGGTAATCCAAATGGTCTTGGGTCAAATTCGTCATTACCGCCACCTCTATCGGCACACCATCCAATTTATGCTGATGCAGCGCATGGCTCGTAATTTCCAGCACTACAAAATCCACCTTGGCCTTTTTCGCATCGCGGAAAAACTGCTGCATCTGCGCCGTCAGCGCCACCGTGGCGTTCAGGTCGTTAATACGCCGATTGCCCGCCACCTCTATCACCGCCGTACTAAACATGGCCGTTTTGCAGCCAGCCTCTTTCAAAATCTCATTAATATAATTCGCCGTGGTCGTCTTGCCATTCGTCCCCGTCACCGCTATCACCCGCAAGTTTCGCGCCGGATTACCGTAGCGCGCGCTCACCAGCCGCACACGACCCTTGCGATACACCTCTTCAATCCCCCGCACCGCGCCCTTGGGCAACGCCGTGCGCACCCCTTTGACTAACTTTTGCTTCACACTCATGCTTTCATTCTAGCATCAATCGCTTGACTGCAAAAAGCTTATGGCCTAGACTCTAAGTACAAAGAAGAGGGATGAAATGAGTAGACTTCCAACGCCAGGTGGTGATGACGGAGATTGGGGCGATATCCTCAATGATTATTTGTCTGTCGCCCACCAACCCGACGGAACTATCAAGCCCGCCGGCATCACTGCGGCCGGCGGTGAAACCACCAACAACAAAGGTGTGGCCAACGGATATGCCCCATTAGACAGCGGCGCCAAAGTCCCTACCGCTAACCTTGGTGGCAGCGGCAGCACCAGTAGTACATTCCTGCGCGGCGACCAAACCTGGGCAGCCATACCATCCGCTGCCGACGCCACCACCTCCTCCAAGGGTATCGTCCAGTTGGCTGGTGATTTGGCTGGGACGGCTGCTGCACCTACGGTGCCTGGGTTGGCTGGGAAGCAGGCTTCGAGCGCCGAGTTGTCGGCTATTGCTGGGCTGACGCCAGCTAATGATGACTTGTTGCAGCGGAAGAGTGGGGCTTGGACCAATCGCACACCGGCGCAGGTGAAGGCTGATCTTGTTCTTACGAAGAGTGATGTCGGCCTTAGCAATGTTGATAACACCAGTGATGTGAATAAACCTGTCAGTACGGCTCAGCAAACTGCACTGAACTTAAAGGCCGACAAGACAACGACTATTTCCGCCGGCACGGGTCTGACGGGGGGTGGGGATTTGTCGGCTAACCGCACGTTGGCGGTGAGTTTTGGTACTGGGGCTGGGACGGTGGCGGAGGGGGATGACAGCCGCTTTACAAGTGCCGTCACCCGCGATGTATTTATGACATCAATGAATATTATCTACGGCGCCGGTGCGGGCTCCGGAAACGCCAACCAGCCTACCGGTATTACCATGCGCGCGTCATTCGTCACCTCTGTTTCTGGCAGCGGCATACGCTTTCACCTCCCCGCCTGGACGTTCACCGGCGGCAACGACGAAACCGCGCTAAACGAAAACATCACCTACAAAGCCAGTCTCGTCACCACCAGCAATTCCAAGTTTTACCCGCTCGCCTTTGACACCGTGCGCTCCGCCGTCACCGAAGGATTTTGCATGGCCGTCACCCGGCCGCTCGGCCTGTATCTGCCCAAAGGCACCCAGTGCGTCCTGCGCGTTATGATAAAAACCACTTCATCGTCAGGGCAATGGCCGCAAGGGTCAGCCCAAGGCGGCAGCGGTGTCGATGTCAGCAACGACGGCTTCATGTACGGCGACGTGGTCGACAGTGGCACCTTTACGCCCGTACAAACCAATATTGCCCTTTGGGCGCCCACCATCACCTGCACGCCCGTCGCGGCCGGTACACAATCTTGGGTCGCGGTCGGCGACAGCCTTACATCTGGACAGGGCGATTCATCAGTATATCGTAGTTCGTGGTTTACCCGCGCCATCAACCAAACCGCACCAGCCATGCGGCTTTCAGGACCCAGCGACACCGCTCAGCAGTATGCCCTCGGGCGGCGCGCCCGTAGTCTACAATTCGCCAGCTACGCCACTCATGCCGTGATTTTCATCGGCAGTAACGACCTCTTTGTCGCCGGTCGCACCACCGCCCAAACCCAAGCCGACCTCATCAGCAGCATCGCCATCCCCATCTGGAAAATGGGCAAAACAGTCTACCTAGCCACCATCATACCGCGCACCAGCAGCACCGACAGCTGGGCAACGCTAGCCAACCAAACCACTCTTTCAGCCGAAAGCGGCCGCGTGGCGTTCAACACATGGGTACGTGCCGGCGCACCGCTCGACCCCACCACCCTTGCGCCCGTCGCCGTAGGCACGCCTGGTGCCATCGTGGCCGGTAGCGCCAGCCACCCCGCAGTCGGTTACATCGAAACCGCCAACACCGTCGAATCATCCCAAGACAGCGGCAAATGGGCCGTCAACGGCACGGCGAACTACCTCACCGCCGATGGCGCACACGCCACGCCCACGGCAGCACAATTAATTAGCGCTGCGCTGTCACCACTGGTGCAGGCGGCGTCATAACCCCTACTGTGTCTCTGTTATACTTACAATCATGCAACTCGCTGATAAAATAACTACCGCACAACAAGCCATCGCCTTCTTACAACACGGCAAAATCGGCGTCATCCCCACCGACACCGTGTACGGCCTGGCTGCGCGCGCCCATGACCAGGTGGCCGTTGCACGTTTGTACGCGGCAAAACATCGCGAGCACAAACCCGGCACCGTCATCGCCGCCTCTGTCGAACAGCTCATTGAACTTGGCGTCGATCAGACAGCTTTGGAAAAAGTTTCCCACCTATGGCCCAATCCTCTCAGCGCCGTCTTGCCGGCCAGCCCGGCCACCGCATACCTGCACCAAGACGTCCCCGGCATCGCTGTGCGCGTCACCGCCGACCCCCAGTTGCGCCAGCTTATCCTCGCAACCGGCCCGCTACTCACCTCTAGCGCCAACCTCCCCGGCCAGCCAGAATCCGCCACCATCCAGCAAGCCTGGGACTATTTTGGTGACACCATCGACTTCTATGTCGACGGCGGCAACCTCGCTGGCCGGCTCGCCTCGACTATCATCAAAGTAGATGAAACCGGAAATATAACGGTGGTGCGCCAGGGTGCATTGTCGCTGTAACGACAGGTATTAAGAATCTATCCATTCGGGTATTGTAAAAACAGCGGAACGATAGTATAATACTTTCTTGACGCTCGAGTGGGCGTTATTTTCGCGATTTAGAAAGGAGGTTGCTTTGCCACGCAAGGCAACCAAACCCGCCACGGCCGTCAAGGTCAAGCCCGCTATGGCGGAAGGAGAGGCGATCACAGCTATTGTGCGCGCCCTCCAGCCTAGGGGCACGTCTTCGACGGTGCAGGAGGTGCTCGACAAGGTCAACACCCCGGACTCCCCGGCCACCCTGCAGAGGGAGACGGCTCGTGCGGCGGTGACGCATATGGTCAAAAACGGCACGATCCTACGGCACAAGTCCGGGCGCATCCGGCTCGCCTGATCGTGAAAAACGCTTCGGCGTAGGCACTGAGCATTCCTAGCTCATTGCCACCCCCGCACCATCACAGGTGCGGGGGATTTTCACTTTTTAACCCCACCAATTGGCCACACCATCCACCCATGCTACAGTAGTACACATGATAATCCTCGGTATCGAAAGCAGCTGCGACGAAACCGCTGCCGCCATCATCCAAGATGGCCAGCGACTGCTCAGCAACGTCGTCCACTCGCAAATAAACATCCACGCCGCCTACGGGGGTGTTATTCCCGAGGTTGCCGCGCGCAGCCATATCGAAATGATTAACCCCGTCATCAACCAAGCACTTGCCGGCGCCAACCTCACCTGGGACGACATCGACGCCATCGCCGTCACCTACGCTCCCGGCCTCATCGGCTCGCTGCTCGTCGGCACTCTCGCCGCACGCACCCTGGCCGTCCTGAAACAAAAGCCCCTCTACCCCATTCACCACGTCGAAGCCCACGTGTACGCCAACTTCATCACCGCGCAAGACGACAAAAAAACACCCCTCACCCTCCCCTCCAAACAGCCCCAATTCCCTCTCCTCGCCCTCATCGTCAGCGGCGGCCACTCGCAATTAGTCCTGTTCAAATCTCACGGCGACTATACACTTCTGGGTCAAACCCAAGACGACGCCGTTGGCGAAGCCTTCGACAAAGTTGCCAAAATCCTCGGCCTTCCCTACCCCGGTGGCCCCTCTATCGCCCAGGCCGCCCAGACAGGCGACCCGCACAAATACAAGCTCCCCAAAGCCAAGCTCCAGGGAGCCTACGATTTCTCATTCTCCGGCCTCAAAACAGCCGTTCTGCGCGCCGTTCAGCGCGAAGCCGGTGTCGATATCACCTTCCCGTCCCATCAGCTGTCACAGCGCCTCACACACACGCAGAAGGCCGATTTTGCCGCTAGTTTCCAGCACATAGCCGTCGCGACATTGGTCGACAAAGCCGAAAAAGCCTATTACGATTACCTGCCCGCATCCGTTGTTATCGCCGGCGGCGCAGCCGCCAACACCGAACTCCGCCATCAATTATCACAGCGCCTCCCCATCACCATCGAATACGCGCCCCCCAGCCTCTGCACCGACAACGCCGCCATGATAGCCACCCTCGGCTACTACTACGCCCAAGCCAAACAGCCTACCGACCCCTACGATCTAGAAGTCGTCCCTAGTCTGTCCATGACCAAGACCGCCTGGGCAACAACCCGGACGACACACTAGTTTTTGAGTCGCTTGCGCATCTTACAGGCATCGATTATAATCACCGTGTCATCAATCGATGACCTCGTCCCAGCAGTCCATACAAGGATGCACCTTGAAGCCGAAATTTCAGATAAAGAAGCGTCTCACGACAATGACGCTGGCCGTTCTCCTGCTCTTGTGCATCGGAGGCATCGCCGCGCCGTCCGCACAAGCCGTAAGCGCTCAGTGTGGCTGGCCGCGCTGCACCGTCTACCTCACCAAGCAAGAGACGCAGAGATTCGCCTACGACGGCGTAATCCCTCAGCCACCCGGTGGCCCGTGGATGGCGGCATACTACATGCTTGCCATGGGTCATCGCTGGTTCGCGATTCAATACGCAAACCGGGGAATGTGTATTGCGTTCTCATTGAGCGCAGTTCCCTGGGAGACGCAAGGCATGTGGGCACGTAACTGCTAATGGATGACGATTATCGGCCGGATACTCTCCGGCCGATAATCCACTACACATAACCGTAAATTAGGACAATAAAAAGTATGAAACAGAAAATAGACAATAGCCGCTTAAGTCGCGTACGCTTAATCATTGGCGTTATTCTTGCAGTTGGGGGGTTCTTTACTCTAACTGTGGTCAATTCACTTTTCGCCTATGACAGTATTGTCACCTGGTGCATAGGACTCGGGTTGTTAATTGGCGGCCTACTCGCTGCGGGCAGCTCATCGCTCATTAGCTCGTTATCAGACATGGTCAAGTAGTCATTTTTTAATCAGCCGCACCAATTTCTTCACCGCCGGTAACCCCTTATTCCACACCGCATACAGCGGTGACAGCGGTCGGTCGTACGTCCCCGCCAGCATATCTTCGTGGTCGGCAAACCCCCGTTTAAACGTACTCACGCCATCATTTAGCAAGCCATTAAAATCATATCGCTCCAGACCCCATTTCTTCATCGTATGAATCGCCTGCCACTTCAAGGCGTAATTCGCCCGCAGCTGCTGACCCTCGTCGTTCATGCCGCCATACAATTCAAACGCCGTCGCCTGGCTAATCGCTAGCCATAAAAACGCCACCATCGTATCGCCACGAAACGCCGCAAACACCGGTGAATGCTCGCCCAATTTCTCGAAAACATCACGGTAATACCCGTCACTATGCAGCCCAAACCCCGCTCGTTTGGCCGTCTCGTGATACAGCCGCAAACATACCTCCAGCTCCGCCCCGCCCTTCACCTGCCGTACCTGCACATCCTGGGCAGATTTACGAATATATTGGCGCGTTTTCTTCGTCATCGCCCCCAATAATTCATCTTCACTCTTATGCAAATCCAGTATCAGCGTCCGCCGAATCAACACCGTATTCGCCGACTGCCGCCAGCCCACCACCTCTGGCATATCGCCCCAATCCGGCTCCACCGTCAGCACCACCGCCTCGTACTCGCGCTTGGCATACGGCCCCAGTGCCTCTAGCACCACTTCCCTATCCGCCGCGTCGCACACCGGCCCGCGCGGTACATACACCAGCGCTTTCAAAGGCCTCGGCAACCGGCGAATCAGCAACTGCGCAGCGCCAATAACCCTATCGCCACGCCGCACCAGCACCCTATCAGCCCACCAGCCATGCGCTACCTTCACCTCACCCCAGCCCCATAGCTGCAGCGGATGTCCACCTTTCTCCAAAATAATTCCATCCCACGTTGCTTGGTCGTTACAAGATACTACCTCTGTCATAGTGCTATTATACACCCCCTTT
>Ga0075428_100003443_pt1 | contig 17316 bp, 15 predicted proteins | sample RhiMetdeltSRZDD2_FD_75291 | JGI IMG/M metagenome (GOLD analysis project Ga0075428, IMG submission 75291) | Populus rhizosphere microbial communities from Tennessee, USA - Rhizosphere MetaG P. deltoides SRZDD2 | ecosystem: Host-associated > Plants > Roots > Rhizosphere > Soil | place: USA... | reverse complement strand
AACGTCTGCGGATCGATGGCGAGCACGAAGTCGTGCCCGCACGGCCCCGAGGACCGGGTCTTCCTCTCCGGGACGAAGGTGCGCGAGATGCTCGGCGAGGGCGACGTCCCGCCGGTCGAGTTCACGCGGCCCGAGGTCGCTCAGGTCCTCATCGACGCGTATCGCTCGAACTAGGTGAGCGGAGGCCTCCTGCACGGGACGCCAGTGCGCTGCGACCAGCGGCCGCTGCGCGGCCGCGCTTCAGGGACTCTCGCGATCGGGGATCCGCGACGAGTGGATCCGCGAGCCGCCGGAATACGAGTGACGACCAGCGGCCGCTTCGCGGCAGCGCTTCAGGGGTTGCCCGCGATCGGGGATGCGCGACGCGTGGATCCGCGAGCCGCCAGAGCACGAGTGACGACCAGCGGCCGCTGCGCGGCCGCGCTTCAGGGGTTGCCCGCGATCGGGGTTCCGCGCTAGCGGATCCCCGATCTGCGGAGAGAGAATGGACTGGAAGCTCGCGCTCGCCGGGCTGCTCACGGGGCTGCTCGTCGGCATGACGGGGATGGGGGGCGGCTCGCTGATGACACCGATCCTCGTCTTCCTCTTCGGCATCCCTCCTGCGACGGCGATCGGGACCGACATCGCCCACGGGGCCGCATTCAAGACGGTCAGCGCCGTGCAGCACCGGCGGATGGGGAACGTGCGCGCGCGCCTCGCCGGCTGGATGCTGATTGGTTCCGCGCCCGCATCGCTCCTCGGCGTCTGGTTGAACGTCCAGCTCACCGAGCGCTACGGCGACGACGTGGAATCGGTCCTGGGTCAGGTGCTCGGTGCGGCACTGCTGTTCGGCGCGGTCGGACTGGTCGCGAAGAGCCTCGTCCACGCGGGGCCGACGGGCGACCCCGACTGGCAGCTGTCGAACCGCGACCGCGTCGCCGCCGTCATGATCGGCGTGCTCGGAGGCTTCATCGTCGGCCTCACCTCGGTGGGGAGCGGCGTCTTCTTCGGGCTGACGCTGCTCGTCATCTTCCCGCTCCGTGCGCACAAGGTCGTCGGGACGGACATCTTCCACGCCGCCGTCCTCCTCTACGTCGCGGGTGCGGCCCACTGGGCCGCGGGGAACATCGACTTCGGAATTCTCTTCTGGCTGCTGCTCGGGTCGATCCCCGGCGTGCTGCTCGGCGGCCGCCTGACGCTCTCGATCCCGGAGCAGAGCCTCCGCCTGCTCCTCGCGGGCGTGCTCGGTCTCGCCGGGATCAAGCTGCTGAACGTCCCCTTCGCCGGAACGATCGTCGTCGTCGTGCTCGCGGCGGGCGCCGCGGGCCTCCTCGTGTGGCTGGGGAGGCACAGCTGGATCCGCATCCAGCGCGGCCGGAACGGCCGGCTCCCGCCCGCGATCGATTGACGCGCCTCCCGGTAGCATCGCCGCGGCGATGCGCACGGTCTGGGTCAGCTTCGACACGATCGGCCGCGACTGCCTCGAGGCGGCGGCCGAGGCCGGCGCCGAGATCGTGGGGATCGTGACCTTGCCCGGCCCGGTGGATCCCGATCGCTCCGGCCAGTGCTCCTTCGACGAGGTCGCAACCCGCCACGACGCCGCGCTGGTCGAGGCGCGCGACGTGAACGCGCCCGAGACACTGAACGCCCTGCGCAAGCTCGCGCCCGAGCTCGTCTTCGTCGTCGGCTGGTCGCAGCTCGTCCACGATCCGTTCATCGCGATCGCACGTGGCGGCGTCTTCGGCATGCACCCGACGCTCCTGCCCCGCCATCGCGGGCGAGCGCCGATCCCGTGGGCGATCCTCTCGGGACTCGCGCGCACCGGGGTCACCCTCTTCGAGATCCTCGACTCCACAGCCGACTCGGGCGCGATCGTCGGGCAGGTCGCGGTCGGCATCGGGCCCGACGAGACGGCGACGACGCTGTTCGACCGGCTCGCCGCGGCCCACGTCGAGCTCGTGCGCGAGTGCGTGCCGCAGCTCCTCGCCGGCAGCGCACCGCGGGTGCGGCAGGATCCGAGACGCGCGAGCGCGTGGCCGAAGCGCATCCCCGCAGACGGGATCATCGACTGGGAGACCCGTGCGCCGTACCTCTACGACTGGGTGCGTGCGCAGACCCGGCCCTATCCCGGCGCCTTCACCTTCCTCGGCGACGAGAAGGTCGTCGTCTGGCGGGCACGGCCGGTCGAGCTCGAGGCGCCCGCACCGGCGGGGACGGTCGTCGCCGCGCTGCCGGACGGGCCGGTCGTGGCGTGCGGCGAGGGCGGGCTTCTCCTCGAGGAGGTCGAGACGCGAGCGGGGGAGATCGCCGTCGGGACGGTGCTGGGTTGACGCGCGTTCTCGTGATCGCGGCCCATCCGGACGACGAGGTGCTCGGCATGGGCGGGACGATCGCCCGGCACGCGGACGCGGGAGACGCGGTGCGCGTGCTCGTCGTCACCGACGGCAGCTCGACCCAGTATCCGGGCGACGACGCGACCCGGGCGCGCAAGGAGCAGGAGGCGCAGCGTGCGGCGGCCGAGCTCGGCGTGAGCGACTACGTCCACCTCGACCTTCCGGACATGCGTCTGGACACCCTCGCGCACGTCGACGTGAACCGCGTCGTCGAGGAGCACGTGCGCGACCATGCCCCCGCGACGGTCTACACCGTGCAGCCGGACGTCAACCGCGACCACCGCGTGCTCTTCGACTCGGTCGCCGTGGCGACGCGGCCCGTGCCCGGCCAGGTCGTGCAGCGTCTCCTCACCTACGCGCCGACGTCCAGCACCGAGTGGACGCCGTCCCCCGTCAACTGGTTCGTCCCGAACTGGTACGTGGACGTGACCGCGACGATCGAGCGCAAGATCGCGGCCTTCGGCCACTACGAGACGGAGCGGCGGGACTTCCCCCACCCTCGCAGCGAGCGCGCGATCCGCTCGACCGCCGCGCACCACGGGGCGAGCTGCGGGTGCGAGTACGCCGAGCCGTTCGTGCTCGTCCGCGGGCTCGACGCGGCGTGACCGGGCGGCCGCCGTGGCCAGGCTCCCCCAGACGCTGATCGTTCTCGCGCTCCTCGGAGCGACCGCGGCCGCCTTCGCAGTCACCGAGCGGCTGAAGCTCGAGCGCAGCCCGATCACGGGCACGCGGGTGGACCGGCTGTTCTCGCCCGTCTGCGAGTGCGCACACGATGCGGCGACGATCTCGTTCGTGCTCCGCCAGCGAAGCGAGGTGACCGTCGCGATCCTCGACTCGGCCGGGAAGGTCGTGCGCACGCTCGTCCGCGACCGGGACGAGGCGAGAGGGCGCGTTACGTACACGTGGGACGGGCGCGACGAGGGTGGGCGCATCGTCCCCGAGGCGAGGTACCGCCCGCGGGTGCAGATCGCGGAGCACGGCCGCACGATCGTCCTCCCGAACCCGATCCGGGTGGACACGACGCCGCCACGCGTGCGCTTCACCGACGTCTTCCCGCGCGTGTTCTCGCCGGACGGCGACGGCCGCGAGGACCGGGTCACGTCGACGTACGAGGTGGACGAGGTGGCGCGGGCGATGCTGCTCGTAGACGGGAGGCGCCGCGTACTCGGGCGCTTCCGCCCCCGCGGCGGCCGCCTCACCTGGTTCGGGCAGGTGAACGGGAGGCCGGTACGCCCTGGCGTGTACGAGCTGCGCCTGCGCGCGTTCGATCGCGCGGGGAACCGGTCCCGGCGGACGCGTGCAATGGCCGTGCGCGTCCGCTACGTGGAGCTCCGGCGCGACCGGATCGAGGTGGTCGCCGGCCACCGCTTCGGGGTTCGGGTCGACACCGACGCCGACTCGTACCGCTGGCTCTTCGCCGGCGAGCGTGGCGTCGGCAGAGAGGAGCTCCTCGTCCTGCGCGCACCGGACACGCCGGGCGCGTACGCCGTCTACGTTGCCGTCGGCCGGTTCGCAGACCGCGCCGAGGTCCTCGTCACGGAGCCCGAGGGCGCATGACGCCTCCGCTCTTCGTCCTCGGCGTGAGCCGCTCCGGCACGACGATGCTCCGCGTCATCCTCGACCGTTCGCCCGGGATCGCGATCCCCGACGAGACGTTCTTCGTCCCGCAACTGGCGCACCGACATCCGGGCGTCGTCGACCCGGCCGAGCTCCTCGAGGACGTTCGCCGGCTGCCGAGACTCGCCGCCTGGGAGGTTCCCCTCGAGGACATCGCCTCCCGGCTGCGGCCCGGAATGACGACCGGGGAGGCTCTCGACGCCGTTTTCCAGGCGTATGCGGCGAAGCACGCCAAACCACGGTGGGGCGACAAGACGCCGATGTACATGCGTCACCTCGCACTGATCGACCGCCTCTTCCCCGACGCGCAGTACGTGCACCTGATCCGCGACGGCCGCGATGCGGCGCTGGCCTTCCTCGACATGCCCGAAGGGGTCGTCACCCGTACCTGGGCGCACCCGCGCAGCCCGGCCGGGTTCGCGTGCGAGTGGCGGACCGAGGTCCGGCGCGCGCGGGAGCTCGGGGCACGCGTCGGCCCGTCCCGCTACCACGAGGTCCGGTACGAGGACCTCGTCGCCGACACGGAGACGGTCGTTCGCTCGATCTGCGCCTTCGCGGAGCTCCCGTTCGAGCCGGCGATGCTCGAGTTCGCCGGCAGCGTGGACGTCTCCGCGAAGCCGCACCACCAGCGGCTGCTCCAACCGCCCACGCGAGGGGTGCGCGAGTGGCGCGAGCAGATGGGCGAGGAGGACGTCCGTGCGTTCGAGGCAGTCGCCGGCGGCCTGCTGTCCGAGCTCGGCTACGAGGTGAGGACGGAAGCCCGTGAACCCTCGCCCCGGGCGAGAGCAGCCCTCGCGTGGTACCGGGCACGGATGGTCGCTTGGAACGCAGCCGCATACACGACACAGCGCTCGCCGCTCTGGCGGCGCCGGCACGCGCGGCTCTTCTAGCGCTCGCGGCGGCTCGCAGGCTCGCGCGGCGCGTTGCGCCCGCGGAAGGCGATGAGCCGGCCGTTCAGCGAGAAGTAGTAGGTGCGCTCGGTCGCGATACCGGGCGAGTACCTGCCCATCGGGAGGCGCCAGACGATCTTCCCGTCCGAGATCCGCACCCCGTACGTCTTCTTCTCCAGCACGGAGAAGTACACGTAGTCGCCGGCCACGAACGCGCCGCCGAGGATCCGCCCGTTGCCCTGGGCCTGCCAGACCTGCGCGCCGGTCTTCGCCCGCAGCGCGCGTAGCTTTCCGTCGAAGCCGCCGACGAAGACGAGCCCGTGCGCGATCGCGGGGGTCGTGTACCCGAGCCCTCCGACGCGTGCGGTCCAGAGCAGGCGGCCGTTGCGCGCGTCGAGGGCGACGACCTTGCCGGAGCGCGCGACGCAGTAGATCCGGGCGCCGTCGGTCGACGCACTCGCGTAGAAGCTCTCGTACCGGAACGAGTCCCTCCGCACGTACGTCGACCACAGGCGAGCGCCGGACTTCCGGTTCAGGCAGAAGATCGAGCCCGCATAGGTCGAGACGCAGACGCGGCGACCATAGACGGACGGGCTCGAGTTGATGCGACCCCCGGTCGCGTACGCCCAGCGGACACGTCCTGTCGCCGAGTCGACCGCATACAGGCGCCCGTCCGTGACTCCGAAGTAGGCGACCCCGTCGACGACGACGGGCGAGGACTCGACCTTGCCCGACGTCGAGACGCGCCAGAGCCGCCGGCCACGCTCGCGGTCCAGCGCGGTGACGGTGCCGTCGCGAGAGCTCACGATGATCCGTGGCCCGTCGATCGCCGGCGTCGACGGCTTCGTCCCTCCGAAGTCGCGCCGCCAGCGAATCTTCCCGGTCTGCGCGTCCACGGCGAACACCTCGCCCTCGAACGCGTTGACGTACAGCGTCCCGTCGCAGTAGCTGGGCGGATACTCGATGTAGCTCTCGAGCCCCCGGGTCCAGAGGTGCTTGCGGACCGGGAGACCGAGGGTCGCCTGCGGCCGCGCCAGCGATCGCTGCGGGTCGCCGCCGAACGAGGGCCAGCACCGCCTGTCGCCCACGGGCTCGGGTTCCGTTTCCGGCTTCGGCCTCGGCGGCGGCGCCGTGGCCGTGGTCACGGTCACGTCCGTGAGCTCCGTGTCGAGAGCTCCCTCCGTCTCCTTCGGGGTCGTCAGCGAGATCGCGATCGCGAGGCCGCCGAGGGCGGCCACGAGCACGGCGAGCGCACCGATGATCCAGGCGAGGGCTCGGGGCATGAAGCGAGGGCCGGTCGCGCCGGCCCGGAGTCAGTGTGCCAGCAGGCGCGGAGCGCTCGTCGCTGGTCGCTCCGCGTCCTCCTCCGCCTCCCGCGGCAGCGGTGCGACCGCCAGGAACGCCGCCGCCACCCCGAGCACGCCCCAGGTGAGCGGATCCTCGAAGAACCCCGCGTACAGCAACGAGTGCACGAAGAGCGCCAGCAGCACGGCCGCCAGCGCGACCCCGAGCGGGCCGTCGCGCCTCGTCACCAGGTAGAGCGCCCAGCCCGCGGCGCCGAGCACCCACGCGAAGAGGACGAAACCGAGAACGCCGCCCTCGGCCAGGATCGTGAGCGGCGTCGTGTGGGAAGCGTTCCGGCCCGGCGAGCCGCGACCCGAGACCTCGGTGCTCGCCCTCGGCTGCCCGCCGACGCCGACGCCCGCGAGCGGGCGCTCCGCGAAGGCATCGAGCGTGACGGTCACGAGGCGCGAGCGCCCGCTCGTCGCCTCCCGCGCCGAGCGGCCCTCGATCGCCTGGGCGGCGTACGCCGCCGCGCCGACCGCGACGATGGCGGCGCAGACGAGGAGCAGAAGGCGGAGCCGCCGGCTGACCCCGTACACGGCGACCGCGAAGGTCACCACGAAGAGCGCGACGAAGCTCGACTGCGAGTACGAGTAGAAGAGCCCCCAGAAGAGGAAGCCCACGACGGCTGCGGAGACGACCCAGTCCACCGCACGTCCCTTGCGGACGAGCACGACGACGAGCAGCACGGCGATCGGAACGACGAGGTAGCGGCCGTACAGGCTCGGGTCCTTGAAGAGCGACGTGACCCGGAAGAACGAGGTATAGGCATTCGCGACCTCGACGTCGCGCGCGAAGAAGACGGTTCGCGTCTGCGCCTGCCAGAGCCCGATCGCGGCGAACAGCGAGCCGAGCGCGACGAGCGTGACGAGGAGCGCCCGCGGCAGCCATGCGGCGAGCGGCGACCTGCAGACGACCCCGAACGCAGCGGTGAACGGGAAGAGGAAGAACGCGAGCGCGATCCCTCCGTCCCGCTCGTCCCAGGTCCACACGAACGAGATCGCCGAGAACGCGACGAATGCGGCGAGGGGGAGGGCGAGGAGGAGCGGGGGCGCGGGGGGCCGCTCGCCGCGGGCGACCCGGTAGGCCAGCGCGAGGACGGCCGACGTCAGGACGAGGTAGAGCGGCAGAAGGAGGAACGCGTCCTCCTCGCCGATCCGGACCGGCACCCGGAACGGCGCCGCGGCGAGGAAGACGACAGGAACGACAGCGGGATAGCGGGCGAGCGGAATCGCGCCCAGCATCGCGGCGACGATGCCCGTTCCGACGAGCGCGAGCCCTTCCGGCTCGGTGAGGAGCCGCTCGGTGTCGTCGTCCCCGACGAGAGAGCGCGCGAGGCCCGCGGTCGCCAGCCCGAGCAGCACGATGCCGGCCAGCGGTGACCAGCGGTTGCGCGGGACGAGCACGAGGACGGCGCCGAGCGCGCCCAGGAGCGCGGCGACCTGGGCTGCGTCCGTGTGCTCCATCGCCCGGAACGCTACGCGCTCTGCCGTGCTGGTTGAATAGCGCGGTGCTGAGCTCCTGGAAACGAGCCGTCGTGCTCGCGCCCCACACCGACGACGGCGAGCTCGGGTGCGGCGGGACGATGGCGCGGCTCGTCGAGGCCGGCTGCGACGTCCGGTACGTCGCCTTCTCGATCGCGACCCGCTCGCTCCCCCCCGGCTTCGAGCCGGACACGCTCGCGCGCGAGGTGCGGGAGGCGACGGCCGAGCTCGGGATCGCGGAGGAGCACCTCACCGTGCACGACTTCGACGTGCGCACGTTCCCGGAGCACCGGCAGGAGATCCTCGAGCTGCTCGTCGCGCTCTGGGAGGAGCTGCGGCCGGACGTCGTCTTCCAGCCGTCCCACCACGACGTCCACCAGGACCACCAGACGATCGCTCAGGAGGGCCTGCGCGCCTTCAAGCGGACGACGATCTTCGGCTACGAGGTGCCCTGGAACAACTTCGACTTCTCGTACGGCGCGTACGTGTCGCTCGAGGAGCGGCACCTCGAGCGCAAGATCGCCGCGCTCGCCTGCTACGCCTCGCAGCAGCACCGCCGGTACGCCGATCCCGAGTACGTGCGGAACCTCGCCCGCGTCCACGGCGTCAACGTGAACCGCGAGCTGGCGGAATGCTTCCAGGTCTACAGAATCGTCGCCTGAGACAGTAGGCGGCCGTCCGACGATGACGCCGCGCCGGGAGCACGACCGCGACGCCCTCGTCCACCCGCTCGACGACGTCCTCCCGGGCGAGGCGAGCGTCCTCGAGGCCGCCGAGCAGTCGCTGGCCGGTGAGCGGCGCGGGCCGCGCCGGCTGTGGCCGTTCCTCGGCCCCGCGTTCATCGCGGCGGTCGCCTACGTCGACCCCGGGAACTTCGCGACGAACATGGCCGCGGGGGCCAAGTTCGGCTACCTGCTGCTCTGGGTCGTCCTGATGGCGAACCTGATGGCGATGCTCGTCCAGACGATGAGCGCGAAGCTCGGGATCGCGACGGGGCGGAACCTGCCCGAGGTCTGCCGCGAACGCTTCTCCCGTCCGGTGAGCTTCGGACTCTGGGTCCAGGCCGAGATCGTCGCGATGGCGACCGACATCGCCGAGTTCATGGGCGCCGCGATCGGGCTGAATCTCCTGTTCGGGATCCCGCTCTTCCCGGCGGCGCTGATCACCGGCGTCGCCGCGTTCGCGATCCTCGGGCTGCAGGCGCGCGGCTTCCGCCGGTTGGAGGCGGTGATCGCGGCCTTCATCGGTGTCATCGTCGTCGCCTTCGCGCTCCAGGTCGTCATGGCCGACCCGGACCGGAGCGGGATCGCGCACGGCCTCCTCGTCCCGGGCTTCGAGGGCACGGAGAGCGTGCTCCTCGCCGTCGGCATCCTCGGCGCGACGGTCATGCCGCACGTCATCTACCTGCACTCGGCGCTGACGCAGCACCGGCTCGTGGGCGCGACCGAGGAGGCGAAGCGGCGCATCTTCCGGTTCGAGCTCGTCGACGTCCTGCTCGCGATGGGGCTCGCGGGCATCGTGAACATGAGCATGCTGATCACGGCCGCCGCGGTCTTCCACTCGCGCGGGCTGACCGAGGTCGGAGACGACCTGTCCCAGGTCTACGACTCGCTCGAGACGCACCTCGGGGTCAGCGCCTCCGTGCTCTTCGGCATCGCTCTGCTCGCGTCGGGGCTCTCCTCGTCGAGCGTCGGCACGCTGGCCGGGCAGGTCGTCATGCAGGGCTTCGTCAACCGCCGGATCCCGCTCTTCGTGCGCCGGTTCGTGACGATGATCCCCGCGCTCGTGATCATCGCGGCGGGAGCGGATCCCTCTCGCGCGCTCGTCCTCAGCCAGGTCGTCCTCTCCTTCGGGATCCCCTTCGCGCTCGTCCCGCTGCTCCTCTTCTGCCGGGACCGCGACCTGATGGGCACGCTCGTGAACCGCCGCCTGACGACCGTCGTGGCGGCAATCGTCGCGACCGTGATCATCTCGCTGAACGCGTTCCTGCTCGAGCAGACGCTCGTCGGCTAGAGGCTCTCGTAGACCTCGATCAGACGGTCGGCGAGCTTGTCGATGTCGTGCACCTGCTCGACGTAGGCGCGGCCCGCCTCGCCCAGGCGACGGCGCTCGTCGAAGGACTCGACGAGCGGGCGCAGCCGCTCCACGAGCGTCTCGGGCGTCGCCGAGACGATCGGCACCGCGACGCCGAACGCCTCCTCGGTCTGCCGGACGGCGGCCTCGTCGAGCGAGGTCACGACCGGCTTTCCGTACGCCATCGACTCGATCGCGAAGACGCCGTGCCAGAGGTAGTGCATCTGGTCGACGACGATGTCGGCCCGCTTGAAGCGGTCGACGGCCTCCTCGTGCGGTACGCCGTGGACGACGTCCAGGTCCACCGGGAGCTGCTCGCAGGCCTCGACGACGAAGCGGGTGCCCTTCTTCTCCAGGTTCGAGGGGGCGTGCACGACGAGCGGCCGCTCCCGCTCGACGGGCGGCACCGGCTCGTACTCGGAGAGATCGAGGCCCGGCGGGACGACGACCGCCTCCGGCACCCAGCGCGTGGCCGCGTAGGAGCCGACGATCTGGCGGTCGGCGCGGCGGCCGTAGGCGAGCTCCTCCGGCGTCTTGCCGCGGATGTCGTCGCCGAGGAAGTGCATGACGCACTTCCTGCGGGTCGCCTTCAGGATCGGGAACTGGAACGTCTTCGGGACGAGTGTCTGCCCGAAGTAGAAGTGGAAGACGTCCGTCCGCGGGAGCTCGCGCGCGAGCGCTCGCCACTGGGCGAGCTGGCGGCGCCAGAGCGGCTTCCCGCGCAGGCCGAGGTCGATGTCGTGCTCGCCGGGGCGCCACGGCTGGTCGCGGAAGACGAGCAGCCGCGCGTCGACGCCCTTTCGCCGCAGGGCGCGGACGTTCGACCAGCCGGTGCCCGCGAGGTTCACGGGGCAGTGGAGGATCCGGCCCACCATCGGCGCGATTCTAGAATCGGGGCCGTGAAGAGGCTTCTCGCGCCGGCCGAGGCCGCGGCGGCCGCGCGGTCGCCGGGCCGGCCTCCCGCGGTCGTCGTGGACGTCGGCTGGGTGAACGGGCTCGCGGCGATCCGCTCGCTCGGCCGCACCGGAGCCCCCGTCGTCGCGGTGGATCACCGGCCGTGGGCGCTCGGGCTCCGCTCCCGCTATGCGCTGCCCGTCCAATCGCCCGACCCCGCTGCGGACGAGGACGGCTTCGTCGAGGTTCTCGCCGAGCTCGGGGACGAGCTCGGCCGCCCGGCCCCCGTGTTCCCGACCCACGACTCCGGTCTCAACGCGATCGCGCGCGCGCAGGGGTTGCTGGGCGAGCGCTTCCTGTACCCGTTCCCGGGCTGGGACGCGCTCGAGCGGATCCAGAGCAAGCGCGAGCAGCTCGAGGCCGCTGCCGCTGCCGGCGTGGATACTCCGCGCACCGCCCATCCACGGAGCGCGGCCGAGGCCGTCGCGGCGGCGGAGGAGATCGGCTATCCGGTGCTCGTGAAGCCGGCCGACCCGGTCGAGTTCAAGCGCGTCCACCGGCGCCAGGCCTTCCGCTGCGAGAGCGCCGCGGCGCTCGAGGAGGCGTTCGGGAAGGCCGAGCCGTACGGGCCGATGGTGCAGGAGCTCGTCCCCGGCGGCGACGACGCGCTGTACACGCTCGGCAGCTACCTCGACGCGAGCGGGAAGCCGCTCGGCCTCTTCAGCGGCCGCAAGCTGCGCCAGACGCCGCGCGAGGTCGGCACCTGTCGCGTCGGCGAGGCGTTGTGGGTGCAGGAGGTTGTGGACGCGGGCCTCCGCTTCCTCGGCGCGCTCGGGTACCGCGGTCTCTCGCAGGTCGAGTTCAAGCGCGACCCGCGTGACGGGCGCTTCAAGCTGATGGAGATCAACCCGCGCCTGTACCAGTGGCACGGGCTTGCCGCCGCGTGCGGGGTCGACCTCCCACGCATCGCCTACTGCGACCTCCTCGGGCTGCCGCTCCCCCAGGCTTCGATGAACGGCGGCGGGAAGCGCTGGGCGATCACCTTCCTCGCCGGGGAGAAGCCGGCTTTCCAGCGCCCGCCCTACGTGGATGCGGTGCTCGCGCTCGACGACCTCCGCCCCGCCGCCGTGTACGCAGCACGCGTCGCCCGGAGCCTCGTCCGCTGATCCCCGGGAGCGTCGAGCGCCGCGCCCGCTGGGTGCTGGACACGATCGGCGGCCGCGAGCTCTCACTCGGCGCCGACGTCCCGTACGTCGCCGAGGCATGGGCCGCGGTCGAGCGCCGCGAGCGCCCGGAGGAGGACGACCTCGCGGACGCGTTCTTCCACCTGGCCCGCATCGAGGAGCTCGACGGGCCGCGCGACGAGCACGGCCGGTTCGCCGCGTCGTCCTCGTGCCTCGATCCGCTCGACCCTCCGCTCGACCGGCTCCGACGCCGGCTCGGGCTCGAGCCGCGGCGCTGGCGCGGAGCGCGCTTCGCCGTCGCCCTCACGCACGACGTGGACGTGCCCTGGCGCTGGACGCGGCTCGGGGTCAAGGGGTCCGCGGCGCGGCTCAAGTCGAGCGTCCTCGCTCGGCGGCGCGGGCCGGCCGCCCGCGAGGCGCGCGCGCTCGCCGGCATGCCGCTCCACCGGCTGCGCGGGACCGACCCCAACTGGCGCTTCGGCGAGCTGATGGAGGCCGAGCGCGAGCACGGGGCGTCCTCGACCTTCTTCCTACTCGCCGGGCACGGCGACCGCCACGACGGGGCGTCGCCCGAGCTGTACGAGCGCCTGCGACCCAGGCTCGTGGGGACGATCCTGGAGGGCGGCGGCGAGGTCGGGCTGCACGGGAGCTACCTCGCTGCTCGTGACGCAGGACGGCTCGCCCGAGAAGTGGAGGTACTGCAGGGGCTCGGCGCCGAGGTCCGGGGCCAGCGCTACCACTACCTCCGCGTCGATCCGCACGCGAACCTCGCGCCGCTCGCCGCGCTCGGCCTCCGCTACGACACGACGCTCGGATTCCCGGACGCCCCTGGCTTCCGCGCGGGCATCGCGCAGCCCTTCCGTCCCTGGGACGTCGCCGCCGACCGCCCGCTCGACCTCATCGAGATCCCGCTCGCCGCCATGGACGTCACGCTCGGCGAGGAGCGCTACCTCGGGCTCTCCGCGAGAGAGGCGGAACGGCCGCTGCTGGAGCTCCTCGACTACGCGGCCGAGCACGGCGGCGGCTTCTCGGTGCTCTGGCACACCGATCGCTTCGATCCGGGCACCGCGCGCGGCTGGGACCGCCTCTACCTGCGCCTGCTCGACGCCGTTCGCGAGCGGGGAGGCGTCTGCCTCTCGGCGGGCGAGCTCGCGCAGGAGGCGGAGGTCGCGGGGATCTAGCTGCGACAATCGCGCCGTGTCGTCCCTCCGCTCCTCGGGCGCATATCGCTCGTTCCGGCGCACGCTGCGCCGGGCGGCCCACCCCCGCGAGCTCGCGTTCCAGCGTCGGGTCCGCCGCGGCTTCGAGAGCCGCTTCCTCGGGGACCCGAGCGCGCTCAGCGCCTACGAGGAGGAGATCCGCGAGAGCGGCCTCCTCGAGCACGTCCGCGAGAAGCGGAAGGAGTACGACGCGATCGTCGGCGCTGCAGCGGGCGACGGCTACACGCCCGGCGGGATCGGGCTCGCCGAGCGGACGTACCTGTACGCGATCCTGCGCACGCTGAGGCCGAACGTCGCCGTCGAGACCGGTGTCGCGAACGGGTTCTCGACCGCGTTCGCGCTGCTCGCGCTCGAGCGGAACGGGGAGGGGCACCTCTACTCGATCGACTTCCCGCGCGAGGTCGGCAGGGACGAGGACGCCGAGTTCTACGAGGGAACCGGGAAGGCCGGGATCCCGCCGGAGAGCACGTCCGGCTGGCTCGTCCCCGATCACCTGCGCGGGCGCTGGACGCTCCGGCTCGGGCGCAGCCAGGACGAGCTGCCGCCGCTCCTCGAGAGCCTCGGCACGGTCGACTCGTTCATGCACGACAGCGAGCACTCCTTCGACTGCATGTGGTTCGAGTTCACGAGCGCCTGGCCGCGGCTCCGCGAGGGCGGGGTGCTGATCTCGGACGACGTCAACTCGACCGAGGCGTTCCCTCGCTTTGCTCGGGAGCAAGGGCGGGAGCCGATTCCGATCGGGCGCGGCATGGCGTTCCTCGTCAAGTGAGGGTCGCTATCCTCTGCCGGCCTTGAGCCCGAAGCGCATCCTCGTCACCGGCGGAGCCGGCTTCATCTCGTCGAACGTCGTCCGGCACCTGCTGGAGACGACGCCGTACGAGGTCGTCTCGCTCGACGCGCTCACATACGCGGGCAACCTGGACAACCTCGAGGAGGTGCTCGCGCACGAGCGCCTCTCGTTCGTCCACGGCGACATCCGCGACGCGGAGCTCGTGCGCAAGGTCGTGGCCGAGGTGGACGTCATCGTGAACGCCGCCGCCGAGTCGCACGTCGAGAAGTCGATCGAGGAGGGCGCGTCCGAGTTCGTGACGACGAACGTCGAGGGGACGCAGATCCTGCTCGACGCGATGCGCGCGACGCCCGTCGAGCGCTTCATCCTCATCTCCTCGAGCGAGGTGTACGGGACCGCGGAGAGCGATCCCATGGACGAGGAGCACGCGCTCAACCCCCGCAGCCCGTACGCGGCGACGAAGGCGGGCGCCGACCGTCTCGCCTACTCCTACTTCGTCACCTACGACCTGCCGATCGTGATCCTGCGGCCGTTCAACAACTACGGCGCGCGCCAGCACCCCGAGAAGGTGCTGCCCCAGTTCATCACGAGCGCGCTCGCCGACCGGCCGCTGACGATCCACGGCGACGGGCACGCCTCGCGGGACTGGCTCTTCGTCGACGACGACGCCGAGGCGATCGAGGCGGCGATCGCGGCCGACCTCGACCTCGTCGCGGGCGAGGTGATCAATGTCGCGACGGGTGTCGACATCTCCGTCGACGAGATCGCCGATCTCGTGCTGGACGCGCTCGGGAAGCCGGCCTCGCTGAAGGTGAACGTCTCCGAGCGGATGGGGCAGGTCGACCGGCACATCGGCTCGACGGAGAAGGCGAAGCGCCTGCTCGGCTGGGAGGCGAGGACGTCGTTCGCCGAAGGCCTCGAGCGGACGGTCGCCTGGTACCGCCAGAACGAGGCGTGGTGGAGAGGCGTGCTCGAGCGCTCCGAGACCCCGCTGCACGCCTAGATGACTGACCGGTAATTGTCGCCGATGCGGGGATGGACGAGACCGAGCCGGGGACGCCGCCCGACCGAGCGCGTATCGGGAATACGGGCGAGGGAGGGCGGCGCCAACCGGCGACGCGTCTCGGCCACCATCCGCGCGGCAATGAATTGCCGGTCAGTCATCTAAACCTGGCCGCGATCCTCGTCCTCGGTGCGGGGCCGGCGCAGCTCGGCCTGCTCGAGGCGGCACGTGCGCGAGGGGTCCACGTCGTCGCGGCCGACCGCGACCCCGAGGCGCCGGGCTTCCAGCTCGCCGACGAGCAGGCGGTCGTGTCGGTCGAGAACGAGGAGGCGGTCGCACGCCTCGCCGCGTCGCTGCGGCCCGACGGGCTGATCGCGCCGGGCACCGACTTCCCGGTCGGGGTGGCGGCGAGGGTGGCCGATCGTCTGGGTATCGCGCATCCCCTCGACCCCGCGACCGCGCTTGCCGCGACCTCGAAGGAGCGGCAGCGAGAGCTCCTCGCCGCGGCCGGCGTGCCGCAGCCCCGCTTCCACGCCTGCGCGACGCTGGCCGAGGCAGATGTGGCCGCGCGCGAGGTCGGCTACCCGTGCATCGTGAAGCCGCCCGACCGCCAGGGGCAGCGCGGGCTCTCGGTCGTGGCCGTCGCGGACGAGCTTCCACGAGCATTCGCGGAAGCCCTCGAGGTGGCGCGCGGCGATCTGGTGCTCGTGGAGGAACTCGTCGCGGGCCCGGAGGTGACGGTGAACGCATTCTCGGCCGAGGGGCGGTTCCATTCCCTCACCATCACGCACCGCGTCGTCGCCGACCCGCCCGCGTTCGGGGTCGCGCTCGCACACGTCTGGCCCTGCGGCCTCGCGGAGGACGTCGTCGAGCGCGTCGTCGACGCTGCCCGGGCCGCCGCCGAGGCGGTCCGCGTGCGGAAAGGGCCGACGTACACGCAGGTGCTCGTGGGCCCGGAGGGCCCCCGCGTGGTCGAGCTCGCGGCCCGCCTGGGCGGCGGGCACGACGCGGAGCTCTGCGAGGCCGCGCTCGGCGTCGACCTGAACGGCCTCGCGCTCTCCGCCGCGCTCGGCGAGGAGGTTGCGGACGAGCGCCTGCGGCCACGCCCCGAGGTGGGCGGCGCCTGCGTGCGCTTCCTCGTGCCGCCGGTGGGGACGCTCGAGCGCGTCGAGGGGGTCGACGAGGCCGAGGCGGTGGCGGGCATCCGCTGGGTGCGGATCTATCGCGCGCCGGGCGCGGAGCTCCGCGAGCTCCACCGCGGCGCGGACCGCGCGGGGGCGGCACTCGCCGTTGGCACGAGCCCCGAGGAGGCCGTCGCGCGGGCCGAGGCCGCGCTCGCCCGCGTCCGGCTCGTCACCTCGGCGTGAGTAGGCTTCCCGCCCGGATGGACAGCGCCCGGACCACGCGCCGCGAGACGTTCCTCGGCTTCCAGCCGCCCGCGATCGGCGAGGAGGAGATCGCGGCCGTCGCCGAGACGCTGCGCTCGGGCTGGCTCACGACCGGCCCCGCCGCCGTGGAGCTCGAGCGCCGCTTCGCCGAGTACCTCGACGTGAAGCACGCACTTGCGGTCACTTCCGGCACGGCGGCCATGCACCTCGCGCTCGCCGCGCTCGGCGTCGGGCCCGGTGACGAGGTGGTCACGACGCCGATCACCTGGCCGGCGACGGCGAACGTGGTCGTCCACGTCGGGGCGACCCCCGTCTTCGCCGACGTTCGCCCGGGCGACCTGAACATCGACCCCGAGCACGCGGCCTCGCTCGTCGGCCCGCGCACGAAGGCGATCCTGCCCGTGCACCTCGCCGGGCAGCCCGCCGACCTCGACCCGCTCTGGGCGCTCGGTGTCCCGGTCATCGAGGACGCCGCGCACGCGGTCGAGAGCGCCTACCGCGGGCGGAAGATCGGGGGCCTCTCCGAGGCGACCTGCTTCTCGCTGTACGCAACGAAGAACGTCGCCGCGGGAGAGGGCGGGATCATCGCCACGAACCGCGACGACGTCGCCCAGGCCGTGGACGACCTCCGCGTCATGCGCCGCGGGCACGGCTCCCGCTACGACATCCCGGTTCCCGGCTACAAGGCGAACCTCTCCGACGTGCTCGCGTCGATCGCGCTCGTCCAGCTCGACAAGATCGAGCGGCATCGCGAGATCCGTCTGCGCCACGTCGCCGCCTACGATGCGGCGGTCGCGGAGCTCGACGGGATCGAGCCGCTCGCACGCGACCCGCGCGACACGCATGCGCTCCATCTCTACGTCGTCCGCATCGACCGCGAGCGGGCCGGCGCGTCGCGGGACGACTACCAGCAGGCACTGGGCGAGGAGCGGATCGGGACGAGCATCCACTTCCTGCCCGTGCACCGGCTGACCGCGTACCGGGAGCGCTTCCCGGAGCAGCCGCCGCTCCCGGTCGCCGAGAAGGCGGGCGACGAGGTGCTCTCGCTCCCGCTCTC
>Ga0075428_100003442_pt1 | contig 17323 bp, 15 predicted proteins | sample RhiMetdeltSRZDD2_FD_75291 | JGI IMG/M metagenome (GOLD analysis project Ga0075428, IMG submission 75291) | Populus rhizosphere microbial communities from Tennessee, USA - Rhizosphere MetaG P. deltoides SRZDD2 | ecosystem: Host-associated > Plants > Roots > Rhizosphere > Soil | place: USA... | reverse complement strand
CCGAGGATGGCCGCAGCGATGGCGTACAGCAGCACCGGGCGCATCATGTTCGGGTCGAGGAAGATGGTCGGCGCGACCATCATCGCCGCGACTGCTCCGAGCACGGAGGCGAAGCCCCACCCGAGAGCAAGCATCCATCCGACCCGGACGCCTACCAGCCGGCTCGCCTCGGGATTGAGCGCCGCGGCGCGCATGGCGAGGCCGAGCTTCGTGAAGCGGAAGAACAGGAACAGCAGCGCGACTGCACCCAGCGAGACGCCGATCACGCCAAAGTCCTGGATCGAGAAGGCGACGCCGCCGACGTGGATCGCCCGCGTCGAGAACGCGCTGGGGAACGCCCGTGTGTCGCCGCCCCAGATCCAGAATGCGGCGCCGTTCAACCCGATCAGCAGGCCGACGGTCACGATCACGACCGTCACCACCGGGGCCCGCTCGACGGGACGGATGACGACGCGCTCGACGAGAACGCCGCCGACGAAGGCGAGCCCGAGCGTCGCGAAGAACGCGGCCCAGTACGGCCAGCCGGAATCGATCAGCCACAGGGCGATGAAGGCGGCGAACATCCCCATCTCGCCCTGAGCGAAGTTGATCACGCGCGTCGCGCGATAGATGAGGACGATCGCCAGCGCGAGGCTGCCGTAGATGCCCCCGGTCGCGAGACCGCTGACCACCTGTTGGAGGAAGTTCGCCATCAGTACCCGAGGTAGGAACGGCGGACCGATTCGTTGCGGCGCAGCTCCTCGCTCGTGCCCGTCACGACGACGCGTCCGACCTCGAGCACGTAAGCACGCTCGGCGGTCTCGAGTGCGACGGCCGCGTTCTGCTCGACGACGAGCACCGACAGGCCTTCCTTTTCGTTCAACTCCCTGACGATGCGGAAGATGTCGGTGACGAGGCCCGGCGCGAGGCCGAGCGACGGCTCGTCCAGCAAGAGGAGGCGAGGCCGCTGCATCAGGGCGCGGGCGAGCGCAAGCATCTGCTGCTCACCGCCGCTCAACGTGCCCGCCTGCTGTCCCTCCCGGTCGAGCATCCACGGGAACAGGTTCAGCACGCGCGAGTAATCGGCCTTGAACGCCTGCGGCCGTTGCGTGTATGCGCCGAGGCGGAGGTTCTCCTTCACGGACAGCTCGGCGAAGGTGCCGCGGCCCTCGGGCACGTGGGCGATTCCCAGCCGGGCGACTGCCTCCGGGCCGCGGCGGCCCAGACGCCGGCCGTCGAAGAGGATTTCTCCGCTCCGGCGGACCGTCCCCGAGACCGCTCGGAGCGTGGTCGTCTTGCCGGCGCCGTTTGCGCCGAGAACCGCCACGATGGAGCCGTCGTCCAAGGTGAGCGAGATGCCGTGCAGCGCCTTCGTGGCGCCGTAGCGCGCTTCCACGTTGTCCAGCTCGAGCAGCGCGGCCACTAGTGCCCCGGCCCCAGGTAGGCCTCGATCACGGCCGGGTTGTTCTGCACCTCGGCGGGCGTGCCGGAGGCGATCAGCTCTCCGAAGTTCAGCACGAACACGCGGTCGGAGACGCCCATGACCAGGTTCATGTGGTGCTCGACCAGGACGACCGTCAGCTCGAAGTCGTCCCTGATCCGCCGGATGAAGCCCGCCAGCTCCTCCACCTCCTCGTGGCTGAGCCCCCCGGCCGGCTCGTCCAGCAGCAGCAGCCGCGGCTCCGATGCGAGCGCGCGCGCGATCTCGACCCGCTTCTGCAGGCCGAAGGGAAGCTCACTCGCCGGTGACTCCGCGAGGTGGGAGAGCCCGACGTACTCGAGCGTCTCTCGTGCTCGGGTGATACCGCCACGCATGAGGTGGCTGCTGTGCGTCCCGACCAGGACGTTCTCGGCGACGGTCATAGTCGAGAACAGCTCCACGTTCTGGAACGTGCGTGCGATCCCGCGGTGGACGATGCGGTACGGGGGCGTGCGCAGCAGCGACCTTCCGTCGAAGCGCAGCTCGCCGGACTGCGGCTTGTACAGCCGCGTGATCACGTTGAAGAGCGTCGTCTTGCCGGCGCCGTTCGGGCCGATCAGGCCGACGATCTCGCCGGAGTCGGCCTCGACCGAAACGTCGTGGAGCGCAACGATCCCGCCGAACCGCCGCGTGACGTGCTCGACCGCGAGGAGTGCCACGGCGGCAACCCTAAATTGCCTTACAACTTCCCGGTAGCTTTCCCGAGAGTGCGCCGGCTCCCTCCCGCTGCGGTGCTATGCCTCCTCGCCGGTATCGCTGTGGGCTCCGCCGGTGCGAAGGACATCGTCGCGCCCGCGCGGGGCGGCTCGGTCCTGGGGACGAAAAAGGCGGACCGGATCTCTGCCGAGGGTGGGGCAGTGGACCGGATCCGCTGCAGGACCGGCCGCGACATCGTGACGGCCGATCCGGCGGACACGGTCGGCGCGGATTGCGAGGTTGTCAGCCTGCGGGTCTCCCGCGATCCTTACCGCAACGTCACCAGCCAGCACCAGACTCAGGTCGAGCCCGACAGCTTCGCATTCGGCGCCACCGAGGTGACGACGTTCCAGAGCGGACGCTTCGTCGACGGCGGCGCATCGAACATCGGCTGGGCGACGACCGTCGACGGGGGGCGGAGCTGGAAATCGGGTTCCCTCCCTGGTCTGACCCAGTTCGGCGCGCCGCCGGGCGGCTATCCACGCGCCAGCGACCCGGTCGTCGCCTACGACGCAAAGCATGGGATCTGGATGATCTCGAGCCTGGGGTTCTCTCCGCAGGTCAACGCGATGCTGATCAGCCGCTCGAGGGACGGCACGGCCTGGGACCTGCCGATCGAAGCACTCCACTCCGATCTGAACCTCGATTACGACAAGGAGTGGATCGCCTGCGACAACTGGCCGGCGAGCCCGTACTACGGAAGCTGCTACCTGTCCTACGCCGACTTCGGAACGAACAGACTGATCACGCAGGCGTCGCGCGACGGCGGCCTCACCTGGGGGCCGCAGGTGACCTCGCCCGCCTTCGGCGACGACTCCCTCAACGGGGCACAGCCGGTCATCCGCCCGGACGGGATGCTCGTGATCCTCTACTCGGGCCGGACGACCCTCGCCGAGACGATCTCGACGGACGGCGGCGTGACCTTCACGCCGGGAATGTTCATCTTCACGCAGGAGTTCCTCGACGTCCCGCGGATCCGCAGCTCGCCCTTCCCCTCGGTCGAGGTGGACGCGGCGGGGACGATCTTCGCGGCCTGGAACGATTGCGGAACCCGCAGAAACTGCAACGGGGACGACATCGTCTTCGTCTCGTCGAAGGACGGGCGCAACTGGTCGGTGCCGCGGCGCGTACCGACGGGCGGCACCGAGCCGGGGCATACCTACTTCATGCCCGGCATTGGCGCTGATCCGGCGCGCGCCGGACACATCGGGATCGTGTACTACGTGATGAGGGCGTGTAACTGCAGCATCGGCGCCGCGTACATCGGCTCGACGAACGGCGGCTCGACGTGGGGCAAGCCGCAGCGGCTGGACACCAGACCGATCAACCCGACCTGGCTCGCTCGCACGAGCCTCGGCCTGATGCTCGGCGACTACATCTCGAACTCGTTCATGAACGGGAAGCCCTTCCCGGTATTCGCGCTCGCATCTCCACCCGCAGGGAGCAGCCTGCGCGAGGCGACGTTCGTGACGGTGCGCGGGATCGGCTGACTACGATCACAAGGTGAAGGAAATCATGGCGGACGCCGAGCGCTGGCAGGCGAGCGGCGAGCGGTTCGCACTGGCGACGGTCGTCGCGACGCGCCGGTCCGCTCCCCGGCCGGTGGGGTCCAAGCTCGCCGTCTCCGAAGGGGGAGAGATGGCCGGGTCCGTCTCGGGCGGGTGCGTCGAGAATGACGTTTACGAGCATGCGAAGGAGGTGCTGGCCGGCGGCCCGCCGCGCCTGGTCACCTACGGCATCACGGACGACATGGCCCTGTCGGTCGGCCTGCCCTGCGGCGGCGAGATCGACGTCTTCGTCGAGGAGGCCGACCCGGCCTTGGTCGGGCAGATCCGCGAGCTCGTCGGCCGCGATGAGCGCGGAGTCCTCCTCACGGTGGTCGAGGGCGAGGAGATCGGCTCGCGCACGTTCTCGACCGAGGACGGCGATGCGCTCCGGCGCGGCCGCAGCCACCTTCGCGACGAGGAGCTGGGCAAGGTGTTCGCCGATGTATTCGGCCCACCTCCGCGGCTCCTCGTGTTCGGTGCTGTCGACACGGCCGAGGAGCTGTGCCGCCTGGCCAAGCAGCTCGGCTGGCGCACGATCGTGGCCGACGCGCGCGGGAAGTTCGCCACCGCCGAGCGCGTTCCGAGCGCCGACCGTCTGATCGTGGCGTGGCCGGAAGAGGCGCTGGCGGAGGTGCAGCCGGGCAGCGACACCGCCGTCGTCGTCCTCACTCACGACGACAAGTTCGACATACCGGCCATCAAGGGAGCCCTGGAGAGCGACGCCCTCTACATCGGAGCGCTCGGCTCGCGCCGCAACCAGGCCCGCCGCCGGGAGCTGCTGCTCGAGGCGGGCGCGTCCGAGGAGGAGCTGGAGCGGGTCTCGGGCCCGTGCGGGCTCGACATCGGGGCCGGGACTCCGGGAGAGACGGCGCTCTCGATCATGGCGGAGATCCTCTCCGTCCGCGCCGGACGCGGCGGCGGTCCGCTCAGGGACGCGAGCGGGCGCATCCACGTCGAAGTGGCCTAGAAGGCCTAGCCCAGAAGACGCGGAGAACGATCAAGTATTCGGCGCCTGCGGGCGGCAAGATCGGCCCGTGAGCTCGAAGCGGGACACGCTTGTGGACTTCGTCGATGCGGTCGCGGCAACCCTCGACGAGCCAGCCCGGGGTGACGAGCTCGCGGCCCGCATGCATCTATCCCGCGCCCAGCTCGACCGCGTCGTTACGGCCACCGCCGGCGAACCGCCTGGCCGGCTGCGCCGCCGCATCCTCCTGGAGCGGGCGGCTTTCCGCTTGCTCGAGCGCGACCTCGGCATCCTCGAGGTCGCCCTCGAAGCCGGATACGCCTCGCATGAGGCGTTCACGCGTGCCTTCCGACGGACCTACGGCTCGACCCCGTCCGCCTGGCGCTCTGCGCCGGGCGCGGTCCTGGTGGATGCGCCCAACGGCGTCCATTTCTTTCCTCCCGGCGGCCTCCGGCTGCCCTCGAGAAACGAGGTGACTTCGATGGATCTCGTCGTGACCATGACCGAGCACCACATCTCTCTCGTCGGACAGTTGATCGACCGAGCCGGAACGCTCGACGAAGCGCGCCTCGACGCGCCGATCGAGATCTCCGTCGAGGGCATCGACCAGGATCCGACGCTCCGCTCGCTGCTGTCCCGGCTCGTCGACCAGATGGAGATCTGGAACGCGGCGGTGGCGAACCAGCCGTATGACTTCGGCGTCAAGCGTGACGAGGCGATCGAGTGCATGAAGATGAGATTGGCCCAGTCCGCGCCCATCTATCTCGGCCACGTCCGCGGCGCTTGCCAGCGTGGGCGGCTGGACGAGACCTTCGTCGACACAACGACCGGGACGCCGCTGTTCTTCACTTACGGCGGGATGATCGCCCACGTGCTCACGTATGCGGCTCATCGGCGCACGCTGGTCACCGGAGCGCTGTACTCCGCCGGCATCACCGATCTCGAAGACGACCCGCTCGCGTGGGAGCCCGTCCGGCCAGACGCGCCCACATCGCCGTAGTTGCCTCTCGCAGGCGCGGATCGGCTCGCGCTCAGACCGCAAGCTCGTTCGGATCCGTCACCGGGGCCTGGCAGGCGAAGCGCTCGCACACGTAGACCGCCGGCCGACCGTCCACCTCGGTCTTACCCTCGAGCAGCGGGACCCCCTCCGCCGGTCCGAAGGCCACGACCGCGTTCGGGTCGAACTGCGCGAGCGCGGCGCGGGCGACCTCGTCCGCCGGGCCACCGACGATCGCGATCTCCTTCGGAGGCGAGAAGTGGAGATCGAGCGCGCAGAGTGCGTGACCGACCGCTGACGGCGCCCGCTCGAAGACGTTGTGCAGGAGGCGGAAGACGGAGACGGCGCGGCGCTCGAGCTCCTCGTCCCCGTAGATGCGGGCGAGGCGGAGCAAGACGTATGCGAGCATGGAGTTGCCGGAGGGAGTGGGGTGATCGTCGAGCTCCTTCTTCCGCACCACGAGCTGCTCGCCGTCGGACGGAGTCAGGAAGAAGCCGCCGCGCTCCTCGTCAGAGAAGAGCTCGACGGCGAGCAGAGCCAGCCTCCTCGCCTCCTCCAGCCAGCGGAGATCGCCCGTGGCGACGTGCAGCTCGTACAGGCCGTTGGCGACGTCGGCGTAGTCCTCGAGGTAGCCCGTGCCCTTCGCCTGGCCCGCGCGGAAGGAGCGCCTCAGGCGGCCTTGTTCTGAGAGCGGTCCCAGGATGAACTCACCGAGCCTGGTGGCGGCCTCGAGGAAGTCGTTGCGCTCGAGCCTCCTGCCGGCCTCGGCCAGCGCGGCCAGCACGAGCCCATTCCACGATGCAACCGCCTTGTCGTCGCGCGCCGGCTTCGGCCGCTGTTCGCGCGCGTCGAACAGGCGCCGGCGCTCCTCATCGCTGAGCTCGCCCCTGATGACGAACCGGCCGTGCTCGAAGGGCTGCAGAAGATCGGAGCGCTCGGGCAGCACCTGCTCGAGCTCCTCCGGCGTCCAGGTGAAGGTGAGGCCCTCCACGCCATCCGTGTCCGCGTCCTGCGCCGAGGCGAAGCCACCCTCCGGCAGGGCCAGCTCCCGGAGCAGGTACCCGAGCGTGTGCTCCGCGACCTCGCGGTAGCGCTCCTCACCGGTCACCACCCACGCATGCAGGTACGCAGGCACCAGGAGCGCGTTGTCGTACAGCATCTTCTCGAAGTGCGGGACGAGCCATTGCTCGTCCACCGAGTACCGGTGGAAGCCACCGCCGACGAGGTCGTACATCCCGCCCGCTGCCATGCCGTCCAGCGTCTTCGTGACCAGGTCCAGCTCGCCGCGGCGGAGAAGGAACTCGAGCACCGAGGCCGGCGGGAACTTGGGGGCGCGGCCGAACCCGCCCCAGCGCTCGTCGAACTGCGCGCGGAGGCCGCGAGCGGCCTCGCCCAGGAGCGACGGCTGGAGCGGTTCCCGGGAGGGTTGCAGCTCGCTCGAGCGGCGAACCGCCTCGACCAGCTCGCGCGCTGAGCGCGCCACATCGGCCCGGCGCTCGCGGTAGGCATCGGCCACGGCGTTCAGCACCTGGCGGAAGCTCGGCAGACCATGGCGGGGCTCGGGCGGGTAGTAGGTGCCGCCGAAGAACGGCTCGCCCTCCGGCGTGAGGAAGACGGTCATCGGCCAGCCCCCGTGGCCCGTCAACGTCACCACGGCGTCCATGTACACCGAGTCGAGGTCCGGTCGCTCCTCCCGGTCGACCTTGACGCTGACGAAGAGGTCGTTCATCACCTGCGCGGTCGCGTCGTCCTCGAAGGACTCGTGCTCCATGACGTGGCACCAATGGCAGGCGGAGTAACCGATCGAGAGGAGGATCGGCTTGTCCTCGTCCCGCGCCCGCGCCAGCGCGTCTTCCCCCCACGGGTACCAGTCGACCGGGTTGTCCGCGTGCTGGAGGAGGTACGGGCTGGTCTCGCTCGCGAGGCGGTTGGCCATCTCTCCACGATAATGAGAGGGTGAAGCGTCTCGCGGCAGCGCTGGCGCTGCCAGTCCTCCTCGCTTCGGCGGGTGGAGCCTCCGCCCACCGCGATGCAGCCCCGTGTCAGGCCGGGCAGCTGCGGGCGAGGCTCGTCCTGCAAGGAGCGACCGGAAGCCTGGTGGGCGGCGTGTACGTGCGCAACGTCGGCCAACGGACCTGCGCGCTCGTCGGCCAACCGCAAGCCCGGCTCGTCGGCGGAGGCGCTCGCTCGACCCGGTGGGAGGCCCATTCGGTCAGGCCGCTAGGGCGCGAGGGGATCGGCCATCGGCCCACGTCGACGCTGCGGGGTTTCCGACCGGGCGCTCGGGCGCTCCTGCGCATCCAGTGGTCGAACTGGTGCCGTCCAGGCTCGTATCCGGACGGGAAGCCGGGCCGGCCCCCTCGGTCGCTCGTGATCCGGCTACCGAGCGGCGTCGTGCTCAGCTGGAGACTGGGAGGCTCGACTCCCCGCTGCGATGCGCCGGAACGCCCGTCTTACCTGGCGATCAGTCGCTTCGTGCCCGTCTGAGGATCTCGTCGACCACGTCGGACTTGGCGTCGGCGTAGTGCTGGACGTGCTCCCACGTCTTCACCGCCAGCTCCCGCTTCGTCCGGAGATAGAGCTCGCGGTCGGCCTCGTTCGCCCGAAGGTGGTCGCGAAAGCGGAGCATCCGCTCGACCTCGGAGCAGCCGGCGGGAAAGACGTGCAGGTTGACGCTCGGCGCGGTGCCCTTCAGCACCCGGTGCTCGAACCAGTCGGGCTCACGGATGCGGAGGACGTAGCCGGCCGCCTCGAGCGGCGGGACGTACGCGCCTTCCTCCGTCGTGTCGGCGACCTCGAGCACGACGTCGATGATCGGCTTGGCTGCGAGGCCGGGAACGGATGTCGAGCCCGCGTGCGCCACGAGGAGCGCCCGCTGGCCGAGCGCGCGGCGGATCTTTTCCTCCTCGCGCCGGTAGAGCTCGGGCCAGGCCGGGTCGTACTCGGCCAGCTCGACCGTTGCACGGTGCGGGCTCAGTTCCCCGATCCTCACCGCGCGCATGTACTCCTCGCTCGTCTGCTCGCTACCCATATCGTCAGGGTATGCCGTTTCAGCCGCTCTCAGGCTTCCGCATCCTCGACCTGACCAACTCGCTCGCAGGCCCGTACTGCACCCAGATCCTCGCCGCGCTCGGCGCCGAGGTGGTCAAGGTCGAGCACCCGCAGCGCGGGGACGAGACGCGCGAGTGGGGGCCGCCGTTCTGGGACGGTGAGGGCGCCATCTACCTCGCGGCCAACGCCGGCAAGCGCTCGCTCGCGCTGAACTTCCACGACGGCGCCGGAAAGGACGTCTTGTACGCGCTCTGCGACCGCGCGGATGTCGTCGTGCAGAGTCTGCGCCCCGGGCACGCCGGGAAGATCGGCTTCGGCCCGGAGCAGCTGCGCGCGCGCAACCCGCGGCTCGTCTACTGCTCCATCGGCGCCTTCGGCAACGCCGGTCCCGAGCAGGGCAAGGCGGGGTACGACCCGCTGATGCAGGCCGCAGGCGGGATCATCAGCATCACCGGCGAGGCTGACCGCCCGGGGGTCCGCGTCGGGGTCTCGATGATCGACCAGACGACGGGGATGTGGGCCGCGATCGGCATTTTGAGCGCCCTCTGGGAACGCGACCGGAGTGGGGAAGGGCGCGTCATCGACGTGTCGCTGTACGAGTCGGCGATCGGCCTCGTCGCCTACCACCTCGTCGGCTACCTCGGTTCGGGCGCTGTTCCCGGCCGGCACGGGACCGCCTTTCCGCTGATCGCTCCGTACGAAGCCTTCAGCGTCAGCGACGGCGAGATCATGATCCTCGCCGCCAACGACCACCTGTTCGCCGAGCTGTGCGACGTCATCGGCGCCCCCGAGCTCGTGGACGACCCACGCTTCGCGACCAACCCGAGCCGCGTGGCGCACCGGGAGGAGCTGATCGCCCTGATCGCCGACCGCTTCTCGGCCGAGGACGCGCAGACATGGCTGCAGCGGCTCGACGCGGCCGGAGTGCCCGCCGCTCCGGTTCACGACATCGGCCAGGTGGCGGAGGACGCGCAGACGGTGGCGCTCGGACTCCTGCAGCCGCTCGACCACTCCACCGTGAGTGACTTTCGCACCGTCGCCCTCCCGCTCTCGACGGATCGGAAGCGCGTCACCTACGCGAGCGCCCCCCCGACGCTCGGCGAGCACACGGGAGAAGTCTTGACCGAGCTTGGCTACTCGGCCGAGGAAATCGACGGGCTCGCGGCCTCCGGCGTGGTTCGGCTCGGGAACGGTCCCGCCCGGTAGACCTGCCCCTCGAGCGGCCGGCCGAGCACGCTCTCGAGCCACGCCGACACGGACACGAGCGCGTCGAGATCGACGCCCGTGTCTATCCCCTCTCCCTCGACCAGGTAGACCAGATCCTCCGTGGCGATGTTTCCAGTCGCGCGCGGCGCGTAGGGGCAGCCGCCGAGCCCGCCGATCGAGGCGTCGAGGACGGTCACACCCGCCTCCAGCGCGGCGAGCGCATTGGCGTAGCCCGTGTTGCGCGTGTTGTGCAGATGGACGCCGGCCGCCCCGGTGCGCTCGACCAAGTCTCTGACCTGCCGCGGCGTCGCAACCCCGATGGTGTCCGCGAGGACGACCTCCTCCGGCCCCAGCCGCTCGCACAGCTCCACCACGCGGCCCGGGTCGACCCGCCCCTCGAACGGGCAGCCGAAGGCGACGCTCACCGTGACGGTCGCCGGCAGAGCGGAGGCGGCGAGGATCGCCTTGGTCTGCGCGAGCGCCTCCTCGAGCGACATGTTCCCGTTGCGCTGGTTGAACGTCTCGGTCGCCGCGAGCGTGCAGTTGACCCGGTCGAGTGGCGTCGCCCGTAGCCGCTCGTAGCCCTTCAGGTTGAGGACGAGACCCGCGTACTCGGTTCCCTCACGGCGTTCGATCCCCGCGACGACCTCCTCCGCGCCTGCCATGCGCGGAACGCGCTCGTCGCGGACGAAGCTGACCGCCTCGATCCGTGTCAGCCCCGCAGCGGCGAGCCGGTTGACGAGCTCGGCGCGCACCGATGGCGAGAGTGTCTCGGGCTCGTTCTGAAGCCCGTCGCGCGGCCCGACGTCGCAGATCAGCACGTTTCGAGGCTACCCCTTGCATCCGGGGAGAGGATCGTGCAATTGTGCGGGAGCATGGCTCGAACGCCGTTGGCGCGCACGATCGAGCAGGGGGTCGTTGAGGCAGCTGGGGAGACGCTGACTCGCCGAAGCCTGCTCAGGCGCGGTGGCGCGGCGGCGGCTGCGGTCGCCGGGGCGAGCATGTGGGCGCGGACGGCACGCGCCGCGACGGGCCCCGCGACGCCCCGGATCGTCGTCGTCGGCGGCGGGCTCGCCGGGTTGGTCGCGACCTATCGCCTCCGGCAGGCCGGATACTTCGCCGATCTGCACGAGGCGTCCTCCCGCCTCGGCGGTCGTTGCTGGACGATCCGTGGCGCGTTCGCGGAGGGCCAGATCGCCGAGCACGGCGGCGAGTTGATCGACAACGGACACCTGCAGATGAAGCAGCTCGTCCAGGAGCTCGGACTCGACCTCGACAACCTTCAGCAGGGCGAGCAGAACGGGAACGAGATGGTCGCCGACGTGGACGGCGCCCCCTACACCGTCGCGGAGATGACCGACGACCTCAAGCAGATCTGGCAGCAGCTCCACTCGGACGTCTCGGCGGCGAGCTACCCGACGCTCTACAACCTCTCGACGAAGCGGGGGCGCGAGCTCGACGCGATGTCGATCGCGGACTGGCTCAATGCGTACGTGCCTGGCGGGATAGCGTCGAGGCTCGGCCGGCTGCTTTCCATCGCATACAACATCGAGTACGGCGCCGAGTCGAGCCAGCAGAGCTCCCTCAACATGCTGTACCTCCTCGGGTACGTCGGGCCCGGCCAATTCCGCACCTTCGGGAAGTCGAACGAGAAGTTCCACGTGCGCGGCGGGAATGACCAGGTGGCGTCGCGACTCGCCTCACTCGTCAGCTCCCAGGTCACAACCGGATCCGAGCTCACGGCGATCAAGCTGAACGCGGGAGGCTCGTACACGCTCACCTTCCGCGAGGGCACGGCCACGAAGACGGTCGTCGCCGACGTCGTCATTCTCGCGCTCCCCTTCTCCATCCTCCGCTCCTCCGTCGACTGGTCGAAGGCCGGCTTCAACCAGGTCAAGCAGACCGCTATCCGCGAGCTCGGGATGGGGACGAACTCCAAGCTGCACGTTCAGTTCAAGAGCCGCCTCTGGCGCGCGCAGGGACTCAACGGCGAGACGTACTCAGACAGGGACTATCAGAACACCTGGGAGGTGACGAGGGCGCAGCCGGGCACGTCCGGCATCCTCGTCGACTACACCGGCGGGACGATCGGCGCGAGCTTCGGCAGTGGGACGCCCTCCTCGCGCGCGAAGCAGTTCCTCGACCAGCTCGAGCCCGTCATCCCCGGCGTGAGGGACGCATGGAACGGCCGCGCCACGATCGACTTCTGGACCGGGTACCCGTGGACGAAGGGCTCGTACTCGTACTGGAAGGTCGGGCAGTACACGAAGTTCGCCGGCGCCGAACGTGAGCAGTCCGGCGCGTGCCATTTCGCGGGCGAGCACACGTCGGTCGACTTCCAGGGCTATCTCAACGGTGCCGTCGAGTCCGGCGAGCGGGCGGCGGGCGAAGTGCTGGCCGACCTGAAGCGGTAGGTTTCGGACATGGCCGGGATGATCCTCGCCGGGACGCGGAAGGGGCTCTTCCTTCTCCGGGGTGACGACGACCGCGGCTCGTGGACGCTCGAGGAGCCGACGCTCGAGGGCTGGGAGATCTTCCACGCCACGCAGGATCCGCGCGACGGATCCCTCTACGCGGCGGCCAACAACTTCGTCTACGGCGCGACCGTCCACCGCTCGACGGACAACGGCAAGACGTGGACGCGCTCGGAAGGGCTCGGCCTCCCCGAGGACGGCGAGCTCAAGCTGGAGAAGACGTGGCATGTGGAGCCCGGTCGTGCCTCCGAGCCAGGACGGCTCTGGCTCGGCGCCGCGCCGGGCGTGCTGTTCCGCTCTGACGACTCCGGCGAGAGCTGGGAGGTCAACGAGGCGCTGCTGGGCCACCCGACGCGCGAGCAGTGGAACCCAGGAGCCGGCGGGATGTGCACACATTCCATCCAGCTCGACCCCGCGGACGACAGCCGCATGTACGTCGGCATCTCGGCTGCGGGCGTCTTCCGCTCGGAGGACGGCGGCGAGACCTGGGCTCCGGCGAACAAGGGAACGGCCGCCGAGTTCAACCCCGACGACCCGTACCCCGAGGTCGGGCAATGCGTGCACAAGGTCCTGCTGCATCCGGGCCTCGACGGCCGGCTCTGGCAACAGAACCACTGCGGCGTCTACCGAACGGACGACCGCGGCGAGAACTGGGAGCGGTTGGAGGGCAACGGCCTCCCGAGTGCGTTCGGATTCCCGCTCGCGCTCGATCACACCCGGCCCGACGCCGCCTTCGTGATCCCGGAGGACAAGGTGCACTCGCCCGATGTCGGTGGCGGGAACCGAATCACCACCGACGGCAGGCTGCGCGTCTACCGCACCGAGGATGGCGGCCAGAGCTGGGAGGCCACCTCGAACGGGCTGCCCGAGCGCGCGTGGGTCGAGGTCGTGCGCGAGGGGATGGCCTCCGACGAGGAAACTCCGGCGGGGATCTACTTCGGCACCAAGAGCGGCTCCGTCTTCGTCTCGCCCAGCGCGGGCGACGAGTGGATCGAGGCGGCGCGCCACCTGCCGGCGATCCTGTCGGTCGAAGTCGGCGAGTGGCAGTAACGGTTCTACTGCCCGGACTGCTCGCGAACCAGGCAGGCGGCCAGAACTCGTTCGACGTCGAGGCGCCGACCGTTGGCGCGGCGCTGCGCGCTCTCCCCATCTCCGACTTGCTCTTCGACGAGACCGGGGCGCTCCGCGGCCTCGTCAACGTCTACGTCGACCGGAGCGACATGCGCACGCGCGACGGCCTCGACACAGCGCTCGACGGGGACGAGGAGATCCGCATCGTTGCCGCCATCGCGGGTGGCTAGGGTCGAGCTGGCCGACGGCGTCGGGCTCAACGTCGAAGAGTTGGGCGATGGACTGCCGCTGATCGTCCTCCACGGCGGGCCCGGCCTCGACCACACGATGTTCCGTCCCTACCTCGATCCGCTCGCCGAGAGCGTCCGGCTGCTCTACGTCGACGAGCGCGGGCAGGGACGAAGCGACCGGGTCGATCCGCAGACGCTCTCACTCGAGGTCTTCGCCCGCGACGTCGACGCGCTCGCCGAGGCGCTAGGCCTCGAGGAGTTCGCATTGCTCGGCCATTCCTTCGGCGCGATCGTCGCCACCTTTCATGCGATCGAGCTTGGGACCGCCGAGCGCTACGTCATTTCCGGCGGCGGCGACTGCGACGAGGCGCTGCTGGCGGACGTCGCCGCATCGATCGACGCGATGGGCGATGAGGGGCGCGCGATCGCCGCGTCGTGGGAGCAGGAGAAGACCGTGACGACCGAGGAGGAGCTCGGCGAGCTCATGCGGGCGCAGCTGCCGTTCCACTTCGCAGGCCCGCCGCCTGCCGGGTACATGGGCGACGCGATCTATTCGCCCGACGTCCTGCGTCACTTCGCCAACACGGGCTACGGGGACTTCGACTTCGTTCCCGACCTCCGGCGGATCGACCGGCCAGTCCTCGTCCTCGTGGGCGAGCACGACCGCACGACGACGCCGCGTGCGGCGCGCGTTCTGGCGGAGGGAATCCCGGAAAGTGAGCTGCTCGTACTCAAGGGTGCCGGCCACATGAGCTTCGCCGAGGCGCAACAAACCTATGTCGATGCCGTCAAATGGTTTGTAGGAGCCGAAAAACGGCCTGGCTATACTGACCGGCCGCTCAAAATGACCGAACAAACAGTCAATCAGGACGACGAGCTCGCGGACGAAGGCGTCTGGACGACGACGCCTGAGGGCGAGCGCATTCCCAATTACGAGGCGACCTTCCCCGACATCACCGAGGGACAGGTCGTCACCGGCACCGTCGTACGCGTCGACAAGGACGAGGTTCTCGTCGACGTCGGGTACAAGTCCGAGGGCGTAATCCCCGTCTCCGAGCTGTCCATCCGCCGTTCGGTGAACCCGGCCGACGAGGTCGGCGTCGGCGACCAGATCGACGCGCTCGTCATGACCAAGGAGGACGCCGAAGGGCGCCTCATGCTGTCGAAGAAGCGGGCGCGCTTCGAGATCGCCTGGAAGCGGATCGAGCAGGCCGCCGAGACCAAGGAGCCGGTCGAGGGCAAGGTGATCGAGGTCGTCAAGGGTGGCCTGATCCTCGACCTGGGCGTCCGCGGCTTCCTGCCCGCATCGCTGGTCGACATCCGGCGCGTCCAGGACCTGGACGAGTTCATGGGCCAGGAGCTGCGCTGTCAGGTGATCGAGCTCAACCGCGCGCGCAACAACGTCGTCCTCTCGCGCCGCGCCGTCCTCGAGGACGAGCGCAAAGAGCAGCGGAAGGCGATTCTCGATCGCCTCCAGCCCGGCGACGTCGTCGACGGTCAGATCTCCAACATCGTCGACTTCGGCGCCTTCGTCGACCTGGACGGCATGGACGGCCTCATCCACATCTCGGAGCTCTCGTGGAGCCACGTCAACCACCCCTCCGAGGTGCTGGAGATCGGCCAGGACGTCAAGGTCAAGGTGCTCGACATCGATCGCGAGCGACAGCGCATCTCACTCGGCCTCAAGCAGACGCAGACCGACCCGTGGCAGCAGGTGCTGGAGAGCTACAACGAGGGCGACGTGGTCGAGGGCCGCGTCACCAAGGTGGTCACGTTCGGAGCGTTCGTCGAGATCCTGCCCGGCGTCGAGGGCCTCGTGCACATCTCCGAGCTCGCACAGCACCACGTCGAGAATCCCCGCGAGGTCGTCTCGCAGGGCGACGCGGTCAACGTGATGATCCTCGAGGTCGACGCCGAGCGTCGCCGGCTCTCGCTTTCGCTCAAGCGTGTGGCGGAGGGCGATCAGCCCGAGCCGCGGGCGGACGGCGGCGAGTCCGTCCACCTGACGCCGCACCTCGACCTCTCCGAAGAGGTCTTCAAGGAGGACGAGGAGGACGAGCCCACACCGCTCGAGGACGTCTTCGTCGCCGACGAAGCCTCGCCCGAAGAGCCGGGGCCGGGCGACTCCGAGGGCGGCCCGCCCGAATCGCCTGACGAGTCCCGCGCGTAGCCCGGTCTTGCAAAGAGCCGGCTCCCTAGCTCGTTCCTGGGGCGTCGCTGGCCAGGGAGGCAAGCCGGCGGCGCGCAGGACAGTGCAGGCCGGCACGGCCAAGCGTCGCCGGCGCAGCATCCCGCCGCCAGCGGCGTCAGGCGGCCCTTGGAGGCCGGCCTCGCCGGCCGGGAGAGGCCGCCGGCCAGGGACGAGCTAGTGCCGCGGCCGCTGGCGGTCGCAATAACAGGGGGAATCGGAGCCGGAAAGAGCGAGGCGCTGGCCGCGTTCGCGCGCCACGGCGCCGCGGTCATCTCGAGCGACGAGATCGTCCACCGGCTCCTGGCCGAGGACGACGGAGTGCGAGACGCAATCCGGGAGCGGCTCGGCGACGAGGCGCTCGGCGGTGACGGGCGTCCAGACCGATCCGCGATCGCGAGGATCGTCTTCGCCGACCGGGACGCGCTCGCCTGGCTCGAGTCCCTCCTGCACCCGTTGGTCGTGCGCGAATACATGGCCTGGCGCGACGAGCTGGCCTCGAGCGAGGACCCGCCCGCAGTCGCGGCGACCGAGGTGCCGCTCCTGTACGAGGTGGGTGGAGAGAAGCGATTCGACGCGGTCGTCGCGATAACGGCGCCACGGGATCTGCGTTCCGCACGCGCGAGCGTCCCCCTCGAGGCGCGCGAGCGGCGGCTGCTGCCCGACTCCGAGAAGGTGGAACGGGCCGACTTCTCCTACGTCAACGACCGGGGGCTCTCCGACCTGGATGCTTTCGTAGAGGGAGTGATGGGGGAGCTGGAGGCACGCGCGTGAAACGCTATGCGGCGCTCGGGGTGTTCCTCGTGATCGTCCTCGTCGTGGTGGCGTTCGTCCAGTACGGCGAGCCTGCCTGGATTCAGCGCCTGCGCTACCCGCTCGACTACAAGTCGATCGTCACGGCGCACGCGCAGAACTACCGCCTCCAGCCCGCGCTTCTCGCGGCGGTCATCTACCAGGAGAGCAAGTTCGACGCCCGGGCTAAATCGTCCTCCGGCGCGATCGGCCTCATGCAGCTCCAGCCGGCGACCGCTCAGGGGATCGCGCTGCGCACGGGCGGCTCGAAGTTCATCGTCGACGACCTCTACGACCCGGAGATCAACATCCGCTACGGGTCGTGGTACCTGCGGCACCTGCTGGACAAGTACGGCAAGGAGCGGCTGGCGCTCGCCGCCTACAACGCCGGACAGCGAAACGTCGACGAGTGGGAGGCAGCGGGGGAGGGGATCCAGTTCGGGGAGACTCGGCACTACGTGAAACGGGTCGAGGACCTCAAGAAGGTCTACCGCCACGCGTACGCCAAGGAACTCGGCTACTAAAGCCGACGCGTTCCACTGGGACGGTCAATGCGGCCGGAACTGGGCCGCTGGCGACGTGACCGCGACGCCAAACAGCGGATTTCTCACAAATTTTTCGCTTGGTTGAGCCGTTTTCGGCTTCTGA
>Ga0075428_100003440_pt1 | contig 17325 bp, 16 predicted proteins | sample RhiMetdeltSRZDD2_FD_75291 | JGI IMG/M metagenome (GOLD analysis project Ga0075428, IMG submission 75291) | Populus rhizosphere microbial communities from Tennessee, USA - Rhizosphere MetaG P. deltoides SRZDD2 | ecosystem: Host-associated > Plants > Roots > Rhizosphere > Soil | place: USA... | reverse complement strand
GCGCTCGGATCGAGCGCGGCGAGAACCTCGTCGAGGTCTCTGCTCACCTGCTGCAGCGTTGCCAGCAACGCAACCTCCAGGACTCGGAGGCGGCCGTACAAAGGGGGAAGTGGTCACCCGAATTACAACGTTGTAATTATATCGTACGGGTGTTCGATGTCAAGGCACATCCTCGGAAGAGTTCGTCGGCTCGTCAACGACCGGCGCGCCGCGGTCGCTTCACGCGGTGGCGACGCCCAGCTTGGTGCGGAACAGGTTGAGCACCTGGTCGAGCGCGTCGCGAGTTGGCTGGCCGGGCGCGTCGATGAGGTGCTCGGTGAGCACCGAGTGCGGCTTCATCGCCGCGTCGGGATTGGCGGCTTCGTCGCCGAGTTCGACGGCGATGAATGCGTCGCCGAGCTGCTCCTTGAGAAAGGCGAAGCGCTCCCCCGGAACGAACGAGTCGCTGGTGAAGCGCAGACCCAACACTTGGAGGCCACTCGCCGCGCACCGCTGCTTGACGATGTCGAGGTCGGCGGGCGAGATGTCGATCGAGTGCTTGTGCTTCTTGGTGAGCCCCATCGGCATCGACGGCTGTGACAACACCGGGGCGAGCATGCGGTCGTCGACCGACATCGCCAGCGCGAAGCCGCCGGTGAAGCACATCCCGACCGCGCCGACGCCGGGGCCGCCGCAACGATCGTGCTCGGCCGCCGCCAGGGCGCGCAGCCACGACACGACGGGCGACGTCTTCCCGGTCGCGAAGACGGCGAACTCGCGGCTGATGCACGCCGGGACCATCGACGACAGCAGATACGCGCCGCCGCGCGCCTTACCGTGACCGAGCGGGTCGTAGCCAGGCCGGCCGAACAGATGCGGCAGCACGGCCGTGCAGCCGATGTCGGGAATGCGGCGAGCGAACTCGAGAACCTTGGGCGTGATGCCCGGCATCTCGGAGATCACGATGACGGCGGGACCGCTGCCCTTACGGAAGATGTCGCGCGTCTTGCCGTCGTGGGTGAACGTCGTGCGCTCGAAGTCGCTCAGGTCATCGTCGGCCATGGCCGCGGACGGTAGCGCGATGCGGTCAGTTCCCGTCGCGGAGTTGGGTACGGGCTCCCTCGATCGCCTTGGCGACGACGTCTTCGACGTGGTCGACGTCGATGCCGAGCGCCTGGCCGATGTGGACCGACCAGATCTCCGATCGCAGGTTCGTCTCGAAGTCCAACTCACTGCGAATGTCGGCCCGCGCCGCCTGGCGGTTCTGCGACACCATCACGAAGGTCGCGAGGAAGATGGCCTCGAGACTCACGATCATCGTCAGCAGTCCGAACGGGAACTTGTCGAACTCGCGCGAACGACCCATCGCGCCGACGTTGAACAGGATCCAGATGCCGAACCAGACCGTGTGGATGTAGACGAAGCGCAGCGAGCCGGCGAAGGCGGTCACCCGATCGGCGACCCGATCCTGCAGCCGCAGCACAGACCGAACGATCGCTCGCTCGCTTTTCGAGTGGTAGTGGTCGATCTTGAACAGGTTGCCGTCTTCGATCCCGTCCGCCCGGTCGATAGCTCGGCACGCCGAACAAGCAAGCGCCTTGGTATCCGACATACCGCCCACGCTGCCACGCCGGGTGCCCTATAGGGTCGCGGCCATGCCCAGTGACTTCATGCTCAAGACCATGAACGCACTCCACCGCAGCGTGATGCGGCTCTCATTCGGACGCGTGGGCTGGCAGGCCGGGACCATGCCGGTCGTCGAGCTCACGACGATCGGCCGCAAGAGCGGTCAGCCCCGCACCGTCCTCCTGACGTCGCCGTATCAGGAGGGCGACACCGTGGTGATCGTCGCGTCGCGCGGCGGCGACCCGACCCATCCGGCGTGGTTCGTCAACCTGCGCGACAACCCCAACGTCGAAGTCGCCATGCACGGCAAGCCGAAGAAGCCGATGACGGCGACGGTGGCCTCGGCCGACGAGCGGGCCCGGCTGTGGCCGCTCGTCATCAAGGACCACAAGAACTACGCCGACTACCAGACCAAGACGACGCGGGAGATCCCGCTCGTGCTGCTTCAGCCGAAGGGCTAGCGAGCGCAGCGGAGGGCCGCGTTCGCCGGGGCGGCTCGGCGGACAGACCTGTACGCTCTCTTTCCCTGGGGCTCGGAGGAATGGGGTGGGCCCAGGCAACCTGCGGAGGTGGCTATGCGGCTCAGGACGCGCACCAATCGACGTTGGCTGGGCGCGGTGATCGCACTCGTCGCCGGGGCAGGCACGATCGCCAGCATCTCCCCCGCCAAGGCGCTCGGCCCGCCGAGTACACCGCAGGGTGTCTGGGTGCAGCCGTACAACTGGCACAGCGTCGATGTGCATTGGAACGCGGGAGCCGCCGACATTACGAGCTACCGGATCGAGGTATGGCTGGGCCTGACGTCTAAGGCGACCGCGACCTGCAATACCCCCTGCACATCCAAACGAGTCGACTCCGCGAACCTCACCGGGAGCACCGTGTACTCGGTCAAGGTGTGGGCCCATAACAGCTTCGGCGACAGTCTCCTGCCCGGCACCGCGACATCGCAGCAGACACCGCCGACCGGTTCGCCCGATCCGCCGACCGCAGTCAGCATTAGCGCGTCGCCCACCGCGCCGACAATCACCGCGTCGTGGACCCTGGCCGCGACAGGCAACGCGGCCACCTACGTCGTGATCTCGGCGCGAACAGGCGGCTCGCAACAGGAGTGGGCCAAGTGCTATCTCGCGCCGGCCATCGTCCATACCTGCAACGGCAACACCGTGACGATCCCGGGATTGACGCCCGGCGTGCAATACACAGTCGCGATGTGGGCCGGGAACGCCTCGGGTGACGGTATGGCGACCAATTCGAACACCGCCACGTTGGCCACCGGCTGCGCTGCTGGCACACAGTATTGCCTCGCCGTCAATGGAACCACCACGCTCCGAACGGCGACGGGTACCGCCAGCGGACTTCTGAACGCGACCGGCGACGAAGGCTCGGTGCCGGTCGTGAACCAAACCCGCGTGCAAGCGCTGCGGCCGGCCAACTGGCGCCTCGCGCTCGACGAAAAGCCGAACACCGACCCGCCCGACTTCTTTGACAAGGCGTATGCGGCGGCGATGACCACGAACGCGTCGATCACGCTCCTGATCTCCGACGCGTGGTTCGCGCACTCGGCCACTGAAGGCTCTCGCGCGACACCGCCGTGGAACAACTGGACGGCGTACACCGATTGGCTGGAGACATACGTCGCGAACGTCGTCGACTACATCGGCGACCATCCAGGCTGGCGGCAGCCCGACTACTGGGATATTGCCAACGAGCCGGACGATTGGTCGTTTGGTGGCGAGAACGCGTACTTCAGTGCGGCTGACGGGCCAAGCGCGACCGTTGCCAACATCGAGGAGTTCTTCAACCGGGCCTACGCGGTTATCAAGGGCGTCAACGCCAACCTCAAGGTGTTGGGTCCGAGCGTTGACCTCTTTGCGACGTCACCCGCTGAGGGCCGTCCAGGGACCCTCGACCTGGGAACGTTCTTGGATTACTCCGCCAGCCACGCCCTCAAGTGGGACGCCATCTCGTGGCACGAGAACACCGCGTACAAGCGGCCGCCGGACTGGACTGACAACCCCGAGGAGTCGATCACCAACCACGTGGCCGCCGTGAACACACTGCTGGACCAGCATCCGAGCCTGCTTTCGCCGAGACCGGCCCTGATCATCAACGAATACGGCCCGCCCGACCGCACGGTGGTGCCCGGCTGGCAGGCGGGCGAGATTGCCGCGATCGAGGCGAACGTCGCCAACGGCGTGACACAAGCCAACCGGTCGTGCTTCCACTCGATGAATCACGCCGACGACGACACCGGGATGAACTGCTTCGAGGTATATCCGACACTCGACGGCTATCTGTCGGCCAGCGACGGCGCCTCCACGTACCCGGCCTACTGGGTGAGCAAGGCGTACGCGGACATGACGTACGACGGTGGACCGGCGTCGGTCGTCGCGAGCAGCTCGTCGCATCCCTCGATCGGCGTGTTTGCAACGGCCAACGCCACGACATCGACGCTGAACATCCTCATCGGCCGCCACGTGAGCTGTTATGGGGCCCAGGCCGGCTGGAATGCGGACTGCGGTGCTTGGTCCCCGCCGGGACAGCCCGTGGCGGTCCCGCCGACCGGGAGTCCACCCGCGATCACGCCTCCGGCCGCCGTCGGCGTGCCGCTGACGTTCACATTCCCCTACGGCGCGTCCAACGGTGTCGTGGATGTGGACTACCGGCGGATCGCCATGAACAACGGGGAGACCGCGATTTCAGAACCGGCGTGGCAGGCGCTGTCGAGTCCGACGCTCGTCAACGGCACGGTCACGGTGACACTGCCAACGGTGGCCGACGGAGAGAGTCTCGTCATCAGAGTGAGAGTGCACTCGTCCTAGCGGGCCCGGCGGCGGGCGCCGGCGGCGACGACCCGTTGGTACAACCCAGCGGGCAGCCTCGAAACGATGTCGATCGCCTTGGCATCGGGTCCGATGAGGGCCCGGCGCCGGTTGCGGCGCACCGCCTTGAGGATCTGGCGGGCCGCTTTGTCGGGCGGCGTCATGGCGATCTTGTCGAACTCTTCGCGCGCGGTCTCGGCGCCGCCCGCCAGGTCGGCGACGCTCGGGTCCATACGCATGCTCCGGGCGATGTTGGTCTTGATGCCCCCGGGGTGGACTGTCGTGCAGGACACGCCTCGCTTGTCGATCTCCAGCTCCATCCGCAGTGCGTCGGTGAAGCCACGAACGCCGAACTTCGCCGCGTTGTAGGCCGACTGCGACGGGATGCTGATGAGCCCGAACACACTCGACACGTTCACGATGTGACCGTCGCCCGCCACGATGAGGTGGGGCAGGAACGCCTTGGTGCCGTGGACGACCCCCCAGAAGTTGATGTTCATCAGCCACTCGAAGTCCTCATACGACATGGCCTCGATCGTGGCGCCGAGGGCGACGCCGGCGTTGTTGAACACCAGGTTGACGGTGCCGTGCTCGTCGACGACGCGATCGGCCCAGGCGAACACGGCGTCGCGATCGGCCACGTCGAGATGCTGCGACGTGACCTTGACGCCGGCGCCCTCGCAGAGCGCGACCGTCTCGGCCAGGCCGACATCGTCGATGTCGGCCAGCGCCAGGTGGGTTCCCTGGCGCGACAGCTCGCGCGCGAGAGATCGCCCGATCCCCGAACCCGCGCCGGTGATGGCGGCAACCCGCCCGCTGAAGTTCCTCATGACGCGGCCGTGGCAGCCGCGACAACCGGCGCGGCGACCGCGTTCGAGAACACCATGGCGTCGTCATCGATCCCGCGGAGCTTCATGGCTCGGTAGTCGCGGAGGTAGCTCTGGTGTACCTGCCACGGGAAGCGCGACCCCTGCTTGGGGAACTTGTGCGCCGATCGCAGCACGTAGCCGGACGTGAGGCCCATCAGCGGACGCGAACTCACTGACGTGTCGCTGTTGACCGCCATGCACTGGCGGAGGCCGCTCTCGTGCATGCGGTTCAACAGGCGCATGACGTAGTCGCAGGTGAGGTCGCACTTGAGCGTCCACGAGGCGTTCGTGTAGCCAACGGCCAAGGCGAGGTTCGGGACGCCCTCGAGCATCATGCCCTTGTAGGTGAGCTTGCTCGCTATATCGACGGGGTCACCGTCGACCGACAGCTCGATCCCGCCGATGAACAGCAGGTCGAGTCCGGTCGCGGTGACGATGACGTCGGCCTCCAACTCGGTTCCCGACTCGAGGAGGATGCCCTTCTCGGTGAAGCGGTCGATGTGATCGGTGACGACCGACGCCCGGCCCGCCTTGATGGCCTTGAACAGGTCACCGTCGGGAACCAGGCACATCCGCTGGTCCCAGGGCTTGTAGCTGGGCGTGAAGTGGGTGTCGACGTCGTAGCCCTTGGGGAGCTGGCGCTGCACGCCCTTGCGCAGAAAGCGCTTGATCATCTCGGGACGGCGCTGGCTGACTTGGTAGAACGCCTGGGTCGTGAGCGCCTTGAACCAGCGAATGACCGGACCGGCGAACCGCTTCGGCAGCAGCCGCGTGAGCCCGGTCGCGATCGGATCCTTGGCCGGCAGCGACGTGATGTACGTCGGCGACCGTTGCAGCATCGTCACGTGGGCAGCGGTATCGGCCATCGAAGGAATCAAGGTGACCGCCGTCGCGCCACTGCCGATCACGACGACGCGCTTGGCCGCGTAGTCGAGGTCCTCGGGCCAGGCCTGCGGATGCACGATCGGGCCGGCGAAGGCGTCCATGCCCGCGAAGTCAGGCTGGTAGCCCTTGTCGTAGCGGTAGTAACCGCTGCACGAGAAGATGAAGCCGGCAGTCAGCTCGACGGTCTCGTCGGTGTCGGTGCGCAGCGCGGTGATGTGCCACCGGGCGTCGGCCGTCGACCAGTCGGCGCTGACGATGCGGTGGTTGAACCGGATGTGCGCGTCGATGCCGGACTCGGCCGCGGTGTCCTTGATGTACTGCAAGATCGACGCGCCGTCGGCAATCGCCTTCTCGCCGTCCCACGGCCGGAACGAATAGCCGAGCGTGTACATGTCCGAGTCGGATCGAATCCCCGGATACCGGAAGAGGTCCCACGTGCCGCCGATGGCGTCGCGCGCTTCGAAGATCGCGTAGCTCGCCCACGGGCACTTGGACTGTATGTAGTGGCCGGCGCCGATGCCGGACAGGCCGGCACCAACGACAAGAACATCAAGGTGTTCCATCAAGCAGCCGAGTTCGCGAGCTTGTCGTTGAGGCTGCCCTGGTCGCCGAACAGCTCGGCGCGCCAGTAGTCGACGAGTTCGTTGGTGTCGCTGTCGTCGGGGTGGAAGTCAGGGCGGTTGTAGTCCTTGAGCTGAAGCCAGAGGTCGCGGTTCATGACCGGCGAGCGGAACGCATTGCGCAGGCTCTTCCACAAGCGGACCGGGTTGTACGACGCCCGATCGAAGACGAGCGAGATCGCGACCTGGATCGTCATCCCGGCCAGGAAGCCGTACCGAAGGAAATTCATTGTCCACACGCGCAACCGCTCGCTGCCGCCGACCGCCTTGTAGACGTCGAAGGCGACGGCCTTGTGCTCGCATTCCTCGAGCGCGTGCCACACGAACAGGTTCCGCACCTCGTCGTGACCGAAGAGGTCGCGCGTCTCCTGGCTCGACAGCACCAGCTCGGCAAGGGTCGCGGTGAAGTGCTCGAGCGCGGCGGTGACGGCGAGGTTGGCTTTCTTCGGCGCAACTCGCTCCCGGAGCTTTAGCCCGAAGCGGGTGAAGCGCTCAACTTGCTTTGTCGGGTACCCGAGCTCGGCGAGCCGGTTGTTGAATGCTCGATGCTCGCGCCCGTGCATGGCCTCCTGGCCGATGAAGCCGTTGACCTGGCGCTTCAGCTCGGGGTCGGTGATCTGGTCGCGGTAGTTGCGCACGGAGCGGACGAAGAAGTCCTCGCCGTCAGGGAAGACCGCGGACAGCCCGGCGGCGACGTGACTGAGGACGAGGTCGCCGTCGGCCGCGAAGTGCCGGGGCACCTCTTGCAGCGACTCTTCGAAGGAGATGCGGCGCGTCGGCACCTTGCGATCGGGGTTGCTGGTCTGAGTCATCGCTTGCAAGAGTATATGAAATGAGAGATTCCATCAATCCCTCATTTTTGTTACTGTGTGTGAAATGGCGCACACGAAGGGGGCCCAAACCCGACAGGCGATCCTCGACGCGGCGATCGTCCGCTTCGGGCGCGACGGGTTCCGTGTTACCTCGGTCGCCGACATCGCCCGCGACGCCGGTGTGGGCGGCACGGTGGCCTACGCCTACTTCCCCAGCAAGGAGGCGCTGTTCCTCGCCGCCGTCGACGAGGACGCCGCCGGTGTCATCCATGAGGGCCTCTCGGCCCTGCTCGAACAGGCCGACTTCCAAGCGTGGCGCCAGTCGCTGATCTTCACCCTGATCCACGCCGTCGATCAGCACCCGCTCGCCCGCCGGCTGCTGGCCGGCCTCGAACCCGACGTGACCGAGCGCGTGCTCGAAATCCCGGCGCTCAACGAGTTGCGCAAGGCGTGCGCCGAGCGGCTGCGCGCCGAACAACTCGCCGGGCGGCTCCGCCACGATCTCGACCCCGTAGCGATCGGCAACGGCGTCATCGCCATCACGCTGTCGCTCCTCATGTCAGTCGTGCAGATCGGCGGGAACACGGCAATCACCTACGCCAACGACGTGGCCGCGGTGTTCGACGTCGCCCTCGGCCGTCCTTCCCCAAGCAAGAAGCGCCGCGACGAGGCCACCGCGCGACTTGACGCGGCACCACGCGTGTAGCAGCGGCATACTTGGCTTCGTCGGCGGCTGAGGCCGTCGGCGGGCACCGGGGGAGGGGTCCATGACGGCACCCGCGCGCAGGACCTACGCGCGATGACGACGGTCGATCCAGCCGCGGTCCTCGCTGCGGTCAACCAAGGGATCGGGGTCGTCGGTCAACTACTCGGCGAACGAAGCCCACAGGTCGTCGAACTCGGGCGCGTCAGAGACCGGATCGAGGCAGGCGAGTTGGACGACGGCACCTTGGCCGTCGTTGAGCGTCAGATCAACGCGGCGAAGGCCGCACTTGAGGCGGCTCCGACTCTGGTCGACGCAGCGGTGGCCGCGCCCATGGCGGCTCCTTCCAAGCACTCCTCTCGACGACGCTCCCCGAGCCTCGCTCTGAAGTTGGCGGGCGTAGTCGCGGCGATGATTGTGATTGCCGTCGTCGCGTTCAACGCGTCATCGCCGAATCGTGCGGTCGATCGCGAGCCCGCCGCAGTCACCAGCTTCCAGTCGACCACCCCGGCGTGCGCTCCAACCGAGTGCGGCGGAGCGAATGGAGCGCCGCGAGACGTCACGCCCGCACCCGCGTTCGCGCCCGAAAGCAAGCGGACCATGCCGACGGCGGCGCTAGCAACGCTCATTGTGATGGGAGCGCTCGTAGTCATTCTCGCGGGCACACTCGTCGTCGTGAAGCGTCGGCCGGCGAGGGGCCGCCTCGGCCAGGATGACGCGAGGCCATCGGCCGGCCCCGTCACGGCGAGCAGTGATCCGCAGCCTCGACAGGTTCTCGACGAGCTTCTCAACCAGGTCATCCATTTCCGCACCGACCTCGCACAATCTTGAGATGGCGACCCCCTCCGTCAGACATCGCTCCGCCTTCACTGTCATCGTGGACGCCACTTCGACACCAGATTTCGACGCTGATCCCGGCACTCAAGTGCTGCGAGCACTCGGCAAGCTGATCGCCGACAGCGGCCTCAGCGCACAGACTGCCAACGGGCGTTCGTCAGCTGAGGACGACGGCATCTGGCGAACACTGATCGGTACAGGCGAGCCGGTGACATTCAGCCCATCGCGTCGCGACGATGACCTCGCCTTTGAGGCGGTCGCATATCGGCACCACGACGTGCTGGTCACGCAAGTCATGTGCAGCTCGTGCGCGGCCCTGCCCATGCGGGAGGGCTATAGCGCGACGGGCGAGCACGTACTCAACTCCTTCAATCGTCTGGTGCTCGAGGAGGCGAGCGCGACAACCATCGGAGCCAGCCTGTTCTATTGGCAATGCGCTCCGGAGGGCACGAGCGCGGCAACCATTGACGACGAAGTGAGTGCGCTTCTCGCCGACCCGGGTCAGTTGCTCGCGCGGACTGACGTCGGCTGCCTGTGGCTCAGTCCTGACCCAGACTTCCTGATGGCGCCGACGGTGTCTCAGGATCGTTGGGTCCTCGTCACGACCCCAGAAGCAGCGCAGTCGGCGCTGCCTCGATTCGTTCACGGCGGGTTGGGGACCCCACCGTTTGTCACTGTCTCGATCGCGCGGCACAAGTGGCGCTATGAGATGCGCGAGTACGAACACGGATCCAGATTGGCGCGTCGAACGCGCGCCGAGATGGCAGATACGACACGCGATATCGCGTCGGCACTCGAGGAGTTCAAGGGACCGGATCTGCCAAAGCCCGACGCGACTGCCGCACTTCAGCAAGCGGTAATTCGGGCGGCTCGGGTGTCTTCGGAGCTCCAGGAAGTTGTCAGTCGCTTCCGGGCCCTCCAACGAACGTTGGATGTCAACCGAATCAATTTCACGACGCACGCCCCGACGTTGCTGTCCGAAGCCGGCCACGGAATAGTTCGGGGCTCGCAGCGACCGGAGGAGTCGGCGTCCGCGTACCTTGACGCGTACACCGACGAGGTGCTCTTCAGCCGGCAGATCGCCGACATGCAGCGGAGCCGCCAGCAAATCGACGCGGATCTCGATTACCTCGACCACGACATTCGGCGCAACGACCTCGCGCGCCAGACGGCGCAACTCCAACTTCAACTCGAGTTGCAGGTGGCCGGACAGACCGAGCTCCGCGAAATGGCGTCGCTCCACAGCGTCGAGGCGGCAGCTGTCGTTGCATCGCTCATCGCGATCGTCGCCGCCGAGGCGATGAAGCTTGGCGGCGAGGAGCACAGCATTGCCGGCACCAACGGGCGGCTTGCGTTCAACGTTCTCCTCCTCGCGGCGGCGGGCTCGTTCGCACTCGTGCGCCTTTTCGCGACCTTTAATCAGAAAAAGACCTTGATCGAGCGCGGCAGTGTTGCGGTAACCGGAGGATTTGCAGTTGGGACAGTTGTCGCCTGGATCTGGGGCCGGACGATCCCGCTCCACGCCGACATCGGGTTCGTTGTCGTCGGCGCGCTCCTCAGCTTGGTCGTGTTCGAGTTTGTGGAGGCCTCACGGCGAGGCAAGCGCACAAGTGAGGGCATCGAGCGGCGACTCTGAGCACGCGGTGACTAGACCGCGTACTTTGCTGGGAACTCGCCGAGATAGGGAGCACATCGCGCATGGCATGGGACTTTTCGACTGAGCCCGAATTCCAAGAGCAACTCGACTGGGTCGAGGAGTTCTGCCGCACCGAGATCGAGCCGCTCGACTTGGTCTTCCCGGGCGCGGCCTACTCGCGCAACCCGAAGGCCAAGGCGCTCGCCGACCCGCTGAAGCAGCAGGTCAAGGACCGCGGCCTGTGGGCGTTGTTCCTCGACCAGGAGTTGGGCGGGCCGGGGTTCGGGCAACTCAAGCTGGCGCTGATCAACGAGATCCTCGGCCGCTACGGCTCGGCCCCGGTCGTCTTCGGCACGCAGGCCCCCGACACCGGGAACATGGAAATGCTCGCCGCGTACGGCACCGACGAGCAGAAACAGCGCTGGCTCTTCCCGTTGATGAACCAGGAGATCTGGTCGGCCTATTCGATGACCGAGCCGCAGGGCGGGTCTGACCCCAACCTGTTCAAGACCTACGCGACACGCGACGGCGAAGAGTGGGTCATCAACGGCGAGAAATGGTTCACGTCGGGTGCCGGCCACGCCGACATCCTCTTCGTCATGTGCACGAACGGGATGTACGTCGTCCCCAAGGACACGCCGGGCGTCGAGATCCAGCCGTTCCCGCGCACGCACAACCACATCATCTACAACGACGTGCGCATCCCTCTCGATCACCTGCTCGGGCCTGAGGACGGCGCCAAGGTGCTGGCCCAACGGCGGCTGGGCGGCGGGCGCATCCACCACGCCATGCGCACGATCGCGAACTGCAAGAAGGCGTTCGACATGATGTGCGAGCGCGCCTTGAGCCGCGAGTCGCACGGCAAGATCATCGCCGACCACCAGATGGTGCAGGAGGCGATCGCCGACTCGTACGCCGAGATCAACATGCTCCGCCTGCTCGTGCTCTGGACGGCATGGACGATCGACAACTCGAGCACGCAGGAAGCGCGCACCCAGATCGCCGCGTGCAAATACACGATGGGCAAGGTGTTGCGCGACGTGTCCTACCGCGCCCTCCACATCATGGGCTCGCTCGGCACCACCAACCTCACGCCGTTGCAGCAGATGTACGCGGCGGCGCCGACGATGGGCATCGCCGACGGCGTCGACGAGGTCCACAAGGTCACCGTCGCTCGCAACGTCCTCAAGGGCTACCGGCCGCACCCCGGCCTATGGCCCACCGAGTACATCCCGGCCAAGCGCGAGGAAGCCAAGAAGAAGTACGCCGACCTCCTCGCCTCCGACAAGGAACTAGCGGCGTGGGCCGACTACGCCGAGAAGGCCACCACCCAGGGTCACTAGGTCTCGACGGTGCCCGCCGCCTGCACGGCGGCGTAGGCCTCGCGGTCGGCGTCGGTCGCGAACGTAAATCGCCATCGACCCACTCGGTGGGCGATGGCCGGCTTGCTCTTGTCGATCTCCACGCCGGTAGCCGCGAACAGACGGCAGTCATAGGTGCGGCACGTACGCGGCCGGTGCTCGTAGATCGAGCAGGCGTTGTCGACCAGCATCGGGCAATGACCGTTCTCGTCGTAGCCCATCACCAACGTGGCGGGCGTCGACCGTGGCGCCGGGAACAGCAGCTCGGCGGGGATGTGAGCGAGGGTGTCGGTCTCGTCGGCGTCGACGTGCACGAACTGCGACGACGTACAGCACGCGGTGCACCCGCCGCACGGCACCACCGCGTCCTGCTCGCCGCGTAATGCGGACCGCATGTCCGTCAGCCAGCTGCCGAAATCGCCGGCGTCCAACGGGGAGGTGTCGTCGGAATCGCCCACGGCCGGACGCTACCGTCCCCCGCGCTAGGCCCGATCCGGCGCCAGCGTGAGTACGCGTGCCGCGAGCACGGCCACCGCGCCGCAGACGAGCAGGATCACCACCCGCTGCGTCAGCCCCTGAACGGCCGTGTCCGTCGTCGCCACGGTGAGGATGATGCCGCCGATGAGCACGAAGCCGAACGCTTTGGTGCGGCCGGCGAGGTCGCGCCAGCCCTCGACCGCGGCCATCCGCCGCGAAAGGACGAACGGCGCGATCACGGTGGGGATGGCGGCGATGAGAAATACGGCTATGTGCATCTTCCCGTGCCACGAAGCGGTGGCCTGCGACGCCGAGCACCCGGCGTCGGCGGCCCGGCAGTCGAGACGGAAGAACACGTCGCCGAGGTTGTCGAGCGCGGGCAACGAGACGGCGACGAGCCACGCGCCGACGGCCAGGGCCGGGCGGAGTGCCCACACGGCGAAGGCCATCGTGAGGACACCGCTCACGCCCTCGATGGCCAGCATCGCTCCCGGGTAGTGCGCGGTAAGTGCGCCGAGATCACTGACGTCATGACGGGCGGCCGAATAGCCGTGACCTTCGAGCGCGCCGATGACGAGCCATCCGCCGACAAATATCAGTTGGCCGACAATCGCCGCCCACGCCAATCTCCGCGCGGACGTCGCCATACGCGCAGCGTACGACGTACGGCTCAGACCCGGTCGAGCTCCAGCATCTTGATCGCGTTGCCGCGGAGCACCTTGTACGCCATGTCCTCGTCGAGGTGGGCGAGGATCTTCTCGGCGTACGCCTTCGAGTACGGCCAGGTCGTGTCGGTGTGCGGATAGTCGATCTCGAAGCAGATGTTGTCGCGGCCGACCTCGTCCAGCGAGTGCACCCCGTGGTAGTCGGCGGTGAAGCAGCCGTAGATGCGGCCGTAGTAATAGGTGGACGGCGGCTCGGGGATCAGTTCCTTCGAGTGCTGCCAGCTGTCGTGGTGCTCCCACACGGTGTCGGCCCGCTCGAGCGCGTAGGGGATCCAGCCAATTTGGCCTTCCGAGTACGCCAGCTTGAGCTTGGGGAACTTGATGAGCCGGGTGGAGAACAACCAGTCGCCCAGCGACGCCATCGAGTTGTTGAACGACAGCATGCCGCCCACGCCTTGTGGCGCATCGGGCGACGCCGACGGGTTGGTCGACGACGAGCCGATGTGCATGCACACCGTGACGCCCCAGTCGTTGCATACCTGCCACAGCGGATCCCAGTAGCCGCTGTGGATTGTCGACAACTTGAGGTGATGCGGCAGTTCGCTGAACGCGATGGCGCGCACGCCGCGCTGCGCGTTGCGCACTGTCTCGGCGGCGGCCAGCTCGACGTCCCAAAGCGGGATGAGGCAGAGCGGGATGTTCATGCCGCCCGACGGACCGCACCACTCCTCCACCATCCAGTCGTTGTAGGCCTGGACGCAGGCCAGGCCGAGCTCCTTGTCGTCGCCTTCGTAGAACGTCTGTCCGCAGAACCGGGGGAACGTCGGGAAGGGCAGCGAGCCGTCCATGTGATTGAGCTCGAAGTCCTTGATGCGCTCGTCGCGGTCGTAGCAACCCGGGCGCATCTCGTCGTACGTGATCGCCGTCATCTGCATCTGCGTGCGATCGAATTCGAGGCCCTCCGGGCCATCGGAGGTGGCGGCCTGCGGGATGGCGACGAAGCGCTTGTGCACGTAGATGAGCTTGTCCTCGTAGTACCAGGCGTCGCCCCAAAGACCGTTGGGGTCCTCGGTCATCGCGTACTTGGCCCCGCCGGTACGGACGAAGTCGCCCCACTTCTTGCGCTCGACGCGCGGGCCCTTCTCGCGGTACTTGGCAGGCAGCCACGTCTGCCAGACGTGCGGCGGCTCGACCACGTGGTCATCGACGCTGATGATCTTGGGCAGCTCCACTGGGCGACCTCCGGCTACGGCACGACGAGAATCTGACGGTCCGTCAGATTAGCGCCGGCCGAGCACCATGTGGGTGGCCACCGGTGAACTCACGAACTCGACGACGTCATAACGGTCGACGAGGCCGCCGACGTTGTCGAAGAGGCGCTCGCCGCCGCCCAGCAGTACCGGGGCGATGGCTACGTGCAGCTCGTCGATCAAGCCGGCCCGCAAGTAGGCCTGGATGGTCGCCGCGCCCCCGCCGATGCGGACGTCGGCGCCGTCGGCCGCGGCCACGGCCTGCTCGAGGGCGGCCTCGATGCCGTCGGTGACGAAGTGGAACGTCGTGCCGCCCTGCATCGGGATCGGAGCCCGCGCGTGATGCGTGAGGACGAACACCGGGTGGTGATACGGCGGCTCGTCGCCCCACCAGCCCGTCCACTGATCGTCGGGCCACGGACCGCGGACCGGCCCGAACATGTTGCGGCCCATGATCGTGGCGCCGACCCCGGCATCACCGCGCACGATGAACTCGTCGTCGACGCCCTCCTCGCCGCCATCCATGCCGTGCAGCTTCCGCCAGCTCCGCGTGGCCACGGCCCACGTGTGCAGCCCCTCTCCGCCGACGCCGAGTGGATTGTCCAGGCTCTGGTCCGGCCCGGCGGCGTAGCCGTCGAGCGACATCGAGATGTTGTGCCCGCGCAATCTGGCCATGGGTTTCTTTAGCCCTTTCTGCTTCAGTCGGCGATCGCCGCGTAGGCGGCCGTGAGGAAGTCGGCGCCGACCGCCGGCATGCGCGGCGACGTGAAGGACGCATCGGTGAGCAGGATCGCCGTCATGTCCTCGGACGGATCATTGCGCCAGATCGTGCCGAGGCCGCCGTCCCATCCGTACTGGCCAACGGGTGCGCTCGGCGCGTCGCGTCGGGTGACGACACCGACGCCGAAGCCCCAACCGCGGCCGTCGAAGTCGTCGGGAAAGAAACCGCCGATGGCCTTCTGCGCCGGCGTCAGATGGTCGGAGGTCATCGTCTCGACCGACGGCCGCGACAGAATCGGCGCGCCGCCGCGCAACAGCATCTGAGCGAAAGCGAGGAAGTCATCGGCCGTCGACACCAGCCCGCCGCCGCCTGACGGAAAGGCGGGCGGTTCGCTCCATTGCCCGTCGGGTGGGTCAGACAGAGTCAGGTCGCCGGTGTCGGGATCGGTCGTGTAGTGAGGGCCCAACCGGTCGAGGCTCGCGGCCGGCACCGAAAAGCCGGTGTCCTTCATTCCCAACCGCTCGAAGATCCGCTCCCGCAAGAAGTCGGCGAAGGGCCGGCCCGACGCCCGGGCGATCAACACGCCGAGAATGTCAGACCCCGTGTGGTACAGCCAACGCTCGCCGGGCTGGCACATCAGCGGCAGCGTCGAGAAGCGACGCATCCACTCGTCGGGCTCGGGCGGGACGGAGGGCTGCGGCGCGACGACGCTGAGGTGCAGCGGGCCCGCCACGTCGTTGATCGGACTGGGAGCGAAGTAGCCACCAAAGCCCATGCGGAACGTGAGCAGGTCGCGCACGGTGATGGGCCGGTCGGCGGGGACCGTGTCGTCGACCGGCCCGTCGATGCGGCGAACCACGCGCCGGTCCGCCAGCTCCGGCAGGAGATCGTCAACCGGGTCGTCGAGCCGGATGGTGCACTCTTCGAGCAGGACCAGCGTCGCCACCGCGGTGACGGGTTTGCTCATTGACGCGATGCGGAAGATCGAGTCGCGCGTGGCCGTCCCGACGGCGTCAACGACCACGTCGCCACGACGGCTCACCACGCTCACGAGTCCTGTCACCGCCCCACGATCGACGTGGCCCGCGAGGACCTCGCCGAGGTGGGCAATTCGCGCCGAATCCAAGGCTGCTGTCGTCATCAGATGTAGAGACGATCTACCCGGCCGAAACTAATCGGCGACCTCCGCCAACTGCAGTTGACATCGAACACCAGTACGCTATAATTACATCGTTGTAATTCGGGTGACCACTTCCCCCTTCGTACGGCCGCCTCCGAGTGCTGGAGGTTGCGTTGCTGGCAACGCTGCAGCAGGTGAGCAGAGACCTCGACGAGGTTCTCGCCGCGCTCGATCCGAGCGCCCTGCATCCGAACGACGCGGTGAAGCTGCTGAACAAGGCGAGCGCGATCGAACGCCGGGCCGGCGCGATCAAGGCGCTGGTGGCCGACCGCGCTGCATCGAGTTCGGACTGGACGCGCTCGGGGCATCGATCTCCCGAGGAGTGGCTCGCCGCCAAGACCGGCACCTCGTATGGCCAGGCCAAGGACCTGCTGGAGACCTCGGCCAGGCTCGACCAACTCCCCGAGATCGACGCCGCGGTACGCGACGGGAAGCTCTCGGCCAGCCAGCTCACCACGATCGGCCCGGCGGCAACGCCGACGAACGAGACGCGACTGCTCAAGGCGGCGGCCGAGGAGGCCTTCGGCGGCCTCAAGCGGACCTGCACCCGGGAGAAGGCAGCGACTCGGTCAGCCGAAGAGCACGCCAAGCGCCACGAACGCATCCACCGCGAACGCTTCCACCGGTCCTGGACCGACGCCGAAGGTGCCTATTGCTATGAGGGCAAGACCACCACGGCCATCGGTGCCCGCATCGACGCGGCGATCGCCGCACAAGCCGAGGTGGTGTTCAAGGCCGCTTACGCCGAAGGTCGCCGTGAGAGCTCGGCTGCCTACCGGGCCGACGCCTTCGTCAACCTCATCTGCGGCGGCGGGGCGTCGGTCGACACGACGGTGGTGATCCGCGTGGATGCCACGAGACTCGCCGGCGGCGAGGGCGTGT
>Ga0075428_100003439_pt1 | contig 17325 bp, 19 predicted proteins | sample RhiMetdeltSRZDD2_FD_75291 | JGI IMG/M metagenome (GOLD analysis project Ga0075428, IMG submission 75291) | Populus rhizosphere microbial communities from Tennessee, USA - Rhizosphere MetaG P. deltoides SRZDD2 | ecosystem: Host-associated > Plants > Roots > Rhizosphere > Soil | place: USA... | reverse complement strand
GCCGTGCTCCCCGAGAACTTCGCCTTCCTCGGGCGCGACGACGACGAGCGGCTCGCCGCGTCGGAGGCGCCGGGCGACGGTCCGATACAGGCGTTTCTTTCGGAGCGCGCTCGCGCGCTCGGAATGTGGATCGTGGGCGGCACGCTGCCGATGTCCGTGCGCGACGAAAAGCGGGTGCGCGCCGCATGCCTGCTCTACGACGACGAGGGCAGGGTCGCGGCGCGCTACGACAAGATGCACCTCTTCGACGTGAGCCTGCCGGAGCGCAATGAGCACTACCGTGAGTCGAGCGGAACGGAGCCTGGCGCCGAGATGTGCGTCGCCGCGACGCCCTTCGGCAAGCTCGGGCTCGCGGTCTGCTACGACGTGCGCTTCCCCGAGCTCTTCCGCCGCCTGCTCGACGCCGGCATGGAGCTGCTCGCGTTGCCCGCGGCATTCACGGTGCCGACGGGACGCGCGCACTGGGAGGTGCTCGTGCGCGCGCGTGCCATCGAGAACCTCTGTCCCGTGCTCGCTGCCGCGCAGGAAGGCAAGCATCCGCACGGACGCGAGACCTGGGGCGACTCTATGATCGTGAGCGCGTGGGGCGAGGTGCTCGCGCGCCTGCCGCACGGCGAAGGCGTGATCGTCTCCGACCTCGACACCATGCAGGGGAGCGATGTCCGTACGCGCTTCCCCGCGCTCGACCACCGCCGCCAGGAGTTGCGATGACCACGACTGCAACCGACAACGCCCTCGAGATCGCGCGCCGGAACATCCTTGCACCCTCGGGCCTCGACGATCGCGACCTGAGCACGCTGCTGGGCGGCATCCTCGGCCACGCGGTCGACAGCGCCGACCTCTATTTCCAGGCGAGCCACCAGGAGTCGTGGTCGCTCGAGGACGGGATCGTCAAGGACGGAAGCCACAACATCGAGCAGGGCGTGGGCGTGCGTGCCGTCGCGGGCGAGCGCACGGGCTTCGCGTATTCGGACGAGATCGTGCTGCCGGCGCTGACGCAGGCATCCGAGGCGGCGCGTGCGATCGCGCGACGCGGCCGCGGCGGCGCAGTTCAGGCGTGGGCAGCGACACACGGGCGTGATCTCTATCTCCCGCTCGATCCGCTCGAGACGCTGTCCGACGCGGACAAGGTGAAGTTCCTCGAGGGCATCGACGCGCGCACGCGCGCGCTCGATCCGCGGGTCAAGCAGGTCATGGTCAGCCTAGCGGGTGAGCACGAGGTCGTGCTCGTCGTTGGCAGCGACGGCACCTTCGCCGCGGACGTGCGGCCGCTCGTCCGCTGCAACGTGAGCGTGATCGTCGAGCAGAACGGGCGCCGCGAGCAAGGCTACGCGGGCGGTGGCGGGCGCTTCGGCTACGAGTATTTCCTGAAGGAAGACCGTGCGTTCGAGCTCGCCCGCGAGGCGGTGCGACAGGCGCTCGTGAACCTCGAGGCGGTCGACGCGCCCGCGGGGACGATGACAGTCGTGCTCGGGCCCGGCTGGCCCGGCGTGCTCCTGCACGAGGCGATCGGACACGGGCTCGAGGGCGACTTCAACCGCAAGGGCACGTCGGCCTTCAACGGCCGCATGGGCGAGCGGGTCGCGTCGCCGCTCTGCACGATCGTCGACGACGGCACGCTGCCGCAGCGTCGCGGCTCGCTCAACATCGACGATGAGGGCACGCCCACGCAATGCACGACACTCATCGAGCAGGGTGTGCTCGTCGGCTACATGCAGGATCGCCTGAACGCGCGCCTCATGGGGGCGAAGCCGACGGGCAATGGCCGCCGCGAGTCCTTCGCACACCTGCCGATGCCGCGTATGACGAACACCTACATGCTCGCGGGGCCGCACGACCCGGAAGAGATACTCGCCTCCGTCAACAAGGGGCTCTACGCCGTGAACTTCGGCGGCGGCCAGGTCGACATCACGTCGGGCAAGTTCGTCTTCAGCGCGAGCGAGGCCTATCTCATCGAGGGCGGCAAAGTGACGCGTCCTGTGAAGGGCGCGACGCTGATCGGCAATGGTCCCGACGTGCTGACGCGCGTGAGCATGGTGGGGAGCGATCTGGAGCTCGACGCGGGTGTCGGCGTGTGCGGGAAGGAAGGACAGAGCGTGCCCGTCGGCGTGGGGCAGCCGACGCTACGCATCGATGGTCTCACGGTGGGCGGCACTGGTTGATCCTCCGGAGTTGCAGCGTCACGCGTGTTGCTTGCAGGCTCGGCGGCATGGCTGCTCACATCTGGCTCAGCGTAGTGAACCGTTCCGAGTTACCGGGACGCGCATGCTCCGGGTTGCGATAGCCGGAGACTCCGCACGCGTCGAACCGCCCGCCGCGTCCTGACAAATCCGGCAGACGTCAATTTGACATTGCATGTAGAGCAGATCTCGCTGCCTAGCCGCCGCGCCGTCGGTATGTCTTACATGTCGTAATCCGGACGCCGCGCGCCGCGCGGCGAGGTCATCGTCTTGGCCCGTCGGATCAATTACTTGGATGCCATTTCTGGCCAGCGTCCATCAATGGCCCGGCGCTTGCATAGGGGATGTCGAACTGAAATGGAACGTCCGGCTGGACGAAAGTGGTTAAGGAACGATGTTTAACACTAAAACCATAATGGGCTGGATGCTCATGGGCCTGATGGCTGGCACGAGCCTCCAGGCGCTCGCCGTCCCCGCGACCTGCCAGAGTCTGGGGATACAGAACAACGTATCCGGCAACGCCGGCTGTCAGATCGGCACGACGAACAACGACACGATCAGTGGCGGCAACCTCCGGGTCAACGCCGATCAGATGTTCGGTTACAGCAACTGGATCTTCGGCGAGAAGGCCTTCGAGAGCGGCGAGAATATCGACACCGGGCTCTGGACCTTCGGTACGAAGCAGTCCGGTTACTGGTTCATCGACGACTCGATCTGGGACGTCTACTCGGACGTGATGATCGTTCTCAAGGGCGGCACCGCCGGCACCCCGGACAAGTACGTGAGCTACCTGCTCACTGATGGGCAGGATTGGGGCTCGTACCTCTCGCCCTTCATGAATGGCGCCACCCGCAAGGACATCTCGCACATCTCAATCTACCTGCGCCAGGGCGCCAACGCCGTCGCCGAGCCCGCGACGCTCGCTCTGATCGGAATCGGACTCGTAGGCATCGCCTACCTGCGCCGCCGCCGCTCGTAACGACGCAAAGCAACGCTTGTACAGAGTTCGGACACCGGTCGTCGCACAACAACTAACTACAAGACGACCGGTGTCCGGCTGTCCTCGGCTGCTGCCGAGGACATTCCAAAGTCGCGGCTGGAAGCCGCTTCCACACCGAAAGCCAGCGTCAGTCGCGTCCGGCGGTTGATCTCAGGAAGTCGATGACGGCGGCCGCGACGCGATCCGGCTGCTCCGGCAGCAACGCGTGCCCGGCGTGCTCCACCTCGACGAGTGTCACTCTGCGACCCAGCCGCCGCGCCAGCGTGCGCCCGTTTTCGGGCGGCGCCATGCGGTCTTCGAGTCCCTGCACGACGAGGATGTCAGCCTCGCCGCTCGCCCACCATTCCTCGTGCGGCGTTGCTTTCGCTGCCTCGATCTGCGCGAGGGCGACTTCGGGCCACCAGCCGTCGAGCCAGGCGCTCGCATCGGACAACGCGGCGAAGTTCGCGGTCCTGATTGCGGCGTAGCGCTCCGCCGGGGTGAGCGGCTCGGTGAGGAAGCGCTTGAATGCGGCACGCGCCTCGGGCTGCGATTCGACGAGTCCTCCCGCGCCGAGCAACACGACCGAGCGCACGCGCCGCGGATGATCGACGGCGAGACAGCAGGCGATGCGGTGCCCGAACGCATGGCCGACAACATGCGCCGAGCCGCCGGCGCGGGCCTCCATCACGGCCGCGGCGTCGGTGGCCAGGTCGTGCAGTGTGATGCCGTCCATTGGGCCGCGGCTCGCGCCGATGCCGCGGGGGTTGAGGGCGATCGCCAGGAATCCGGCGTCCGCGAGCGCCTTTATCAGTGCGTCGAAATCCGCGATGCCACGGCCGAGCGAGGGCAGCATCAGGACCGCAGGCCCCCGACCGAGGCTCGCGATCTCGAGCTGCGCATTGCCGATGTCGAGTACTTCGGTCCTCGTGTTCACCGGCGCACTCTCTTTCAGAAGTGACGCCGACGCAAGCGCCGGAGCTCCCGGGCCAGCATCGTGTCACGCCGCATCGTCCACACAGCAGACGCGGCGTGGTCACGCAGGTGGATGTCGCGATTCTGTCGTGTTGCGCGGCGCAATTCGTGCTCCCCGTCATTATGTGACCGGATTCCCATGTGCCTTGGCGTGGCGGCGATGACGCACACGGCGGCATGACAGTATCCGACCGAAAATGGTCCCGTACGTCGCTGAGGAGAGAGTCATGAGGACCTATGACTTCACGCTCCCGGAATCGCGCTCGAGCTCGGATGCGGCGCGCGTGAGCCCGGACGGAGAGAACGGCTGGGATGCCTACGATTCCTGGCTCGAGGATCTGCATCAGGAGCTGAGCGAAGAGCGCTGCCCGCTGCCGCGCGAGCTCATGCCCTTCTGATCGCGCCGGCGGCCGGCGGCACATCAGCCCTTGATCACGAGCCTCGCCGGCGTCCAGCGCGCGAGCCGGCGCGCGATGCGTTCATCGCGCGTCTCACTCCGATACGAGACGGGGGCCGCGGGCACGTCGCGCAACGGCGTGAGCCTTAGGTTCAGCGTCGCCCGCTGCACGTCGCCCTGCGTGATCACGGCGCCGGCGTATGCGCCGCAGCTGCGACACAGCAGGAAGTCGGCCGTCCGCTCCCCGAAGCGATAGCGTTGCAGCAGCGTGCCTTCCCGCACGTCGATCAGGACGCTGCCATGCGGGTCGGAGTAGCACTGCGCCGCGTGCATGGTGCAAAAGGAACAATCGCAGGCGCGCGGAGCGATCGTCGGGAGCGTCTCCTTCGTCTCGAAGGCAAAGGAGATGTTGCCGCAGTGACAGAGGCCGTGGATGCGCATCGCTCAGGCGCGCCTGACGGCCTCGGCGCGCGGACTCGTCCGCGATGTCTCGCTCGCCGCGGGGATGCCTCTCACGCGAGGCACGCGGCCAGCTCCTCGAGCGCAGCGTCGCGCTGCTCCGGCGTCGGGGCCACGACCGTCACGTGGCCGAGCTTGCGCCCAGGTCGCGGCGACTTGCCGTAGTCGTGATAGTGCGCGCCACGCACGCGCAGGACGCGCTCGAGCTTTGGCATCGTGCCGATGATATTCAGCATCGCGGAATGGCCGAGCGGGCGCGTGTCGCCCAGCGGGAGCCCCAGGATCGCACGGACGTGATTCTCGAACTGGCTCGTGATCGCGCCCTCGATCGTCCAGTGACCGGAGTTGTGGACGCGCGGTGCGATCTCGTTCGCGAGGAGACGCCCGCCGGCGACGAACAGCTCGAGCGTGAGGACGCCGGCGTAGTCGAAGTGCCGCAGGATGCGCTCCAGATAGTCGCGCGCCGTGTGCTCGAGCGGCGGTGCGTCGCAGGGCGCGCGCGAGCGCACGAGTATTCCGTCCGCGTGCGTGTTCTCCGTGAGCGGGTAGTGCGCGACCTCGCCCGTTGTGCTCCGCACGCCGATGATCGAGACCTCGCGCTCGAAGGGCACGAACTGCTCGAGGATGAGCGGGACGCCGCCGAGCTTGTTCCATGCGACGTCGATATCTGCTGTCGTCCTCAACACGTGCTGCCCGCGGCCGTCGTAGCCGAGGCGCCGCGTCTTCAGCACCGCAGGCAGCCCGACGGCCGCGCTGGCGAAGTCGAGCTGCATGCGGTCGTCGACAGTGCGGAACTCGGGCGTCGGTATGCCGAGTCGCTCGAACAAGCGCTTCTCGTGCAGCCGGTCCTGACCGGCGGCGAGCGCCGCCGGCGGCGGCTGGAAAGGCTTCGCGCGCGCGACTTCCTCGACGGCTTCCGCCGGCACGTTCTCGACGTCGTAGGTGAGGATGTCGACGCGCGAGGCCAGCTCCGCGAGCCGCTCGCGGTCGCCGAACTCGCCGCAGATGATCTGTCCGACCTGGCCGCCGGGCGCGTCGGCGCTGTGATCCAGGAATACGAATCGCTGTCCCAGCGGATAGCCCGCGAGGGCCAGCATCCGTCCGAGCTGACCGGCACCGATGATGCCGATTCTCACTTCGGGTCCCGCGGGTCGGGCTGGCTGAGCACGCTCTCGGTCTGCGCGCGGCGGAACTCGTCGAGCGCGCGCTGGATGGCTTCGTGCTTGATGCCGAGGATCGACGCCGCGAGCAGGCCGGCGTTGGCGGCGCCCGTCGCGCCGATCGCGAGCGTCGCGACGGGCACGCCCCTCGGCATCTGGACGATGGAGAGCAGCGAGTCGACCCCGTTCAGCGCGTGTCCCTGCCCGGGCACGCCGAGCACGGGCAGCGAGGTCTTCGCGGCCGCCATGCCCGGCAGATGCGCGGCGCCGCCGGCACCGGCGATGATGACTTCCAGCCCGCGGCCGCGCGCGCCGGCGCAGTAGTCGAACAGGAGATCAGGCGTGCGGTGCGCGGACACGACGCGCGCCTCGTAGGCGATGCCGAGCTGGTCGAGGATCTCGGCGGCGTGTCGCATCGTCTCCCAGTCCGAGCGCGAGCCCATGATGATGCCGACGAGCGTTTTCATCGCGTAGATCCTGGCAGCGTGTCCTGGTCGTTTGTCGTCCGCACGCGGGCGCGCGGTTCAGCGCAGCTCGAAGAGCTCGCGCAGGTAGCGGAAGAGGTTGCGCGCGGCCTGCGGCGGTTTGCCTAGCTTGTGCTCCTTCGCGGCCTCGCGCATGAGGCTGCGCAGGTGCTGCGCGTCGGCCTCCGGATGCTCCGCGAGCAGCTCGCCGAGCGCGGCATCCCCCTCGGCGAGCAAGCGGTCGCGCCAGCGCTCGACACGATGGAACTGCGCCACGTGCGCGCGGCTGCGCGCGCGTACCTCCTCCAGCGCCTCGCGGATGGGCTCCGCATCGACCTCCCGCATGAGGCGGCCGAGGTACTGGCGCTGGCGCGCGAGCGCGCCGTGCGCAGTCATGTGGCGCGTGTCGAGCACGGCCTCGCGCAAGTTCTCCGGCATCGGGATGCGGTCGAGCTCGCTGCTGCTCAGCTCGACGAGCGATTCCGCGAGGTCCTGAAGGGCGTGCGCGTCGCGCTTGCGTTTCGACTTGCTGGGTCGATCGTGTTCGACCGGCGGCCGGGTCGCGTCAGGCACGGATCCCGGCCCTCGCCTCCGCGGGCTCACGTGAGCGCAGCCCGGCAACGATCGCACGCTCGGGCATCCCGAGCGCGTGCGCGAGCGCCGCGGCGGCGAGCGCGTTCGAGAGATCGTGATGCGAAGCGTCCAGGGCGGAGCGCATCAGCTCGGTCGTCGGCACGACGCCGCGCCACTGGCGTCCGCGCTGATGGCCGAGCATGCCGTCGCGCACGGTCCAGACCATCGCGCCGCGCTCGATCTGCGTCGCGATCTCCGGGCTCTCCGGGTTGACGCCGTACCAGACGAGGGGTGAGCGGGCGCGCGTCGCGCGCGCGACGAGCGCCGGATCGTCGGCGTTCAGGACGAGCGCTTGCGTCGACCCGAGCGCGCGCGTGACGAGCCAAGTGACGTCGGCCAGCTCCTGCGCGCTGCGGGCGCCGAGCTCTGCCGCAGGGTTCTCGGTGATGCCGGTGATGAGCGCGGCGCTCGCGCGCGGCACGGGTAACCCGCGATGCCACAGCTCCTCGCGCGGAGCCTCGAGCAGGGCGATCTGGAGGCGCCGCTCACGCAGCAGGTCGCGCGCGCTCTCGGCGTCCGCGCAGTCCCCACGCTCGATCACCTCGTCGCCGATCGTGAGCGCGGCGTTCGTCGCGTAGCCGGCGCGCTTGCCCGCGGCGTTGACGATGGCCGCGGCGAGGCGCACGCAGGTGGTCTTGCCCTGACTGCCGCCGATGAGCGCAACCGGGATGTCGTGCACGCCCTTCCACGGCACGTCATCGGTGGCGGGGAGCGCGCGCGCCGGCCAGGACCGCACGCCCGTGCCGAGCCCGACAGAGGCGCGTTCCTCGTCGGCCAGGAAGATGACGTCGTGCGCGCGCGCCGCGGCGGCGAGCGCGATGAGGGCGGGATTGCGCTCGTCGGCGATGACGCGGCGCAACGCCTGCGCGTCCGCGTCGAAGTCGGGCGGCTCGTCGCCGGAGCGCGCGGCGCCTGTCGCCTGCCACGCCCATTCGGCGATCTCCGTCCCGGCGTAGAGTCCATCCGCAGGCGCAGAGAGCACGAGCATGACGCCGCCGTTCAACCGGTGCGCACTCGTCATCTCCTTCGACCAGCCGGTTGCGTCGAGCATGCGCCTTACTTGCCGGGTCCACTCGGCGATGACGGGCTCGGTCTCCTCGATCGTGAGCTCGGCCTCGACGACGGCGCACGGTGTGTCCGAGACGATGCTCGGGCCGGTGAGGCGTCTACAGTCGACGAGCTCCATTGCGCTCAGCTGGCGTCACGCGGCTGTCCGCCGGGATTCGGCGGAGGGTTCTCGCAGAGGACCAGGCCACCGCGGGTGTCGGTGCGGTAGTCGTAGCTGCGTCCCTGCGCTTCGAGAATCACCTGGAAGCCGTCGAGGATGACCTGCATGTAGGACTGACCGGGCTGTGGGCAGCCCATCGAGCCATCGTTCCAGCGCATCGCGCGCGCGCTCACGAGACGGATGCTGTCCAGGGTGGCGCCGCTGCGCTGGGCGAGATCCTGGCGGACGGCCGAGACGATCGGCTCCGGAATATCCGCCGGCGGCGTCGCGTCGGAATCGGTGCTCGAGGATGCGCGATCGTCGGGCGCTGCCTGCGGATCGGGTGGTGCCGATGGTTCCGCGCAGGCGACGAGCCCGGCGATCAATACGGCGGCTGCGGACCGCCGACCAGAGTCTCCCATGGGCATATTGTGCCAGAGACGGGCACGGCGCCGGGGTCGGAGAAGGTCAGATAGGGTCGGGGCGTGCCGCGTTGCGGCTCTGACGTTGCCGGGGCATTGCTCTCGCCCTCTCGGCGCGGGTCGGGCGCACACTGGCTGTAGAATCGCGCGGATATGCCGCCCAACGTCACCGACCTCGCCACGACCCGCCCCGAGCTGGAGTCCCTCGTCGCCCGGATCCTCGAGGAGGCGCGTGCGCGCGGCGCGACGCAGGCCGAGGCCGGCGTCAGCGTCGATGCGGGACTCTCGGTGAACGTGCGCCTGGGCGAGGTCGAAACCCTGGAGTACCAGCGCGACCGCGCCCTCGGCGTGACGGTCTACTTCGGCCAGCGCAAGGCGTCTGCCAGCAGCGCCGACCTGAGCGACCGCGCCGTGCGCGAGACGGTCGACAAGGCGTGCAGCATCGCGCGCTTCACGGCCGAGGACCCGTGCGCCGGACTCGCCGACGCCGACCTGCTCGAGCGCGATCCACCCGAACTCGACCTCTGCCACCCATGGGATCTAATCGCCGAGCAGGCCATCGAGCTCGCCCGCGAATGCGAGGCGGCGGCGCGCGGTCACGACGCCCGCATCACGAACTCGGAGGGCGCATCCCTCAGCACGCATCGCGGCCTGCGCGCGTACGGCAACTCGCACGGATTCCTCGGCAGCTACCCCAGCTCGCGTCACGGCCTGAGCTGCGCCGTGATCGGCGAGCAGGATGACGCGATGGAGCGCGACTACTGGTACACGACTTCGCGCGATCCGACGACGCTCGATACCGCGGCGAGCGTCGGCCGGCGCGCCGCCACCCGCACCGTCGCACGGCTCGGCGCGCGCAAGCTCGCGACGACCCGCGCGGCGGTGCTGTTCCCCGCGGAGGTAGCGCGCGGCTTCCTTGGACACTTCCTCGGCGCGATCCGCGGCAGCGCACAGTATCGCGAGGCGTCGTTCCTGCTGCGCGCGGCGGGTCAGCAGGTGTTCGCGGACATCATCGACATCGCGCAGCGGCCGCACATTCCGAAGGGGCTCGCGAGCGCGCCTTTCGACAACGAGGGCGTCGCGACGCGCGACCGCGATCTCGTGCGCGCGGGCGTGCTCGACGGCTACCTCATGGGCAGCTACTCCGCGCGCAAGCTGGGACTGCAGACGACGGGCAACGCCGGCGGCGTGTGGAATCTCGTCGTGACGCCCGGCACCGACGACTTCGCCGGACTGCTGCGTCGCATGGACCGCGGGCTGCTGGTCGGCGAGCTGATGGGGCAGGGCGTGAACAACGTGACCGGCGACTACTCGCGCGGCGCAGCCGGATTCTGGGTGGAGGGCGGCGAGATCCGGTATCCCGTGCACGAGATCACGATCGCCGGCAATCTCAAGGATCTCTACAAGCGCATCGTCGCGATCGGCACGGACGTCGACCTGCGCGGCGCCCTCCGCACGGGATCGGTGCTCGTCGAAGAGATGACGATCGCGGGCGAGTGACGGCGCCGCCTCACTCCGGCGCCTTCGGCGGATCGCCGCCGACGAGATCGCGCAGCGTCCGATCCCGTACCGCGCCGCCGATCGCGCTCTCGATCTCGTCCATCGCCGCGTCGACGTGCGGCAGCCCCGTCGCATGCGCCTCCTGCACGCCGTGCGCGTGACGGGCTGCACCGATGACGTCCGCGAGGGTGATGCGCGAGAGATCGCGTGCTGGCACGAGGCGCCCGTCTTCCGTCTCCAGCAGCAACCCGTGACGATGCAGCGCCCGCTGGACGCTGCCGAGCACGCGGCTCGGCGTCGCGAAGCGGGCGGACAGCGTCGCCGTGGTCCAGCCAGGCTTGCCCTGCACGTAGTCCGTGGCGACGAGGTACATGACGGCGAGCGCGAGCCGCTCGCGCGCGGCGCCGCCGGGATCGGGCGTCGAGCGCCCGCCGCGCAGCGCGAGCGGATTCTGATGATAGAACGCGACGTCCGCGCCGAGCAGCAGGATCAGCCACGAGAGATACACCCAGATGAGCGCGACAATTCCGATGGCGAAGCCGGAGTAGATCGCGCTGTACTGTGCCGACGTCGCGACGAATGACGCGAACAGCTTGCCGGTGAGCGTCCACAGGACGCCGGCCGTGACGCCGCCGACGAACGCCGACGACACCTGCACGCGCGTGTTCGGCACGAATCCGTACAGGAAGCTGAAGGTGAATATCACGAGGAGGAACGGGCCCATTCTGCCGACGAACAGGAGCGTCGTGCCGAAGGGCTCGATCGTGGCGATGCGGCTGACTAGCGCGCTGCTCGCGATCGACGCGATCATCGCGAGCGCGGCGACCATCAGCACGGGTCCTACGAGCAGGATGCTCAGGTACTCGGTCATGCGCCGCGCCAGCGTGCGCGGCCGCTCGACCTGCCAGACGTAGTTGCAGGCCTCCTCGACCTTCTGGATCAGCGATACGACAGTGATGATGAGGAACACGAGCCCGACGATGCCGAGCAGGTCCCCGCGGACGTTATCGACGAACTCGACGATGCGCGCGGTGACCTCGGCGCCCTTCTCGCCGAGCGGCATGAGAAAGTTCTGCAGCAGCGGCTCGAGCTCCTGGTGCACGCCGAAGCCTTTCAGCACGGAGAAGCTGAGCGCGATCAGCGGCACGACGGAGAGCAGCGTCGTGTAGACCAGGCTCATCGCGCGCAGCGTGAGCTGGCCCTCGAGCGCGTCGCGCAGGATGGCATAGGGATAGCGCAGCCCGCGCGTCACACGCTGGCGCGGATCGGAGCCTTCGCTGTGACGCGGATTCCACAGCAGCCGCTCGAGATAACTGTTGATCAGCTCGAACATGGGCGCGGGCGAAGATCGCACGCCGGTTGCGGCGAGGCAAGGGCCGGCGTCCGGCTTGCTACAATCGCCTCATGCCCGCGCGATATCCGGAACGCATCGTCTGTCTGACCGAGGAGACGACCGAGACGCTGTATCTGCTCGGCGAGGACGCGCGCATCGTCGGCATCTCGGGCTTCACGGTGCGCCCGCCGCGCGCGCGCCGGGAGAAGCCGAAGGTGTCGGCGTTCACGAGCGCGAAGATCGACCGGATCATGGAGCTCGAGCCGGACCTCGTGCTCGGCTTCTCCGACCTCCAGGCGGACATCGGCGCCGAGCTCGTGCGCCGCGGTGTCGAGGTGCACGTCTACAACCATCGCAGCGTCGCCGAGATCCTCAGGATGATCGCCATGCTGGGCGGGATGATCGGCTGCGAGGCGAAGGCGTTGGCTCTCGTCGCGCGGCTGGAGTCGGGGCTCGAGGACGTGCGAGCGCGCGGCGCGGCGCTGCCGCGGAGGCCCCGCGTCTACTTCGAGGAGTGGGACGATCCGCAAATCTCGTGCATCGCGTGGGTGTCGGAGCTCATCGGGATCGCGGGCGGCGAGGACTGCTTCCCCGAGCTCGCGCGCGAATCGCTCGGCCGCAATCGCATCATCGCCGATCCGCTCGAGGTCGTACGGCGCGCGCCGGACGTCATCGTGGGCTCATGGTGCGGAAAGAAGTTTCGGCCGGAACGCGTCGTCGCGCGGCCAGGCTGGCAGGACGTTCCCGCCGTGCGTGACGGCGAGCTGCACGAAATTCACTCGTCGATCATTCTCCAGCCGGGGCCGGCCGCGCTGACGGACGGTGTCGAAGCGCTGCATGCGCTGTTCGAGCGCTGGAATCGGTGCCGGAGTTGAACCTGCGCGGCTACGCCGTCAGGCGGCGCAGGGCCTCGCGATACTTCGCGCTCGTCTGTGAGATGACGTCCGCCGGCAGGCGTGGGCCCGGCGCCGTCTTGTTCCAGTCGAGCGTCTCCAGGTAATCGCGCACGAACTGCTTGTCGAAGCTGGGCGGGCTCGCGCCGGGCCGGTACTCCGACGCCGGCCAGAAGCGCGACGAGTCCGGTGTCAGCGCCTCGTCGACGAGCACCAGCTCATCGCCGTCGAGCGCGAACTCGAACTTCGTGTCCGCGATGATGATCCCGCGCTCGAGCGCGTATTCCGAAGCGGAACGATAGATCGCGAGCGCGCAGTCACGCACACGCTCCGCGACGTCGCGCCCGATCGCGCGCGCGACCTCATCGAACGGGATGTTCTCGTCGTGCTGCCCCGAGGCCGCTTTCGTGGCGGGCGTGAAGATCGGCTCCGGCAGGCGATCCGCGAGACGCAGCCCGCCCGGCAGCGCGATGCCGCACACGGCGCCCGTGCGCTGGTAGTCCTTCCATCCGCTGCCGATGAGATACCCGCGCACTACTGCCTCGATCGGCAGCGGCGCGAGCCGGCGCACAATGATCGAGCGCTCGTCAGCCTGCGCGCGGTCCGCCGCGTTATTCAGGACGGATTCGAGCGCGATGTCGGTGAGGTGATTGGGCACGATGTGCCGCGTGCGCGCGAACCAGAAGTTGGAGATCGCCGTCAGCACCTGCCCTTTGCCGGGGATCGGATCGGGCATAACGACGTCGAACGCGGAGAGCCGGTCCGACACGAGGATGAGCACGTGTCTGTCGCCGACCGCATACACATCTCGGACCTTGCCGCGATAGATGAGATCGAGCTCGGAAAGCCTCGATTCGAATACGGTCTCGGTCATCGCACGCGCTCCGCGCCCGGCTGTCCGATCCCGGCCGGGCTGATAACATGGGCCATCTCGAGGCGCGCCGGTAGTCTGCGCGCCGAAGCTCGAGCTTGTCAGGCGGTGGTCGACTACGCCGAGGTGAAGCGCGTCGCATGTGCTCGCAGGCACGCATTGTTGCAGTGCTGCTCGGAGGCGGTCAAACGGCCGTCGTCGGCGCGCGCGCATGACGAAGAGCCTCTGGTGGGGCAAGGCCGCCGGCGGAACGATCGGGTTCGTCGTCGGTGGTCCGCTCGGCGCACTGATCGGCGTGCTGCTCGGACATCAGGTCGACGAGGGGCTCACGCGCGAGCTCGCGCGCGGCGACGCGGAAGCGGCGAGCGCCGGGACGCGCCTCCAGCTCGAGTTCTTCACGACGACCTTCTCCGTCATGGGCCGCATCGCGAAGGCCGACGGGCGGGTCTCCGAAGACGAGATCGCGGCGGCGCGCGGCGTCATGCGGCACATGAAGCTTGCGCCGGATCAGATCCGCGCCGCGATCAAGCTGTTCGAGCAGGGCAAGCGCGCCGACTTCCCGATGGCGAGCATCCTTCAGAGCTTCCGGATCTCCTGCGAGGGCCGGCGCGACATCCTTCACACCTTTATCGAGATCCAGCTCCAGGCCGCCCTGGCGGACGGCCGCCTGCATCCAGAGACCCGGCGCGTCCTGTGGCAGGTGTGCAGCGAGCTCGACATCTCGCGGCTCGAGTTCGCACAGCTCGAGGCTATCGCGCGGGCGCACGGCCACGCGGACCCCGGCCGCGTCGCGCCGGCGGATGGCCTCGGCCACGCCTACGGCGTGCTCGGCATCGAGCGGGGCGCCACGGACGACGACGTCAAGCTCGCCTACCGACGCCTCATCAGCCAGCACCATCCCGACAAGCTCGTCTCGCGGGGGTTGCCCCAGGAGATGCTCGATCTCGCACGCGATAAGGCGCGCGAGATCAACGCCGCTTACGATCTCATCAAGGAAGCCCGCGGCATGCATTGAGGCCCCCGGGCTGATTGCGCCGGAAAGCGCCGCGGTGACGCCCTGGTCCTCCGCCGGTCTCCGTGCCGTCACCACCGCAGCGTTGATTAACCGCCGGGGCTCGTGGCAGGATTGCCCCGACTCCCAATCACCGCTTGGGCTACGGGCTGAGGGCCGGCGCGTGTCGAGTGGGCTTGCAGTATTGCCGGGTGATATCAGCTATCGCCGCTTCACGGCGGACGACGCGGAAGGCGTTTTTGCTGCGGCGTGTGAGTCATGGCACGCGACCTACGCGCATATCCTGCCGCGCCAGTTCATCGACGGATTTCTCGCGACTCACTACGGGCCGGAGAAGCTGCGCACCTTTGCGCGGCCCACGGCGCGAGGCGAGTGCTTCTTCCACGTCGCGGAAGACAAGGGTGAGATCATCGGCTTCTGCCACATCGGCTTCCGCACGGCCGGCGCGGAGCTCTATCGCATCTATCTGCGTCCGCCGTACCACGGCCGCGGCATCGGCGCGCACCTGCTCGAACTCGGCGAGGACTGGCTGCGAGCAGAGAAGGTCGACGTGTACGGTTGCTACGTCCACAAGAGCAACGAGCTCGGGAAACGCTTCTACCTGCGACAGGGATTCGCACACCGCCCCGAGCGCGACCGCGGCGACGAGTGGTACATGGAGAAGCGTCTCGCCTGATGCTGGGAGGCGGCTTCCAGCCGCGGTTGCCGAAGGTCTGACTCCGGCACTGGCGTCCCGAAGGGTTTAGCTCCGGCACCGCCCGAAAACGAAACGGGCCGCATCATGCGGCCCGTTCGCGGGTGTTGGCTGTACCCTCAGGCTTTTGGCCGGCGGCGCGCGTTGTATACGACGATCGTCTTGCCGCTCGCGCTGATCAGGCCCTGCTCCTCGAGCACTTTCAGCACGCGGCCCGCCATCTCGCGCGAGCAGCCGACGAGGCGCGACAGCTCCTGGCGGCTCACCTTGATCTGCATGCCCTCCGGATGCGTCATCGCGTCCGGCTCGTTGCAGAGATCCATGAGCGCGTGCGCGATGCGGCCGGTGACGTCGACGAAGGCGAGGTCGCCGAGCTTGCGATTCGTGCGATCGAGGCGGCTCGCGAGCTGCGTCGCCAGCTCGAACACGAGCGACGGACTCTCGCTCGCGATCTGGCGGAAGCGCGGATAGGTCATCTCCGCGATCTCGCACTCGGTGCGCGTGCGCACCCACGCGCTGCGCGTCGGCTGTTCGTAGAAGAGCCCCATCTCGCCGAAGAACTGTCCCTTGTTGAGATAGGCAAGGACCATCTCGTTGCCGTCCTCGTCCTCGATCATCACCTCGACGGAGCCGTCCACGATGAAGTAGAGGATGTCGGGCAGATCGCCGGCGTGGATGAGGACCGTCTTCGCCGGCACCGTGCGCACCCGGCAATAGCTCAGGAAACGGCTGATGGCGGGAATCTCGCTCAAAGGTCGTGCGGTGTTGTCCATTGCTCCCTCGTCGGGCTTCCGCTGTATCTGTGTACCAGCTGTCAGTGGCGCGCTCAAGTGTGCACCCTCCGGGCTCGGGCCGGGGTATGCACAGTTTATAACGGATGACCTCGCCGTTAAGTTAAGACCCAGTTCTCAGTTTCGCCAGCGCTTATGACAAGGCATGCTCACAGCCAGTAGGCCGTGCCCGTCATCACCCGCGCGGTCATGCGCATGAGGCGGCGGATCAGCGGCGGCAGCGGCGCTCCGCCCGCCCGCTCCGCGTCCTCGCCGTGCCGCGCCTCGTCGGCCTGCATCTGCTCGAGGATGGCGCGGCTGCGCTCGTCATCTGCAGGGAGCCGCTCGAGGTGACCCGCGAGGTGCTCGACGACCTGGCGTTCGGTCTCGGCGATGAAGCCGAGGCTGCGTGCGTCGCCGGCGAGTCCGGCGAGCGCGCCGATCGCGTACGATCCGGCGTACCAGAGAGGGTTGAGCGCGCTCGGCCTGCCGCCGAGCTCGCGCACACGGTCCTCGCACCAGACGAGGTGATCCTCCTCCTCGCGGGCGGCACGCCGCAGCGCGCGCCGGACGTGACGCTCTCTCGCCGTCAGGGCCTGGCCCTCGTAGAGCGCCTGCGCCGCGACCTCGCCGGAATGATTGACACGCATGAGCCGGGAGGCGACCTGGCGATCGGCGTCGATCAGGTCCGCGCCAGCCCGCTCGTCGGCAGGACTGGGACGGCGCGCCTCCGCATGGCCGCTCGCGCTCGCGCGCAGCGCCGAATCGGCTGCCATCACCAGCCGGTCGAAGACCGAAAGGCGCCGGCCGGCAGGCCGGGCATTGTCCGCGGAATGCGCCTGCATGATCGACGTTTATCATACGCTGCACATGGGCACTGCTCGGCGGCGGTCCCGCTCCGGTTTTCAACTTCGAAGGACGGCGCGGCGGCTTGCCCGCCTTGGGGCCCGCGCGCACACTGCCCGCATGAGCTACTACCGCCGGCACGTCTTCTTCTGCACGAACAAACGGGACGACGGCACCGCCTGCTGCCAGAACCACGACGCCACGCGGATGCGAGGCCACGCCAAGGCATTGGTCAAAGAGCTCGGCCTCGCCGGGAAGGGCGGGGTCAGGGTGAACACTGCCGGGTGTCTTGACCGCTGCGCCGAGGGACCCTGCGTCGTCGTCTATCCGGAAGGGGTCTGGTACAGCTATGTCGATGAAAAGGATGTGGAAGAGATCGTCCGCGAGCATCTCGTCCACGGGCGGCCCGTCGAGCGGCTGAGGATCTGAGGAGCCTCGCAACTGGTTGAATAGCGGTGGAAGCCGCTCCGGGGACGCGCAGGTTCGGCCTTGGAGGCGTTTCCGGCCAAGGTATCCGGCTCGGCTTGCAT
>Ga0075428_100003438_pt1 | contig 17327 bp, 19 predicted proteins | sample RhiMetdeltSRZDD2_FD_75291 | JGI IMG/M metagenome (GOLD analysis project Ga0075428, IMG submission 75291) | Populus rhizosphere microbial communities from Tennessee, USA - Rhizosphere MetaG P. deltoides SRZDD2 | ecosystem: Host-associated > Plants > Roots > Rhizosphere > Soil | place: USA... | reverse complement strand
GACAGCCCCTTCGGCACACGGTGCAGCACGGCGTTCAGCGGAAGGTAGACATAGTGGCTGAAGCCGCCCCACAGCGAGGGCACGGTGTCGATGGCGGTGTAGCCGTAGCGGATCGCCTTCGGGTCGTAGAACCACTCGGTGGCGGCGCAGTGGCGATACTCGCCCATGTGGTCCCACTCGCAATGGCCGCACGGCAGGTAGTGCTCGAGGAAGACGAGATCCCCCTCCGTGAATCCCTTGTGCTCGGCAAACAGGCGGCCGACCTTCGCGAGGGTGCCGACGTTCTCGTGCCCCATGATGAGCGGCGCGCCGCGCAGCGGCAGCTTGTACTGGCTGACGTCGGTACCACAAACGCCCGCCACTTCCACCTTCAACAGGGCGGCGTCAGGCGGCAGCTCGGGCAGGTCGAATTCGCGCAGCTCGGTGGTGGACGCGGCGACCTTCAGCGCCGCCAGCGATTTTTCCGATGCCATCGCCCAGCATTGTAGTCACACGGCGCTTGCGTGCCAGCAGGCAAGGGTCCATGATAGGCCCCCGCCTTCGCGGCTGCGCCGCTTCGGCGAGGCAGCTCTCAGGAGGATCACCATGCGCGTCGCTGGAATCGTGGCCGTCGTATCCGTGCTGTCGGCGTCGACGCTGTTGGCTCAAGCTCCTGAATGGATCGTCTACGTCGATCGGGCCGAGCGATTCACGATCAACTTTCCCGGCCAGCCGACGATCAGCGAGAGGATGTACGAGCCCCAGCGCGGCCCGATGCAGCCGGCGCGCGTCTATACGGTGCAGGACGGACCACGGCGCTACATGGTAACCGTCGTCAATTTTGCCGGTGCCAACGTCAACGATGTGCCGCACGCGGTTGCGTGGGAAGCGTGGAATTACCGGAAGCGGGGCGGTGAGATCACGTACGACAGCTTCGCGAATGTGGACCGCATCAACGGCCACCAGCTGCATATTACGAACGCCGACAAGACTGTCACCATCGTCGGGATCTATCTACATGCGCGCCGTCTGTACATCCTCGAGGCCCGCGTCCCGCCGAACACGCCGGGCGCGCTGCACTTTCAGCAGTCGCTTCAGATTCTGGATGAACAGGGAAAGCGAATTCGGTACAACGTGGATGAGAACGGCGACAGGAGCACGCGCGCGAATACGACCGACGCCTACTAACCGCCGCCGCGACCGGGATTCGTGGGCTGGTTTCCTCGGCCTTGCCCGCCGCCCTGTCCTTGCCCGCTGCCTTGTCCACCGCCCTGCCCGCCGCCTTGCCCACCGCCCTGCCCGCTGTTGTCAGGTTTCCCTGATTGCGGCGGTTTCCCGGGGGCAGGGACGCCGGCCGGCGGGCCGGGTTCTGCCCCGGCGCGTCGGCCAGAATTCCCTTGCCCCTGGCCTTGACCCTGCCCATTACCACCTTGGTTTCCCTGGTTCCCCTGGCCGTTGCCCTTTCCGTTCGAGGAACCAGAACCGCGATTGGAGCCTTCGGCAGGAAGGTTCGTCAGCGCGTCGGGACCGCGTTTGAGCGCGTCGCGGACGCGTTGGAGCGCCGCATCCGGCGCTTGGCCCTGATGCACGAGTTCGGTGAGCGCGGCAATCGCCACGTTACGGCGATCGCGCGGCGAGCTGTCGGCAACCGCCTTGAGCACCGTTTCGTTCACGCCCGATTCAATCGCGTCGGCACCCACCGCGAGACTTGCCGCGGCGTCGGTCTGTCCGCGCATCGCCTGGCTCGCACGCTCGAGCGCGGCCTGGCGCCGCTCGATAGCCGCGGCAATGCGATCCAGCGACACGCCCTTGGCTTTGCCTTCGGCGATCTTGCTTTCGAGCAGCGCGACCGGGATGCCGACCTGACGCGCACGGGCAAGCGCCGTGTTGATGCGATCCTGGGGCGGCTGGACCTGTGCGTTCGCCGCCATGGCGCCTGTCAGCGCCAGCGTCACGACCGCGACAGCTATCCGGACCTTCATCATTCCTCCTTACCGCACCTGATATACAGACGAAACAGACGACTCTTTGGTCACATTGCCGTCCCTAAGTGCCAAACTGAGGGCCTCCCGGGCCCGCATCGCGCGCATTTTCAGCGCGCTGACCGAGGCGTCAAGCAGTTCGGCCATCGTTTCGTACGGCACGCCGTCCACGTAGTGCATGACGAACGCTTCCCGGAGCGCCGGCGGCAGCTGCCCCAGCGCCCGCATTATCCCGCTCCGCACTTCGTTGCGCTCCGCGGTCTCGGCTGGGCCGTCGGCCTCGTCGAGCGGATCCTCGACGTCGTCCAGCCGCACGTTCCGGCGGCTTGCTTCCTTCAGGTAATCGAGGCAGCGATTGCGGAGCGTGCGGAACAACCACCCCTTGAAGCGCGCCCGATCCCGGCATTCGCGGAGACCCATGTAGGCGCGCACGAACGCGTCCTGCACCATGTCGGCCGCCGCGTCATGGTCGAGCACGATCGACACGGCGTGACGATACATCGCCTGTTGATACCGCCCGACCAGATGCTCGAACATCTGTTTTTCGCCGTTCAGCACGCGGCCGATCACGTCCTCGTCAGACGGTGCGTCGGAGAGACGGCGGTCGAACGGCTCCATCACGTCACCACCAGCACCGCCACGAACCCGCCCATCCCGTCGTCCCGCCTCCCGGCAGTTGAGACCGGGACGAACCACTCGCCCGTTGCGGATCGAAAGGTGTAGTGATACACGCCCGGCATCAGGGACAGCCGGATGATCCAGTTGCTTCCCTCGCGCTGCATCGGCGCCGGCTGCCAGTTGTTGAAGTCACCCGCGATCGAGACCGCACCGGCAGGGGCGTCTCCCGCCGGCAGCCGCACGAGCACGGTGCCCGCCGGCGACGCCGACAGGGGCACGGCTGGCGCCGGAAGGCGACCGAGACGCTGCGTCAGCCCGACGCTCCACGTGCGGCGCGAGGGGTTCCAGTACAGGGGATCCGGTGCTTCCTGGCGCACGTTGCCCCACACGGTGGTGCGCACGCCGACGCTCACGCCCGTCCCAAGCGCCCACACGCGCTCGTCAAGGTCCGTGGCGAGCCATTTCCCGACCTGGCCCCACACGGTGACAGGGGAGGCGTCGTAGGCGACACTGGCGCCGACGAACGGATAGGTGCCTTCGCTCGCATGAACCCAGTGCGCATCGCCTTCGACGCGGACGGTGCTCCCGTAGCCTCCGCGCGCGCCGGTCTCGAAGACGCCGCGACTGTCGCGGATGCCGGCAAACGACAGCGTCTGACCGCGCCACCCGCCGCGCGCTTCGACGAACCCCGCGCCTGATGTCAGCCGCGCAAATGGCATCGCGTCCAGCGCGAAGCCCGACCCCGTTAAGTCGACGAGCCGATCGCGAAACGAGAACCCGTGTGCGCCAAGATCGGCGCCAACACTGGCGCGGCCGGTCTGCAAGGCGGGCAGCGTGAACCGTCCGCCGGCGCCCCCCGCGCCCCACAGGTTCCCCGCATCGCCGGCCGGCAGCGCGGCGGCGCCGTACACCCAGGCCTCACGACGCGTGTCGTAGCGGAGGCTTCCCATCAGATTGCTGGTACCGACATTGGCGAGCGCAGGGTCGTAAACGAGGCGGCCGGCGGAAACTTCCGCCGACCACCCCTGGCCGTTTGCCGCGGTGGTGTGGCTCAACGCAGCAAGGATCACCGCCATCGTGGCGGTGACGGCCCTTCCTCTCACAATTCGGGCGTATCGGTGTGCAGCAGGGCGAGGCGGCTGTTCATCCCCCCGAACCCGTCGCCAATCTGCGGCGCATGAGGATCCGGCACCCACTGCTGACCGTCGACGACAAACGCGTAGTCGTGGACCCCTTGCGTCAGCGGAACGGTGATCGTCCAGACACCGGGAGAGGACTGGCGCAGGTCGTAGCTCGGCTGCCAGTTCGTGAAGCTTCCGGCGAGCTGCACCCGCATTGCTGCGGTCTCGATGTGGAACTGCACGAACACGTGCGGGTCGTCGGCGTTGCCCGCAACCTGTGGTGCGGTGGCCGGCACCGGGCCCAGATACGGCACCGCGAGGATGGCGATCACGGCGACAGCCGCGACGAGCGCAAAGGCGGGGCGGATCGACACCTCGCGAGGCGCCCACAACAGCAGAGCCAGGCGCTTGAGGGCAGGCCGCTCCGCGGCCGCTAACGGCTCGAGGTTCTGGATCCGGCTCATCACTGCCCCTCTCAGATCGGGGGCCGGCCGCTCCGCCAGGAACGCTCGGGTTTCGTGAATCACACGATCAATCTTGTCGGTCATTGTCGTACCCGTCATATAGACGATCGAGACGACTGTCGCGTCACATCCCCCTAGATCGTAATCCCCTCTACAAATTCCGCCATCCTTTCGCAGATATGCCCGGGGCTGCCGCGCCAAAGCCGGGCGATGTGACCCGGCACAGGGGCTGCTCGTCTTGGTTCTCGAAGGCCGCGTCTGGCTCGAGACCCCCCGGTCGCAGGCGTGCCAAAAGAGGAGACACGGAATGAGTATCACGTGGTCGTCGGTTCGGATGCGCCTCCTGCTGATTCCCTTCGCGGCGGCGGCGCTGACGGTTGGATGCGGTGAAGGGCAGGTCCTTCAATCGCCGACCGGGCCTTCGGGGGCGGCCGGTTCAGGCAGTTTCCTGACCGCCGACAACGCCGACAGCGTCGTGGCGACGGCAGCGAGCACCGACGAATTCGGCACGCTGGCCAAGGGCGGCAACGGCAAGGACAAGGACAAGGATAAAGGCAACCGCGGCGGAGCGGATTCCGACGACAACGACGACAACGACAATGACGAAGGCGACTCGGACAATCGAGGTCCTGGAAATGCCGGCAATCCGGGCAAAGGGGACAAGGTCGTCGGCTTCGTGTCGGCCACAACCTTCGACTCGCTGACGGTCAATGGCATCACCGTGAAGGCCGCGCCTGGTGCGGTCATCCGTCACGGCAACCGCACGCTGACCCTGGGCAACATCGGCGTGGGCGATCACATCCAGGCGCGCGGCACGATGACCGGCACGACGTTCATGGCCCACGAGATCAAGGTGGAAAACACCAATCACGAGGACGATGACAACGTGGGCGACGCCGCGACGCTGAGAGGCGCAATCTTGGAGCTTTCCGCGACGGCGGGCTGCCCGGTCGTGACGTTCAAGATCGGGACAGACACGGTGAAGACCTCCGCGGCCACGACGTTTGACGACGTGGCGTGCTCGGCGCTCGCCAACGGCGCGCTGGTCGAGGTGACGGGAACCGTCGCGGCCGACGGCTCAATCGCGGCGACCAAGGTCGAACTCCAGTCCGGCCCGAATGAAGTCAAGGGCACCGTCTTCGAGCTGACGGGAACAGCCAGCTGCGGCACGGCAGCACCAGCGCTGACGTTCAAGGTTGGGGCGACTCTGGCTACGGCGACCACGGTGAAGACGAACAGCACGACGACGTTCTCAGGCGGGACGCCCCCTCTCACGTGTGCGACGCTCGCGAACGGGGCGAATGTCGAGGTCGAGGGCACGACGCAGGCCGACGGTTCGATCACCGCCGCGTCTGTCGAACTCCACTAATCCCACAACCCTACCCCGCGGGGATCACGCCGATCGAGGCGTGGTCCCCGTCTTGCACTTTCCTCCTGCGACCTGTCAGGAGGAGCTCATGGGATCTCACGACGCTGTGGCGGTTGAGCCGTTCACGCGCCTCTCGCGCATGGCCGGTTACGCAGTTGAGCGGCACGAACCTGATCCGCGCGGCTGGACCGTTGTGAACAGCCAGGGTAAGAAAATCGGCGAGGTCAAGGACCTCATCGTCGACACCAGCCGCATGACGGCGCGCTACCTCGACGTCGAGCTCGACACCAAGCTGTTCGATTGGCGCAGCGACGACCCGCACGTCCTGGTGCCGGTCGAGCACGCGCATATCGACGGCAAGCATCTCCTCGTTCCGGACATCACCCAGGCATGGGTCGCGGATCTGCGCACCCAGCGAAATGCGCACCTCCACGAGTTCTGGGACCGCTGGTGGATGCGGGCGGAGCGCCGCCCGGGCGCCGGCCTGTCCACGCGCGTTGGCCGCGTGGTGCAGCACGAGGAGCTGCAGCGCGTGATCGATGGCGTGCAGCCAGGGGAAACGGTTCGTATCCCGGTCGTAAACGAAGAGATTGTGGTGCAGCGGCGTCCGACCGACGAAACATCGATCACAGGGAGATAAGGCATGAATGAAATCACCATCGTCAAGCGGCGCGCACGCGTGTTGCCGATCCTGCTGATGCTTCTGGTGGTTGCACTGTTGGTGCTCGCCGGGCTGTGGATGCTCGGGATGCTGCCGGGCCTCGAAGCGGCGCGCGTTGACGCGCTGCATGATGCAGGATGGGACACGCCTGTCTATTATCAGACCACCATTGTCTGATTCAGACAGTCTTCACATATCCCGTTGATCTGGCGTATCTTACAGATACGCTACTCGGCGGATCCTCCCCGTCCAGAGTGGAGGAGTACCGCTGCATGTTGTGGTTCTTCGACCGGGACGATGAGAAAGTCGAAGTGGAAACGCGCTTCGACAACAACACGCTCGATTACGTCTTGATCATTCGATGGCCAGACGGCCGCGAAGAGATTGAACGCTGCCCAGATTCCGAAAGCTTCAGTGCGCGGGTCAACGCGCTCTCTGAACAACTGAAGTCGATGAACTGGCGCAACACAGGATCCCCCATCGTGCTGCCCGAGGGGTGGCTCGACAAACGCACCCGCCATTAGCCCTGCGCGGGCGCCCCGCAGGCCGTCAGCGCAGGCCCATCTGCTCGGCGGCGAACGCCCATTGATCGGCCCGTTCGGCAATAAGTTTGTCGGTCGGACGGTAGCCATGCGATCCCTGGACCTCGACTCGGATCAGCACCGGTTTCGCGCATCCCTGCGCGGCCTGCAGCGCCGCGGCGAACTTGAACGAATGGCTGGGCACGACGCGATCGTCATGATCAGCCGTGGTGATGAGCGTCGCCGGGTAGCACGTGCCGGGCTTGACGTTCTGTACCGGCGAGTACTTGATTAGAAATGGGAACTGCGCCGGGTTCGACGCCGAGCCGTACTCGGTGGTCCACAGCGCCCCGCCGGTGAACTTGTCGTAGCGCAGCATGTCCATCACGCCGACGGCGGGCAAGGCGACGGCAAACAGATCGGGACGCTGCTCCATGACGGCCCCGACCAGCAGTCCGCCGTTCGATCCGCCCATGATGCCGAGCCGGTCTGGCGACGTATAGCCGTCCTTGATCAACTGCTCCGCGACGGCGATAAGGTCGTCAAACACGTTCTGCTTGTTCTCGAGCATGCCCGCCTTGTGCCAGGCCTCGCCGTATTCCGCGCCACCGCGCATGCTGGCCGTGACCCAGATGCCGCCGCGCTCGAGCCACGCCGGCACGTCCTGCCGGTAGACCGGCAGCGTGGTGACCGAGAAGCCGCCGTATCCATAGAGCATTGTCGGGTTGCGGCCGTCGCGCGCGACGTTCTTCCGCGCGGTCAGGAAAAACGGCACACGCGTCCCGTCCCTGGACGTGGCGAAGAGCGCCCTGGTCTCGAACCGGCTCGTGTCCACGGGGGGCTTTGCGATCTCAAATCCTTCGCTCGTCTTCGTTGCCGGATCGAACACGTAGACCGAGGACGGCATCAGCGGCGAGGTGAAGCTGTACCAGATATCCGGCGCGTCCTCGCGTCCGCTCAACGCGCTGATGGTGCCGGCCTCGGGCAGGGCGACCTCGCCCTGCGGCGCGCCGTCGAGGCCGAACAGCGACAACCGGCTCTGCACGTCGACGAGGTACTGGACGACGATGCGGCCACCGATCAGGGCGACGTACTCGATCGCTTCCTTGCGCTCCGGAACGATGGTTTTCCAGCGGCTCGCGGCTGGATTCTGGAGATCGACGGCAAGGATCCTGCGATTCGGCGCGTCCTTGTCGGATCGGAGATAGAGCGTCGCGCCGCGGTTGCCGAATGCCCAGTACTCCGCGTCGTTCACGGCCATCAGCGGCTTGACGGGTGCGTCGATCTTCGGCGCATCCGGCGTCAGCAGATCCGCGTAGTACAGGCTGTTCTTGTTTTCCGCGCCTTCGAACATCCCGATGAGCAGGTAGCGCCCGTCTTCGGTCACCTCGCCGTTGATGATCCAGGCCGGCAGATCTTTTCGTTCGTAGACAAGCCGGTCCTGAGACTGCGGCGTGCCGATCCGGTGGTAATACAGCGCCTGTCCCGAGAGCGCCGCTTCGAGCACCTTGTTCTTCGGCGGCTCGGGATAGCGCGAGTAGAAGAAACCCCTGCTGTCGTGCGTCCAGGAGATGCCGGAGAAGCGCATCCACTGGATCTCGTCTGACAGGTCCTTCCCTGAGGCAATGTCACGGACGTGGATGGTGTTCCAGTCCGCACCCCCCTCGGACAGGCCATAGGCGAGAAGCTTCGCGTCGGGCGACGGGCTCCACTGCGACAGCGAGACCGACCCGTCCTCAGAGATGGCGTTGGGATCGATGACCAGCGTGGGCGGCGCCGCTGGGCTGCTGCGAACGAACACGGGCGACTGCCGCTGCAGCCCCGTGTTCCTGGCGTAGAACAGCTTGCCGCCTTCGATCACCGGCACGCCGACGCGCGGGTAGTTCCAGAGCTCGGTCAGACGGCTGTTGAAATGCTCGCGCAGCGGCAGCTTTGCGAGGTACGGGTCGGTGACCGCGTTGGACGCCGCGACCCAGTCCGCCACTTCCTTCGAATCGAGCGCCTCCATCCATCGGTACGGATCGGGGACCTTCGTCCCGGCGTAGTCGTCGACGACGTCGCCTTTCGCGGCGACTGGATACGGAAGGCGTTCCACGGCAGGTTCAGTGCGCCCGCAGGCTGACGCGGCAACCGCCAGCAGCGTCATCGTCGCGATGAGGGGCAGCGCCATCACAGTCCGACCTCCGGCGCGGCGATCATAGATCGGCTGCGTCGTGGAAGGATCTGGCGCGGCCTCGCGCCGCCCGCGCGCTAGGCTCGTAAACGCAGCTGGTCGAGGGCGGGGGCAGGCGAGCGGCTTTTCAGGACGCCGTCAAGATGCCGCGCCACCCATACGTGGCTGCACGGCAGGCAGGCGTACCACATCCGGCGATGGCTCGCCGCGTCGAAGCCGACGCCGCCGCCGCGCCCGCACGAGGGGCAGACGGCGTCGTGGCACACGACATTCGTGCCGTTCAGCTCCTGCTCGCGCATCCGCAGGAGCCGGCCGACCCGCGTGTAGAGCAGGTTCGGCGCAAAAGGCTTCATCAGCACGCCGTCGCAGCCCGCCTTGAGCGCCTCGGGTACCAGCGCGGGTTCCGAGGTCGTCGCGAGCACCAGTGTCACCCCCGCCTCGCCCGCCTTCGACTGACGACAGACCGAAACCCCGTCGCCGTCCGGCAGCGCGAGCTCGGTGATCACCAGCGTCGGCTGGAAGGCCTTGAGCGCTCGCAGGGCCTGAGCTTCTGACGACACGACAGTGACTTCGAAGTGTCGTCGCAATACCGGAAAAAACGAATCCGCGCCGGGATCCACGAACAGGATCGAGACCGGATCCACGGATTCAAAAGCGAATGGGCTGAACATGGGCAGTCCTTTATCGTCCGCGCACGATCGAGCGGCGCGTGGCCAGGCGCACCTTCGGTTTTTTCTCCGAGGCCTTTGCGATCCCCTTCGCGACTTCGACCGGGACCTGCTCGAAATACAGGTCGGGTTGGGGCTTTGGAACCGCTGCGCGCTTGATGGCCATACACGAACACTAGCAGGGACGTCGCGATACGGGCTGACTCGTTGGCGCGCCGATAGGCGCGGCTTGTACCGGCGAATAACGGCCAATAGCGGCCGGATACGGACCCACAAGAGGTGACTTGCTTTTGCGTCAGGATATTTTTACGATAGTGATACGTTACGTCAGGTTAGTTTAATGTTAGTGCCACGCAGGGAGGGTGCGATGGCCGGTCGAAGCACGAAACCGAAAACGGCGATGAACTTCGCCTCGATGCGCCAGGCCGACGTGCCGCAGGGGCGGAACGGCAAGCACAAGGCGATCGTCACGCGAATTCTGTCCGACCTGGATCAGATCGAGCCGGGCACCGCAATCAAGGTGCCGCTGGCGCAGTTGAAAGAGAGCAAGGCCAAAGTGCGGTCGGCGCTGAATCGCGCGACGCGGAAGAACGGCCACGAGGTGGCCACCGCCAGCGACGACACCTACCTGTACGTCTGGAACGAGCCGAAGTAGGGCGGCGGGTCAGGCTCCGGAATTATCCGGGGCCTCTCGAGTGCCGGCACGAAGCGCGGCAGGTGCCGGGCGTGTCGCCTGCTTGAGCGCCTCGCGGTAGTCTTCCGGCGTGTTGAGATTTCGCAGCGTCAGCAACTCCGGATCGGCCGACGCCACCTCGGACGGCCGCACGCGCCTGGTTTTGAGGGCGTCGAACAGGAACGCGGGCCGCAGGCGGCCATCGGCGAGCAGCGCTTCGACGTGCGGCAGGATGCTGCGCCGGTACACGGCCGAGAGCGGATGCGTAAACCCGTCAATCTCCATCACAGCAATGTCGTGATCGCCTAGGAGATCGATCATCAGGCGCACGAACCCGGGAACGAGCAGCGGCACGTCGCACCCTGTGATGTACGCCGCCTCGACCGACCCGGGTAGTGCGTTCAGCCCTGCGCGCAGCCCTTCGAGCGGTCCGCGGCCTTCCTGCTCGTCGCGGGCGATGCGCGCGTAGCCGGGCAGCATCGGCAGCGCCTGGTCGCGCGCCGACACGACGACGATGGGAGTGACCACCGAGCCGAGCAGCCGCACGACGCGCTGGAGCATGGTCTCCGACCCGAAGGGCAACAGCGCCTTGGGTGATCCCATTCGGGTGGATTTTCCGCCGCACAGGACGATGCCGCCGGCTGTAATCAATGCATCGACTCCGCTACCACGCTAACACGTCGGGACAACTGTTCACGCTTCTGCGTTCTTGGTGCTCGGTTCGTGTTCAGGTTCGGGTTCTGAAGTTCGGTGGAAGAGAGCCCGGCCCGTCGGGCCGAGCTCCCGCGCGATCTCATTGATCCTTGCTGACGGTCGCCGTGGCCCGTGGGCGTTTCGGGGCCTTGGTCATCCCCGTCCGCGACTGGGACATCAATTCGCGCGCAAGCTGCGTGAGCAGGTTATCGGCGACTTCCTCTTCTGCGAGGGACTTAGACAGCAGCTCCGCCACGGCGGGGAGTCCGATCTGCCCGGCCATCGTGCGCGCCGTCCCGTAGGCCGAGATCTCGTAGTGTTCAACCTTCTGCGCTGCCGCAATCAGCCCCAGATCCGCGGCGGCGTCGTCGAGTTCCTGGCCATCGGCCATCACTTCTTCCCCTTCTTCGAGCAGTCCCTGCATGCCCTTGCAGGTCTTGCCCTTGGCGGGAACGCCGACCAGGGCGAACGCGTCTTTCAAGCGTTCTACCTGCGCCTTTGTTTCTTCGAGGTGATTCTCGAGCGCCAGCTTCAGCCCCGGTGAGCGCGCGGCCTTGACCATCTTCGGCAGAGCCTTGACGAGTTGTCCTTCGGCATTCACGAGATCCCGGAGCTGCGCGACCAGCAACTCTTCGATCATGTCGGTGTCGCCGGCAGTGCTGGTCGTGCGATCGTCAACGCGCGGCTCGCCGGCGCCTGACTCGCCGTCGTGCCCGAGCGCCTGGAATGCCGGCGCTTCAACCAGCTGCAGATCTTCGCCTTCGTTCCACGGACCACGTGCATCGATCTCGCCGTCTTCGCCGACGCCGGTGGACGTGTTGAAGAACTGATCGACGAGCCCCGGCGTCGGTGGAATCTTCCCGATCATGAAGCGGGGCTTGTTCATGCTCTCGAGCGCCGCCGTAAACGCCTTCATGTGCGTGATCTCGCGCGTCATCAGGAACTGCAACGCGTCTCGCGATCCGGCGTCGGTGGTGAAGTTGATCAGGCGTTCGTAGACGATCTTGGCCCGCGCCTCGGCGGCAATGTTGCTCCGCAAATCGACGTCGAGCTCGCCGGTAATCTTCAGATAGTCCGCGGTCCACGCATTGCCCTGCGAGTTGTACAGGTTCACGCCGCCGCCGCCGGCGATGGCAATCAGCGGATCGGCCTCCGCATGTTCGCGATCGAACTTGGTTGGCTTCAGGTGCAGCCGCGCGAGCGATCCGATGATCTCCAGGTGACTGAGCTCCTCGGTGCCGATATCCATGAGCAGGTCCTTGCGTTCGGGATCGTCGCAGTTGAGTCCCTGCACGGAGTACTGCATCGCGGCGGCAAGCTCGCCGTTGGCACCGCCGAATTGCTCCAGGAGCATGTTGCCGAACCTCGGATCCGGAGTATCGACGCGCACGGTGTACATCAGCTTCTTGACGTGGTGATACATGCAACCTCCCAGCACCGGGGTTAAATCAGACGTGCGGTGCGATGCGGAGGATCGAGCATGGACCATGCCGGTAAGTTTTTGATTTATGGATGTCACGAAGGTGATGCAGGGCTGCGGGATGCACGGTATGAATCGTGAACACGATGTGGGAGGTGCTGGCAATAGGCATTGATGCCTGCATCAATCCCACAAATGCCTTCTTCCGATGTCCTGCCCGCCGTGGAGTCGCTGTCGAGCGAGAGCGTCCCGACTGATTCCACGCAATCCGCGCTCGACCCCCGAGGTATCGCGCTCGCCGTGCTGGCCACAGCCGCGGCAATCCTGCTCGCGCAGTACATGCAGAGCGTGCTCATCCCGTTTGTGCTGGCCGGCCTGGTGTTCTATGCCCTCGATCCACTGGTTGACCGTCTGCAGCGGCTCCACGTGCCCAGGGCGCTCGGTGCGGGGCTGGCCATCTCGCTCGTGGTCAGCGGCTGCGCCGTCCTCACCTATAGCCTCATGGATAATGCGCTGGAGGTCGTCGAACAGCTGCCTGTCGCTGCCCGGAAGGTGCGGAGCCGCCTGGAAACTGATCACCCACCGACGGCCATCGAGAAGGTACAGGAGGCCGCGCGGGAGATCGACGCCGCCGCCGCTGCGGCGGCCTCGCCTGAAGCCTCCGCGCCTCCCGGTGTGGCACGCGTCGTCATCGAAGAACCCGCGTTTCGCGCGTCCGACTACGTCCTGTGGAGTTCGCTCAGCGCGCTGAGCCTGCTTGGCCAGGCGTCGCTCGTGCTGTTCCTCTCCTACTTCCTGCTCGTCTACGACGACCTGTTCAAGCGGAAGCTGGTCGAGAATATCGGACCGACGCTGGGACGAAAGCGGATCACGGTGCAGATCCTCAACGACATTGCCGTACAGATTGAGGGCTTTATCGCGGTCCAGGTGGTCACGAGCGTGGTGGTGGGAATCGTTACGGGCGTGACGTTGTGGGCGGTCGGGTTGAACAACCCGTGGGTGTGGGCCGTCGCGGCCGCGGTGTTGAACGTGGTGCCCTACTTCGGTCCGTTGATCGTCGCCGCCGGCCTCGGCATCGTCGGTTACCTGCAGTTCGAGTCCGCCGCGGCCGCCCTCGGAGTCGCGAGCCTGGCGATGCTCATTACAACTGTTGAAGGGTACTGGCTGACACCGGCGCTCATGCAGCGGGTCGCGCAGATGAACCGCATCGCCATTTTCGCCGGCATCCTCTTCTGGAGCTGGCTGTGGGGCGTCCCGGGCATGCTGCTCGCGATCCCGATGATGGTCGTTACCAAGGTCGTTTGCGATCGGATCGAAGGCCTGCAGCCGATCGGCAACATGCTCGGTGAGTAGGTGAAGCTCGTGCGCGCGGCCACACCGTGTAGCGTCGCGCGCGAACGGATCCAGCTGCTACGATCGTGATGGAATTGCTACTACGGGATGGGGCAATGGGACGAACGAGCGTGATTACAGCCGCGCTGACGCTGGCAGCTCTTCCAATGCTCGTGGCCGTCTGTGGTCAGACGAGGACCAGGGACACCCACACGAACGAAGCCACGTGCCGCGTCGATGGTGAGCTCGCGAGGCTGCCGCAGCTGCCCGAAGCGAGCGGCGTGACGGTCAGCCGGCGTGTACCCGGGCGGTTGTGGACACATAACGATTCCGGACAGCCGGTGTTGTTCATACTCGATGCTCGGGGCAGTGTGACCGGCCGCATCCAGCTCTCGGGCGCAATGGTGGTTGACTGGGAAGCGATATCTGCCGGCGCCTGCCCGACAGGATCGTGCTTGTACGTCGGTGACATCGGCGACAACAACGCCACACGCGACCTCATCACCATCTATCGATTGACCGAACCTGGCGACACGCCGTCGGGAGCAACGGCGTCCACCGCAGCCGTTGACGTCTTTCATGCGCGATACCCCGACGGGGCGCACGATGCCGAGACGCTGCTGGTCACGCCTGATGGCGGTTTGTACATCGTGACCAAGGGTAGTACAGGACCGGTGGCGCTCTACCGGTTTCCCGGCGAGCCTCGCGCGGACGGCCGCGTCGTCCAGCTTGAACAGATCGGGCACCCGCGATCATCCGGCCAGGCCAGAAGGGATGAGCAGATCACCGACGGCGCCGTGTCGTCCGATGGCGCGCGCGTGGTACTGCGCACGCATGAGGCGCTGTATTTCTACCGAACGGCGCAGCTGCTCGCGGGCGATTGGACCGTTGCAGAGATTATGAATCTCAAGCACGTCGGCGAAGCGCAGGGCGAAGGGGTCTCCCTTGGACCCAACAATGAGATCTACCTGGTTGGCGAAGGCGGCGGCGGATCGCGGCCGGGAAGTTTCGCGCAGCTCACGTGCGCGCGCTGACCAATCGGCTGGCGCACCACTTGCTCCTTCCTGTTTGATCACCCGGAACTGTCCGGACTCACAACTCTGCAGGAGGGTACCCATGGCAGACCGATGGGATTACCGCGACGATCGCAGCTACCGCGAACGCCACGAACGGCCGATCAGCGACCGCGCGGGCGACGAGGTGCGGTCGTGGTTTGGCGATGATGAGGCGGCGCGCCGCCGGCGAATGGACGAAATTCGCGACGAGCGCCACGAGCGCGACTGGAGCGACCGCGCCGCGCGCACCGGCGAACGGGCGTGGGAACGCACGCGCGAAGCCGCGCGCGACCTGACCGATCGCGATCGCGACGGGCGGACCGGGCTCGCCGAGTTCGCCGACAACGACCGCGCGTCGTACTTTTCGGGCTATTCGGGCTACTACTCACGGCCGACCTATCGTGACGACTACTGGACGCGCGAGCGCAGCTTCGGCGACACCAGCCGTTACGGCTGGCAGAGTCCCCCCTACTCGGGGCCCAACTACGTCGGCCGCGGCCCGCGCGGCTACCAGCGCACTGACGAGCGCATCCGCGAGGAGGTGTGCGACCGCCTGACTGAGGATCCGCGCATCGATGCCAGCGACATCGAAGTCCACATGAAGGGCGGCGAACTCACTTTGTCGGGCAGCGTTCGCACTCGCGAGGAAAAGCGCTTCACGGAGGATCTGGTGGAACGGATCACCGGCGTCCGCGAGGTCAACAACCACCTGAGAGTGCGGCCGGCCACCGAGGTGATCGGCACCGCCCGCAGCGGCGCGGCGGTCCTCGGCCTCAACGACACACCGCCACCGCAGACGCGCAACCACTAATCTCGTAATCGGGCCAACCGACACCGGCGAGCGTCGGTTGGCCCGTCATGCCGCAACCCTGAAATTCTTCGTGCAGCGCAGGCCTGGCGTTGACACAGGTTTGCTCCCTTCGCATAGACTCCCGTGGTTCAACACCTGATCTTCTCGAGCGAGCGCAGGGAGAGGCGTGATGGATGGCGACGTCCTGGTGTCCGACACAAACTTCTATCAGGTCAGGCAGAACACGCCGATATTCTTCGAGGCGAAGATCGGCAACGGCCAGGTGGGCGGGACGGCGCTGAGGCTCAACGGCAGTTCGATCCCGGTGAATCCAACCGGCCCCACCAAGATCGGACAGGACGGCCAGGACCTGCGCCGGTCGGTGCTGCAGTCGATCACCACGGTCAAGGACATCAGCAAGACGACGAACAATACGTCGATCGAGCACACGCTCTCCGGCGGCCTCAGCACCGAAGTCTTCCCGTACGCGATCAAGGTGAAGAAGGACAAAGGCATCGCCCGGTACTTCATCACCTACGTGCTGTCGTGACGATCACGCGCCGCCAGGCTTTCCTCGTCAGCGTGTTCGCGGCCGTTGCCATGCTCGCCGGCACGCGCACCGTGCTCGGGCAGACCGAGGCACCGACGCTCGCCTCGCTACGGACGCCGCCCTCGCCGGCATTCACCGCCCTCGGTATTGAACCGAGCGCCGTCGAGCGCCCGGCGACGCCCTCTGATGTGGCGCTGTCGTTCGTGAGCAAGCTCCGCCAGGGGACGGTGCCGAAAGACTATGCGTTCGAATTGAGTCCGTACTGGCTTGTGAGCCAGCCGAACCTCTCGTGGAGCGACGACGTGACGCGGAATGTGGCCGAGTCGGTTGCGCGGACGCTGAGTCTGTCGGTGGCGACGGCCGAAACCGGCGTGACCGGCTCGCCGCTGACATCACTTGCGGTCGGCGTGCGCACTTTGGTGACGTCGGGCCATATGACGCCGGCGACGCAGCGCGCGCTCGGCGCACTTGAAGCAATGCTGAGCCAATCGGGCGACGTCTTTCTCAGGATGGTCGGCGAAGCCGGGCTCGACGAACTCGACAAGCGGCTGGCGAGCGGCGACGTGACGACGGCCGAGTACGAAGCCCGCAAGCAGGAGATTGCGGCACTCGTACTCGAGAGCGATGAGTACCGTGAGGCGATGTCGCGAGCCGAAGACGTTGCCGCCAAGCGCGAAGGTTTCTTCCTTGAAGTGGCGGCCGGCTTCGTCTGGGATTTCGCCGCCGGCTCCTGGGAGTCGCGGGCGTTCCGGAAGCGGGGCGTATGGGCCACGCCCAGCTACGACTTCGGCGCGTGGAACCTGGTCGGCGTCCTGCGCTATCTCGACGAGACCACGGCGCCAAGCGAGGATGCGCTCGATTGGGGCGGCCGCGCCGTCTATTCCACCGCCGACTATGCGCTCTCCCTCGAGTTCGTACGGCGATCGCCGATCGACCCGACCGAGACCATCAGGCGGAGCCACCGGTTCGTCGGCATCGGCGAGTACCGCATCTCGCCTGCGACCTGGATCATCGCGTCGTTTGGCAAGGACCGTCAGAAGACCGGGACCAGGGAAACACTCATCGCGCAGCTCGGACTGGCGTTCAGCTTCAGCAAAGACCGCTACTTCTGAACGGCCCGCGACGGCAGCGAATGGCTCCCTCCGTGGCGAATGAACCACGACGGCACGACGGTCACGACTGGTCTTTCGAAAGAGTCAACGCCCAACTCCCAAGCTGCCAACTCCCAACGTTTGGGAATTGGGAATTGGGAGTTGGG
>Ga0075428_100003437_pt1 | contig 17332 bp, 22 predicted proteins | sample RhiMetdeltSRZDD2_FD_75291 | JGI IMG/M metagenome (GOLD analysis project Ga0075428, IMG submission 75291) | Populus rhizosphere microbial communities from Tennessee, USA - Rhizosphere MetaG P. deltoides SRZDD2 | ecosystem: Host-associated > Plants > Roots > Rhizosphere > Soil | place: USA... | reverse complement strand
CTGCTGACCCGCACGGTCGACGCGGCGATCGGACCTCGGCCGCCGAACCTCGACGCCTCGATTACCAGTACGCATTTCCTGAACTACCAGGCGTTCGCTGTGGCCAGCCCCGACAACCCCATCACCCGTATCCAGCCGGGCATTGGCACCCTTAGAGAGCAAACGTGGCTGCTTGGACCGTCGGCTGCTTATGACACCGAAGTCATTCCGGAGATGTTGCGACGGGTCAATGTACCCGAGTCACGGCAGCGCATTTTCCAGAGCCACGCCGCTGCGATCGATGAAGCCAAACACGGCAAGGGTTTGGCTCCCGTGGTTTCGTTCGCCGTTTCGCACGACTTGGCCAACGGCGACCTGAAACGAGTGTTGGCTCCCTCGCTTCAGGCGCAGGGGGCCTGGAGCATCATGATCCTGACAACGCATCAGGTGCCCCCGGCTGCGGAGCTGGCCCGATTCATCGTCACTCCCCGTGCCACACAGGCGATGTTGCGCGGCTTGGGGGTCACCGTCGGCCGTTTCAAGCCGTCGATCCATGTCACCCTCTGGAGCTAAAGCGCCCGTCGGCGTTGATTGGCCAGGGGTTGGCGCTCATGGCCGTCGGTCGTTCGGCGCGTTTACGGCGACCCATGTCTCGTCGAGGCCGATCAGTCGAGGCCGATCAGTAGCCAATTGTGCGGACATATATGCGACGGCCGCTTGCCGTATCACCACGGCGGCGCACGTGCTCTCCCTACCGTCAATCCTTTTGGCGATCGGGAGGATCCCATGCCACTTGTCAACAGCTCAATTCCCACCGATTTACGCACCTTGATGCAGCTTGGCCACAGTGACCCGGCGACAGCACCCGAGGGCGACGTCGGCAGTACCAGCCACCCGCAGAACGGCCAGGCGGCACAGTGGGTCATCAACGTAATACCGGCCGACGGCAACAACGGCCAGTACTTCGGGCAACTCGTCGTCAACCAGACCTCCGTGGAAGGCGACAACACCTCGCACTACCTCACGGCCGGGATCTACGAAACGAACCTCGCCATCGACTGGCCCGAATACCTGCAGGACCCGCATGTCCGCAGGTGCCTGCGCCCGTTCAACGGTTACGACAACGACCGTGTCTACCTCTATCTCACCGATGCGATCGCGACGCTCAACAGCTATGCCGAGGCGGAGCACTGCGGCGATCTCTTTTACGCGTACCACAACTGTCTGGTACGCCTGGACGACGCCCTGAACGCCGTCGCCGCCCGGGGGCGGATAGGTCCGGTGTCCAACGCCAACGAGGTTCAGCCCCTTGTCGAGTCGCAGATCCGCAACTTGCTTCCCGTCGCGCTGCGAGCCCTCCCGTTGACCCAGAACGCTTTCCTGGCCGAGTACCAGCGGCTGTGCGCCCAGACTGTGCTGCGCGACCAGCACGGTTACCACGAATTCGGAATGCAGCTCCTCAACGCACGCCCGGCCGGCAACATCACTTACCTGACCGGTGCCGCCCGCGACGGTAACCATGTGAGGCCCCGCTATGTGCAGCTCACGCCCGGCGGGACCGCGATCGGCGTGCACCCCTCATCGACGCTGATCATCTGAAGCTGATCGTCTGAAGTAGCGATCCACGGGCGGCGTCCTGGCCGCCCGTCGACGTGTGGCAGGCGCTATGGGTCAGAGTCGGTCACATGGGTGGTCGCGGATTACCGTTCATGGCTTCCCAAAGCCGAGATGGAGTCAACGGCATATCGGCGTGCCGCAGGCCGTAGGGCTTGAGTGCGTCCACGACCGCGTTGACGATCGCCGGCGGTGAGCCGACGGTCGCGCATTCGCCAATCCCCTTGGCTCCAATCGGGTGGTGGGGCGAGGGCGTGACTGTGAAGCCCGTTTCCCAGTCAGGCACCTCGAGTGCGGTCGGCAAGAGGTAGTCCATGAGGGAGGCGGCAAGGCAATTTCCGGCTTCGTCGAAGGTGATCATCTCCATCAGCGCCATACCGACGCCGTCGGTGAGCCCGCGGTGCACCTGGCCCTCGATGATCATGGGGTTGATCCGCGTCCCGCAGTCGTCGACGGCGATGAACCGGCGCACGGTGACGGCGGCGGTGCCCGGGTCGACGTCGACCACGCAGATGTACGCGCCGTTGGGGTAGGTGAGGTTGTCGGGGTGATAGTGGATATGGGCTTCGAGTCCACCCTCGACGCCGTCGGGCTGCCGGCCGGTGCCGTAGGCCCACTTGGCGATCTGTTGGATGGTAAGGGATTTGGTCGGGTTGCCGATCACATGGAAGGAGCCCTTGTTCCATTCGAGATCCGCCACCGTGGCCTCAAGCATCGTCGCGGCGAACAGGTGAGCCTTGTCGCGGACCTTCCGGGCGACAAGGGCCGCGGCGGCCCCGGATACCGGAGTGGAGCGGCTGCCGTAGGTGCCCATGCCGAAGGGCGTCTGGTCGGTGTCACCATGGACGACCTTGATGTCGGCGGGTGGGATCCCGATCTGTTCGGCGACGATCTGCGCGAAGGTCGTCTCGTGGCCCTGTCCCTGGGTTTGGCACGACACTCGAAGGACGGCCGTACCCGTGGGGTATACGCACAGTGCGGCGCCGTCGGCCATGCCAAGACCCAAGATGTCCATGTCCTTGCGCGGTCCGGCGCCGACCGCCTCGGTGAAGACTGAGACGCCGACGCCCATCAACTCCCCGCGTGCGCGTTTTTCCGCCTGTTCGCGGCGCAGGCCGGCGTAGTCAGCGATTTTCAACGCTTCGCGCAGTGTCTGCTCGTAATCGCCGGAGTCGTAGACCCAGCCGGTCTTGCTCGTGTACGGGAATTGTTCGGGCCTAAGGAGGTTCAACAGTCTCAATTCGACCGGATCCATCGCCAGCTCATCGGCGAGACAATCGACGAGCCGCTCGATGAGGTACACGGCTTCGGCGATCCGGAACGAACACGAGTAGGCGATGCCGCCGGGTGCTTTGTTGGTGTACACGGCCGTCATGGTGCAGTGGGCGGCCTGGATGTCGTAGCTGCCGGTAAATACTCCGAAGAAGCCAGCGGGGTACTTCGTCGGCGCCGCAACGCCGTTGAAGGCGCCGTGGTCGGCGAGCACACTGGTACGGATGGCGAGGACCTTGCCGGCTTTAGTCGCAGCGATCTCGCCGCGCATGACATAGTCGCGCGCGAACGCGGTACTCGTCAGATTTTCGAAGCGATCTTCGGTCCACTTCACCGGCGCACCGGTGAGCATCGACGCCACGATCGTGCAGAGGTAGCCAGGGTAGATCGGTACCTTGTTGCCGAATCCGCCGCCGATGTCCGGGGAGATCACCCTGATCTTGTGTTCGGGCAAACCTGCCACCATCGCATACAGCGTCCGATGCGCGTGCGGTGCCTGCGTGGTGGACCATAACGTGAGGTTGCCGTCGATCGGGTCGTAGTCGGCCACCGCGCCGCAGGTCTCCAGCGGGGCCGGGTGGACCCGCGGATACACCATGTCCTGCCTGACCACCACCTCCGCGCCGGCGAACACCGCGTCCGTGGCTTGTTGGTCTCCGGTCTCCCAGTCGAAACAATGATTGTCGCTCTTGCCGGACAGGTCGTCGCGGATCACCGGCGCCGACGGATCGAGCGCGGTGCGGGCGTCCACCACGACCGGCAGCTGCTCGTACTCGACGTCGATCAACTCGAGCGCATCCCGCGCCGCGTACCGATCGTCGGCAACGACGAAGGCCACCTCCTGCCACTGGAAACGGACCTTGTCGGTGGCCAGCACCGGTTGCACATCGTTTGCCAGCGTTGGCATCCAGGCCAGGCCGCGCTCGGCGAGCATCGCGCCGGTACCGACCAGCTTCACCTTCGGGTGCGCCTCCGCGAGGGTCACGTCGACGCTCACGATCCGTCCGTGTGCGATAGGCGCCCTGAGGATGGCCAGATGCAGCATGCCGGACGGCTGAATGTCGTCGATGAAACGACCCTTGCCGCGGATGAACCGTGCATCCTCCTTACGCAGCATCCGGCCGTGACCGACTGGCTTGAGGTTGTTGTCCACAAACTGCGTCGGCGGATTGTCGCTTGTGCTCACGACGTCTCATTCGCAGCGATCGTCGTTCGGGTGCCCGCTTGTTCGGCGGCGGCCCACTGGACCGAGCGTACGATCGTCGCATAGCCGGTGCAGCGGCAGACTTGACCCGAGATGGCCTCCCGGATCTCCTGCTCCGACGGGCTGGGATGGCGATCGAGCAGTGCTCGGGTCGTCATCAGCATTCCCGGCGTACAGAATCCGCATTGCAGCCCGTGACACTCCATAAAGCCGCGTTGAATGGCATCAAGCTCGCCTCGCCGCTCCAGCCCTTCGACGGTTCGCACCTCGTGCCCGCCGGCCATGGCAGCCAGTACCGTGCACGACTTGACCGGTTCACCGTCGAGCCACACCGCACATGCCCCGCAGTTGCTCGTGTCACAACCCCAGTGAGTGCCGGTCAAGCCGAGATGGTCGCGCAGGAAATGCACCAGAAGCAGCCGGCCCTCGATCTCGCGGGTGACGTCGTTGCCGTTCACCCTCATCGTGACCCGCATGCCTACCGCTCCTCACCACGGATGCGGGCAACAGCCCGTCGCAGCGCCCGTCTGGTCAACTCGGCCGCGAGGTGCCGCTTGTAGGCGGCGCTGCCCCGCTGGTCGGTGACCGGCGTACAGGACCGCGCCGCGATCTCTCCGGCTTCGGCGTATAGCTCCTCCGATGGTGCTCTGCCCTGTAGCGCCAGGGAAACCGCCGGAATGCCGGTCGTGTTCGGTCCGACAGCTGCCAGCCCGACACGGGCATCGGTGATGAGGCCATCGTCAAGCCAGACGGCGGCGCCACAAGACACCACTGCCCAGTCGCCCGCGCGTCGGCCCAGCTTTTCAAAGGCGCTGGATCCGTTGGGCCACACCGGGATACGAATCTCGATGAGGATCTCGTCGGCGCCCACCGCTGTTTCGTACGGACCACGGTAGAACTCGGCCATGGTGACCACCCGCTCGCCGTCGGGGCCGCGGATAACACATGTGGCGTCCAAAGTGGTGCACACCGCGGACAGGTCCTCGGACGGATCGGCTTGGCACAAAGCGCCGCCGATCGTGCCACGGTTGCGCACCAGCGGATCGGCGATGACCCGTTCGGCGTCATTGAAAATCGGGAACATTCTCCGCAGGTCGTCGCTTTCGAGAAGCTCGCGGTGCCGGGTCATCGCCCCGATCCGGACCAGCGTCGGCTCGACCTTGATGAAGCCGAGTTCGCGGTGAAGGTCGTTGATATCTATCAAGTATTCGAAGTTCGCCAGCCGCAGTTTCATCATCGGCAGCAAGCTATGCCCGCCGGCTATCAGACGAGCGGTGCTTCCGCGCCGGCTCAGCAGCCCGATCGCATGATCGACACTGGTCGCCCGCTCGTACTCGAAAGGTGCCGGAACCTGCATGTGCGTTGGCCTCCGCCCGATGATGCGACCGATCTGCCGGAGTTTCATTGGGCTTGTCAGGTCGGCTTTTGTCAACCGACGAACATCGGACAAACCGTAAGCTAAACGTTCAAATACGTCGCCGGTGTCCCGTTTGTTGCCCTGTATGGTCGAGTGACGTAAGCATTCGCTTAATCGGCGATTGCGAGATGGTCCACTAGAGCGCAGTATTGCCGCGCACGTTTGCGCCCTTTGGCGCTGTCCAAGTGAGAGGGCGTCGTTCATGGCGATCGAGTCGAGCGGACATAGTAGAGGTAATCCGCGACTGTACGAGCTCATCGAGCATGCGCCGAAGACCGGCAAGAGCCCCACGGTATGGGCCTTCCCCCAGCTCATCGATTACCTGAAGGTCGCGGCCCAGCCGGTGCAGGGGCCGTGGCCGCCGCACCAGCAGGCCCGCCCTGATCCCGACGCGGACTCGATGCCGGTCGCGGTCGCGGACCCAGAAGGTACTAGGCTTCAAGACCGCTCGCCGGACGCGGACTGATCAGGAGGCAGCATGTACCCGTCCCGGTTCCGCTATGAGGCGCCCCGCTCGATAGACGAGGCGATCACCCTGCTGCAGCAGGGCGCCGGTGAGGCGAAAGTACTCGCCGGCGGGCAGAGTCTGGTTCCACTGTTGAAGTTGCGCTTCGCCTCGCCGGAGCTGTTGATCGATATCAACGGGTTACCGGGGCTGGACTATCACAAGGTCGAACCGGATGGCACCATTCGTATCGGTGCCCTGTGCCGGCATGCTGATTTGGAGCGTTCGACGATCCTGGCCGCCCGCCAGCCCACTATGGCGGCGGCCGCACCGCTGGTCGCCGACCCCATCGTGCGCAACCGGGGCACCTTGGTCGGGTCGCTGTGCCATGCCGATCCGCAAGGGGACTGGGCTTCGGTCGTGACCGCCCTTGGCGGCCACGTAGTGGCACAAGGAGCCAACGGGCGTCGCAATATCCCGGTCTCCCAGTTCGTGACCGGCCCGTTCCAGAATGCGCTGGCCTACGACGAGATTGCCGTGGAAGCCGTGATCCCTGCTCCTAAAGGGACTGTTGCCGGCGGGTACCTCAAGTTGGAGCGTCGCGTGGGCGACTTCGCGACCGCGGGAGTAGCCGTGGCGATCGAGCGGTCCGGCGCCGTGGTGACCCGGGCCGGGATCGCCTTGACCGGCGTGGGCGGCGCGACCATTGATGCCACCGAGGCCGCACAGGTACTTGTCGGCAGCCCGCTGAGCGCCGAGAGCATCGCGCAGGCCGCCGAACTGGCGGCCAGCGCAGCCCAGCCGAGGACGGATCACCGCGGGAGTGCGGCGTACAAGCGGCAGATCGTCCGTATCTTCGTCGAGCGCATTTTGACCCGCGTCGATCAGTCACCGGAGAGGGCAGCCTGACATGAGCGGATTGTTCGAAGAGATCCATGAGCAGCCGAACGGTGACGTGCCGACGCGACGGGTCACCATCACGGTGAACGGCGACCAGCGGGTGGCTCAGATCGAGCCGCGGCTGCTGCTTGCGCACCTGCTGCGTCAGGGCTTCCGGCTGAACGGCACCCACACCGGTTGCGACACCTCGAACTGCGGTGCCTGCACGGTGTTGTTCGACGGAAAACCGATCAAGAGCTGCACCATGCTCGCGGTGCAGGCCGATGGCCACGAAGTCACCACGGTGGAGGGACTGGCCGGAGCCAGTGAGCTGCATCCGATCCAAGAGGGCTTCAAGGATGAGCACGGGTTGCAGTGCGGCTTCTGCACTCCGGGCATGATGCTGGCCGCTAAGGCCTTGCTGGACGAGAACCCCGACCCTACCGAGGACGAGGTGCGGTGGGCGTTGTCCGGCAACCTGTGCCGCTGTACCGGCTACCAGAACATTGTCAAATCCGTGCTGTGGGCCGCGAAGAAGATGCAGGCACAGTAGGCGAGCTGAGCCAGACGGGAGTATCCAAGGTGACGACTCAGGCACGGGACGAGATCAAGATCGGTGGGCTCGGCGCGAGCCGAAAGCGGGTTGAGGACAACAGGTTCATCCGCGGCAAGGGAAATTATGTCGACGACATCGTGCTGCCGGGCATGCTGCACATGGAGATCCTGCGTAGCCCGCTCGCGCACGCCCGCATCGTCTCGATCGACACGAGCAAGGCCTGGGCGATTCCCGGCGTTCGGCTGGTACTGACCGGCGAGATGATGGCCACGCGCAACCTTGCTTGGATGCCAACACTTTCCTACGACACGCAGGCGGTGCTGGCAACCGACAAGGTGCGCTTCCAAGGCCAGGAAGTCGCGTGCGTGATCGCCGACGACCCATACATCGCCAAGGACGCGTGCGAAGCGATCGTCGTGGAGTACGAGGCCCTGCCGGTGATCGTCAACCCCACCCAGGCCATGGCCGAGGGCGCGCCGTTGATCCGCGACGACAAGGAAAACCAACAAGACAACGTCATCTTCGACTGGGAGGTCGGCGACCGCGACGGCACCGAGCGCGCGTTCGCGCAAGCGGATCTGGTGTCCACCCTCGAACTGCACTATCCGCGCTCGCACCCGTCCCCGATGGAGTGCTGCGGATCCATCGCCGACTTCAACCGGTCGACCTCCAAGCTGACGGTCTACATGACCACGCAGGCACCTCACATCATCCGGGCAGCAGTCGCGTTGGTCGCGGAGTTGCCCGAGCACATGATCCGCATCGTGTCGCCGGATCTGGGCGGTGGCTTCGGCAACAAGGTTCCGGTGTACCCGGGCTATGTCATGTCGATCCTGGCCTCGATCCTGTTGGAGCGGCCGGTGAAATGGATTGAGGACAAGACCGGGAACCTGATCTCGACCGGCTTCGCCCGTGACATCTACCTGCGCGGCGAGATGGCGCTGCGCAAGGACGGCAAGATCCTCGGCGTGCGGATGCACACCGACTCCGATCATGGCGCGTTCTTCTCCGACGCCCAGCCGAGCAAGTTCAAGATCGGGCTGATGCATTCGGCGTTCTCCTGCTACGACATTCCCTCCGCGCATCTGACCGCCCGAGGCGTGTACACCAACAAGGCGCCCGGTGGAGTCGCCTACCGCTGCTCGTTCCGGGTGACCGAGGCGATGTTCTTCCAGGAACGCATGGTGCAGGCCGCAGCTGACGACCTCGGCCTGGATCAGGCAGAGTTCCGGCGGCGCAACTTCGTGCGCGACGACGACTTCCCGCACCGCACCCCGTTCGGTTTCCTCACCGACTCCGGCCAGTACGGCAAGTGCCTGGATGTGGGCCTGCAAGCCATCGGGTACGAGGACTTCCTCAAGCAGAAGGAAGAGGCCAAGCAGCGGGGGCGTCTGCTTGGTATCGGGATCTCCACCATGACCGAGCCGCTCGGTGCGGGCAACAGCCGCGAGTACGACATCCTGGGCATCAAGATGTTCGACTCGGCCGAGCTGCGCGTGCACATGACCGGCAAGGCGATTCTGCGCACCGGCGCCAAGACTCAGGGCCAGGGCCACGAGACGACCTGGGCGCAGATCGTCGCCCATGAACTCGGTATCCCAGCCGAGGACGTCGTGGTCGAGGAGGGCGACACCGACACCGCGCCCTTCGGCATGGGCACCTACGCCTCCCGCAGCACGCCGGTGGCCGGCGCGGCCGTCGCGATGGTCTCCCGAAAGGTACGGGCCAAAGCCCGCAAGCTCGCCGCGCACCTGCTTGAGGTCTCCGAAGAAGACATCGAGTGGGAGCTTGGCCGCTTTTACGTGCGCAGTGCCCCGGACAACGGCGTGACCATCCAAGATTGCGCCTTCGCCGCGTACAGCAACATGCCCGACGGAATGGAACCGGGCCTGGAGAACGTGGCCTATTACGACCCGCCCAACCTCACCTGGCCGTTCGCCTGCTACATCGCCACGGTCGAGGTGGATCCGCAGACCGGGGTATGGGACGTATTGCGGGTGGTCGCGGTGGACGACTGCGGCGTGCGGATCAACCCGATGGTCGTCGAGGGCCAGATCATGGGGGGCCTCACCGAGGCGTACGCCATGGCCAGCATGCAGTTCATCACGTTCGACGCCCAGGGCAACTGCATCGGCTCCAACTACATGGACTACCTGCTTCCGACCGCGTGGGAGACCCCCGGCTATGAGCTGCACGAGGTTGTCACCCCGTGCCCGCATCACCCCATCGGCGCCAAGGGTATCGGTGAGTGCGCCACCGTCGGCGGGCCGGCCGCGTTCGTCAACGCCGTGCTGGACGCGATCAAGGACAGCGGCGTGCGTAACATCGACATGCCGCTGCTGCCCGACCGGGTGTACGAGGCGCTGACCCAGCGCCACGATGTGTCCGGCGCGCCACCGGTCAAAATGGACGACCAATGACCGGCGCGGTGGAGGGTTGGGACGTCATCGAACTCGCCGGTGAGCTGTCGCGGCGCGGCGAGGAGTTCGCAATGGCCACCGTGGTGTGGCGGCACGGTCCATCGTCAGGTCACCAGGGTTCACGGGCGCTCATCACGGCTAGCGGGCAACTGCACGGCTGGATCGGCGGCGCTTGCGCGGAGCCCGTGGTCATCCGCGAAGCGCAGCGGGTGATCGCCGAACGAAAGCCGACGCTGGTGCTGCTGGGCACCTCCGAACAGTTCGGCAGCAGCGTGCCCAGCGGAATGGCTGTCATCCCGATCGCGTGCCAGAGCGAGGGTGCCATGCAGGTCTACATCGAGCCCGTCATACCCGCGCCCCACCTGACGATCGTGGGCCGCTCGCCGATGGCCCATACCCTTGCCGACCTCGCCCGAGCGCTGGGATGGCGAGCCGACATCCATGACGGACCGGACTTCTCCGCCGCACATCTGAACGCGCACTCCATCGTCGTGGTGGCCACCCAAGGCCACGGTGACGAGGAGGCGATCGAGCAGGCGGTCTCGGCGTCGCCGGCGTTTGTCGGGCTGGTCGCTTCCCGTAAGCGGGGTCAGGCGGTCCTCGGGTATCTGCAGGACCGCGGGGTGCCACGCAACCTGCTCGACCGGGTACGCGTGCCGGTCGGGCTCGACCTAGGCCACACCACACACCGCGAGATCGCCGTCGCCGTCCTGGCCGAACTGGTACAACGGCGCGCCGCAGGCGAACTCGTCCCCGAGCCCGTCGCCGCGTCGGCCCGCCCGGCCGAACCGGCCCAGGCGCGTGACCCGGTGTGCGGGATGATGGTGCGGGCCGACTCGTCGAGCCATCCGTTCGAGCACAACGGCATCACCTACTTCTTCTGCTGCGCCGGCTGCGCTGCCGCTTTCGAGCGGGACCCGGACGCCCACCTCATTGCCCAGGAGGGTTGATGCTGATCAAGAGTGGCTTCGACGTGGCCCAGCCCGTCGAGAAGGTCTGGCAGTTCTTCGACGACATCCCGGGGGTGGCCGCCTGCCTGCCCGGCGCCGAGCTCACGCAGGACCTCGGCGACAACAAGTACCTCGGCAAGGTCGCCATCCGGATGGGGCCGGTCCGGCTGCAGTTCGGTGGGACCGCCCAGATCAAGGAGCGCGACGACACGGCCAAACGCATCGTCGTCGACGCGGCGGGTGCCGACGAGAAGGGCCGCGGGAACGCCTCCATGCTCATCACCGCGACGCTGAGCCCGGCCCGGGGCGGGACCAGGGTCGAGGTAACCCAGGATCTGCAACTTTCCGGTGCCGCGGCGCAATACGGGCGCGGCATGATCTCCGACGTCACCGAGATCCTCATGCGGGACTTCGCCACCAACATGCAAACCCGCATCGACGCGAAGGCTCGCGGGATAGCAGTGGACAAAGTCGGCTCCACCTCAGCCAGTGGCTTCACCATCGGGCTACGAGCGGCTTGGCTCGCACTCGGCCGCGTGTTCCGCCGCTTCTTCCTGCCCTATCGACCCAACCCGACCAGTTGAGGAGCTGAGGGAATGACACTGTGGTGGATCGGCAATGCGATCCTTTTGCTGGTCGTGGTCCCTGTCCTCGTCGCGCTGCTCAACCGCGTGCTCGCGGCGCTGGAACGCATCCGTGGCGCCACCGATGACATTCTCGCCGGCGGGGTCGCGCTCACCGGCGAGCTCGACAACGTACCTGAGATGCTGGCCGAAACCGATGGCACGATCAAAGACGTCGCCACCGGTGCAGTCCGCTATGCGGGCTCCGTCGGCAAGCTTCTGGGCTGAGAGGGGACGATCCATGCACGCAGCCGCCATAGTGACCCTGGTCATCACCACGTTGATCATTGCTGCCGCGGCGCTCGGTCTGCTTCGGGTCATCTGGCACCTGAAGGCCATCCGGCAGACCTTGGGCACCGTCATCGTGGGCGTGCAGGTCGTCGCTCACCAAACCCGTACGGTGCCGGAGGTTCTGCCCTCGGTCAACGCCAACCTGAAGCCCGTTCGCGACTTCTGCGAATCGATCTGAGCCGGAAGGGACCGACGATGTACGAGTTTCGTTGCGGCAGCCCGGTGTGCAAGACGCATTTCACCGCGCCCACCGAGGACGAGCTGATGGCCAAGGTCGCCAACCACGTACTGGTCAAACACCACATCGCCGCGCCGACCAAGTCGCTGGTGCAGTTCCTCAAGGCCAACACCATCCGCGAGGTGAATCCATGAACGCAATCGCGACAGTGAACACGGTGAGCGCCGGCACGGCCAGCGAGACCGGCTGGATCATCGGCTACGCCATCACCATCGCCGTCGTGCTGGTCGTCGTGGCCCTCGTGGTACCGATCCTGGTGCTGGCGGGCTCGATCGGCAAAGAAGCGAAGATGATCAATGACTCGCTCACCCAGTCGGTGCACAACACCGCAGCCCTCAAAGAGCTGCACACCACCATCGATCACGCCGAGGTAATCGTCGCCGGCCTCGCCCGCGGCCGTACTCGGCTAGGAGGCTGACCGTGTCAGAGAACGACTATTGGTGGGGTGCCATCATCGGCGGGCTGGTCATCGTGGTCGCGGTGGCCGCGCTGCTGACGATCCTTGTGGTGTTGGTGCGCCGCATCGACAAGCGGGTGGTCAAGGTACGCGACACCCTGCGGGCCGCGGCCGCCAACACCGCCGACACCGCGCTGATCGCCGAGACCGCCGCCCGGGTGGACGCCGTTTTGGCGGAGGGTCTCAAGCATCATTTGTTCCTCGGCCGCGTACTGGACAAGGTGAGGCAATGAACCAGATGGTCGTGCTGTCGGTTGTCGACATCGTCCTGCTCATCGCCGGGCTTGCGTTCTATTTGTTCGTGGTCGGCAGCCAGCTTAAACGGATCGCCACCAACCTCGAGGAGTGCGCCGAACTCGTGCGCACCATCAAGAGCCACGCGGAGGCCATCGAGCCCGGCGTGGAGCACATCAACCGGACCGGTGGGGTTGTCGCCGGCGCATTGCCACTGCTTTACGGCATGGCCGAAGGAATTGTCGTCGGCGTCACGCCGCGCCCGACCGAACCCGAGGTGCGCGAGCCGGCCAAGCCGGCCTCCGGGCGCCGTCGCTCACGGCTGCATGAAGGGGTCGGCTACGTCCCGGTGGGCGCTCCGGAGTCGTAACCGCTGGTGGGCTCACGTCCGGTGGTCAGCGGTCCGGTTGTCGGCGCTGAGTATTCGCCGATCCATTCGTCCTTCCAGGACCGCTCGTACTGCTGCTCGTTGCAGGACGGGTGGTAGATCGCGCTCAGTTCCTGGGTGATCTGTTCGCGGTGCGAGCGCAGCCCGCCGGGTACCTGGTAGGTGCAGATGTAGACGCGCCACCGACTGCCCGCGCGACGGATCCAGCAGTGCGCCCGTGGATGGTGAAACGGAAGCCGTTCTGTGGACAGATCGTCGGCGTGGCCGACGTAGATCACCGCGTAGGTCTCGGGTTTGGTCTCCGGATGCGGCTTGTACAAGATCGCGTACACCGCTGGATGTGACGGCGGTGACCAGCCGCCGAGCAGTCGAGGACCCTCGAAGGCATAGCCGGCAAGCGAACCGAGCCTGATCATTCTTGGTTGTCACTCCGTTCAGGCGCAGCCGTGCTTTGGGCGCGGGTGGGGCCGGGCGCGGAGCGATCCGGGCCTACCCGCTGCTGGAATGAGAGGTCGCCAAGTTCGTCGGCCTCGCTGATGGCATCAACCTTAGCGATCGGCCAGGCCGGCAACCCGGCTTGTGCCGCGGCCCGGACGAACTCGGCAGTACCGCGTTGCACCGCGGCACCCCGATCGTCGGCTTCCACGATCAGTTGTGCGCCAAAACTGGTGGTGCCGATGCCAGAGGCGATCCCACCGGCCGCCGCCACCGCGTCGGCGAGTTCCAGCACCTCGTCATGGCTCACGACGCGATCACCCTGCGCCGTCACCGACACACTCCACTTCATCGATTCGCTCCTCAACTCAGCGCTGGCAGCATCGCCGCGAACACTTCCAGGTCATGCAGGTTGTTGCCGGGTAGCAACAGATCGATGTACGGGGAGGCGACCATCATGCCAAGGGTGCTTGGTCGAAAGTCGCGGCTGTTGCCTCGGTGCGGGTTCAACCACACCACCCGATGGCACAGCCGGCTCAGCCGCTCCATCGCGCTCGCCAGGGATTGCGGGTCGCCCCGATCCAGTCCGTCCGAACAGATCACCACGATGCCGCCGCGGCACATGCCCCGCCGTCCCCAGTCACGCACGAACGCGGCCAGCGAGTCCCCGATCCGAGTGCCACCCTCCCAGTCAAAAACAGCCTTGGCGGCATGCTCCATCGCATCGTCGACGCGGCGTCGCCGCAACACCTTGGTGATGCGAGTCAGCCGGGTGCCGAAGCAGAAAGTCTCCACTCGAGTGTCGGCTCGCTTTGCTGAATGGGCGAACTGCAGCAGACCACGGGAGTAGTCGGCCATCGATCCTGAGATGTCAACGATCAGGATAAGCGGTCGCACCCGCAGCCGACGGCAACGCCAGAACAACCTCAAGGGCTCGCCGTGGGTCCGCATCGTTTCGCGCACCGTACGACGAGGATCCGGCGTTCGGCCCCGCCGCGACGCAGCCGTGCGGCGGGTCCTACGGCGCGGCGGATTTAAGCGCATGCGCGCGGTGATCCGGCGCAGCGCCGCCAGCTCCTGTGCCGTACACGCCGTGAAAGCCTTGTTTCGCAACACTTCTGCGTCAGAAGCGACCAGCCCCAGCCGCGCCGGTTGCTCGTCGCCGCCTTCGGGGCTGGGTTCGGTCGCGGGCACGACCAGCGTCGACTGCACGTCGGCCGCGTTATGGACGGTGAGCCGCAACGGTTCCGGCAGCGCATCGCCTTCGTCGAGGAAGAACTTCTTGAACACCCGGTCATAGACCGCAATGTCGTCGCGTCGGGTGACGATGGTCGTGCGTCCGGCCCAGTAAAGATCCAGCAGGTCGGTCGGATCGAGTCGAGCCAGCGCGGCGCTGTAGGTGAGCACGTCACCAGATCCGACCGTCAGACCCGCGGCACGCAATTGATCGCCGAACGCGACCAGCACGCTGACGAACGGCGCCCCCTCAGTCACCTGAGACGATCCCATCCAGGCTTGCCCGCACCAGTTCCAGGTCGTCGTGCTCCTTCACGACCGCCCCGAGCGTGTCGGCCACCGTCTCGGCGGTCAGCTCGGTTGCCCCGATGACGTCCAGAGCCCGCACCCAGTCGATCGTCTCGGCGACGCCTGGCGGCTTGGCCAGTTCCAGGGCTCGCAGGCGGTTGACGGCGGTAACAACCTTGCGGGTCAAGGCTTGCGACACCTCGGGTTGCCGGACGAGAACGATCTCCACCTCGCGCTCGATGCTCGGATAGCCGACCCAGTGGTATATGCATCGGCGCTTGAGCGCGTCGTGTAGTTCACGGGTGCGATTCGACGTCAACACGACCAGTGGCGACGTGTCGGCCTTGATCGTCCCTAGCTCGGGAATGGTGATCTGGAAGTCGGCGAGCATCTCGAGCAGGAACGCCTCAAACTCGTCGTCGGCTCGATCGATCTCGTCGATGAGCAGGACTGCCTGATCACCGGCACGCAGTGCCTGCAACAACGGTCGCTCAAGGAGGAACTTCGGGCCGAAGAGCTGGTCGACTGCCTCGCCGTTGGCCAGCTGACGCTCGGACAGCGCCCGGATCTGCAGCATCTGCCGGGCGTAGTCCCATTCGTACAATGCCTGATGGGTGTCGATGCCTTCATAGCACTGCAGCCGGATCAGTTGCCGGCCGAAGACGGACGCGAGAGCCTTTGCCACCTCCGTCTTACCGACGCCGACCTCACCCTCGATCAGGATTGGCCGCCCCAGCGAAAAGGAGATCAAAAGCGCGGTGGCCAACCCGCGGTCGGCAAGATATCCGTCTTCACGAAGGAGTTGGGTCAGCTGGGCCACGGTCTCCGGACGGTCCATGCAGTCTCTCCCTAACCGCCCACGCGCCGTTGACGCTACTGAGTCTCGGCGGGGCCAAGCACGATCTCGCGAATGCTGGCCGCCGACGTGCTGAGCTTGCCTTCCCGTCGCAGCCGCTCCCGCCACGCCGCGCCCAGGTCAGTACCCGGCTCGGCCAGGCCGTCGAAGGTGACATCCTTCATGTTCTTGCAGTTGTTCTGCGGTCCGCAGGCCTCATCAACGTCGTTTACCCGTTGCCCGGTACCAGCCCAGATCGCGCGCAGTACGTCTACGGTCTCCTCCGGCTCGTCTGCCATGGCCCGCCACCCTCTCCGGTCCTTTCGCTCAACCACCCACCCTAGGCCGCGCAGGCGGCCAACGCGACTACGGATTAAGGCTTCGCTTACACGACACCATCGCCTTCGCCACTGAGGGTCCCGATAGCACTGACGAAGTCTCGGTCGAAAGCCGTTTGACCCTTCCTTCCGCGTTCCCGTAGGTTGCCCCCAGGCCCATCCCAGTGAGGACAGAGGACAAACCGCGTGACCCCGCCTGCTCTTTTAGTCTGACGCCTTTCTTCCGCTCACCTGTAGCCGACGCTTCCGTCGGTTCTGCCGGGCTGCCCTTGTGCGCCCGGTCATACAGCGTTTGAGGCCGCGCGTGATCGGCCTCGTGTCAGGTCTAGAGATCAGGTCTAGAGATCATGTCTTCACAACCTCATACCGTGCTGCCCTGGGTCGTTCGTCGGACAAGGCTGCCTCTGTTGTCGTTGCGGTGCGTGGACTGCCGGTCGGACTCGGCCACCACCGGCGAGGGCAGGTTCCGCGTCAACGCCAACGGCAAGCTACTGGATGTGTGGCTGCTGGTCCGCTGCGTATCCTGCGATCGGACGAGCAAGCTCACCGTGCACGAGCGAGCGCCGGTCAAATCCTTCGATCCGGCCGAGCTGCACCGCTACCACGTCAACGATCCGGAACTGGTGACGTCCAGGTTGTTGGATCCGTTGCTCGCCCGGCGCAGCCGCTTCACTCTGGACTGGACGGGGGCCTGGCAGCTGGACACCTCGTCGGCATGGCTCGACGAGGCGTGGCCGGTCCAGGTGGAGGTCGTCTTCGAGGATCCGATACCGGTGCGCCCGGAACGGCTCATCGCGCAAGGGCTCGGCCTTAGCAGGCACGAGGTACTGCGCCGGATCAAGTGCGACATTCCGCTGCGTCGTCCGAGGAGCACCGGATTCACCTTTACCGTGATGGCCGGAGGCTAGCGGGGATGTAGCCAACGTTGTGCCCGCTGCGCCTCAGGGCTCGGGATCTCCAGAAACATTGGGATGGCAAACTGGAATAGGCGTTACCAGCACCTGACGCAAGGGATGGGTAACGGATGGGCCTCACCTTCGACCATCACACCCACGGGCAGCGCGTGCTGTTCGCAACGGGCGCGGCCGTGGACAACACCATCGTCGCGGTGACGGGGCTCGGCGCACAGCGCGTGCTGCTCATCGCTGACCGATTCGCAGTTCAGATTGCCGACGCAATCGCCGCACGCGCACCTGTGGTCGCCCGCATCCACGACATCGTCCAGCACGTCCC
>Ga0075428_100003436_pt1 | contig 17336 bp, 15 predicted proteins | sample RhiMetdeltSRZDD2_FD_75291 | JGI IMG/M metagenome (GOLD analysis project Ga0075428, IMG submission 75291) | Populus rhizosphere microbial communities from Tennessee, USA - Rhizosphere MetaG P. deltoides SRZDD2 | ecosystem: Host-associated > Plants > Roots > Rhizosphere > Soil | place: USA... | reverse complement strand
GGACGTCGATTTGCGTCTCGCATCTATAAACATGGCCCTCCTGACGGAGGGCAGGACGTCGATTCGCGTCTCGCATCTATAAACATGGCCCTCCTGACGGAGGGCAGGACGTCTCGTCACGGCTTCTATAAACATGGCCCACCTGACGGAGGGCTCAACAACACCACTTTGGGCTACTCCCGCAATGCAAGCAGGCAGGAATGCCTGCGCTCCCAGGTCGTGCGTTCACACATAGCCGTCTGTGCGTTCACGCACACGCCATCCGTGTAGTCAACTCTATATACCCGCCGCCGCTTTTCGCCGATACTCTGCACGTCTCAGGCAGCAACCATAAAGGACAACGCGATGAAACTCTTGATTGTAGACGACAGCATACGTGTGCGCGGCTTGATCAAGCGGCTCGTGGGCAGCCTCTGCCAAGAGGTCCACGAATGCGCCGACGGCTCGGAGGCGCTTTCGGCCTACGAAGAGTTTCTCCCTGACTGGGTGGTGATGGACATCCGCATGAAAGACGTGGACGGGCTGGAAGCGACGCGCCGGCTTGTCGCCGCACACCAGGACGCCCGCGTGGTGATCGTGACCAACTGCGACGACGGGCAACTGCGCGAGAACGCCAGGGTGGCGGGAGCCTGTGGGTACGTGCTCAAGGAAAATCTGTCGGCGCTCAAAGAGATTCTGATGACTGCGGTTGGCGACGGCTAACGGCGAGGCGAGTTACCGGTGATGCCACCAGCCGAGGCTGGAACTAATCCTTTACCAACAACATTTTGAAAAAACGGAGGACAGGAAAATGATGAACAGGACAAGACGAACAAGCCGCGCAATGATCGCAGTGGGAATTATACTGACATTAATGCTGTGCGGGCAGTTTGCCGTTGCACCAAAGGTCAAAGCGGCCGGGGCGACAAGCAATGTCGTTGCACCATCGGTCATGCAACAGACGGGTTGCGGCGCGGGGAGCTTCGCCCAACCTGCCGGCTCGCCCTTTTCCGCGGGGAATCGTCCTCGATCAGTCGCCATCAGCGATTTCAACCTCGACGGTAAGCCCGACCTCGCCGTCGCTAACCAAGGCTCGAACGTGACCATCCGCTTAGGCGACGGGACGGGCGGCTTTCCCGATGCCACCAGCTCGACGGTCGCCACGGGGGATAGTCCTTACTCAGTGGCGATCGGCGATTTCAACCTCGATGGCAAGCCCGATCTCGCCGTCGCTAACCGTGGCTCCAACAACGTGACCATCCGGCTCGGCAACGGGATGGGTGGCTTTCCCACCAGCTCAACGGTCGGCGCCGGGGCTGGTCCTACAGTAGTGGCGATTGGCGATTTCAACCTCGACGGCAAGCCCGACCTCGCCGTTGCTAACGAGAGCTCCAACAACGTGACCATCGGCTTAGGCGACGGCACGGGCGGCTTTCCCACCAGCTCGACGGTCGGCGCGGTGTTTCGTCCTCTATCAGTGGCGATAGCCGATTTCAACCGCGATGGCAAGCCCGACCTCGCCACGGCTAACCTTAACTCCAACAACGTGACCATCCGGCTCGGCAACGGGATGGGCGGCTTTCCCACCAGCTCGACGTTCGACGCAGGGGATGAGCCTTACTCAGTGGCGATCGGCGATTTCAACCTCGATGGCAAGCCCGACCTCGCCGTAGCTAACACCTTTTCCAACAGCGTGACCATCCGGCTCGGCAACGGGTTCGGCGGCTTTCCCACCAGCTCGACGGTCAGCGTGGGGGATGATCCTTACTCAGTGGCCGTCGGCGATTTCAACCTCGACGGCAAGCCCGATCTCGCCGTCGCAATCACTAGCTCCAACAACGTGACCATCCGCTTAGGCGACGGGATGGGCGGCTTTCCCAATGCCACCAGCTCGACGGTCGGCGCGGGATCTGGTCCTATCTCAGTGGCGATCGGCGATTTCAACCTCGACGGCAAGCCGGATCTCGCCACGGCTAACTTTGGCTCAAACAACGTGACCATCCAACTCAACACCTGCGATGCGCTCCCGTGTAGTGGAAGCAGCTTTACTCAACCTGCCGGCTCGCCCTTTGTCACCGGGAATACTCCTATCTCAGTAGCGGTAGGCGATTTCAATATCGACGGCAAGCCCGACCTCGCCGTCGCTAACCGTGGCCCCCGCAACGTGTCGATCCGGCTAGGCGACGGGATGGGTGGATTTCTCGATGCCACCAGTTCAACAGTCGGCACGGGGAGTGGTCCTTTGTCCGTCGCCATAGGCGATTTCAACCTCGACGGCAAGCCCGATCTCGCCATCACTAACAATATCTCCAACAACGTGACGATCCGGCTAGGCGACGGGATGGGCGGCTTTCCCGATGCCACCAGTTCAACAGTCGGCACGGGGAATGCTCCTATCTCAGTAGCGGTCGGCGATTTCAACCTCGACAGCAAGCCCGATCTCGCTATCACTATCGACAGCTCCGGCACCGTGACGATCCGGCTAGGCGACGGGATGGGCGGCTTTCCCGATGCCACCAGTTCAACAGTCGGCACGGGGAGCGGTCCTTTTTCCGTCGCCGTAGGCGATTTCAACCTCGACGGGAAGCCCGACTTGGCCGTCGCTAATCAGCTATCCGACAACGTGACGATCCGGTTAGGCGACGGGATGGGTGGATTTCCTGATGCCACCAGCTCAACAATCGGCGCAGGGTTTGATCCTCTCTCCGTCGCCATAGGCGATTTCAACCTCGACGGCAAGCCCGACCTCGCGATCGCTAACAGTCGCTCCGCCAACGTGACGATCCGGTTAGGCGACGGGATGGGTGGATTTCCCGATGCCACCAGCTCGACGGTTGGCGCGGGGAATGCTCCTTCCTCCGTCTCCATCGGCGATTTCAACCTCGACGGCAAACCTGATCTCGCCGTCTCTAACTTTACCTCCGACAACGTGACGATCCGCTTAGGCAACGGGACGGGTGGATTTCCCGATGCCACCAGCTCGACGGTTGGCGCGGGCAGTCGTCCTAAATCAGTAGCGATCGGCGATTTCAACCTCGACGGCAAGCCCGATCTCGCCGTCACTAACATTTTCTCCCACAATGTGACCATCCAACTCAACACCTGTACCGCGAATCAATCGCCCGTGGCTGACGCCGGCGCACACGAGACGGTCGAATGCTCTGGCGTGACCACGCCGGTCACCCTCGATGGCTCCGCCTCGGCTGACCCCGACAACGACGCGCTCACCTACTCCTGGAAAGAAGGCGCCACCGAAATCGCCACCGGCGCAAACCCGACAGTCAATCTCGCTAGCGGCTCACATACCGTCACGCTGACCGTCACCGATCCGTCGAACGAGTCGGACACTGACCAGGTGACGATCATCGTTCAGAACGCCATCGCTCCCACCATCAACAGCGTGACGGCAACTCCGGGTCTCGTGGCGCTGGGCGGCGCGGTGACCGTGACAGCCAGCTACTCAGATGCCGTGTCCCGGGCGCACATCGCCGTCTTCTCCTGGGATGACGGCACTGCCAACACGACTGTTCCCGCAGCGGCAGCAAGCAGCGGGTCAATCCAGGCTTCACACACCTACGCGGAAGCCGGCGTCTATTCGGTCACGGTGACTGTAAGCAGTGAATGCGGCCTTGGCAGCAGCTTCACCTATCAGTACGTAGTCGTCTACGACCCGAGCGCCGGGTTTGTCACCGGCAGCGGCTGGATCACCTCGGCCCCCGGCTCGTTCCTCGATGACCCGACCCTCACCGGGCGCGCCACGTTCGGATTCGTCTCGAAGTACCTGAGAGGCGCGAACGTGCCGACCGGCGACACGGAGTTCAACTTCCAGGTCGGCGGCTTCCGATTTACCAGCACGGCCTACGAGTGGATGGTAGTCAGCGGCCACAAGGCTCAGTACCGAGGCTCCGGCAAGGTGAACGGCGCGGACAATTACGGCTTCCTGCTTACGGCAACCGACGGACAACTGCCCGGAGGCGGCGGCACAGACATGTTTCGCATCAAGATCTGGGACAGGGCTACAAACCAGGTGGTCTACGACAACCGGCGCGGCGTCTCAGACGACATAGATGGGGCCGACCCGCAGGCAATAGGTGGCGGGAGCATAGTCATTCACAGGTGAGCCCGTGAGGCGTAAGTGATGGCAAGAGGCTGGCCTGCAAAGGCCAGCCTTTTTTTGCCCATGGGGCGAACCAGAGCGTCATAGATCAACTCGACATTAACGGCAGTTATGTCCTGTTGCGCTTCGCCCACGAGGCGTCCCCGCCCTCCGTCAGGAGGGCCAGTTTAGAGACGGCGTGACGAGGCGTCTCCGCCCTCCGTCAGGAGGGCCATATTTCTAGAAGCCGTGACGAGGCGTCCCCGCCCTCCGTCAGGAGGGCCATGTTTATAGACGGCGTGACGAGACGTCCCCGCCCTCCGTCAGGAGGGCCATGTTCATAGACGCAGCGACGAGGCGCCTCCGCCCTTCGTCAGGAGCGCCATGTCTAGCGCTATAGGACGAGCTATTCGCCCCGCTGAATTTACATGGCCCTCCTGACGGAGGGCAGGACGTCGGTTCGCCTTTCGCCTCTATGAACATGGCCCTCCTGACGGAGTTGCAGGACGTCGGTTCGCGTTTCGCATCTATAAACATGGCCCTCCTGACGGAGGGCAGGACGTCGGTTCGCGTTTCGCATCTATAAACATGGCCCTCCTGACGGAGGGCAGGACGTCGGTTCGCCTTTCGCCTCTATAAACATGGCCCTCCTGACGGAGGGCAACTGGTAGTAAAGTTGAGCGACGACAGCAGTCACGTGGCGAGCTTCCAATTCAGGTAAATCAGAGGAAGAGTCAAGCAGTAAACGTCATTGAAAGCCCTGTTTCTGAAGAAGCAGGGCTTTCACTTTTTTTCGTTCAACGGGATCAGCTTAGTCAATCCGCCATGGCACTTTTCAACGAAATGTATGTTTTTTCGGGTAACAGGAAAGTGCTCTCAGTATACGTGACTGTCGGAATGTTGCGCAGAAATTTGTTGAAAGGCGTCGATATTGTCTTTACTCCGAACCTCCCTCAAGAAATACCCACAAAGAATATCTATATCCTGACTTCTGGCGATCTCATCCCAAAGGTGCTCCAGTTGGATTGCCGCCTCGTGATTACCTTGCGCCCACAAGGTAGGGGCGCCTTCTCCGCAACATGCAATACGAGCATGCTTTCCCTTTGCTGCGGTTAGACCTCTAATAAGATCGTCAGTTACCTTCACGAATCGATCCGAGTCAGGCCAATCATTGACCAGGAACATCGAGAGCGCGTCGCTAACATCCAACCAAACGTAAATCCCTTGTTGGATGGCGGCAGCGATGTCCCAGCCATGCGCCTGCAATTGTTGGAGCATGCTCCTGTGGTGTGCCTCAGTCACGAATACAATGACGACATTACCACCCTTCAAAGCGGCTTCGATAAAACGAGTAAAGTCATCCACGAAAGAAGCATCGTCCGGGTAGAATACAGCCTTATGGTTGTGACTGGGTGGCGGCGCTTGAGGCTCCTTGGAAGGAAGACGATGAGCACTCTCAGAGCGCTTCAGGCTGCTACTGACAAACTGCTTACCTTGAAGGACTGTCTCCACGGCGAGCAGAAGTTCGCCCCCTGCGTCTGACTTATGCAAGTACCCCTGCGCTCCCAGTCGGAGGGCTTCTTCCACCACGTCAGCAGATGAGTCTTGGCTAATGAAGAGTATCTTGGAGTCAGGGGAAACTGCGCGGATTCGGCTACCGGCTTTGATTCCATTCAGCTTCGGCAAGCCGATATCAAGCAGAATTAAATCCGGTTGTAGTTCTTCTGCTTTCTGGACGGCTTCCAATCCATCTGACGCTTGGCCTACAACTTGAAACTCCGCTCTTTGCTGTAGCGTCGAGCAGACAAATTGGCGGAAGCGCTCAAAGTCATCGACGACGAGTATCTTAATTGTCCGCACTAGTCGATCCTATCCTTTGCGCCAGTTACATCGCCTTTGTGAGTCAAACCGCCTGAAGCAAGCAGACGCAATTCGTCCTCTGAAACCGCAAATTCCGCGGTACCACAGTCCAAGCAGACCAGAAGCTCGGGAAATACGCTGACGACGGGCTTATCAATATTTTTCAGTCCGAGGAAATGGATGAAAATCTCTCCTCCGAATTTGCCCACATTACCAGAGCCGCATGACTTGCAAGACCCGCTTCTAACATTTTCTTGGCGGATAGATTCCCTCGCATAAGCCAAATTTTCCACTTGAAGAGGAGATTGCGGCTGCCCATTACTACTTGTCAAGGCGCACGCGGATAGAGCCACGAACTACCGACGATGCAGCAGCGAGCCACGTCAAAACTCGAACAGATGTTGTATGTCAAAAGTGGCACTCTGGTAGAAGTTGGGGTCACTGGGTGTCACACAATGGCCAGATCGAACCTTTAGAGCTTGCGTGTAATTGATTGAAAAAATGGAGGCGGCGATCGGAATCGAACCGATGGATAAAGGTTTTGCAGACCTCTGCCTTACCACTTGGCTACGCCGCCGTAATTCTCAAACGAAAGGCGAAGGCCCTCTTGCTGGTTGCTCGAGTCTCGGCCTTCGCCCTAAAACCTTGGAGCGGGAGACGGGATTTGAACCCGCGACTTCGACCTTGGCAAGGTCGCACTCTACCGCTGAGTTACTCCCGCTCGGCGTTCTGATTCTATCCGCCAGAATTTCTTTCTGTCAACTAAAGCCTTTTTCGAGTAGTAGGTCAGTTCTAGGGTCGGCTACTTGGACTGCGCGCCACTTATTTGGACTGCGCCGCCCTTTTCCGGATTTGACGATTCTCGCAGGCGTGGCGGCGCTTTCCCATTGCGCTCGTGTTCCAGTAGTTCGCCGCCACACTACAAAAGCGCCGCCACGCATGCAAAAAGTCACCAAATGCGGAAAAGGGCGGCGCAGTCCAAATAGGGCTCTGAATCCATACTGACACACTATCCCTTTTCGCAGCATTTCCGCGGACCTTATCTGAGCTTCAGCTTCATCACAAGAGCATCTTCGGTCGGCATTCGATAGTAGTCACGCCGGCGGCCCACAAAGTCGAATCCCAGCTCCCTGTACAACAGCTGCGCAGCCTCATTGCCGGCTCGCACTTCCAAAATTACGTGCGCAACGCCTCGCCTTCCGGCCTCATCTATAGCGACTTCCATCAGACTGCGTCCGATACCGATCCTCCGAAATTCGTGATGTGATGCTACGTTGTTGACATGCAACTCGTCCTCAACTATCCATCCCGCAAAAAACCCAATCACCTCCGGCCGCGAGACCAGGTTACGCGCGACGATCATGATCGAATTCGGGTTTGTGAATAGCTCGCGCCGGTAAGCATCGTATCCCCAACGGTTCAAACCACTGGTCTCTTCTATCTCAACCACGTCAATCAAGTCGCGCTCTCGCATCGGCTCGATCGAGTACTGCCTGAAGAGAGGCTCATATTCGCGGCTGGTGAGATTCCCTGTCGACACCGTCACTCCCTATTGTTTCATGCTCCGTTTGATCTTAGAACCCAAAAGCCCTAACGACAACTTTATTTCAGCTTCGGACGGGCGCACGTAACAGGCTTTAAGGCTAGCCGCAGTTTGTGTCTTGCCGCGTTTGTATTTTAAGAACGAAAGTCGCGCAATAGCGTCGGCCATACGGTGCTCCACTTGCCTCAGTCTAAGGCCTGCCTGGTGACGCGCGGCCAAAACCCTGTTTATCTCTTCTGACACCGCTTCCGCTCCATTGCTGGCGAAAACCAAGTCGTACTCAGTTGCAACTCGTTCGATAGCTTTCTCGACTGTTGAGACCACCGGCTCATTCATCGCAACCGGAACGCCGTCGCCGTCAAAAGAAAACAGCTGAGAATACACCTCATCCTTGTAAGCGTTGACGATCGCGCAGACAGCGGCGGCAGGTCCGGCTGCGAACGCCGTAGCTTCGAGAGAAGAAACTCCAACGATCGCTTTTCCGGTCGCTGCGGAGAAACCCATCATCGCCGCCATGCCTACTCGCAACCCGGTAAACCCGCCCGGACCTACGCAGACTGCAAGAACATCGACATCCCCGATCACAATATCGAGCTCGGCAAGCAAGGCATTGATATCGCCCCACAGAGCCTCAGAGCGTTTCTGATCCGCCAGCTGATGAACCGACCTTAGCAACGCGCCGCCGCGGGCGACGGCAAGACTTGTTGCCTTTGCCGACGTATCGACCGCAAGGATGATCGGCTCCTCTGATGTATTGTTGCCTCTAATCAAGGGACTGTTTTATCACCCGTTTGAATTATGCGCTTAACACTGAACAAGTTTGACCAGCCGGTAGCCGATTATATATTCTGCCCATGGTCGAAACAACTGAACTCACTGCAGTACACGGCCTCGGCCCGATACGATCAGTTCCAAGCACGCGCCGATATTCACATTCGGCGTCTCCTGGGTACAAACAAAAGACTTCTCACTGAGTAATCTCATGCAACCACACACACCAATGCTCAGGCAGTACCAGGAGATCAAGCTTCAGCATCCCGGCACGCTGTTGTTCTTCCGGCTCGGTGATTTTTACGAGCTGTTCTTTGACGACGCGGTGATCGGATCAAAAGAGCTCGAGATAACTCTAACCGCACGTCATCGCGAACGCGGTAATCCGGTGCCGATGTGCGGTGTGCCTTATCACGCTGCCAGCGGCTACATAGCCAAACTTGTGCGCAAGGGTTATCGGGTCGCGATTTGCGATCAAACCGAAGACGCCCGGAAAACCACCAAGCTCGTCCGGCGTGAGGTCGTGCGCGTAATCACCCCGGGCACGGCTATAGATTCGCAGCTGCTTGATGCTCGCGAAAACAGCTACCTTGCATCGATCTTCGGAACGGGATCGGGGATGGCTGCGGCGTTCCTGGATCTGTCAACCGGCGAGTTTCTGGCGACACAATTCTCCGGGGAGGACGCATGGACGCGAGTTCTCGAACAGCTCGAGTGCTTTGGTCCGCGTGAGATCATCTTCCCGAAATCGCTCGAGCCTCTGTTTAGAGCCGGCCGTAAACCCGAAAGTGAAAGCGGTACAGTCACCACTGAAGGCGACTCGGGAACGGGCGAGATGACCTTCACCGGTCAACAGCCCGCTTTGAACCCGCTCGATGAATGGTTCTTCTCAATTGATCGTGCTCGCGAGCTTCTTCTGTCTCACTTTGGCGTTGCTACACTCGACGGGTTCGGCCTCGGCGGCCGGGATCTTGCGGCGTCGGCGGCCGGCGGAGTGCTCCACTATGTTCGCGAAACGCAAAAGGATGAAGCGGCGCACATTACCGGGCTCTCATACTTCGAGCCAAACGACTACCTGATTCTCGATCAACCAACCGTTCGAAACCTCGAGCTGGTTGACGGGCTCGACGGCTCGAAAACGCGCACCTTGATTGCGGTAATAGATGAGGCGATCACCGGGATGGGGTCGCGGCTGTTGAAGCAATGGCTGTTGCGGCCCTCGATGAAACTTGGGGAGTTGAACGCGAGGCTCGACGCTGTCGAAGAGCAGAAGAACGCTTTGATACTCCGCGATCGGCTGCGCACACAGTTGAAGAGCATCGTCGATCTTGAACGATTGATGGCCCGTATCAGCCTGGGCCGAGCAAACGCGCGCGATCTTGTAGCGCTGAAGACGTCGGCGGATTCGATCCCGCACATCAAGGAGATGCTCGCCGACGCGAATGCATCGCTGCTCGAAGAGCTGGCCGACCACCTGGATGAACTAAGGGACTTGCGCGAACTCATAGGCAACAGCCTTGCTGATGATCCGCCGGCCACGCTGACCGACGGAGGGTACATCCGCAACGGCTACAACCCTGAGCTGGATGAGCTGCGTGGTTTGTCGGCATCGAGCAAAAGCTTTATCGCAGCGATCGAATCGCGTGAACGCTCACGAACGGCAATTTCGTCGCTCAAGGTAAAGTTCAACAACGTGTTCGGCTACTTCATCGAAGTCAGCAAGGCGAACATGAAGAGCGTGCCTCCGGATTACGAACGCAGGCAAACTCTTACCAATGCGGAACGCTACACAACACCTGAGCTGAAAGAGTACGAAGCCAAGGTACTCGGAGCCGAGGAACGAATCAGTGAGATCGAGCAGGTGTTGTTCACCGAAATCAGACAGACAGTGTCGATGGAAACGCGACGCGTTCAATCTGTTGCCCGCGCTCTCGCGTTGCTCGACGCGATCTTGTCACTCGCCGAAGTCGCCGCGCGCCGAAACTACAACCGTCCAACCCTGACCGAAGACGACGAGATCTACATCCGTACCGGCCGGCATCCGGTAATCGAAGCAACCGGTGAGCGGTTCATTCCAAACGATATGTATCTGAACAACTCGACCGACCGGCTGTTGATCATAACCGGGCCGAATATGGGTGGAAAATCGGTTTATCTGAGGCAAGCCGCATTGATCGCTATCCTGGCGCAGATTGGTTCCTTTGTGCCGGCTGATGAGGCTCGCATAGCCATCCTCGATCGCGTATTCACTCGGGTTGGAGCTTCCGATAGCCTCGCGCGGGGCCGTTCGACGTTCATGGTTGAGATGACTGAGACCGCAAACATTCTCAACACCGCCACGCCGCGGAGTCTAATCCTGCTTGATGAGGTTGGGCGAGGAACTTCTACGTTTGACGGGCTGTCGCTTGCCTGGGCAATCGCCGAGTATCTGCACGACAACCCGCAGCATGCAGCCAAGACTTTGTTCGCGACGCACTACCACGAGATGACCGAGCTTGCGAAGCTGCTCCCGGGAGTGCGCAATTATCAGATGGCGGTCAAGGAGAGTGGTGGGACAATCGTGTTTCTCAGAAGGGTTGTGGAAGGAACGGCGTCGAAGTCTTACGGGATCGAAGTGGCTCGGTTGGCCGGGTTGCCTCGAAACGTAACCGAGCGAGCACGCGAGATACTGTCAAACCTGGAGGCAAACGAGCTGGACGTGACGGGCAAGCCGAAGTTCGCTCGGCATCTCCCGTCCAGAAGGGCGGCGCCCCAGCCGACATTGTTTGAAGCTGCAAACGACGCAGTGGTGGACGAGCTTCGGAATCTGGACGCTGAGGGCGTCAGTTCCGAAGAGGCTGCGGAAATATTACGTCGTTTAAAGCAGCGATTGATGTAGCCTACGGACGGAGCGTCTATGGAGTCACGAGCTTTTCAATCTTATCGACTCGGTCCTCGAGGTCGCGCTGGTATGCATGAAGCCTCTCGAATTCGCCGATTTGGCGCTCCATTCGGCGATCGAACGTGCGGAAGCCCTTCTCGGTATCGGCGCGAAGGCTTGCAACCAATTCTCCATGAAGCTTTAGCGCTGCTAGAACTTCCGTCAACTGGGCTTGAACGCCTTCCCAAATCGGCTGAGTCTCGCGGAGCCGCTGATCGACTTTTGTCTCTAGATTTGAGAGGCGAGAGTCAATAGATTGAACTGCGACGATCTGGTGATCAAACCCGGCCTCGAGGTTTGAAAAGCGTGAGTCCATAGAGTCAAACCTAACCTCGAAGCTTGAAAGGCGCGAATCCATAGAGTCAAACCTAACCTCGAGGTTTGAAAGGCGCGAATCCATAGAATCAAACTTAACCTCGAGGTTTGAAAGGCGCGAATCCATAGAATCAAACTTAACCTCGAGGTTTGAAAGGCGAGCGTCAAAAGAGTCAAACCTAACCTCGAGGTTTGAAAGGCGAGAGTCAATAGATTGAACTGCGACGAGAAGTCGATCAACCTTGTCTTCGAGGGAGCCGTTCAGTTTTTCAGTCGAGTTGTTGCTCATTACGTTCCTCCGGGTTATCGATTTACTCGATACCCAGGTTCACGAGTTGTTAGGAGTATAACCCGATCCGGCCGAAAGGCGTAACAAGATTTCCCCGCTTGCCAACTTTAATTCACTCGCACAGAATGAACCCACTCGATGAAGATTACTGCCACCGTTATCACTCTCAACGAAGAGCACAACATCGCCGACGCGCTTAGCTCACTTTCGTGGGCAGACGAAATCATAGTAGTTGACTCGGAGAGCAGGGACCGTACCGTGGAAATCGCCCAAGGGTTCACCGATCGGGTCTTCGTTCGGAGCTGGCCGGGTTATTCGGCTCAGAAAAACTTCGCAGCCGAGCAAAGCGAAAACGATTGGATCTTTAGTCTGGATGCGGACGAACGAATATCCAAAGAGTTGGCTCTCGCAATTCAACAACTCAAAGGCGGGCCCGAGCCCGAGTCAGCCGCTTATGAGATGTCCCGGCTCACGTTCTATCTCGGCCGATGGATCAAACATTCAGGCTGGCGGCCGGATTACAAGCGCAGGCTTTATCACCGCAAGCGCGCTCGCTGGCATGGCGATTACGTCCACGAGACTCTGGAGGCGGATGGTCGCGTCGGCAGGCTCAGCGGGGATCTGCTGCACTACACCGTGCGCGATGCGTCCGAGCATCATCTGCGAATGGACCGTTACACCACGCTCAGCGCTCAGCAAGCCTATTCCCTTGGAAAACGCGCGTCGATACTTTCGTTACTGGTTTTGCCATGCTTTGTCTTCCTCCGCTCCTATATCCTCAAGCTTGGTTTTTTCGATGGCCTACCGGGGCTGGCGATCGCGCGTTTCGCCGCACACTACGAGTTTCTAAAGAACCTAAAGCTGTGGGAAATGGGAATGAAACGTGAAGAGTGAAAACGTGATGCGTGAAGCAGTAGTCCGTGGTCCGTAGTCCGTAGTCCGTAGTCCGTAGTACCTGGTACTTGCCACGGACCATCGACTACGGACTACGGACTACGGACCACGGACTACGGACTACGGACCACGGACTACGGACTACGGACTACGGACGTTTCACGCATCACTTCCACATACAGCGCTTCAATTTGGTCGATTATCTGATCCCTGCCAAATCGCATATAAACATCACGCTGGCCCTGGACCGACAAACGTTCGCGAAGCGGCGCGTCCGACACCAGCCAAAGCAGTTTGTCAGTCAGCGCGTGCACGTCGCGCGGCGGGAACATCAGACCCGTAACGTTGTCCTTGATGATCCCCGCGATTCCTCCAACGTTTGACGCCAGCACTGCGCGACGAGCGGCCATCGCTTCAATTGTCACAAGCGAGAAGCCTTCGTCCCAGGACGGCACAACCACCACATCGACCGCCGCGAGCAACTCCGGCACGTGGCTTACCCGACCAAGAAACCTCAGTTTGTCGCCCAGGCCGAGCGAACTCGCCAACCCCTCCAGATGCCGAGTAAACGATTTTTCTTCATCGTGTTCTTCTCCGGCTATCAAAAACTCCACATCCGCCCTTATGCGTGCAAGACTGGCGGCGGCCCTAACAAATTCCTCCTGACCTTTCGCGTTGGTGATCTGACCGATACACGCGACGACGATATTGGATCGAACTTTAAACATAGACCGCGCTTCGTCGCGATCGGACGGTTTGAACCTATCGGGGTCGATCCAGTTTGGAAGCATTCGCACGCGCTGAGGAGATATCTGCAAACGTTCGATTACCGACTCTCGAACGCTGTCCGACACCGCGATGATCGCTGCGATATCGCGGAGCATCCACCGGTACAATGCTCCTCGCTTCAAGGGCAAATAATGGTGCCGGGTAAGAACCAGCTTTACATTCGCGGCTTGTTTGCAGGCGAGGGCCGCGACAAGATAATCACGTCCCATATGCGCGTGGACAATGTCTATATCGTGTTCGAGTGAGAGTCGTGCAATCTCGCGCGCTGACTGAAGATCCAGCGAGTTTCGAAGAGGCATCTCGTGCCAGGAGGCGTTGACCCCAGCAAGCGGCCCACGCAGCGGACTGTCAGGTCTGACCGCGAGATACAACGCGTGACCGCGGCTCGCGAGACCTCGCACCAGGTCGGCGACGTGAACCTCTCCGCCTCCCATCTCGCTTGCCGAGCAAACCTGGAGGATTTTCATGAGAGCCTTAGATGAGCGTTGCGCGAACTTGGAATCATGAAATTGACGGTAGTTGCAAAGCTTGACAATAATGTGCGGCGCTAATTTAATCCAGAAGATCGATTGTATCAATCCTGTGTTTGAGTCCACTGATCGCCGCTAATCCATGGACGGTCATCGCAACCAGAAAGGTGCTGATGCAAGATATCCCTCCTCACTTTATTGCGTTTGTTGTTTTTATCTTTGGCCTGCTGATCGGAAGCTTCCTGAATGTCGTCATCTACCGGCTGCCCTTGGGGCAGTCAATAGTCTTCCCCGGTTCTCGTTGCCCCGCCTGCGACGCAGAGATCAGTTGGTACGACAATATTCCGGTCATCAGCTACGCTTTACTTCTTCGAGGACGCTGCCGAAATTGCCGCACATCTATCTCCGCAATCTATCCGGCGGTGGAACTACTGGTCGCCTGTCTTTACCTTGCTCTTTTTATCGTGCACAAGGACCAGGTCGTCGGCGGATCGTGGCTTCCGTTGATTGCCGATCTCGTTTTCGTCTCGTTGATCGTGCCGCTGGTTTTTATCGATCTTCGTTACAAGCTATTGCCGAACGCTATCACCTATCCCGGTCTGATTGTGCTGATTGTCTTGAGAGCGCTCGCTCCCGATCCGTGGATCCTGGCGCACACTCCAAAACCCTTCGGCCTTGCCGCAGCACCCGTGTGGGCCGTCTCTTTGTTTGGTTCCCTGTTGGGGGCGTTGGTTGGCGGCGGCAGCCTGTGGCTGGTGCGCGAAGCCTATTACAGGCTGAGGCACGTCGAAGGAATGGGATTGGGAGACGTGAAAATGATGTTGATGGTTGGAGCCTTTCTCGGCTGGCAACTGACCCTTCTAACCATCTTCGTCGGGTCGTTGCTTGGATCGCTTGTTGGTGTGCTGCTGATCTTGCGCGGTGGTAGTATGAAAATGCAGATTCCGTTTGGTGTGTTTCTGGGACCGGCAGCGATCATAGCTCTATTCGCGGGGCAGCAGTTTATCGTGTGGTATGTCGGATTGTACCGGTAATAACCTCGACGTGCGAACACCTGAAGCCGAGTCTCTCCGCGTGCTCGGTCTTCGGGCGGGGATGGCCCTTTCAACCACGGGCGTGCGAAGAGATACGCGCCAACAGACTTTGGATGGAGTGACAAATGAAGAAACGAGCTTGCCTTGTAACTTTGATCTTCCTCCTTGCGGCTATGATTCCCGCAACCCGCGAGGCGGCCTCGCGCGAACCGGCGCGCGCGAAGCACGGAATCGTGGCTTCGACCAGCGAAATTGCCTCACGAGTCGGGGTTGAGATCATGCAGCGCGGCGGAAACGCGATTGATGCTGCGGTGGGGGTCGGAATCGCGCTCGCAGTAACCTGGCCCAGCGCGGGGAACCTTGGCGGCGGGGGTTTTATGATGATTCGGCGAGCAAACGGCGAGACTGAAATCATCGACTACCGCGAACGCGCGCCGCTCGCTGCCTCGCGTGACATGTATCTCGACAAAGACGGAAATGTCGTGAAAGGAGCTTCGACGATCGGCTACAAAGCCGTCGGCGTACCCGGAACCGTTGCAGGTTTATCGCTCGCTTTGAAGCGTCACGGCAAGCTCAAATGGGCGGACGTGATCGAACCAGCGCGCAAGCTTGCGGCTGACGGTTTCACGATCAACTATCATCTCGCCCGAAGCCTCCGCGGCTCGGAAAAACTCCTCAAGCAATTTCCCGACAGCAACCGAATATTCCTGCGTGACGGCAAGCTCTATGAAGAGGGCGAGCGGGTCGTCCAGCCGGAGCTCTCCGAGACGCTGGCCCGGTTGAGGGATAACGGACCGCGCGAGTTCTACGAGGGACGAACAGCCCAGTTAATAGCCAATGATATGAAGGCGAACGGCGGACTCATAACCGAAAAGGACCTCAAGGAATACGAACCTACTATCCGCAAGCCGCTCATCGGTCAATATCGAGGCTATGAAATTGTAACGATGCCGCCACCGTCATCGGGGGGCACGGCCCTGCTCGAAATGCTGAATATTCTTGAAGGCTACAACCTGACCTATAGCGGACCCGGCTCTTCGGACACTATTCATTTGCTCGTCGAATCACAACGCCGAGCCTTTGCCGATCGCGCGGAGTTCATGGGAGACACGGACTTCGTTAAGGTTCCAGTCGAAGGTCTTATTTCAAAGAAATACGCAACAGAGCTTGCGCAAACAATCGACCCGGATCACGCGACACCGAGTTCGAAGGTACGCGCCGGTAAACCGACGGGCGCCGAATCAACCGAAACCACGCATTTTACGGTGATCGATGCCGAGGGCAACGTCGTTACCAACACCTATACGCTGAACGGTGGTTACGGCTCGGGCGCTACCGCACGAGGAACCGGCGTGCTGTTGAACAATGAAATGGATGACTTCACCTCGAAGCCTGGAGTTCCAAACGCCTACGGGTTGCTCCAGAGCGAGAACAACGCCATCGCTCCGCGCAAACGTCCCCTGTCGGCGATGACACCCACGATTGTGTTGAAAGACGGTAAGGTATGGTTCGCGATCGGAAGCCCCGGCGGTCCTACGATCATCAACACGGTCCTGCAAGTTATCGTCAACGTCGTCGATTTCGGAATGAACATTCAGCAGGCGATCGACGCGCCGAGATTTCACCATCAGTGGATGCCGGATCGAATCCAGTTTGAGCCGATGGGCATAAACCGCGACACTCGCGCCGCGCTTGAACGGAAGGGGCACGTCTTTGCTGAGAAGCCGGGGAATATGGGAGATGCTGAAGGCGTAATGATCGACGCAAAGACTGGGATGAGATTGGGCGCTTCTGATCCGAGGTCGGGGGGTGTGCCGGTTGGGTATTGAACCTTCAAATAGTTTCCCTTACCCCGACTCGAATGGACACGGCGGGAAATCTTTACTAGAACAATGAACCGGAAACGGAGCCGAATGGAGCGTCCCCCAAAAGTTCTCGGAACTGCCGCCACACATGATTCGATTGAGCTATTGACCGAACGCCGAAAACATCCGGACGACGCTGATTTTGCAACCGAGATCGATCCGACCGTAATCTCTGATGATTATGGGGTCCTCCCGTGGCGCCCCAACAGGTACGGATACTTCTTGATAGTAGGCGCAATCATGACACTAATTGTGTTGGTCCTTGGAATCAGAGCGGGCGCAATGGACTGGTATGCGGTCGCTGTTTGGAGTGCGTTTGTGCTTTTTTTGCTGTTCGTCGGATTCAAACTCGTCAAGAAACCACCGAAACAAGGCGCACATTCAGAGAAAAGACGGAGGCCGAGCAAGCTTGACGATTGAAGAACAGATTTCACTGCTGAGAAAAGGCACCGTCGACTGCATTCCCGAAGAGGAGCTTCGTCGAAAGCTCGAACGCTCGGCGAAGACCGGC